>Ga0065711_1009267_pt1 | contig 11356 bp, 4 predicted proteins | sample Hoacrofraction12_FD_59098 | JGI IMG/M metagenome (GOLD analysis project Ga0065711, IMG submission 59098) | Hoatzin crop microbial communities from Cojedes, Venezuela - Epithelial fraction 12 v2 (version 2) | ecosystem: Host-associated > Birds > Digestive system > Esophagus > Crop | place... | reverse complement strand
GGGGTGCGTGTGTACCCCTGGCCCGGGGCAGCGGGGCTGGGCGCGGGGCTGGCCGGGCTCCCCGCTCGGCTCCCGCCGGGGCTGAGCCGCCGGGCCGGCCCAAACCGGAATACCCGGCGTTCGCCAGAGCCCGCTCGGCGGGGGTAGCCGTGCGCCGTACCCAGACGCGCTAATATGTCGTTATTTGTAGCTTACTTCCTTGGTTGTGCGGTGTGGGGGGGTGGTGTTTTTTTTGGGGGAGGGGCACGTGTGTGCTTTATTTTACTGCACCTCCGAGAATTTCGGAGGAAGATGTGAAGGGTAAAAACTTTGTTTCCTTGATCATCATCGTAACCGTCATCCCTTTGCTTCAGGTTTGCGTTTGCCTGGAGCCTTACCTTGTGGTTGTTAATGGTCGGGTATTTATAATCTTCGTTTCGTGGGGATGCTTCCTCCGTGAGCTCTCTTTGCGGCGTGGGAAGATGTAGCTTGGCGACGGCTGCTTCCCTGAGCTACTACTGCTTGCTTCAGGTTTTCATTAATCTTTGACTGCTTTAGATGACCTTTTTGGAGTCCAGGACGGTAAACTGCAGCGAATGACGACAGGAATACGCTGATAATCTTTCTTCAAACCATCGTGTAGGCTGGTTGTAGTGACATGTGCCGGGGGTGCAGTGGTTCCCTCCCATGTTTGGGGGAGAGCTGCGGTAGTGTCAGTGAGTTTGTGGTGTGTCCAAAGCAAGCGCATCCTTAAACCTTCGGCAGTGGAAACATCTCCCCCCCCCGGCGTGAATCGCAGTGACCCAGCTGGTGGACGGGGCAGCTCAAACTCCCATTAAATATCAGTGTCGTTTGCCACTTAAACGTTAGCGGTACCTTCAGAATAACAGTGGGACTCCCTGAGGTTGATCCGCTGCTAATTAATGTGTGCCTGGGTGTCACTGCTGTGTGTTGTGTGAGGCTCCCTGTGTCCTGAGACCTCTTTGGTGGGGGACTGTAGGGTGAGGTAAGGGTGGTATTAAAATGTAGACGATGCATATCTAACTTACTTGGTGTGGTACTTGTACTGGAAAAGAGCTAATGTTCAAGGTCCCTCGTATTTTTTGTCCTATCTTTACTTCCTGTCCTTGCTGCTCACTCATTTCAGCTGTTGACAAGCGTTTTTCCGTGGTTTGTTCCTCGATTTGTTAATTTTGTGCCTTCTCTGTCTGTGACTCTATTTTGTCTCACATCTCCTTTTTGTTTTGCTGACTCTTGTAATTTTAAAACCTGTCTGCAAATGTCTGCTTTCCGCAACTGTCAATCACTGGATATTGTTTCTTATTCTTGTAACCCCACCATTTCTCTTTTGTTGACATAATTTGTTGTTGAATTGTTTGGTTTGTTGTTCGGTTTCATTGCGGTGTTCTGTTACCTGGGGAGAGCTGGATTTGCCGTACTTTTACTTTCCGTTATGTTGAGAAACGTTCCTGGTTTCTGAGAACACCTGCTTGTCTGCAGACATAGGCGCTTCTGCTCTGACTGGTGCTCCTACAACTGCGTGTCACTTGAGTGCGTGTTGGCATTCCCGTGTCGCAGTCCCCAGGCTCTCGATCCTCCCCTCATCCCTTGGAGTTAGGGCAGAACATTTGCCCCCAGTTTTTTTGATGGGAAGCCAAGATCACAGCTTGCCTAAGGCACACGGGAGCTCTTTACCTAGAAAAAACAACTGAGCTCAAGCTGACACGCTAACTAACAGGCTATCCAGGCTCTCTTTTAGCCAGCTAACCCAGCTCGAGAAGACTACCTGGGATGAGACAGGGCTCCTGTGTGCGTCTCCTTCAGCAGCGGGCCAGGGGTTCAAGAATGCTGATGTAGCTCTATTAGCTTTTCGATACGGCTTTTTTGGTGCCCTGCTCCCTGGTGTGGTAAAGACAGCTGCACAGCCTGGAGTTGAGGAGCTGAAGGCCTTCAAGGAAATGCGAAGTCGCTGGTGGAAAACTCCCGTGTCTACCAAATGGGAATGCTGACACCTCTGCTGGTGGCACAAGAGCTTGGGCTGAAATTTGAAGTTGTGATGCCAAGTCACGTTATCTGTGCCAGCGATTGCAATTACTGCCTTTGGACCGGTTGCAGCAACGCAAGAGACAGAAAAAACAACTGCACTTTCAGGGGAGAAGTTTGCCCAGCCGCAGATTTGGTGTGCAACCATTGCGGAACTCCTGCCTCTCCTGTGTTCTGGCAGGTCCCTTGTTTGGCTCAAGCATCTGAACAGACGTGGCCCCGTCTTCCAGAGGTGCCTCTGGTTGGTGAGCGCGAAGTGGAGCAGGGGCGGGAAAGCTTGCTTGCTCACTTCGTTTGACTGGTGCAGGTCCTTGTTTTATTGCTTTTGCCTGTGTGGCTTGGGGTGCTGCACTGAAAGGCGCTGCGCAAGCTAACGTGTCGCTTACACCGCTGAGTCCTTTGGGTAGTCTCCTGCGGCTGCAAGAACAGTCTAGCTCAGGTCTAGTGACTGTGCAGCAGGGAGAGAGTCCTGTTTATTTTAAGCTGTCAAAGGTGAATTGTTTCTTAAACAAAGCTTGTGTGAGGCTATTCTATAAATAAGACAAAAAAGTGCACAGCACCTCTCCAAGTGGGGGGAGTCTGTCACGCCAGCGGACCTTACTCCTGGAAGAGTAGAACCAGCTCAACAGATTAGTTTTGAGGGAGATTTCTAAGCACAGGCTGTTTCACATGTTTTAGAGTATCTTTTGCTTACTTGCTAGTGTAGAAATTTTCAGATGCTCGGTTTCCCCGGGAAACTTAAAGCTGAGTGAAAGGTGCAGCTGAGCTATGCGGATCCAAGTCGGGTTAATATCTATATTATCTATACACTATAACCTGAGTGTGGAAATCTTCCTCTTGTGCAGTTTAGCAGGTCCTAACCTTGTTGTTCAGGAAACGGGGGGTCTGTGCCTCTTGGCCCTGTGTCCGGGTGAGCGCGCTGAGTGGTGCTAGGTGTAGGCAGGAGTGGCGTTGTCCACTGCCAATGTACAAAAAGGGTCTGAGAATTGCTGAAACAACGAGATTCCGTAAATGGGACCTGAAAGGTTGGGGTGCTCCTTTGAGCTGGAAGAAGCCTGCGCTCCTGTCCTCGTCTGCAAACTGTTTCTGTGCTATAAACAGCTGTTGGGCGTGAGGGCTCTGCTTTAGGATTTGATCCCTCGTAGCCAGAAGAGGAAACCGAACCTCTCTGCCGTGTCTGGGGTTTGCGCTGCAGGGTGGGATGGGGCAGGGCAGTCAGGCAGCCCTCTGCCGAATCGCGCCCGCCTGGGTCCGTGTTTGGAAGGACAGCGGTTGTGCTCAGTTTTCAGAAGAAGAGGTGTCACCACCTGTCTCCAGGAGGATGTTGCAGGCTGTGGATCCCCAGTAGAGAGGGGCATCTCTGGGCAGTGGTACGGGAGGGGGTTTTGGGGCTCAGCATTCTCCGTTGGCTGCTGCAGTTCTTTGGATAATTGAGGTACTGAGAGTCCAAGCAATCTCCTACTCTATTTTTCTCCTTGGCTTTGGGCTTATTCTGGGTTTGGGTGCTACTCTGAGGTGCTGGTGGTGTGTAGTCTGGCTTTTCCAATCTCAAGGCTCTCTGAGCTTTCCCCCCGCCTTCCTTTTAAAAAAAGATAATGCTTTTGAGTGTATAAACTGAGAGTCTTGCAATTTAGTACAGAACAGGAAAAGTTTGGGAAAAGAAATTTACATCTATAAGTAGCTTTCTGCCATATCAAGATATATATGGTTCTGGATTATTGAGCTGTGCTAATAACGTGGGGTTTTTTTTTCCCCATTTTTGAGCTTTTAGCGCATTTTAGTATCTGCAGAGTTGGAGGCTTTATGTCCCTCAGGAGGTACGTGGCAGAGCTAGGCGATGAATCCAGGTATCCTAAGTTGCCCTAGACCAGCGTCTGAACCTTGAGACCACCTTCCCCGGTATTTTGGCTGTAAATGTTGGCAATGGTGCATACTGGGCATTAGAGCTGCTATTAATCACTTGCTGATACAATGAGGGGAAAAAAAGTATTCTCGGTGGGAGAGGTGGAAAAAAAAGTGACAACAGTGGCCTGTATCAGCTGTTGGAAAGTTTGACGACAGGCCTGTTAGTCACCATCAGTAGCTGCATTCTTGCGTCACCTCCATGAACGCGCTTCTGTGCCACAGCAGTGAGAAACCTGATGGTACATAATTAATGGAGCATGCAGCAGGAGCTGCCTGCTAGGTAATATATGGCTGTGGATGGTGAGGAGTGCGGAGACTTACTTCTAGTTAGCAGCAAAAAGTGTATTGTAGAGTATTTGGACTTGTTTTCTTGAGTTTAACATTGATTTCTCTTGTACAACTTCTCTTAATTTTGTGGAAGTGTTTGAAATGAGTGTGACAAGTTTTGTTCAGGCTCTTTCGTTAGGCTTTTGTGGGTTAGTTGTCGTACATGAATCTGGACTTCACCTGCAGACTGAACCAGTTACACTTTGTGAAGAGACAAGATTGTGTAAAGGGCCTATGGAACAGCATAAACCGAAATATTACAAATATCACAAAGGCTAAAATGTGTCATCTTGGTGACCTCAGGAATGGTGCTAAGAGAAGGGAGGTAGTGACTGATGATGCTTATGACACACCAATGTACTATTTTCATCAATGCCCTTTTTTTTTCACCCTTCTCTCCTACTGCCTCAAAATATGGTTAAGGAACAGAGTATGTGTCCGTTAATAGCAAATTTTTCTTTCTTGTGCCAGCTGACAAAACGTAATCAGTCATGATAGAGTAAAATGCCTGAAGACAGTGTGAGTGGCATAACTAGAATTACTCATAATTTAATTCTGATACATATAGAATCATATAGTAGGTAGAAGAGGGAAGGGAAGATGAATTTCAGCTTTTCTCTGGGTAAAAGTACTTGTATGTTTTATTACCTAGGTCCTTTATCTTCCTGACTGATGGTACCAATGAGATTTGACAGTTTTGATTGTGTGTTTGTTAATTTTGTTTTTTAAAACTGTGTAGAATTAGCATTTTGAGAAATACGTTCTCTCTGTTGTCTTCCTAATGCAAAAGCACTGGTCTGAATTCTGCAGCTACTTTGAATGTATGCTAATGTACATGGGAACCTAATTTGGCCCATTATATGACACTTTTCAGCTATATGGTGTATTTCTTTTCTGTGATAACTTTCTTAAGCATAAGCGATATTTTATGCATTATTAAATACCTTCATTGATCTTACAATAAGTGCCACATAAGCACAGATGTAGACGTATAAACACACCTCGGTATCTTGCATACCTTGCAATTCAATACATACATCAAAGCTTATATCCTCTGTAATTATCCACTCACATTAGCAATTAGGCTCCGCTACAGCTTTGCCATGTATAATGAACTTATTTTGATGCTCATCTCAGATATGCAAACAACAGCGCTGTCTTTAAATAAACAATGAGACAAAGCTTTCCACAAAGCACCCTTCTGGGAATGCAGCAAGTAATGAGACCCAGAGGGGGTTTGTTTGTTTCAGAAGTTTTACTTGCACACAGAGCACAGCTTGGGTGTGAAGGAACATAGGATTAGATTTAATTATGGTATTATGATTTATGAGACTGCATGCTGAAATGTAATATCCTTGGTTCAAAGAGCTCATTATCAAACTGAAGTGGAGAGAAGATTGGGGTTAGGTAAAGAACCAACTGATTCAATGTAAAAGTGAGTTTATGCGTAATCTGTGTGGTAGTAATGGAAAGAAGAGAGGACTCGAATTTTGTGCTGAGACAAGTGGTGTGGCTGTTACAACTTCTGTAGTTCTCAGCTGGGCTATGGGTAATCTGGGGAGTAGTCAGGATGGAGGGGGGGTTGTTTAACTTGTGTGATGCTAAGACTGATTTAACTTCTTTTACATAGTGAGGGGGTTAACTAAACAGTCTTTACATGGTTCTCGGACTCACTAGAAATCAAGGTTATCCTGTATTTTAGAAGCGCCACAGAAGAAAGAGTCAGATCAGTCTTTGACTTCCCCAGCTTGGATCATTATCTCCCAAGAAGCAGGTGAACCTTTTCTCGGTCGGGTGCTCTGCTGCTTGGCAAGGTGTTTGGGACCTGCTGCCCTTCACTGTGAGCGGTGCGGGCGGCTGCTGCTGCTTGGCTGAAGCGTCAGCCTGTTTGCTGGGCAATAGCATGAAGCCCTGTCCTCTGCACTTGGAAAGTCTGGTTTCTGCTTGCTTTGAAAGGTCTGTTACTTCTTGTACGAAAGGGGGACTGATGAAGTTCATGTGGCTTTGATATACTTGATTAGGGATATTTATGGAAAACGGAGAAAGGAAAATGGGTGATAATTCAGGATATAACTTTTTCCTTTGTGTTGTGTTTTGTCATTTATTCAGAGATGCATGTTTTAATTAAATTAAGGACACAAAACCCCTTATGACTGATTTTTCTAAACCTTCATTTGTTAGTTGTAAATGTGATTCCATCTAATTAGTTAAATCAGTAGTTCCACCGCTATGTAGATGTGTAGGCCCTGCCTGTCATAGGTCCTGGTTTCAGCTGTGTATAATGATGCTAAACCTTGACTTCTTGAACCCAAGGTAGATGCCTGGGGCTGAATGTTTTTGTGTGGAAAGTTTCAAGTAAAATGGCATTTCTGAGAACAGGATAAGCAAAAGTGTATTGGTTATCCATATATATTTTTATTTTTTTTTTTTTTAAGAAAAGGGATCTTGCAGCTGTGTGTCAAGAGCCTAGCTGAGCTGCAGTGTGGTCTTCAGGTCCAATTCTCTGGCACGAATGTCTTGGCCTTCTCTGCCCATTTAGAAATGTGCCCAGGTTTTGACAGCAGTGAGCTGAGGAAGGGGATCTCATTCAGACCGCTATGACCGTGTGGGCTGTCTGGGCACCTGCCTCTTGCTGGAGTGCAGTGGGTGTTTTGCCTGGCAGGGACAGCGTCTCCTCTGCTGGCACTGGGCACCAAGAGGCCCCAGCCTGACCTGCAGCTGTGTGGGAGGTGAATCCCAGTGTCTGGGATTTTCAGTTTGCTTTCCTGAGGTGGGCAAACGAAATGTTTGGTTGTCCAGTTGCTTTGTGTTCCCTGTCTCTGGAGAAGTAAAAATAATTTGGTTTTACTACCTCAATTCACTTAAAATATGAAACAAACTTAAATGAATAAATTACATTCTAGCAAGGTAATGGTTTTGACTGCAAAATTGGAAACAGAGTTAAAGGAAAGCAAAAGATGGAGAAAACAGGCTTAAAATGTACTAATTACTCATGTCTTGTATTGGGTATCGCTTGAGGTTTCGAGGGGCTGTTTTGGCGGTGGTAGCCAAAAGATTGTGTGAGAAGTAGTCTCGTCGCTCTAGTGCTGTTTTTCCAACTGTCTTTCTGTGGCTAAATCGCTCTCTACCTCTTATACTCATTTGTTTGCATGTTTTTGATTGCTATTGAATAGCAACAAAGCATTGTCCAAAGCATGTGCTTTCAAAATGTTTCTTAGTTATTGCTTAATAATAAAGGAAAGAGGACCCTAAAGCATCAACTGGGCTGGGCAGCCTGGATCCTGTGTAAGTGCTCCTGCACTGTCCTGCAGCGCACCCGAGAACGAGCTGCCCCTTCCAGAGCTCCTGCAGCGCTGGTTCTTCTGCTCAGGTTTACCTTCTGACTTAGGAAGCTGAGCAAATTGTCATTGTCAACTTTGGGCACATTTTGCAAACTGTGTCCACGAGTGCTTTTTCCCCTCCTCCTGTTGCTCAGTAGCTTGCCCTCTGCGCCTCTAGTTTGGGGGGGTCCTTTCGCGCTAGCAGGAACATTTCGGAGCTTGGCAACTTGAGATGCTGCCTGCGCTGAAGCTGCCCCAGCCCTTCATGGGCTTCACAGGTACATCACATCACCTGAGTGGGATTGTCTTTGCCCTTATTCCGCTGGCTGTTGAGCGACTGCTGGGTTGCTGCCGGCTGCAGAAAAGAAACCAGGAAACAGTCTCCCCTGTCCCTTCAGTGCTCCCTCGCTGGCCCATGGATGATGGAGAGGAGAGGTGGGAGATGAGTGTGGAGGGGGCTGTTGGTGACTGGAGTGTGAGGCAGTAGAGAGATCCGCAGAGCAAGGGTGAGTGGAAAGAGGTAGGTGCTTGTGGTGGGGCAGTAACTGATGTGCGTGGTCTAAAAGGGAGAGTGGGGCTGGAAAGGAGCAGAAGAAGGTGGACAGTTGCTGAGAGACCTGCAGTCCCCTGCTGACAGAAAATAGCTGTGAAAGCTACTGGCAAACTGTCCTATTTCTTTTTCAGATTTTTTTTTCTTCCACATGGAAGAAAACAGCTTGTCATTGCGGCTGTTTACTTTGATATTACAGAGGGTGGAGGTCTGTGCTGAGGCTACTATGGTCTCAAACAATTGAGTGTTCGATATTTTTTTTCCCAGGGTTTTTGGTGGTGTTTAGGAAAATGCATAATACTACCTTTTCCAAGAGAATGTCTGAGCTACGAAGTCAGTTACTCAGAAAGAAATAGCAGTTCTAAGATTGCCTGTGGTACCTTGTGCAGTTTAAGCACAAGACTCCTTACTGGTGTGGTCACGTACGATCATTTGCAATGTATGGCTGACGTGCTAAGCGCATGCGATGCCCAGTGCGTTTGTAACAACTAAGTTTATAGATAATGAATTGTGGTGCTTCGGTAATCTTCTTATGTAATGAATTTTGGACAGTTCATTTGAAATGCCCCTTTAGGTTGTTGCTGCCACATGAGTGAAGGCATGGAGTTGAAATTTGTGGGAAATTACTTGGCAGAAGAAGCCTAGAAGAGCATATCCAAGTGTGGTTGTTATCGTTTGACACTATAAATTAAGCCTACTACAGATCTTCTCTGTACAAAGAATTGATATTAAAACAGTAACCAAATTTTTGGTCTTTGACCTCTGGCAGATAAAAATCAACATCATTATAAAAAAATCAACAAACAAACCCTGAAACGAGGCTTTTTATATGAATCTCAAAATACAGAAAGTTGTTATGATCCCATGCTGGGCCTTCTTATCTTGATTTTCTTTTCGAGACTTGTTTGAATTTCAAACAGCTTTTTTTTTCCTGAGCTGGACACACACAAGTTAATCAATGTTGCACGGGCACATGAAAGGACGCAGTCACAGGATTAGGAAAACAACTGGTTTAAACTCATGGTAAGCCCCAAATTTTTATACCTAGTGCCCACAGTTAAAAGCCAGCAACGCAGTTCCTCGGGTTTTCCCTCTTTTCAGAGTGAACTTGTGCTGGTATTCCTGTGTGCGGAGCAGAGGCAGTTCAAGCACAGGGGCCTCGGAGCCACCCAGCTGCCTGCCTGCCTGCCTCCCGAGGGTGCTTGGGATGGAGCTGGAGGAGCAGCAGGCACGAGCCACCGAGGCGTCCCCAGCCACCCCTGAGGGACACGTTTTGTTTCCCCGTGGGGAGTTTGGCCTGGCTGCAGTGCGCAGCTGTATCCTGATGCCTGTGAAGTTTTGCATGGTTGTATAACCTGGAGCACTGTGATGTGGAGAATTGAACTGGGCAGCTTCAGAGGACAGCTAAGTTGAATGTGACCAGTATAGTTTTAACCTGAATCTCGCAATATCCGACTTTATTTGTAAAGTCCCAGCTCCCAGGGCTCTGTGAATTTTGGATATCCACAGCTTCTCCCTCGTGTGTGTTGAGAAAAGCTTGAAGACAAGAATGGTCACAAATGAAAGGTGTGTAAGAAGGGCCCTCAGTTTAGGAGTCATTTCCTTACACTGACTTAAAATCAGAGCACATGGTTTGCAGGTGTGTGTGGGGGGCTAACTGATAGTATGTGAGTACTTGAGATGGGAAACAGTGCTTTTTGTGTGACCTTGGGGATCTCATTTTAAAGCTAGCTGGGTCTGGATTTCTGATGGGCTCCCCAGTTGTTCCAGGTAACTGAATCAGTAGCACGCTTTGCTAAAATAATCTCAGTCACCTTCTAAATCTGGCTAATAGTTTTTTATTGTTCAGAAACAATAACAGGGGAAACAAAAGTAATGCATTGGGAAAGACTGGGTATCAGTTTTGAAAACACTAAGAGCAGATCTACGTTCAGTTATGAGTGGTGAGAAATGTGGAGATGTACCACTAAGCAAGTTAAATTTTTCTGATCAAAGAATAAAAATTTTAAGGCTACCTAGAAAGTTAAAAAACCCACAGTCATTCATTTAAAAAAACAACTGTGCTGAGTGTTAAAGGTTAGCTGCCTATCAATAGTATTTACTTTGGCATCTTGGACGGTTTCCAACTTGAGTTATTTTTGCCAAGGTAGAATCTGCTCTTCAGTTTCAGGCAGATGCACGGTCTGCTCCTTGCTGCCTGCCACGTGTGAGGGTGCGAGACTTCACTCCTCCTCTGAATGGGAAAAACAAGGCCCAGGGACCTTGACTCTTTACAGAGAGCTGAAAAGTCAGGGTTAAGTGAAGGGTTTTGGGGGATTTAATTGTTTTAAAATGATTTTTTATTTAGGATTCCTGATGTAAAAATTGGGTAGGACAGTGTCTGTAATGCGTCTCAGGTTGAAGCACAACATAGTAAGTCAAGCTTTAATGTCAAACAGGTTTCATAAGGAACTGATGTAATAAATATTTTGGATTTCAGTGTTACTGTAACAACAGTAAAGTTGAATATTTCAATGAATACCAGAAGGTCAAAGTTCAAATAAGAGTTTCAGGTATTTTTGTGGATGTCCTTACGTATTATTGCTGTCATTGTAGCGTGTTGTTTATAAAGACTATTAGAATAAAGAAAAAAAAAATCCTTGCCTTTAAATGATAAAAGTGCAAAATAACATGCAGAAAATTTAGTGGATATTGATTTTTTTTTTAATTGGTGTGGAAGTAATAATTGATTTGTGGCAGGCTATAGGTGACAGTTTGTTATATAATACATATTCTTTTACTCAGAAAAGGTCACTAACAAAATACTGGCAAAGATTCATGACATTATTTCCTGTACAGGTGGTCTGAGATGTAGGTCCTACACCTGCAAATTTGTAGATTTTTGCAAACTGCAAATGTTATGAGGCAATTAAAAAAAAAACCAACAACTGTTGAAGACCACTCAAGATTTCTACTTCCCTGGCGAGGTCTTCAGGAGTACCAATAGATCGATTGGGCTTTGGTTGTGAAACCGTGCAGAGGCAGGCGACTGGCTCTTCAGAGAGGGCCCTGCTGTGAACAGCACATGAATTAGATGCGTGCTCAGTTTGTGTTAGCAATGGCTTCTCTTGCTAAAACAAAACAAGATCAGGGCTTGGCAGGCAGCAAGTCCTGTCTCTATTAACTTTTGTAGTTGAACAGGTTTTTCTGCCACTGACTGTAAGGACTAATTACTGTATCCCGACACCCCCCC
>Ga0065711_1049328_pt1 | contig 11357 bp, 7 predicted proteins | sample Hoacrofraction12_FD_59098 | JGI IMG/M metagenome (GOLD analysis project Ga0065711, IMG submission 59098) | Hoatzin crop microbial communities from Cojedes, Venezuela - Epithelial fraction 12 v2 (version 2) | ecosystem: Host-associated > Birds > Digestive system > Esophagus > Crop | place... | reverse complement strand
GTACCACTCAGCTTGGTGTCATCTGCAAACTTGCTGAGGGTACACCCGATGTCGCTGTCCATGTCATTGATAAATTTATTGAACAGTGATGGTCCCCATTTATATATAGATCTTTCTCAGTCATTGAGAGTAGCCTTTCACAAAGAGTAGTAAAAATCATGACCACAAAGAAGGGTTTTAAAACTGTGTTTTAAAAATATTGGTCTTGCACATCAATATCGGTAGGAAAGTATTTTGAGGTGGTTTTTATGGTTTTGTTTGTTTATTTTTTTCTTCTTTCCCAAATGCATGCTGACGGTGTGGAAGGAGGCGTGCCAGGTCATTGTGACTGTGGTCATACAGTTTAGACTTTTTTTGTGAATTATTACGACTTGATGAGGTCCTTTCTCAGGATCGTACTTTTTCCGAATCTTCACTGGAAAATATGCATACTGGTTTTTATAGGAATAAAAAAATAGTCTTGACTTGAGGAAAAAATACAGACTATGGTTTTAATTCTACAACCTTTATTTAATTTCTCATTTGAGAGTTTAAAATGCAAGGAAGTTTTAATATTAAATCAAAACTTCACTGTCTATCCAGGCACTAAAACCAGTAATTACACTTTCAGGAGCTCAGTAGCATGAATACTGAGTTTTGCTGAAAATGAGATGCCTGTTGTCAAATTCAGGTTTGTGCTGTCTTAACAGGGCTTTTGAAGCCCAAGCCTCCTTTCTTTTAGTTTGTGAGTACTTCTATGTGAAGACTATGAGTCAAAGGTGAAAGATGAGGATGGCTGTTGGTCAGGGTTTGATATTTCTGTGTAATTTTATGCAATCATCCGCTTCAAAATTTGTTTTTTTAAAAACACAAAAAGTCTCTGGAAACTGGAGCTATGATTTCCAGAACTTTATTGTTTGTTCTGCTCTGTTAGGGAAGAATGGGATAATTGTATTTGAAGACTTTTGAGTGATGCTGAAGTGACGTGACTAACTTGGATTTGCATGTCAGTAGCAGGAGGAGTTTGTGTAGTGAAATATTTTATTATTATTTTTGTCCGTCAGCTTGTGTTGCTTTTTGTGTTAGAGAAGATGAAGCGTCAAACAAATGCCACTTGCATATGAGGCAGATAATATGTTGGGTTGTGTTTTCTTGGGGGTTCATTCTGTGGTTTTTGGAACAGCCCCAAGAACGTGGGGCTGTCTGGAGTGTAACGGGCTGTGCAGTGAGTAGCCTTTGAACTACGCCCAGTGCAGTCCCAGGGACTGCGGTCACTGTGACTTCATGTAGGGAACTTCTGGGTAGCAAGTATTTGGCATGAGTAACAATATAGATTGGTTGAGTGGAGGTGTTCTAGATAGGACCATCTATTTAAAAATCAAATCCAACCTGCTGACCCCATATTTTTAGTAGTCTGTTGCATAATTACTACGTATATTTATTGAATTTTCATAGTGTATCTGCCTTTTCCTCACACCCATGTAGGCTGACTTACCTTTATCTCACTGGAAATAACTGAAGGAGTAGTGAGGGAAGCATTGCTTGCCATGCCTTTTACGTGGAGGGCTTGATCCTGATTCCATTGACACCAGCAGGAGTAATTTAATTTTTTTTCACTCCTTAAGAATGAACTGCTTGAGAGACAAAATGCAATGCTTTCGTGAACAGAGGTCAACAGACGATTTCTACATGAGGTAGCCATCCTAGACTCCCCTTTTTTAACTGAGGATTTCAGAGGTCATATTCTGTCTTCAGACGCTCTACGCAATTCACAAGATTCTTTGCCTGGCTCTGTCTTGTAATAAATCCTGGCTTTTATGAGTATGCCAGGTCTAGGTGGTCTAGCTCTTTTGAGTCTGATTCAGTGACGTAGTTTTTTTAATACCAATATCTTGTTTCTAGACACTTCATGCATAACATTATTAAGTTACACAAGATATGTTTTGTGTGCCCCACTTTTATGTCAAAGGAAAAAGATTATGATTACCCTTGCAACTCAAGAGAACTCACTGTTGTCATTGCATTTCTTTGGGAACAGCATGGCCTCCAGATTAGCTTCATCATAAATATTTATTCCCGAGAAACAAGTTTCTTAAAATATTAGTTTCTCTGTTGTCTCGAAGCAGGCAGGAGCGGAAGCAAAGAGCCTGTGAAACTTTCCATTTCTGCGTGCCAGCCAACATATTCCTGTGGCAGAGGTCCTCGGACGCCAGACCTCTGTGCCAGCGTGTCGGGAAGCAGCAGCCCCAGCAGCTCTGCAGGAAGGGTGACGGTGCCCTTCCGAGCACGGGCACCGTCCCGCCGTGCTGCTCCTGGGCCCCGGCCATGCTGCCTCGCAGCTGGCCTCCCTGCTGCTGTAGGGCATTTGCAGTTGGAAGCGTAGCAACACCTGTGTCCTTCAGGCTTTTTCTTCCAAATTACATGTCTTGTAATTTCATATCTGTATATCTGTGCCTCTTTTCTGTTGCACACAATGTTGATATTACAGATTTTTAATAAAAATACGTTTGTGTGCTTTACATTTATGTTTGCACACAAACATTACTTTATGCATGTTGAAATGATATGCTACTTTTCTTTAAAAAAAAAAATGTTGGTTGTGTCTATGTGTGTGCATACATACACCCATATCTATACAAGCATGCATGCAGTGCCGCTGTGACAAACTCCACCCCCAGTGACGGTGGATTGAAGCTGTAGGTCCAATTTCCAGAGTTCACATCAGATATTTAGATGGAGAGATTTAAGTTGTCAAGGAGTTTGGGATGAGGGAAGCTGTCTTTAGGGTTTGTTTTTTCAATTTTTTTTTTAAGGTGGTGTAGGATATGCGAAATGGTGCAAAGGTATCTGCGTTAGAGGCATGGAGCTGTAAGTCACTGCTGTCAATATCAACAGTCAAGTCTTTCTCTGCCCTCCAGGTGGTGTCCGCCAGAAATCTGTGGTAGCTGAAGAACATCTGATGTAGAGGGTGTATTTCTTTACTTTCTTGTTCTGGGACTTCAGGAACTGTTTTCGGTTTTTCTCCGTGACTATAGTGGCTATAAATTTCTGTGTGGTGGTAGCAGAAACTCCCGGATTTTCCTCTATTTGGGGAGCAGGGCGAGTGGTGAGACAGAGAGGTAATTAACCAGAGCTGTCGGCAGTACTGACGGTTCTTCAGGTTGTAACTAAGCTGAGATGGTATCAAGCAGCTGCTGGAGTGGTCCCACTGGTCCTGTATCTTTTCTTCCCCCACTGTGCCAGCTGTAGACAACTAGTGCTTCTTCCAAAGAAGTTTTCTGATGGTTTGGTTCTTTGTCACTGTGTCTGCACGGAGTCTGGCAAGTGCCGAGTGCTCGGGAAGAAGGGTGCCGAGGGGGCAGTGGTTATTTCTGGTTTGTCGCGATGCCACCTGCGCTGGGACATCCCAGCTGCCATCAGAGGGAACTGCAAAGCGCGCTTGTTTTACTCTGTCTTCTCACCATGCAACAGCAGGACTGCCTGACTGGAGGGGTGAAGCAAGGGGCTGCTCACTGTGTGCTTTTGGAAAGTGCTGGTTCCTGCAAGCACTCGAAAGATCTAGAGGAAACAAATACAGATTATCAGTTACCAAATGGACAAAAGTTTCATATGTTTCATGGTTCAAAGTGTGCGTTACAGTGCTAAATCACCTGCCTGGCTGGAAATGTGTGTGCTGATTAGCGTAACTTTGGAGTGATTCTTAAATATAAACAGGAACTGCAGCTGTTTGAGAGAAAGTGTATTGAAAGAAGAAAGACATATTCAGGCAGATAGTACAGCCAGTATTTTGGAAGATAAGCTTCAGTAGCAGAGTAGGCTAAGATGTTTATCATGCTGAAGATCAATTTATGTGTATAAACTGGTGTAGAAACTTAAAGATAACTTTGGATTCAGCTTCAGCTGTTCTCAGACATTAAAATCTATTGCACGAAATTAGCACTGGATGCTAATCAGCATCCTGTTTCGTGACTTATCTAATAGGCCAAATGACTTGCAGCATGCCATGTAAGGTGAATGCAACACTTCATCTACCACTATTTGGGAAATAGTTGTGAAAACAAATGCGATTCTTAAAGCTGAAAGAATTTGGGGTTTGTTGGTTGGTTGTTTTTTAACAGAGACCTGGATAGTGATTAGCTAGTTTGACCTGCTCCATAACACAGAATTCGATCAGATTAAATGCGAGTTTGAAGGAATGATTTCGTTAAAATAGATTTTACTGAGCTGTTTCTGTTTAGGATATTATTTTCAGCTTCACTGGGCAGCTAACAGGTACTACAAATGTAATTTAGATCAACAGAAAGTAGCAAATTTATAAAAAATTAAATTTACCCATGATTTTAGGGTGGTTGTTATTATATGGTGTTGCATAAAAAATGGTTGTAATTGTTCAAGACTTTTTTTCCCCCAACTCATTAAAAATTGGAATTTATATTTCTAAGTATTCAGAAAAAGGGGTGGTCTAGATTAAGAAGAATTCACTTTAAAACAATTATGTGTACATGTTGTCATGGGTTTGTTTTTCCTTGTAGCGGAAGCGATTTTGGAATGCAGAGTGCACACCCTTCCCAGATGAGACAGCCCTACAGCTGAAAAAACCAAATGTCAGGACATCAGTGGCTGCTACTTCAATTTCCAATGCGTGGCTTAGGTGTGGGGATGGTTTTCAGAGCACTTCAATGCTGGAGGTAAAATGCTGACTTAATGGTGTAACAGAGAGATGCAGACTGGCAGTTAAATCAATTTCCATGCTTGACTGAATTGTAAGATGTTGCCCTTTTTTGTGTTGTTTCCCAATTAAAAACATATTGTTATAACTGTCAAAGCAGACAAAAATGGAAAGCGAGGTTATGTAAGGTCATTGTCTTAATTTGTTGGTGTAATTTTCTGATATGTTCTAGATAGCACTTATCACTTGAAAATTTCACTAGTACACTGAGGGACACAACAGTAATTTGACATTTGGGATGGAGTACTGCATTTCCTAAAAAACATGGAACAAAAAGACTCTGGTTTGCATCTGAATATTTTTTGCTAGATCTAAAGAGTATGTATGCAATAATGAATTCACTGTAGAAAATCCTGCTTTTTTTATGACCCTGCAGATGTGGATCTTGGTGCAAGATGCTCTTTTGGATGATATATCAAATTATGCTTAATATTTTTTGTGTGTTGGTCTTGTTGGTCATAAACAGAGATGTTCAGCCAGCTCTGAGTGAGAGGTGCTTTGTGCTGAAAAATCATCTTTAACCAAGTTGCTTTTCTGTTTCTTCTTCTGGTACTGAGCAGTCACAGTGTTCCCTAGCTTGTGGGTTTTAATAAAATCAGAGACAGGGTCACAGAGTGCTGCTTCCTGTAACCTTTGAATAGGGCACATGCTTTATCAAGCGTGCTCTTCCTGCCCACTTTTGACATTTTAATGCTGAAAATACTGTCTGTTGTCCTTCATGAGGTCAGATGTGATTGCTGTCATAGTCACAGCAAGTTTATATTTTCCAAAGCAATGAAAAATCAGCTTTTATGTTACTGTTTTCATGCTTTATTACCTCGCTAATTATATTGCAGTCTAGTAGAAGACAGAAAAACTAATTTGAATTTCTGCTACTAAGTTGTGGTGGGTGAATGACAACAGTTTTGAGTGTATTACTACATGTTAAATTGTCTTTAATGCCTTGGTGATTAAATATCTCTTTCTGTGTCTTTTTAACATAGTCCCTGAGACCTACTAATAAGAAATCCAGGATTAAGAAGCATCTTGGACCGCTGTTAACATCTGCTGAAAGTGCAGCAGGTATGTTGTAACTATTTCATGTTAGCGTTGTCAGAATGTTGTCACTTTGTTTTACACTTTTCCAAGGTAGAAGTTGGTTCAAAATACTGGAAGCTAATTTTGATAAGAGACACAGTCGTGATGCTATTGTGATTGGGCTCCTCTGTTCACCTGGCGTACCAGAAATATGTTGTGCAACGCTGCAAGTACTTCAGCTATTGCTCTTGAACAGATGAAAGACGCATCACTAATGCTGTATATAGTGCATGTTCTAGCAGGGGCAGGATATTTAAATTCTTCACAGTCTTAAGAGGAGGGAATGAAAAACAACACTTCGCTGTCTAGACAGAAGAGAGAATTCTTTCACCCTCTGCTAGACACAGACAAGCAGGCATGGAAGAAAACATATTTTGTAAGTATGAGCAATAGACAGAAAAACAGAATTTTGTCAACCTCCTGCTTTCACAGTCTTTGATATGCACCCAAGTCTGTTCAATATTGTGATAAAAAAACACCTCTAAGCGTAATAAAGAGGAGGAGGAGGAGGACTTACGAACTCCTTCCAGTTTCTTCCCTTTCCTAGTCCAGAGCAAAGGAAAGAAAGAGGGGGCAGTGGCTTCTTCGGTCTCTGTATTTCTACTTGCTTCAGCAGCTGTGCTGCCCCTGTTGGAGTTAAGAAAGTGACCTACTGGGCACCTTTTGTCTACCTTTGAGGGTTAAAAATCATGTTTTTCCTGGTTTCTGAAAAGAACCTCTTTGTGTTGCAAGAGGAGATACGGTTGTGTTTCTGTCTTCTGGGCCATCCTGCCTAATTCCAAATCCCCAGTAATTGTCCAACTTCCCATTTGCCTAAAAAAATTTAGTAGTTATAGGAAGTGGAAAATTCTGCCTTCCTGTGATTTCTAGTTCTGCATTCTCCACTGCTAAGCATTAATCTTTTTCTTCTTGCTTTTGTTATTAAAGATGATGGAGAAAGGTATTTTGAATCTAAATGTCTCACTTCAAAAACATAACAGCTATTTTTTTTGTTACTCCTGAAAAGTTTGGTTTTTTTTTCTCTCAGGACAATAGTCGTCTCTACTGATGCCATACTTTTATTTATTTGTTATTCATTGTATAAAGTCAAAGAAATCCCAAACCCAGAATTCTAAGGACAGTCTTTATTTAAACCACTTACTACTTTGAAAAGGCACATGTGGGAGCATTAGGACTTTGTGTAGAGGACTGTATGTCAGACAGTCATTACTTGTCCTCATCCTGCTGAAGGACTGATTGGTAGCCTCATTGTATAAAATGAAGTGTTAGCATTTATTGTGGAGAACCAAAATGAAAATGATGCATGTATGTATAAGAAATATGTATGAGTTAATGCTTCAGTATTAATCTCTGATGCCTGGTGACAGAACTGATAATTTTTTTTCTGGTTCAAAAATAATATACTTTAATTTTTAAGAATTTTAAATTTAAGAATATCACATTTGTGTAACAACCTAACACTGTACAATTCTTTTTAATAGGATCTGCTGCTGCCAAAAGCTCTAAGGAGGCTGAGGACATAGTATGGACTTCTAGTGGAAGTGATTTTTCAGATGATGAAAATAAAACATTGATTGCGAGGTTACACAACAAAAAAAGTCATGCTTCCGAAGCAGAGAAATCGCCTAGCAGAGACGATTTATTGTTAGAGGACAGTAGTAGTGCAGGTAAGTTCAAACGCAAGCAGATTTGTCAAGAAACCTTCTGTCAGCTTCAAGTGCTGTAATGAAAGTTCTTTGAGGTTATTCTGACAAAATGACATGATCTAATCCTTTTTTGCTTAAATCAGTTGGCGTTTTTGTCAGTTTCATCTGAGTATGGAATAAGGTCTTAGTATAAATTATGTACAAAAATTTTAAACCCTGGAGTAAAGGAGCATGGTTGGGCAGGTTATGCATTGAGAAAAGCATGTCAGTTCAGTATATTACAGTTTATTTGTACCATCTCCTTATCTGTGCTGTGGTACAGATACTGGGGTTGTGAGCAGCTTTTTCTGCACACCCTGTTCTGCTGGTGATATTGCTGTCCGCATCTACTGACCCGATGTGGCAGACTTTGCAGCTGCAGATGGCATCGTGTTCTGTGGCATGAGTTTTCGTTCCGGTACACAGTATTCCTTGTTTCCCCTGTTAGCTGTATTGCGCAAGCAGTCATGAGTTTTGTTGTTAGCATTTGCTTTCTGATTCATGGAGCAGGGGATGACAGAGAGGAGAGAAATTGATTAGAAAGTGTGGCTGAAGACAGAAAAATCTTTACTTGTGTGCTGCATTACATAAGCTTTAATTAAGATAATGTTTAATTTGCATTAGGACTTGTTAGGAAGTATTTTCAGTGTGACTACTTCCAGAAAAATAAATGAGGTCAGCTTTGTAATACTTCAGCTAGATCTGAAGTATTACAGCTAGACTTTGCATCCTGGATGCCTGGCAAAATGTTCAAACACCACTGTGAGTTGATTCTTTCATCCATATCTTTGTCATTGATTTAACACTGTCATTGACATATCTGATGGTCATCTTTTGCAATTCCTCATAATTCTTTCCTTATTTTTGAAATGGAAGGACTGTCCATTTTCTAGACTGCAATCTAATACTCACCAGGAATCTTTCTAACCTGCCATTAATATCATTCTATTGCACTTGTCTCCTGCAACTGTATTCTGCAGGTTTTAATCTTTAATTCTCATTTTCTAAGAGACAACACACAGAGTTATTTTTAGTCTTGTAAGATAACAAAATTTGGTTTCTCTGTATAAATGAAGAAACCCTGACACATTATGTACCTGCTCAAAGGTACTGAGGAAATCCAATAATTTCCTGTTTTTCTTCTAAACCCAAAAATGTATTGAAAGCAGTGGGGAGTAAAAGAACTGTGACTTCCATGCTTTTTCAAGTAACCATTGTATACAGTAATTATAGTGTTGTACATAAGTATCAGTGTGTTTGCATATATAGGTACAGGTGTAAATAGGAGGGTAATAGCTGAGAACGTATTTTTAGAAGTAACATGCCCTTTCACATGAAGCTCACCTTCAGAGTGGTTAGTACTTGAGTGTGACGAGATAAAATTGATTGTCTCATATTTTATTAAGGAATTTATACCGCTGTCACAAGTTGCGTGCAGCTTGCCACACAGCTTCAAGAGAGACCTCTGTGTGCGATCGGGTCACTGATGTCTTGTTTAAAATTTCTGTTGAAGCTTTCCTGTAGTTAGAAACAGAAGCATTCACGTGCATGAAAAAGCAGACAACACCAGAACTGTGTGTGTGTTTGTCTGGGTGACTTCAGAGTTTGGAAGTTCCATGGAGAAACTAGTGATGTAGACTGTAGTAGCACTGCCAAGTCCAGAAGGTACTGACACAGTTCCACGGATCTGTGCAGATGCCTGGAGCGTTCTGTAGGTGCTCCCCTACCTCTCCCCTGTACACGACTCTTCTGGTGTTAGAAATGTGACATTTACAAAAGCAAAAAAGAAGCAAACCCAACAAAGCTTTCATCCCTCCTCCTCCGAACTTGCACATTTATACAAAATACAATGAGATTCTTGCTCTCAGTACCTCATGGCACTTGGACCTGAAGGGTGGCGGGGCTGCTATGGCAGCTCAGGCTCCCACTGCCGTCAGGAGATCCTCAGAGGTATGAGCAGACTTTAGGAATTGCATTAAACACCACCTGGTCATGAGGATGGTTCTACATCTCTCCATTTGTTTATTGCCGTTTTGTTCTGTAGGTTGTTTTTTTTTTTTTTTTTAAATTCCGTCTTCTCTTGTGCCTGTTTCTGTTGATTTATCCTCAACAATCCTCTGTCTGATGTGCGTGGAGGTTTGATTTGCAGACCTGTATATTTGGCCATGGTGTTTTAGGAGGTGACCATTTCAACTAGCTTTTTCATTTCTTTGTGGGGGTTACCACTTACCACAGATGTTAACTCACACTGAACTTTCAGCTGTTCCAGGTCATAGAGGTATTTGCCTAGAACAGTTAATTCTGAATGAGTGCACTTGGAAAATCCAATGCAACTGGGCAAAAAAACCCCATAACTAAAACCTGGGAAAGCTAATAATAACTAAACTAAAAAAACCCTACCTACCTAAGCAGTTAAATACGCTGCCTCCTTATGGGCAGTACTTTGAAATATTTTTTAAATGTAATTTTTGTATCTTTCTTCACAGAAGCTTCTACTGTCTGCTAGTAGGATTTGGCTTTTATGAGAGACAGGACCACAAAATAGTTAAACGTAAAGAACATATGTAAAAAACAACTTTGTACTTTTTCCCAGTGAGAGACAATTGTAGTATTACTCTGACTTCATGCTGATAAAAATATTGGTAAAAAGAATTTTTCTTCATCACCATATATTACTCACTTCAGATGAATCAGAGTTCATCTATTGGGAGAAGGACAGTGATTCTACTGATCAGTGCGATGGATCAGAAAAAGATGACAGCTCACTGGAGATATCGGACTCGGACTCCTGCACAAATCTTAATCCTCTGCCTGTCAAAGAGGAGAATGATGAGCTTTGTAAGGTGAGGAACTGCTTCAGGTTAAAAAAAAAAAAAAGAAAAGCTTCTACTATAATTATGAAGTATATTCATATTTGATTGCATTTAATTTGGAGAAGCATGAGGTTCTTGCTTACCTCATGTCTCCAGAAGGAATTCTGTACGTAAGAATTCCAAGGCATTTTCTCTGACTGCCAAACCTCGAAACCAAGCACTGCCCCACATCTGGAGCTTGGTAGTGTGGTTGGTGAGTCACGGGAAGGCACCTCTGGAGATCGTCCAGTGGAACCCCTCTGCCCAGTGCAGGGTCAGCTGGGGCTGGGCGCTCAGGGATGTGTCCGGTGGGTTTCGAGTACCTCCAAGGATGGAGGCTCCACACAACCTCCCTGGGCAGCCTGTGCTGTTGCTCGCCCACCCTCGCAGTACGGAAGGGAGTTTGCTCTTGCATTTAAATGGAATTACTTGTATTTCCATGTGTGCGCAAAAAAGCGGTCAAGTGGGTAGGTTTCTCGGCAGAGATGTGGTGATCCGGATTCTCTGCACCCCTGGCTGCCTGTCGCAAGTTGAGGTGCACATTCCCCGTGATGTGGCGGGTGAGACCGTTACCTGCTTCTGTCTGGTGCTTTGGGACCCTGACTGTGTGAAACCCAGGTGTCGTGACCAGAGCGCGCTTCCGAGGGCGATGGCCGAGGTGAGGGGCTGACTGCAGGAGTCCCTGCACCGCTGACAGGTGATGAAGAGCTGGGGAAAGGGGCAGCAGTAAACACTGAATCACACCAGCTAATATTTGGTAGGGGGGTTGTGTTTGTTTTTACTGTAGAAAATGTGACGTTATGATAAAGAAGGCACGCTGTGTGAAGTGCAGAACAGATGGCAGAAACGTTGATCTTTAGTGCCTTCCAGCGAAATGACTTGTATTAAAAGACTGGAGATTTGGCGCTACGCTAGGCAAAGCTAGCGTTTAACCTCCGGTGCTGGAGGCTGGCTGGGCCCGCAAGCGCCCCGCAGCGAGCCCCCGGCCTGCGCCGCCCCCCAGGGTGCGAGGGGGAGGCCGGCGGGCGGCCGGGC
>Ga0065711_1049326_pt1 | contig 11357 bp, 10 predicted proteins | sample Hoacrofraction12_FD_59098 | JGI IMG/M metagenome (GOLD analysis project Ga0065711, IMG submission 59098) | Hoatzin crop microbial communities from Cojedes, Venezuela - Epithelial fraction 12 v2 (version 2) | ecosystem: Host-associated > Birds > Digestive system > Esophagus > Crop | place... | reverse complement strand
ACAACCCTCTGAGTTCTGCCATTCAGCCAGTTCTCAATCCACTTCACCGACCACTCATCCAGCCCATACTTCCTCAGCTTCCCTAGGAGGATATCATGGGAGACTGTGTCGAAAGCCTTGCTGAAGTCTAGGTGGACAACATCCACGTCACTCCCTTTGTCTACCCAGCCAGTCATGTCGTCGTAGAAAGCTACCAGATTGGTCAGGCATGATTTCCCCTCGGTGAATCCATGCTGACTACTCCTGATAACATTCTTTTCCTCCACTTGGTTCATGATGGCCTCCAGGATGAGCTGCTCTATCACCTTTCCCGGGATGGAGGTGAGGCTGACCGGCCTGTAGTTCCCTGGGTCCTCCTTCATGCCCTTTTTGAAGATTGGAGTGACACTGGCCTTTCTCCAGTCCTCGGGCACCTCTCTTGTCCTCCAGGACCTCTCAAAGATGATGGACAGTGGCTCAGCAATGACACCCGCCAGCTCCCTCAGCACTCGTGGGTGCATTCCATCGGGGCCCGTGGATTTGTGGGCGTTTAGATCACTTAAGCGATCCCTCACGCCGTCCTCCTCGACCAAGGGAAAGTCATCCTCTCTGTGGGCTTCCTCTCTTACCTCCGGGGCCTGGGATTCCTGAGGGCCTGCCTTGGCACAGGAGACTGCTGGCGACCATACAGCTCATCATTTCCGTGAGCATTCCAGCCTGTCGTTAGCGGAGTTGCCCACCTGATAACTCACCACTCAGAGCTCATGAAGCCGCTGACTAGAGGAATTTCGACCCAAGTTCATGCCACCTGAATGGAAAGAAGTACTCTTTTTGTCCACTGACTATTTGCAGTGTACAGAGGAAGAGACAGTCCCTTCAGTTTGTGAGGCCTCTGCCCCTGGACGGGCTTGCACAGCACTGTGTGTTTTTCAGATGTGCCCTCAGCGTAGCATGCTTTTTTCCAGCAATCTTTCTTGGAGTCTTCAAGAGGAGACCCTGGGCTGTCAGGGGTCTGCAGACTGTAGACTGAGGACTCGTGTTCTAGAAGTGTCCAGAGCTCAGATGATCAGACAAGACGCTTACATTGTTAGCCTGTGCATCATGCATCTATTCAGCTTTCCAGCTTGTTTTGCTTACAGTGGGTTCTTCAGCTGGATTTGTGCAGTTCTGTTACTTTTTATATGCTATAGTAACAGCAAAAGCTGCGACAGTAGAAGCTTCTTGTTAAAATCAGCTCTTCCTAGTGTGCAGATTTACACCTCTGGAGCTGCAGTAAGAGTCAGCTGTGGCTGCAGAATTGCAGGTTAGAAGGAGAAATCCAACATCTCCCTCCTCTGGAGTATACCACGTCTTCCCTTTTCCTGCCGCACTGAGATGGTCTCTGAGGGCATCACTAGCTCAGTGCATGGATGTTCAGAGCAACCTTTCACAGCTAACATGCATTGGACTACAAATCCATTACCTGCAGCCCTGTAAAAAGTAGACTTTAAGTATAGTGGATATAATAAAATTATAGTGGTATCATAAAAATGTATTACTCTTTCATAAAGGATATTAAGTGTCTGAACATCATAAAAAGGTTCTCCATCAATCCTGTACTTTCAGTTCCTGCCTGTGGGGCTGAGGCTCTCCTTTTAAGAAACACTGCATGTCTTCACCTAACTCATGGTATTCATCACGATGCACCTGCCTTTGGTCCACTGAAGCAACAAGGGCCTGATTCTGTTGTGCCTAACAGGGAGTAGAAAGTGGGTATGAGTGGAAAATCCTACTTGGTTAGCATTGCCTGTCCAGCTTGCGCAGATTCTCGTGGTGAAGTGACACACCAGCAGCACAGTCAGGCTGTATAGGAATAGGACGAGTTTTTCCCCTGCTCCTGAGTCAAATAACAAAGGAAAAACCTTTGCCCTTGTCATCCTCCTGCTGTTTCTGCAGCAAGGTGAAAGATGCCGTGTTACTCCCTTTCTAGTACTGGCTGTGTGTGGCGGTACATTTTCAGCTTTATGGCAACCTTAAGGTGACCTCCTGGTGGTGTCTCTCCTGCCGCACCTGAGTTTTCAGTGCACAAACTCATGGGAAATCATCAGGGAAGTGCTGTGTTTCATCTTTCTTAACTTCCTCACGCTTTGTGAAAAGCACTGAGTTTCTCTTGGCCAGAAATGGTGGCAGCATGTCACTAGGACAAGCTATTTTTATCTCCTTTCTTTATTTGTTTTCTAGCATATTCAGCTAAGCTCAACAAGTTTCCCGTATTTTTGATGATGACCTCAAGTACCTGTGTATCAGTGCTGTGAGCCCCAACACCACCAAGGCCACCCTCTGTGCTCTTAATGTGTGGAGACACTGGTGCATGACCAAAGGACTCAGATTACATGGACATCACTAAGCTCAGAAAACTTAGCAAAATACCGTTTTTTTTCAGTGGTGGGAGCCAGGACCCCTGGTCAAATAAAGTTATCGTGAAGTTTCAAAAGAGATGGGTTTTCAGACTTCTTTACGTCCTTGTGGTCTTGGGGACCTTCCAAGTTTCTGTTAATAAAGCTGTAACCTTTTCTAGTTAATTCACACCCTGTTGCCTTTATGGTTGAGCCATAGCTTGGAAACCCAGGGTGATACTAAAGATTCCGATGTACGTGACACTTGCGCACAACCTTGGCCTCGTGTTGCCATGAGACAAGATTTCCTGCTGTTGCCCTAAGGACACTGCATGATTTCTGCTCTCAGAGCTAGCCAATGCAGTTCAGGGTATTTGAGGACTTTTCTCCAAAAATCAGCTCCCAGAGAAGTCAGTATACACACCAAAAATAGGGACTGTGGCTAAGGGGCGAAGTACAAAAAGCCCCACTCACATTTTTATAGCTGAATTTTGCTCTTAGGTTGATCTGAGACATTGGCAGGTTAAAGCAGCCTGACTGGCAGCCTGACTGCAATACTGACATCTCATGGCCAAAAGAAGAAGCTGCTGCTGCTTCTCCTTTCCTTCTTCTTCGCTGCCTCCTCCTCATCCTCCTTCTCTTTCTCCTCCTCCTCCTCATTCTTCGCCTGAAAAATTTCCGTATGTACCATGTTACTGCAAGAGTACAGAGTATTACACCCAAGTGGTAGGTCACGCGTTTCCACAGAGCCACACTTCAGTGTGACTGACACCTTCATTCACTTCAAAAAAGCCAGGAATTTGGCTCCTTTCTTCTGAATCTGGATTTCCACAGCTCATGCAGAAGTGGTGCCAGCCAGTGAAATGCATCTGTCTGTCTGAGCATCCTTACACCATGCGGTTTCATTGCATCTCTGTTGCTTAGACAACCATGTAGCCTCTTCCCAAGACTCTAAGGCTGCCCAGAAACAAATTTCTGGGGAAGTGTGGAAGCTGCTTCAGGTTTCTTCAGACAGAGCATGGAGAAGCCCTAAACATGTCTTCCTCACCAGTGATGCATTTCCTTCCCACAAGTACCCTCACGCATCTTTCCCCTTCCTCTTCTTCCAGATCCCAGCAGTCAAGCTCAATGAACTCCTGGAGGACTTTTACGTCACTGTGAAGAAAACAGGTGGGTCTGACTTTCCAGCCACATCCCTCCATGCTATCCAACGAGGCCTGGACCAGATCCTGAAGAATGCTGGTGCTGGTTTCTCCATCACCAGCAGCACCTTCAGCTCTTCGACCAGAAAGCTCAAGGAGAATCTTAAGGTCCTGAGCAAGGTTGGGATGTCTTGTGCTCGCTCTCACAATATTGTCTGCTTCTCCTTTTCTGACGAGGAAGAGATGTGGAGAACAGGATGCCTGGGGGACAACAGCCCCGTGGCCCTGCTGTCCACGGTGGAGAAACACAACAGCCAGTACCTGAACACGTGAACCTTACAGGAGCACGCAGTCTCAATGTTTGGCGACACTGAATTGCTCAAAGACTCCCAGAGCAGGCTGGTTTTTGCCAGAATGGGTAGCGTGAAGCAAGAAAACGAGGTGAATGCAAACAGAGCGTGCTACGGCCGTATCTACCACAAGCACGCAAAAGGGCACAAGCTCTGCCTTCTCTACAAGTACGTGTATGTACACCAGCACCCGATGCAGATGGAAGCCAAGTCTCCCTTCTTCCTGATGGCCTGGAAGGAGGTCAGAGACATGGAGAACGTCTAGTATGAGGAGCAGAGGATGGGTCTTCGCTCCCTCAGGGGTGTCATCCCCAAGCTGGGGAAGAAAGTGAAGCTGGAACACTGCGAAAATTTTACTCTGTCTCCTTCACTCAGGCTTGCAGCAGGTTTGTCCCTCTTAGCTCCTACCAGTAACTCTGTCCTCTGTCTGCTCTCACCAGCCAGCATGCCAAGAAAGTGCTTCACCCAGTAGCTTTAGTGCGATGTGAACAGGGTGAGTGGCTTTCAAACAAGAGCAAAGAGTGGAAAGCTAGGACATTAAATTCTTCCTGAGGAGGACTGCACGTGGTGTGGTCCAATTTTGGGGATGAGTACAGCCTTGTTCTGAAAAGCAGGAGGGCAGTGGTCTCCTTCACCACTGCAAGGTCTTCCAAGCGAAGAGGTGGTGGAGAACTTTTTCCTCATCAGAGGTGGCAACGTGTGTGTATCATGGATTTTCCTCCTTAGCAAGCGTAGCTGGGAGAAAGGAGACTGAGTTTTGGAGACCAAGAACTCTTGAAGCAGAAGTGCCTATGCTTTCTTTCAGAGCTACTGTAGAAAAGTTACTCTCTTGTGAACCATGTTTTCTGATGGTTCACAGTTTTCTCCAATTGTTTGGGGTATTGTAAATATATTTTTCAATACATGGGCATTTACACTGGATCTGTAGATATTGCTAGAAACTACTGTTGGCTTTACCAAATAACAAACAAACAGACCAAATTAATTATGCCATCTCTGAAGGACAGCATTTTCAGGCAGCTATTTATGGATGGTGAGCACTTAACTCAGCAGTTTGGGGCTGTCCGTGTTCTGAGACATCTTAAAGGGGGTTTATATCAGAACTCAAATTCTCAGCATCTTTTGAAAATGAAAGCATTCTAAGGTATCTCAAGTCTGGCATCTGGGTGATGTGATTTTCAAAACCCAGTGGTCAGCTGTTAAAATAATTGCCTTAAACTTCTGCAGCTACGGTTTGGTCCACTTTCTGTTGAGAGGAAAACTTCCTTTCAGCTGGGGCTGTGGAAAGCCTTTATGTCACAAAAAAAGAAAACCTGAAACAGAGTTGGAGACGTGCAGTCTGCTTCTGTTCTAATGGAAAGATATGGCTGTTTTTTTCCACTGGCTTGCAGGGCTGTGAGAGGGTTGATGATGTTTACTGAGCCCACTATACAGTCATAGATTTTTTAGTACACCTTGGAATCACATGATTGTAAAGGCAAAATAATGATATTTAGTTGTACTTTTTTTTTTGAAAGACAGCTTCTCCCTGCCCCAAATTGCTTGAATTCATTTTTTTAAAAATAGTAGTTTGATTGGTAGGATCTCTATGTTGTGAAATATAGTATTGCTCCTGTCTTTTAAATGCCTTTGCACAGCATTATTTTAATTCTAAGGAAGTAATTTGCTGGATATTGAAACACAGAGTAACATTAACTTCAGCAGGGGAAACACCTGCTAGGAAAAGCTGCCACTTACAACCCTCACAGGCTGTGGATGTTTTTTCCCACTGTCAGGGTGTTTTTTTAAGAGTCTGACCCTGGGAAGCCTTTGCAGCCTTTGCTGGAGGAGGCTGAGGATGTTCAGGATTTCCAGACAAGCTCATGTGACAGAAATGGGAGCTTCTGCCTGAACAGGGTTTCATGTGTGCATTGCTCCCAGAGGAAAAATGCCGTTTGTCATTGTTTTCTTTTGTTTCATGGGAGATGGTAGAGGGCATTCCCTTTTAAAAAATACCGTTCTGGGTCCTGCAGAGCAAATCACCAGTTAAGGCTGAGGAAAAGCAGAAGCTGGGCTGCGATAGGGTTTATTTATCTTTGAGGGAGGCAGAAGAAGCTGTTCTAGCACAAACCATTTTGAAACCTGAGTGCACCCAGAAAATCAGACTCTTTGTTCAGTAACTAATCAAGGAACCTGTGCTGACCTGCTGGACCTCCTCCTGCAGTCATTGCCACTGAGCAGTTCCCAGGCTGGGACCTTCTGGCGGCTGTTGGCAGTAAAAGCAGTCATGGTGAGTTTTCCTTAGGCACAAATAGGAGGTACAAAAGCCCAGTGGCTGTGCCTCTAAGCTCTACAAGTTTTCTGCCCCAAATTTCTTGGCTCAGTTGATGTGGCTGTATTTGGCGGGTCAGGAATGCTCTGTGGTGGGCTCCAGAGTCCTGGCCTGTGGCAGCATGGGATGGAGGATTTCCTAGAGAAGACCTCAGCTCCCTTCTCTGCCCATGTGCCCAGGGGAAACCTGGCACTGCAGGAGAGGTGGGCACTTGCCTGGCTTCAGACCTCTACAAAGAGAGCAACTTGTTGCATATATTAACAGAGGGAACATACAGAGCAGCAGGACTGGTTGCTTTAAGGTGTGGTCATACGGGCTGCTGTGGTTTCTCTCAACGAATGCAAGCTTCTCCCTGTTCCCTCAGCAGTGTCAAGGCACTAGGAGCAGTAGCAGTTACTAAACAGCACTCCTCTGTGCATGTTGCTTGTAAGAGTCAATAAATATCCACGGAAAGCATTGAGCTTCTGTCCAATATCCCAAGCAGGAGAATAGATCCTTTTCCATGTTACTGTGTGTGAAAACTGAGTGAATCCCCAGAGTTAGCAGGTATCATAAAACTCAGACTGCGTTGGAGTTACCCAGTTTGTTGTCCTGTTCTTGTTCTCCTGCAGTAGCATCTGATACCACAGGGAAATGCTCACAGTGCATCAGAGTATGATGAGTTTTGGGGGTTTTTTTATAGTGACATAAAGTGAGTGAAAAAGAGAAAGAAAAAATGTTGCTGAGTGCTTTTGTGGACAAGAGTTGGTCGTGACTTTGTCTCACAGTATGTCTTACTGCTTTGTCTGATGTCCTTGAGTTTGGCGATTTGATGTCTTTTTTCTCACTTACAAGCAGTGCTAGTTCTGAAATAAAAGCAGTATCACCTTTGTAAACTGTGGAACCATTATGAACTGAACTGTTATGGAAATTACTTGGATATGAGGAGAACCTGTGGTGTTTAACTGTCAATTTTTGTCAGAAGGAATATTGTCTGTTATCCAGATTTCTTCATACTGATGGTCCTTTTTTTAGTAGCAGCTCCTCAAATCTAGGATCCCAAAACCTATGTTTTGTCTAACAACATTTAACTCATTTGAATTCTTTGGTTCAGCGTGTAATTGTCTGTATTTCAGCAGTGGTTAATGTGCTCTAATGAGACCAGCATCATATTAGTATGTTAGTTATATATGAAGCAGACAATTTCCGTTGTGAAGCAAGTCCTACCAAAAGGCAAAAAGACAAGGCCAAAAGAGGTGTGATATGACTTGCCAAAGGCCACAGCATGAGTCAGTAGCAGGGTACGGCTGTTGTCTCAGCCACGTCCACTTGTGGCATCCCTCATCTGCAAGCCTATTATTGGTAATTAATAAGGTAAATCAGGATACATCGAGAGCAGCACTTATCTTTTTTGACTATTGACAAATAATCAAATGCTGCAAAGGACAAAGAAACAACCCTAAATCTAAAATCTACCCTCCCTCAGTTTAAAACCATTACCCCTTGTCCTGTTGCAACAAGCCCCGCTGAAACGATTGTCCCTGTCTTTCCTGCAGGCCCCTTCAGGTACTGGAAGGCTGCTCTAAGGTCTCCCTGGAGCCTTCTCTCCTCCAGACTGAACAGCCCCAACTCTCTCAGCCTTTACTCACAGCAGAGGTGCTCCAGCCCTCGGATCATCTTTGTGGCCTCCTCTGGCCCCGCTCCAACAGCTCCATGTCCTTCTTGTGCTGGGGGCTCCAGAACTGGATGCAGGACCCCAGGTGATAAGACTTGAGGGCTTATGATTTTGAGGCCTTTGAGGCTTTTCTGCAATGTGTCAGGTTAGTGCTCATAATTGCTCATTATGTTGGAAGATGTTGGCACAGCTAAGAATGACCACGATTGGCATGGGTTAAAGGGGGCACGCACACATCTCCTTATCAGGGTGGGGCTGTGCACTTACGCACATTATAGCAGACAGACACGGTGTTTAGTTTTAACATTCTTTGTCATCAGGAGGGATGATTAATACAATGTCCTCCGACAATCTTGTGTGCTGGGGAGGGAGGCAGACATTCCTGTAACACAGAACAGAGAGCTGAGGAAAGTCAGAGCATGTGTTTCTATCTTCATGTTGAAATGTGTGCTCCTGACAGCTGAACTTACAAGGGCATGGAGCCAGCAGAGCATCTGGCATGATGCATTCAGTCCACTTGGTTTAAGCTGAAATTAAATGATATTTCAATTTTGCTCCAAGAAAATGTTTTTCTCAAGCCAATGCAGGAAATACATTTAATTCAGTTAAGTGTTCCATTCTTTGGCAGATCTTCAGTTGCAGAGAACGTTGATTTCAGACCTTATCTGCTCAATACTATTTAGTAAGTCACTAAGCTTTCCTGAAAAACAAAGCGAACCCCAAATGCCACATACTGCAGTCCTGAGCCAGGCCGTGCAGAATTACACTTGCACATGGGCAGAGTCCGAAGAACCTTGCATTGGTAAGCCAACCATGTTTCCATGGATGCAAAGATACTGCAACATCCATAGGACATCTCTGGGTCATCCCATGAACCCAGTTTGAGCACGCTTATGCAAGGGAAAGACAAAACATAAACTAAGCAGATCTGCAGATCACCAGGGCAAAATGAGGGAAGCAAAGGGAGATGGAGAGTGGCAAGTCCTATACTCACATCTCCATGAAAGAGTCTAAGGCACAGGAAAATGCTACCTAGAAAAAACGCTGCTTGGAACGACACTCAGGCCAGGGAACAGGGAAATACCTCCCAGCCTCAACCAGCAGACCCAAGTCCAGGTGTCGGAGGGCCTGCAGAGCCACAATCAAATACAATATGCTAACTATTGAATATATTTCTGCTCTGAAGGAAAACCTTGCCTTGAACTCTACACCCCTCTGAGTAATTTGTTTGCTAATAGAAACAAGAGCTCTTATTATTTGTGCTAATGCTAGGGTGAGAAAAGCAACTGGGCAATGGTGCACAAAGAGGGAGGTGAGCAGACAGTCAAGAAGTGGAGAGAGATAACAGATGGCATTAAGGAAGAGATGTGGGTGCAGGAAGCAGATCAGAGAATCACACACCATTCCCAGTGGTCCCATGACCAGAGGTCCCAGAAGGGAATGGAGTGTGGTCAGAGCAGCCCTTCCCAGAGACACCACATGAACAAGGGATGGAGAAAGCCTTCCAGAGAAGTCTGCAGAGAAGGTCTCTGCCTGGTGGAGCCCTCAGGAGGGCTGCAGCATGGCCAGTCCCTGGGTGAGCCTCCCATTCCTTAGGGTCTTGCCAAGACACTTCAGACCCTATCTGAAGGAGTCTGATCTGACTTCTGTAGATATGTATGGTGGATGAGGTTGCTTTTGCTGAGCTTACTGAAGATGTTTGTGGGAAAACAGAGCCTGTCTGGGGAAAAACAGTGAGAGGAGATATAAGTAATGTCATTCTGGAGCAAGAGAAAGGAAGTTGTGCCACAGTGGTTATTCTCAAAATAGAGCTTCTCATACCTAGTTAAAGCACAATCCCGAAGGAAATCGTTGGCATTGATCTCTCAGGAGCTTGGAGAAATCTATCCCACATCTGCCAGCTGAGGTCACAGCTGTGCTGTAGTAGCTGGAGAACAAGCTGTTGCGTATGATCTTGCTTGAAGAAGTCCCATAGACAATTCCGGACTATTTTCTGTGCTTTTGGGCTCTTTCTGCCTCCTGGTGCTGCTGGTGTGGAAGAAGAATCTAGCTGGAAACAGTCCTGCACAATGTGGCTGGAGCTGTTTAATCTGGGGCTTTTCAATGAAGCTATTGCTTTTTAAACCTTACTCCCAATTTGTCAGTGCATGTTGGTAGCAGCTCAGGGTGAGGCCCAGCCAGCTGGGTATGAGTTCATGGGGTGAACTTATGCTCTGCTTGAAAGATTAACCCTTACCCCTGTCCTGTTAGGGTCTCTCACTTTGCTAGCAAAAACTGACCAAGACTTCCAGCATCTTGCCAAGATCCTCCTTGCTCTGTGTAGGGAGGACAGGACCTCACCTGATTTCCTGCAGTCCAGCTGTGCTGCTGCAGAGCAGCCTCCTTCCCGAGGGCGAGATAGTCACCGAGTTGGCTCGAAGCCTGCCGAGCACCCTCCTCAACAACAGCAGGGTCTGTTGATCTGCTCCAGCACCTTCTGCTTTTCAGGGTTACCATCTGCATCGCTGGGGTGCGGCTACACCCACGAGCAGGGAGAGCGGCTGTGGACTGGGGAGATTTCTGAGGATGAGGACGGAGGAAGCTGCTGACAGAGGCTGGTGAGGACACCATGACGTTTGAGCGGCTCCTCTTGTATTGTGTTGGCTATTGTAAATGTGCACAGACTGAAGGCCCACCTCATAACTGCTTTTCAAAGCAGTGGCGTTTTCTGGGAGGCACTTGCCCGTGCTTTATGTTATTAAGGGACAACATCTCTGTTTTAAACACTGGCAGATATTATAAAACAAAGCTGTGATGCTTGGGATAGCAGGTCTGAGGGGCAGGATCGCTGTTTACGTGAGCAGAGGATTCACTGTGTGATTACTCTGCAGTTCATTCAAATACAGCAGAGTGGGTGGGACAGTGTCGCCACAGGGACGATCTGTTTTGTCTGGCATCAGTGTGACACAACACACAAGCTGAGTCAAGCTGGGGGCAGAGCCTGGAGGAACATGCCACTCCTTCTTTTTCCTTTCCTACTTGGTCACTGTCGTGGTTTAACCCAGCAGCCGGCAACAAGGACCAGACAGCTGCTCGCTCACTCCTCCCCCCCAGCGGGATGGGGAGCAGAACGGACAGAAAATAAAACTCGTGGGTTGAGATAAAGACAGTTTAAGAAGACAATAAATGAAAGAATAATAATAATAGTGAATATGAATATGCAAAAAAAGCACTACACAATACAGTTTTTCTCCCTGCCTGATGACTGTACAGCCTGTCCCCAAACAGTGATCGCAGAATTCTTGGAACTCCTGGAACTTGCAGAAAGCATGGATTTTGTGGAAAGAGCTCAGTGAACTCACAGAACTTGCCAAACACACAGAACTCACCAAGCTTGCTCATCGAGCAACTGATGTCACCTACCTGGACTTGAGCAAAGCATTTCACAGAATCACAGAATCACAGAATAGTAGGGGTTGGAAGGGACCTCTGTGGGTCATCTAGTCCAAACCCCCTGCCGAAGCAGGGTCACCTACAGCAGGCTGCACAGGACCGCGTCCAGGCGGG
>Ga0065711_1049325_pt1 | contig 11357 bp, 5 predicted proteins | sample Hoacrofraction12_FD_59098 | JGI IMG/M metagenome (GOLD analysis project Ga0065711, IMG submission 59098) | Hoatzin crop microbial communities from Cojedes, Venezuela - Epithelial fraction 12 v2 (version 2) | ecosystem: Host-associated > Birds > Digestive system > Esophagus > Crop | place... | reverse complement strand
GAAGAGCAAAGAATTTTTTTTTTTTTTTTTTCCCCCTTCTGTGCTTAGAAAAAGTTCATTTCTACAAAGGTTTTTCAGAAACTGTGTCTGGGGCAGTGGAGGCTGCATAGTGTCCACAGCAAACACTGAATCCTGGTCTGAATAGGTCAAAACTCAGTAGCATTGGCACTGTTAAAAAAACAAGCATGTGGCAGAAAGAAATCAGGAAAAAGTTGAATGTTCCTGACACCTAGTCTGATATCTTGTAGAATATATTCTGTAGGACTTTGTCCAGAAATCCACAGCAATGCAGCCTTTGGCTGCACTACCAGATCCTATCATCAGATCCACTATCATCCTTCATTTCCCTCATTGCAAGATTGCTCTTCTGTTCGCCTGTTACTATGTCAATGCTTTTATTGCTGTGACAAGCCTATGACCCTACATGTCAGCCCTATGATTCGTGAAGGATTTGCAGTCCCAGTGTAGGGTCTACTTGAAGTTTGTAATTTTCAACAAATTGAGAGGGTACCATTTTTCTCCATTATGAGTCTTTGTGCCAGCTGAATTGCAGAGAATTGGAAAGAAGTTGTCTCTTAATATGAAAATGTTAGCCAAATCACCAGGCAATGTTCATTTCCGTAATTCTATTGCTCAGTTCCATTTTAGAATATGGTACTGTACATTTAAGGATGCAATCATAAAGACCAACGTCCTTTCCATTTTGTTTCCATTGTATGGAGAGTAGCTGTCATCTGTTCCATGTTGGATTAGGTAATCTTTCCTATTTAAGGATATCTACCCAAGTAACTACTTGTTCTGTATATATCAGAGATTTCAAAGGAAACACGTGTTCACTGTTATTGTCATCAGAGAGAGTTTTAAAAGGGTCTTTAAAACTTTTGGGGTTGCTTCTATAATCATAACCAAAGTTAATACTCTTTGAAATAATATACTCTATTTAAAAAGAGAACGGTATATTATTATTCCAATAGTGGGAAATACAATACTCATTAATAAGATTTTAGGTCTTGAAAGTCTGTTTCTCACACACATACTTACTGTAAATGTGGATCAGAATAACTTCATACTGTAGTCTTAAAGGTATTTTGAGAACATGAAGGTGGCGTGGTATTCTAATTTTGGAAGTGTTGCTTTTCCTTAGTTCTGATCCATATATTATAACCTGAAAATGACACTGAAACAAGAAGAAAAGCTAAGAAAAACTATTTATTGTAGAGATACTTAATATAGGCAGTAGCTTTGAGGCAATACTATGAATAAAAAAGTCATTGGTAAATTGAATTCTTTAGAAACAGAATAAGTAAAAATATCTGAAACACTCTGGCAACCTCTTTTCACCAGGCTCACAATGCAATTTCTTACTTTACACTGATTTCAAACTGAAGTTAATAGTTTAAGTAAAAAGAAAGGGCATTTAAGCCCCGATGCATACCTCTAAGTCTTTGATGATGAGTTAAAGCTCTAGTCTTCCTTCACAGGAACCTTTAGAAAGACACACAATCTCCAGAGTGCTCTGTGAATTATTGAGTATAGAAAAAGGACAGGGTCCTACCTCAGGTAGCCTATAAAGTGCTTAAAATAAAGATCCTGCTCGTGTGGTCAGTTAAGGAACTGCCTAAATTAAATAGCAGCTTTCATGGGAAAGTTGCTAAAACTTTGATTTTTGTCACTTGTCCTTCCACTTAATGAGCAGAATAAAAATTTTCTCCTTTGGTATAAAAAGACACGCAAAGGAAACATCAGCTCCTACAGGAACAAACTCCTCAACCCAGGTGTAGCCACTTGACAGTTAAGAAGGCTCTGTGCAGGTGGCTGCCCTGAAAAGGTGAATATTAAAGATATAGGGCCTGAGATTACAAGATATTAGGGAAGATGATACCTTCTTATCCTACATCAGGTTGGACAGAGAATTATCTTTGTCTGTTTCAGGGTATGTATTGACCGATGTAATGCCAGTAACAATAAAAAAAGAAATCTGTGGTTTGAGCGTGACTTTCTTCAGCTTCTGTGTTGGGAGATTGTAAGAAAAAAAAATCTTAACGGTACTGCAAATAAAAAAAAATGACAGCTTTGCTATTTGCCTATGAAAAAGAAAGTTTTCCTGTTTGGATTTGTATATTTATAATGAAGGTCAGAACTCTTCCACTGGGGCAGGTTTTAGAAATGAATAAACTCAAGTGTCTTGCAGCTTTTCATGCCATATTATTTTTGCACTCTGAATCAAATTCTAATTTTATTTACTTGAGCTTTTATGTTTCAGTCAACAGTATTAATTTTTATACTTTAGTTCTTTTCAAATTTTAAGTCTTCACATTCTTCTTCGTAATAATATTTCCAATCATTTACTTTTAATTATGTTTCCAGTTTTAACTACACATCATTTCACTGAAGTCAACTGTCTTCTACATTTCAGATTCCTTTGAAGGGCCTTTAGTTCTGAAGTAAACCTGCCTCTTTTTATTTCCTCCTTCCCTTGTAAATTCTGCTCAATTTATTCTAACCAGTCTGTTTCTGATTTAAGTTTCATTTATTTACATTTCATTATTTTCACCTTTTAAACTTTTTTCACCCTGTGATTTTTTATTTTCCAATTCTTTTCAACTGCTTGGAAGTACTCCCCCACACCTCTTAAAAAAAACTTGGTTTTTATTGTATTAACTTTTTTCCCCCAAGCTGGAAGAAGCCTTCCTTCCATTTTTAATTTTCTTATTTTTGACCATACTTTGTTGCATTTTCAGCTTCTTTGCCTAGTGCTTTTGAAAACAATCGAAACCTGATGTTCTTTGAAACGTGGCTTGTGATTTTCCTATTATGTTTAGCACCTAAGATAACTAGTTTTTCTGTAACTAATACTTTGAAATAGTTTAGGATTTTATTCACATCTCATTTTAAAAATGAAAAAAGAGAGGGTGGGAACATATCAGTCTCAGTCTGGCATGTTTCTTTTCACCATTTTGACTGTGTTAGAAATGAAAAAGGAAATGAGGATCTGTTATGCTCTCTATTAAGATTGGCCCCAACATGGAAAGAGAAAAAAGGCCTTGTTATGAAGGGAGAGGGCTGATAAAAATCACGATGGAATATTGAAAATAACATTAAAGGCAAAATTTTGGCTCTAGCACTTTTTTTTCAAGCCATTAAAAATCAGACAAAGAAGTAACCTGGTTCTCTGTTTCATTTCACTCATTTTGGAAAAGTCCTCTTGACTGAGACAAAAATCTTATCTCACATTTCTGTTTTCTACATCTATGTTCTGTTTCAAGGCTGCATTTTTTTAACCATTTCTGAAGTCTAATAAGCTTTTCATCTACATATACTACAATACTATATTTCCTTTTAGATTTCAGTTTCACACAATTTGAAAAGAGAATGGCTTTTAAAACTGAACCTGGCAATGCAATGGTGAATACACATTATACAGCATGGGACAGGGGACAGTGTTCAAAGGAAACATTGCCATTTATTTTACAGGACATTAAACTGATCCCCGCTTTTGTTAGTTTATAATTACACAGTGACATCTGGCGCATTCAATGACTTCCAGAGGAAATTCCTGTTGTCCTCTATATTCTGTTTATTTCAGCTTGTTTTGCAGTGTCAGAATATCTCTCCCTCTAGTGAAAAACAGGTGAATCGTTCAAGTGTTTTGATCGCTAATCCTTATTGGCATGATCAGGTTGGTGCACAGGTGTTTCCAAAGCGACAGCATAAATTAAAGTTGTGTTGGCTGGGTGTAGAAACATGGTTTATCCAGCCCTCATGCCATGAGGCAGAATGGGTGAATAGATCTTGTTAACAACTCATTATGTCGATTCATATCTTTTGCAGCCTCCTGTAGTACAGTATGTTGCTTTATACAACAGGACTCCCAATTTGAGTCCACATTAATTGCTTTCTCTATTCACACCACAAAGCAGAGATGAAATCTGCCTCACATTGTCACAATTTGATCAGAAAAACCTGTTTAGACTGCACAGTGAATGTTTCTCAAGGTCAAAACTGAATATTTTTTTTAATATTTATAATTCTATAAACTGAGAAATTCTTAGTTTTTAAATGTTTATTGCCGAGTTTCAGCATCCATGCAGGGACAGGAATGACTCTCACACATTGGTACAGTGCACAGCCGATTCCCATTTATTGGTCTGCTTGCGTGGTTATATACATTTTCCATATCTGCACACGCGATCACGCTTATTCGGATAGGCTACAGACATAAATCACGTGCTGTTCACGCACCCCATATTTCCTTATGATTGATAACTATGCACTAACGCCAATAGCAACAGACTGCCTCCATGTCCTTGAACACATCTTGTTTTTGCTAACCCACATCATGTTTATTCTTAGCTGTCCTTTCCAGCGGCCTGTCCAGCTATGCTGTTTGGCTCAAGCTGCCCAGTCATGCTAACTCTCAAGCTACATTGACCCCAACAGCTTATTTAAGAAAAAAATAAATTAAATTATTACTTCTTTTATGGCAGCAGAATACAGGTTTAAGTCAAGTTCTTGTACAGACTTTAAATAACTACATAACCTAAAAACTCAGAATTTTTTTTTTTCTGGGCTTATAACATTTACTTTAAAACAAAACGAAACATCAAATTGGTGTTTGTGTGCAATCAAAAATTTCATTATAATGGCTTGCTTTTTCTTTTTTCCTTCTTTTTGAAGCCAGATTTTCCCTGAAGTGTTTCAGCTTTAAGGTTCCAAGGCGCTTTGATAATTCAGAATAGAATTGCAGAACATGAAAAATTATTATCCTGGCCACCAGTGTCATTAAATACTTTCAAAACTATGTTGATGGCAGAGAAATTAGTAAGTGGTTGCTCCTTTGGGTAGACAATGTTAATCACACAGTATTTGGCTTATTATTGGTGCTAGGAAAAGTTTTCTACCTACATTTTTTCATTAACAAAATTAGTTTTCAATTAAATGAAAAGAGTGCATAGTTTCCTCAAACACTCTTTAGACCAACACCCAAGTTTGGCAAGAATGCTGATTCTTTAGCCAAAACATACACAAATTTTTGAAGTTTATGGACAAAAATGTCCAGGTTTCAATTTCCTAAAGCAGAAAAATCTTCAGTGTATGGGTTTTTAGGTTTGACAAAAAATGTAGAGGAAAGGGGAAAATATGCTTGTGAGGAACCTTCTCCATCTTTACTTTCTAATTAACTCTAGTATTTTGCAAGAGGTTGAGTTTATAAAGGTCTGCATGTAATGAAATTATACCCTGTAGATTCTGCCATTTGAGCTTGTTCAATTTCTCTGTTGTTTTAACTGAAATCCTGAGACTTGCACATTTTTATTACCGATTTACATTTTTGGAATTAATAAACATCTAAATTTTATTGACCTGACTATATTTGGTTCCTATACCATTATGAACATTTACGAAAATTTTACATTATTCTGCTGATATACATCAGTTCTGTACTAAGAGAACAAATCATGACACAGGCAATTCCTTTCCTTTAGTATTGTCAGATTTACAGCAATTTCAGAAGGGCAAGTCTAATTCCAGAATGAGGACTTACACAGGTCTGAGCTCAGATGCCAACAAAGATGCTAAATAAATCAATCAATATTTGCTTTCACACTAAGAAATATAGTTCAGTAAGTTATTTAATAGCCATTCCTTATAGAACATACAATATAATAAGAAATACAAGCTAATCCAGTTAATCAATTGGCCTCCATATTTCTTCTGACAGAATGTGTGCAATTACCTGGATAACACAGAGGAATTACATTTTTACTCCTGAGGGCATACGTGTGAGGTTAGGGTGTAAAATAGTACTAAGGTCACTTTTCTGTGGCTTTTCTCAGTTCTAATTCATGTACTTTTCAAAAGTAGTTGTGTACTAAACAACAAAAAAATCATAATAAACAGCTGTCCTTACTGTCAACACCTTCAAATATAAAGGCACACCAAAATATTTTCAAGATGAAGAAGGCACGAAAGACATTGAGGAAAAAATAACAGTTAGAAAATAAAAAGTCTGTAGCTGATCAGACTAAAAATTCTATTGTAACCACTCATTACCTTCATGCTAGCTTAAGGTAATAAAATCCACATAACAAAATGTATAAATTCAATGTATTACCTAAGAACTCTAGACTAAAACTCCTTGGTTTAAGTTTCTATATATTACATACCCACACATGTATAGCTAGATGGACAGAAAGATAAACAGAAACATAAGCCAGAGACACTCAGTGAGGGAGTAATCTACCATTGCAGCAAGGGAGAGCTCAATTGAAAAAGGCAGTAAAAATATTAAAGACAAAAAAAAATCTGGATAACATGAAAACTTTAGTTTGAAGTTTAATAAGGAATTCCAACTGAGATGGGAAACTAACTATAATATATTCTTGTAAGACAGTATTTCCTGTTCCTTTTGCTGGGTGCTCTGGATTTCATCTGCACTAAAAATTTGGAAAAAATCACTTTCTGCTCAAGGGTAGATTCCTGAGGGACAAAGTGATACAGGAAGTACTGTTCATTTTCTTTTTTGAACAGCATCCCATTGTGCCAGAAATACTATTTTGTTTTTCAGAGGGACTTCTCTTTTTTGCTGCTCACTGGTGATGTAACATTTATTAAAGAGGGCATAAATATCTGCTCTGGTCTGGTTTGTTTGTGTTATTTATTAAATGAATTTCGTAATTCAAAGAGTCAGATTCTTAAACACTTCAAGATGCTAACAGATGACCATGAAGGAATTCAGCAGTGTTGTAACTCCACTGATTTCAAGGGGGTAAAGCACCTGTGCTATGAGAACATTGTCTTTGAACAGCTGTCTAAAAGCTGTCTTCAAATCACTGTGCCTGACCATGCCCTACACAGGGTACAGAGAACATACTACCAGGGTACACAGCACAGCCCAGTCTTTACAGTGGTTGAAAGCTTGTGTCAGGACTATGCAATAGGTCACCCTTACTAGCCTAATTTGTAGCTAGGCAAGCCATTCCCCAGTATCAAACCATCCATGCTAGATGTGCTACAAGATCAACAGCAAAGAACAAAGAGGCTTTCAAAATTACTATTTCATAGAAGTTGGTTTAGTATCAACATGAGTTGAACAGGTAGTTAGCCATACGACTAGGAGAGCAAGGTAGTAATGTGTTTGTGGATAGAGGATCGATGCCTTCACATCTGTAGCATCAGATGTCTTGGCATGTTTATGAAAGGAGATTGTGTAACATCTGGATTTGATAAGACACATTTACATGTAGGAATAACACTGCACAGATTACAAAAGTGAGAAACATGAATGCTGTTGCAGAGGGTGCAAGAGTACACTGTAATAAACACTTTGTGGACCAGCTTTTTACAGTGAACTCCTTGAATCTTAACAGGTGAAACAACATACACAGCATTCATCCATGACTTTTTTGCAGTGCCAACAAAAAGAAATAAAAACGGAAATATGTTGGTTGTGCTGAGTGAGTCAGTTCTAGAGGATTCTTTTACCCCTTTCCTTCTGAGGCCTAGGTACAGCATATCCAGGAAAATGTCTATGGAAACTGTCTGTGGGACTACCTTGGGATCCCTCCAAAATAGGCCTAGCAGTCTGTTATTTATGAATAATAATCTATTAGAAGCTTAGTGGAGAGGGAACAAAGGAGCATCATAGCTGGACTTCAGCCCTGGTAAGGGCTCATCTGACAGAGCCAGAAAGTATCATCTGTACCACTCATAGAAAACAGGTCTATAGTAGTCCCTGTGTCTACCTTTGACTTCTAGTCTTGCCCCTTCACCAGCTCCTAGTGTTTGAGACAAGCTGATTTAAGTCCTTGATTTAAGTAAACATTCACTATTTCTTCAGCTACATATAAACAGCTTTGTGTACAAGAGAAAACCATGGCAATTAGACTTTATCCAAAACAACCTCCTCTCAATTGCCATGTTCAAGTTAGCACCATCAGTCTCATGTTGTTTCTACTAGCATCAATAGAGTTTGTCCTACTTTGAGTTTAAACTGCTTGGGCCTTCAGCTGCTAGAAATTTACATCAAAACAGACATAGATGTTCTTATCCACCTTCAAAGGAGACTACATGTTTGCACTATTCCTCAGATCTCTTATGAAGATTAAAAGTAGACCCAGAGCATTAACATAACTTGTAGTCAACTGCTTCTTGGAAGAAAGGCACTAGCTCTAGGCTTACAAGAGGAAGATTCCTATTCAAACCTGACATTTTATACCCCCAGACTCCTTACGCTCAGCTTCACCTACCTACTCTTCTTACTTAGTTACCTAGTCATAACTGAAAAGTACTTGCACCTATGACTTCATATAGATCTACCAAGCCCATTCATACAGAGGACTGGAGTTTGCATCACTCTGACTCATCCTGGGCTGTCCTCCCTCCCAAATTAATAAAAAAAAACACCTCAGCAAGGACCCAAGGCTAAAACCCATGATAGAAACAGTAAAATCAAAAATAACTGCAAATGAAATTGAGCTGAACTACCTAATTAATAGCCATCTGCCTTTTAGATCTTTATATACATGGGACCATCACTGCAGGAACATATCAAGCTGGCTTCTTTGATTACAATTTCCAACAGCTGTGCGAAGCTTAGCCTCTGAATCACCTGGTGCTGACTCATAGTGATTCATCACATCAGACAAACTTAACAGTAAAACGAAAAGATTTATTTAGGAACAGAAGTCTTTAGGTACAACATCAGAGGCAAAAGATTACAAGTAAAACAAATATGAAATGCAGGTCTTGCTTAAATGTAACAACCAGATACCTCTTCAGTATTTTTAAGCTAGCCTCTGTGAGACACTTCAGGAAACCCCATCTGCCTAAAGACCTCCATTAATTCTAACGACAAAACTTGCTAGAAACTGTGAGGTTGTGGGACTGGGCATCCTCTTCTGAGTTCTCCGTAATCTTCCTTTTCATCCTTCACCTGGTTTCATGTCTAATACATGCATGATTGAAGATTTACACCTTTATCTCTTGGTTATCTTCTAGATTTCAGGTTTTGGACATAAATTCAGTTTCCTTTGATGACTTGGCTCTGGAGAAAAATGGTTATATTTTAACCAGCTGTAGAGTCCATATAACTACAAATATTTTTTTTATTTTTCCTGAAAGAGGGTTATTTATTGTTTGAACTGCTGGTTGACTACTTCCTGACAAGCCTGAGTAAGTTAATTATACCTCTTACCCCTGTTGGACCTGTTACTAACATATATTGAATAGTTTATGTAAATCGTTTAAACATTCAAGCATTTAGCCGAAGTTATGATATCTGTTTTTGACCTGCTTCTGTAAAAGCTTCACTATAGAGGCTTTTAATGTTATTAACACACATGGCAAGCAAACACTTTGTTCAGGCTGCCTCACTGAACTGACATCTCCAGGATTCTCTTTCTATTTAATCTCATGAAGTTCAGCGAGGCCATGTGCAAGGTCCTGCACCTGGCTTGAGGCAATCCATGATATCATTAGTCTGGGGAAAGAACTGAATGAACTGAATGAGAAAAGGACGTAGGGATACTGGTGAATGAAAAACTGAACATGAGACATCAATGTGTGCTTCAAGCCCAGAAAGACAAATGTATCCTGGGCTGCATAAAAAACATGGCCAGCAGACTGAGGGAGGTGATTCTCCCTGCCTAATCCGCTCTTGTGAAACCCCACTTGGAGTACTGCATGCAGTTCTGAGGTCCCCAGTACAAGCAAGACATGGACCTGTTAGAGTGAGTCCAGAGGAGGGCCACAAAAATGGTTAGAGGGATGGAACACGTTTCCTATTAAGCAAGGCTGAGAGAGTTGGGGTTGTTCAGCCTGGAGAAGAGAAATTTTTTACAATGCGGGTGATGAGACAGTGGAACATGTTGCCCAGAGGAGGTGTGGATGCCCCATGATTGGAAGTGTTCAAGGCCAAGTTGGATGGGTCTCTGAGCAACGTGATCTAGTGAACCCCCATGACAGAGGGGTTGGGCTAGATGACCTTTTAATATCCCTTCCAGCTGAAATCATTCTATGATTTGAAGATTCTATTTGCCACATATGATTCTCCACAATTGTTTCAAAGACATGGAAAATTTGGTCCCCAAGAAGGAATGAGCAGGCACAAAGTCTGGAGGAGTCTATGGAGGTTTTCATCACCTCGTAAGGGACTGGTAGCAGTCCCACTAACAGTGGAGCTGATAGAGTCAGGTACATATCCTCATCACAGCTTGTTTTTCTACAAATTTCTACAGGATGTATTTTGTTAGAACCACTAAGTCAAAATCACAACAGCTTACAAGTAACAACAAAAGTGTCTCTTTTCTACTTTTCTGTTTCAGTCCCCCAGGCTCATGGTTCCCAGTGAAATAGGTTGTTTATCAGCTGGTAGACATTTAGAGGCTATTGGTCTTGGCTGTAATGGTTATGCAGAAGTATTCCAGCCACAGTAGTGTTGGCATTTGCCACTGCTTATTTCTTCCTTGATAGAGTTATAGGAGGGATCTAGATACTTCATAAGCTTCAGGACAGGCAGACATAGACCCACCTAAAAGAGGATATATCTTCAGTTTATTCATTGTAGTCTGTCCATCACCTGGGACACTGGGAGGGCATTTGGGAATCAGATTCTTCTAAGACTTTCTGATACATGCAGCCATGGCAAACTCCATCACTCTTTGTGGAACAGCTTCATATTTTCCCATTATATCCACCTACATTATTTGAAAAATAGCCTCACAGCAGAGAACAACTTCAGAGTGAAGACTAGGTTCTGGCATATCCTTGCTCCCGTCTCTCATTATGGGAGCTTCAAGGGCTGGACCATGCAGAGAAAAGGGTGAAAAAAGGATGGAGACCAGGCAGCTTTGTCAGAGAGAAAGCCTCACAGTGATAAAAAGACAGTCTGTGGTTGTTCAGAGACTGGGTTTCCTTAGAGTGTTAGAGTTTAGTCCCAACAAGAAAGGACCCCAGCTTGGCCCTTTGTTTCAATTTTTCTTTCCTTTGTCATTGACATCTCAGTTAATGGCTGGGGCAGACGAAAGACCCAATCAGTGCTGACTACCAATAAGACAGTCTGAAGGAGATCTCTGGACAGATCAGCAACAGTTGTGTGTGGCTCATGGATGTTAAGCCCATGCTCATTGCTACTGCAAAGCAGCACTGATGCAGTAGGCCTAATTCAGAGACAGACTAAGATCTGTAATGTGAGTTTTCAGGAAGTAAGTATGAAAAATTTAACATCATTCCTGTGGAGGAATGGCTAGCGAAGCAGGGGCATTTTGACATAGAAATGCTAAGTCATCAGGATCTCAAGAAGTATCGAAAGCAACTAGTTTAGGAACCAATCAGGGACAAGGTCAGACTGTCCTTGTTTA
>Ga0065711_1049323_pt1 | contig 11357 bp, 5 predicted proteins | sample Hoacrofraction12_FD_59098 | JGI IMG/M metagenome (GOLD analysis project Ga0065711, IMG submission 59098) | Hoatzin crop microbial communities from Cojedes, Venezuela - Epithelial fraction 12 v2 (version 2) | ecosystem: Host-associated > Birds > Digestive system > Esophagus > Crop | place... | reverse complement strand
CCCCCCCCCCCCCCATACTACAGAGAAATAGCTCCCTCCTCCTGTCTGTAGTAACAGGTAAAAAGAAAAGGTTTCTCTAGGTAAACCGAGCAAGTCTGCAGCACGAAGTCTTTGTCAGTAATGGAAAAGACCAGAAGCAGACAGCTGCACAAAGAATCCTGCTTTTAAAAACAACACATAGGCTTGCTTCATAGTCAGTCAAGAATCGCTCCCTAGAGTGATCTCTATCCACTGACGACAAAGGGAGCCTGAAGAGGTAAGTGAACCAGGTTTCAAACTTGTTAGTAATTAAAGACAAGCAAGGCAAACCTACTCACTGCATCTAGCTGAGCATCCTTTACATATCCTCTGATCTTACTGATTGGAACAAACCCAATAATCCTAAATTTTTCACGCCACAATTCTAATGGCTCATGCTAAAGAGAATATCATCATTTTATTTGTCACACAGAAATGCAACCACCATCTAAAATGAATGACAAATTAACCAAACACAATAAACTACAACAAAGTTTACCAGTTACTGTATTTATCTGCAGTTCATTTACTCATGCTCTCACACACGATTTCAACAGCACCTTACACTCATCTAAGCTGGCTCTAAACTGCCATTACTAACTCAGAATGCAGACCTGAAGCCTGAAGTAGAACAGACACCAATGACCTGCACTTAAAACAATCAAAAATTATTTACAAGCTGCTCAAACATGCAGAACTTTGGCAGGAGCACAAAACTACACAAAAGATAGCTAACAGAAAACTAACATTAAACACAAAGGACCCATAATCTTGAATTGTCTTTTACCATAGACACTACCGCTATTAACTTGAGTGGGAGACAGCTATCAAAGCAGAACCGCCGCCACTTTGTAGACAAGTTCACCCACATGTCTGGAGTGTCCCAGACGCACAGAAATATCTGACTAAGGCTTCTAAAACTTCCTACTATGTAGGTAAAATAAAGTAGGGAAAAAAAACCATTTGACATTTGTTCTAGTAGCAGTTTCCCCTTTCACCACTTCAGGAATTAAAACCAAAAAGATAACCTTTGTTTCCACGTAAAAGTCCAAAATATGGTACCAGTTTCCACTCAGAAAAAGTCACCATCTGACTATTATGAAGAAAAATAATGCATGGAAGTTTTAATTAGTAGCTTTAACATATTAATGGAGGGATCATCCCAAAGTATTCATATTTCTGCATACTTTTCTGTCCAGTTTACCTGACAAAAAAAAAAAACACTTCACTACTTGGCACCTTACAACCACATTCTTGTTCACTTGCATCATGCAGATGGAACAATCCTAGCAGAGCAACGACTTTAATTTCACCAAAGTTAGAGGGCAGGGGTATAACAATCTATCTATCAAAACATACACACACACAAACATATGTGTACATGCGGATCTCAATAAAAAGGTCTCCCTGTAGACTACAGATTTTAAAAGCATTACGAACTGGTAGCACTTACAATTTTGTAATTCTTTTTATTATTATTATTTGACAATATATGACTCCTGTAACGTAAACTTCCTGCTTTTACCCCCCCCCCCAACCCCAAAAATGTTCACAGAAGAGTAATGACAAGTTATTCAAAGTCATAAAACCTAAGCAGACATTCAGTTTCTGGCTAACAATATTAACATGCAATAACATTTTTCAACTTGCTCCTTTTGAATTTCTTCATTAGCCTGTATGATTTGACAACTCCTTTTCATCTTTCACTTTTAATTCCTCCTCATATTGCCCCTCTGACAACTTAACTTTAAAATCCACATCTCTTATCTGTGCACAAACTGATGTCTTCCTCAGCATCTTCGATGGGTATATACACTGAAGACTTCATCTGAGGAGTGATTTTCCTATGGGAAGACTACTTAATACAAGATGACTAAAATTTCAGTTTGTCAAAGATCTTCTAAACAGATTAAAAAGGGCAAGTAAATGTCACCACAAAAATGTATAAAATTGCAGCATTCCAATGACGCATGCTCCCTACGTCGACCAGCAGTAAGAATGAACACCAGCAGCCTCTCTGGACAACATGCTAGCAAGAACATATCTTAATGGGGTATACAGGAAGAAGTGTGAACTGTGACTAAATCGCCATCACTACATCAATAGTGAGCTACTTCCAGTGCTGAATTAACCCAAAATGAGAATAAACATCCAAACAAACGGAACTTCAAATTGGCTATATGATCAAAAAGCAACTTAAAAAACAGTAACTATCTGGTTTGGGCCAGTATAGTTAAGTGTTTACAATGTCAATGAAATTACACAATTTCCTGTTGATACCACATGCTTTTAGTCTCACACATTTGTTCCATTACCTGGAAATTACAGCTACTCAAAACATTCAAGCTGTTTTTCAGTGGTTCTCCTATCAACCAAGGACATTTCAAAATATCCATTGTAGGTGATCATTATTTTAATCATAAATTCTAATTCAAGAAACATGAAATTAATATTATCCTAAAAACTGGAGCACACTACTGCTGGAAAAAGGAAATGGAAAAATACCTTCAGGTTCCAAACAAGATGCAGAAGCAGGTCCAAACAGGAACACGAGTAGTACTTAAAAGAGTGACCAGCTTTCTCACTGGTCCCAGGCAAATTTTGACCCTGGTGCACACTTCAGAGAACACACATCCCAACACACCTCACTGCAGCACTAAAATTAACAGAATTGGTATTTCTAGAATTTTTCTCCGAATGCGTAATAGACCTGAGAGATCCATCTGTAGATGTCCACCTCTAACACGCTGGTCCAAGTCTCCCATTCAGACTCAAAGCCACAAAGTGACTCAGACTTTTCCTGAGGTACTCAAGTCCAGAAAACAAACTAAAGGCAAACTCAATCCCTGACATTTTAATTTATTTGATCCTGGTAAACACCATGTGACTTCACAGTATTTTCTTCAGTACTGCTATACTGTAGCAATACACACCTTCACTGTCACCCAAAGACAGTGACTTGTCAACCACTCCGTTTCACTGAAGAGCTCCAGAAAGCTGATGTGACATTTCTGCTTTGCTGGGATGAGCAACTCTACAAACTGCAAGACCTGTGCATCCCATCCGAGATGGAGTAAACTACTTCGAATTAAACGTTAGATTGAAAGAAGTAACCTGTTACAAAGACAATCCTAAGGGCCTTACTCTATGTGGTAGGACAGGCATCTAGACCAAGACTTAACGGTTCTGAATCCGCCAAAGCAGAAAAGCCTTCACAGATACTGTGTCCAGAATCACCTCAGTCAGCTGCATCCAACTGACAGGACGTAAGAAAAATTTCTGGGCACTGGGCTTGAAGTTTAGCCTTCCATTGAGAAAAACAATGTTTCAAGTCAACAATACAGTTTCTTGAGTCTCTTCATTAAAACACCCCTACTCTTAAGAGAACTGAGAATGTCACGTACCTTTGTGCCAGAAAGAATTCAATCAACCAGATAGTTTACTGTCAGCAGATCTGCATCACTAAAAAAAAAATACAGATACTTCCTCTGTGGCGCTCACTTCCATATTTCCATTCTAATATGTTGAAATCAAGAGATACATGGACTTCTTTCCTGACTGGCCAAGAGAACGGCCAGTCCTGAAGCCCTCAGGAAAAGGGAGGACAGAAGATCAATGCTTACGTCTAAAATGACTCCACCTTTCTACTTCTTGATATTAGGAAAGCAGGCTATAAAACCCTCTCCCTGTGCAGCACAATGAGATCTTCTTTAGTGAAAGTCCACACTCTGACTCCAGAAAGGTAAAGGTAGTGGTGAGCTGTAGGACAGCAGTAGCATGAACGGTAAGACTTGTGGATAGTTCAGGAACAGGAGAGAGTCTGTTGTGGATTGTTGGGTTTTTTTAATTTAGAGAAAGGAAACTGTAGGCAGAGGGTACAAAGCGCACAGCGTGAACCTGCTGGGACACCTAGAGCGATACCAACAGAAGGAATATAGCTGGGTCATAGGTACTAGAGGTAACGCTTGTGAAGCCTTCAACTCTGACAGTATTTTTCTGGAAGTCTGAAGAGAGGGTAAGGACAAGCTGAAGCCTTCAAGCAGTATAAAAACCAGCTTACCTGGAGAAACGCAAGAGACAAAAGAAGAGGTGCTCAATGGACTTCACTGTCGGCTAGAAACCCTGACAAAATGAAAGATGTCTGTTTTCAGGCCAAACAGCACAAGCTTATTAAAAGGCAGATCCTTTACAAAAGATACAATCATTTTGGCAAAACAAAGGTATATTGTTGCATATCCTGGGCGTTCTTAGAACACCTATCCCTAAACTCTGACTGTGTCACGACAGCCACAAGGCAATACCAAAAATATCCTCCTAGGAGCCTGGAACTTCTGATCTTTCTTTCCAACAGCTGAGGCAGCAGAAGCGTGCAGCAAAGCACTGTTGTGCTTTGACCACACCAGCATGTCAGAACAGCCTAGCTACTGCAGAACTTCCATGAGGCTGTGGGATGCTTCCCTTCCCTCTTCTCTTCCTAACATAGAGGACACTGCAGTGCCTGCAGTTAAATCCCAGAAGCACAGCCACTGTCCCACTGGCACCTGGGGGTGGTGTTCTTTCTGAAGGACAAAGGTTGCAGAAGATTTGTATTGTAAAGAGAAATTATTTCACTCCCAGATGATGTGGCGAAGGCAGAGATCCACTAACGTACTGCACAAATCCACAGCCTGGAGCATATGCCCAGACAGGTTAAGTTAATAGGCATGCATCTCATCTGCTGTTTAACAAAGGTAAACAGAAGCTTTTGCACTTAGCCACCATCTTTTGGCCCCACACCACACACAGCTTGAAGAGACCATCAAGCCATTGACACAGATACCAATAACAAGTAGGGCAAGTAGATTTAATGGCCAGAAACTCCAAGTGAAAAACTGCACAGCTCAGAAAAACAAAAATAGCAAAGTGTTGTCAGCAAACAGGGGACGGGACCAAGAATACTCTAGCTAAACACCAGTTGCAAAGGAGAAGAGGTCTTTGGTTCAAGTAGCTGTGGGCATACAAGGATCTCTGTGGCTTATGACTCAAAGGTAAAACAATCCTCACATCTGTCAGAAACCGCCAAAGTAATGTTTTTTTTGGTGTTTTTTTTTTTTTTTTTTTAAGTCTAGTTGAATGAGTATTACATTCAACAAGAAGTTTGGGCAAAGATGTTCATAAGTTAACTAAATATTTCTTATACTTCTGGATGCAGTATCTGAGCCCCAGCTTTACAGCACAAGCAGCATTTGACACTGTGTCTGCAGACAGGAACCGAGACAGTTCTGACAGCGACAACTCGGCTTCTGCACACTAAGAGTTCAGCACAAATTGACACCATTCATCTGAGCACACCTGCGCTATTTCTGCTTTCTTCTTTGAAGTATCAGTATACATCCCTGCAGCTAAATTGAATTTTACACTGAAACTGGATTTCATTCTATTTCACCAAGTTTCGTTCTCCCTAATTGTTCAAGCATTGTATGTTAGTGTGGAGCTACAAACACCCACCTGTGCTAGTTTAGCACAGTCAAGTACTGATGCACAGCTATTATGTTTAATTTACTCAAATAGCATAGCCCAGACACAGGTGTATCTTTCTTCTCCAATCTTTCCGTTTAACCAGACACTACAGCCCAATACCCCATGAATGTTTCAAGCATTTTATCCACTGCTATTTAAGTGGATATGCCCTTATTTTTAGGTTGCTAGTACAGCAATTTGACACTAATGCAGCAATAACAAAGCAAAATAAAAGTGCAATTCATGACAAACAGCTACATATCTCGTAACCAGGACTTACTATCAAAAAGTTAAGGAGACACGCTTTCACCCTTAATATACACATACTCCTTAGAGACAAGGGTACATGACTTCAGTAACTGCCTCTGGCAGACTTTGTTAAAACCATGAAACAGTGGTTTACGCACTTGTCAGCTCTGCTTGCAAACAAATGCCTAATCATCAGCGAAAGTTACTCAAAATATCATTAGTATTTTTGCTTATCTGGTTTGAGAGCACTTCGCAGATCACCGGTTTCACTCTTCCTGGCACTTCCTGGTTCGCCCACTGACGCCGCGCACTGCTCAGGCCCTCCGGACGCCCAGACCGACCGCAGCGTTTCACCCCGGGAAAAGCAGAAATAACCCTGCCCCGAAGAGGAGGAGGAGAACAGACTAGCAAGATACCTTTGCTGACACGCAAAAGAGTTTCTGCAGCAAACTGTAGATCAGCAACTGAGATGCAGGGAAAAATAAGAGTGTTTGAACAAGTAAGAAGGACTTGTGGTAAAACATTCAAAATGTGTTATTAGAAAACGTCAGCTTAAAACAATCAGCAGTATCCCTTCAATCACTCTTCTGTTTTCTTTTTATACAACCTAATCATCAAGTGGAAATACTACACACACAATTAGCCTCACTGAAGTCAAATCAGAAACCTGTGTGTCTTAAATCAAGCTATGTTTAGCATGGGATTGGAGCCAATCTCTCCCTGAATGCAGGTGCTTTTACACACAGAGAATCCTACCAATGCCAACACGGCCCAGTCTACTCTAAATTAAGATCTGAACACTAAGTTCCGCCCCCTACCACCACCTTTTTTTCAAGGGAGGAAAGAGTTGTAGAAGAGCTTTTGCCATTTCCCTTTATTTTTCCCTCCTTTTGTTTTAAACGGACAGCAAGGGAGAAAAATTGAAGGAGAAAAACCACAAGAAAAGCACCTTGATCTACAACTCCCCACTAATAACATATCCTTCACACAGGAATTTTGAGAAAAGCTGGTTTTCACATAAAATAATATAGCGTATTCTTTCATGACTGAATAGTCACCTGCATAACTGTCTTTGGCCAGGCACACTAAAAATTCGGACTCTACTGCTTAAGTTTCACCAGGAAACAGATAACAGTTTAAAATTCTTCAAACATGTCAGTCTTTGCAGAGTGCCTACAATTACCAAGCAAAATTACAAAAAACTAACTGCTTTTAACATGTAGAAGTATGGCTACAATTACTTCTAAGGTGCATCCAGATTTTACATTCCTTTTATAGGAGGGAGCAAGGTAACACTGTCAGTTAACCAATCTGCACATCTCTTCCAGCTGCTCAGTGGCCTGGTTATTTTACTTTTGATGAGAAATCTCTAATTTATTCCTGAAAGGTAAATCCAAAGTACCTGGGAACAACATGAAGCTTATTCGTCTCCTCTCAAACACGCTCAGTTCTCACGTCAGCAAAAAGCTGAATATTTTTAAATTGGAAGAGCTAAATGGCAAACTTCTTTGCATTCTTTTCATCGCAGATGACAATGCAAGAGCTCACCAGGTCAAATTATTGTTTGAGTATTGTCTATGCCACTCCACACTCTTAATTTGTTGATGGATCAGAACAGTAATTCCACTCCTCAGTTCTTACGAGGCACCAGTAATATTTAAATGACAGCTAAAGAAAAAAGCTCGCTTTCTAAAATAAGCACAGATCTATCTGAAAGCACAACGATCTTGTAATTAAAAATGTGTCCCTGCACAGGCTCTCTTATAAATAGGGCTATACAGAGCACTGCTCTGATTATTTTACAATATATTAAGAACCATTCTTTTAAGGGAAAGTACATTAGGACACTAAAGGCTTTACATCAAATTTCAGTATTACAAATATTACTATGTATGCTAAACCCTTCTCCTGCAGTATTTCAAATTAATTAAGCTTCTAGGAATGAGCACCCAGAGATCTTCTTGACTGACTATATGTAATTAAGCTTAAAAGATCTGTATGCATAACAACACATTACAAAAAGTGCTCCAAAGTCAATGCTACAGATGATAATATTTACTTAGATTTAAATATAAAAATATATAGTATTTTTAATAATTTTTCCCAATAGTACCATCCCCAGGCTGTCTCATGTTCAAATTTTTCTTGCTACCTATTTGCGGGCCTTTTGTCCCTTAAAAATAGCTCCTGTAACAATACAATAACAAAAAACAGCATTTGTAAACCTTCTATGACAAACCAATTAAAAAACAATGCTGGTATAATGTCTGCTCTTGTATCTATCTGGACTTCCAAATACATCTTAAGTTACAATATCAATATGCGAAACAATTTTTTAGAAAGTTCAATACATTCTCATAATAAATTATTTCAAAAAAGCATAATAGAACAGTTTATGTTTATATAAAAACTCTTTCAGAATTTGCTTTGAGTTGAATTGGACATGCCCTATATCCTTTTTCAATCACTTCTGACAGGAGCACAAAGAGCAACTAAGACAAGGCAAAAAACCCCAAAGGTCCTGGACAGTACCACTTAAACACCAAAAGCAACAGATATGGAAAATGGGGCTGGCACTATTATCAAAGACTGGCAATGAGAATTCATATGTTATTCTACTTTTCCTTCTTTTGCATATTATCAATGAGCCTCTAAAGCTAAAATTTTGCACTATTTGTTAGTACTGGATAGACCTTAACCATCTGAGAGTAGTAACACAAACAATAATTACGGGGAATTGTCAGCATATTTTGCAACTACACAGAAGAGCAAATCGCAGGTTTATACTCTTTACTGAAAGGCACAGTAAAGTGCCCTCCTTCATTCCCTCCCTAGTGACAGAAAGCAAGGAATGCAACTTCTGTTTCTCCATCTAAAGTTTGAGAAGTGAGACAAACAGAACTTGCTATAAAAGCTGTTATTCCTAGAGAAATAAATTCTATAAGCCTATTACAATAGATACTCCGCCTGCAGCAGCCAAGAGCCAGACTTAGGACTTGCTACTAGAAAGGCGGAGGGTTCAGCTCCTGGAAGCAGAGGCACTTAAAGAAGCTGAGAAGTAATATCACTGTTAGGAAAACATCAGAAAGCTACCTTCGGATAAAACAGGCATACAGATAGAAACAGAACACAAACAAAATGAAGAGAACTGAGAGGAGTCTAGAGCAATGTAAGATGACAGATTTCAAGTTTCTCCCCCATAAAGTTTATTTTACCACAACTCATTTTGCAGATTTGTGCCGACAGACCTTTTCTGTTTTGGGTCAGTAGCTCATCAAGTGACTTTTGTAAAAAGGTAATATGACCTGGAAAACAACAGATTCTTTCTACCCATTTGTTTACTGGCATGATACTCACCTATAAGAAGGCATAAAAACAGAACAAAAATGCAGATATTATTCTGGAAATGTTGTGCAAAAGAAGTATACTCGCTTCAGACAGTTGTGGAAAAAGACACCCTATACACAAAAGGATCCTGGACTTCATCTCAACTCGGGCAACTTCAAATTGACACTCTGTTACGTGCCATATTAGTCACATCATGAACAGCCGCACAACATCTTACTTCAATGACACGTTTAAATTAGTTGGCAAGCCAGGATCTTGCTCCATATATGAAATATTCCATCTATGACCTTCAAAATCTAATTCTGTGAGAAGGACCACGAACAGAATTAGCTTCCCAGATGATGTGTAAACTGGAGAACAGCCCAGCAAACTACCTGAAATATCTCTTCAGAAACTTGTTTGTGTCTCTGCCTGATGCAGCAGTTCTCTAGTTCAGCTGTCTTGCTAGAAATCAGAGATAATTGTTAGAGCCTAAGGCGGTGCTTGCAAGCCTGTCTAGCAATGAACAGTGAAAAAAACATCGTGTAGATTTATCAGAGCAGGCTCAGCCAACCAACTTCTCCACCGGTTCTCACAGCAACTTTGTAGCCAGTTTACGGACTGGCAGGATCTCCTGGGTTTATGTTTATTTGCTCATTTCCCTGTCATACAGGTACCTGTTCTGGCAGACCGCTGTTTGCCAGAAACCATTTATGACTGAAGGAAAAAAAAAAAAAGAGCAAAGCACTTTGTGGTGGTGGTGATCATAAACAATCTGCTCAGACACGACTGTATCAAAGCTACTGCTTTGCAGCTGACATTTCATTTGGAAGGCTGACACCACATAAGTAAAGCAGAATAGGTTTAGATCGTTCTTCCCTAATCTCTTTCTAGGTGAAACCAGCACCTTGTATAAATGGTTTCTGTCTCTTGCTTCCAAGAGGGAAGAACACAACACCGTCCTAAACAGCCCAGATTGTCCAAGATCTTTACTGCTTTTTACATTCACACACTTTTTCAAAAATCTCTCCATTTAATGCTTTTAAATTCCCATACAAAACACCTTCTGCAGGCTATGAATGGTAACACTGGCATTTTCAAGAAAGGCAGAAGAGGAAAAAAAATTCCAAGACACAGAGCTTATTCCTCTATGCCCGTGGAACAGCAAGCTGCAAGACAAGCAGCAAGGTATCAGAGAAATCATATAAATCAATGCGCTGGTTTTGGATGGGGCAGAGTTAGTTTTCTTCACAGTAGCTTGTATGGGGCTATGTTTTGGATTTGTGCTGGGAGCAGTGTTGATAATTCAGGGATGTTTTAGTTCTTGCTGAGCAGTGCTTAGAAAGAGTCAAGGCCTTTTCTGCTCCTCCCACCGCCCCGCCAGTGACCAGGCTGGGGGTGCACAAGAAGCTGGGAGGGGACAAAGCCAGGACAGCTGACCAAAGGGATATCCCATGTCATATGGCACCACGCTCAGCAATAAAGCTGGGGGAAGGTTGGCGAGGGGGCCGCGCTCAGCAATAAAGCTGGGGGAAGGTTGGCGAGGGGGCCGCTGCTCAGGGACTGGCTGGGCATCAGTCAGTTGGTGGTGATCAGTGGTTTTCATTTGCATCACTTGTCTTTCTTGGGTTTTATTTCTCCCTCTTTGTTATCCCCCTCTTCATTACAAATTATCACTATTATTTTGTTTCAATTATTAAATTGTTCTTATCTCAACCCATGAGTTTTCTCACTTTTACCCTTCCAATTCTCTTCCCCCTACTTTGCTAGAGTGGGGAAGTGAGTGAGGGGCTGTGTGGTGCTTAGTTGGCAGCTGGGGTTAAACCATGGCAACAAAGAACAGTTTAATGACTTTCTCTTTATAAACCCTTACACAGCATTTCAGGGGACACCCTCTACAGTCTTGTGTAGTATCTGTTCATCAAATAGTAATACTTTCCAGGACACTGATCTCCAAGACAAGAGATCCAGAATCAGCTGTCTCTCCTAACTTGGGCACATCAGGGGAATCCCTGGATCTGGGCATTTATTTTCCATAACAACCCTGTGGGAACGTCCTTTGAGCTAACTGAGGAAAGCTAGACTTTATGCCTACGTAATGTCTCTGTTAGAGGGTTAACAGAGACATTACTTACTTACAGGGTTAACAGAAACATTACTTAGGAAGTCCATCAAGTAGTTTTACACATCCCAATTACCCAGAGTGTTTCCTTAACAAATGTGTGCTTTGAAACAGACAGAAAAAAAAAAAAAAAAAAAAAAAA
>Ga0065711_1009514_pt1 | contig 11358 bp, 3 predicted proteins | sample Hoacrofraction12_FD_59098 | JGI IMG/M metagenome (GOLD analysis project Ga0065711, IMG submission 59098) | Hoatzin crop microbial communities from Cojedes, Venezuela - Epithelial fraction 12 v2 (version 2) | ecosystem: Host-associated > Birds > Digestive system > Esophagus > Crop | place... | reverse complement strand
GTCCTGTGCAGCCTGCTGTAGGTGACCCTGCTTCGGCAGGAGGGTTGGACTAGATGACCCACAGAGGTCCCTTCCAACCCCTACCATTCTGTGATTCTGTGATTCTGTGATCTCTCAGTCATCTGCAATCAGATATATTCTGAGTCAGTTCTTGGTGGATTTCATGAGTTGCTCTAATTGCTTTTTGAATCCATGCAAATTCTATTATCTACACCCCCCTCAGAAATACTTAGGTACTATTATGTACTATTATGTATTGTTTGATTTTAACTTGCGATCTGACAATATAATCTGATGCCCATTTTTCTCATATTAGGAGAGACAGTTAATAATTGTTCCCTAATCACCTTCCCCATGCTACTCTCATTTTATGGAGTTTTATCATATCTCGTATTAGTCATCTGTCCCAGACTGAAAAGCATCTAGTTATTCCTTGCACAGAAACTATTCCGCACCCCTGATAATCCTACCTGCCTTTCTCTGTAACTTTTCAGGTTCTGATATGACTTTAAAAAAAAAGCAACAAGGGGAGGGAGGAAGGTCTAGTGGGTTTTTGGTTTGTGATAGCACCATGGACTCATACATGATGTCATGATTGCTCCCCTTTCTCTCTTAATGGGTTTTGCTCAATACTGGGCACTGAGCTGTTGTATTGGTTTTGTTTTGTTTTGTGTTTTTTCATGGATCTAACTTTTATTACTCTAAGATCTCTTTCCTCAGCAGCACTCAGCCATTCTGCAAGTAAAGTTAAGATTGTTCCTCCTATGTGCCCTTGAGCTGGGACACAGGAATAGGACCTGTATGGATCTTTCATGATTTGTGGGATGTGGGGTTTCCCATTTGCTGCTAAGAAAGAATGGAGGAAAGCAAAACAAACAGAAAAAGAAGTCACTGTGAAACTTAAGGAACTTTTGTGGGTTTCCTATGACTTTAATACTATATTTAATATCAAAGAAATTAAGTAGCTGTTGGTCCCAAGACTGGAAAATCAATTCTTCTCTGACATTTAATTTATGCTTTTGAGATGCAACATAACAGTAGTAGACTATAAAGGTTCTGGCTTTCGTATTGGTTAATTTCAAAGCTTTGATTAAACCTTTCATTTGAAATAGCTTCAATTTTTTATTTGACATTTTTACCAAGGTTGCCAAATCTCTGACTGTTTTAAATGAGAAAAGAGGGTAAGATGTCATTTCCTATCTGTAGATCCCAGGTTTTTGAACAACATTTTGTTGGAATCTACATCTACATTTCACTAGAAATTCATGATGTAACGAATTTGAAGAGACAGCAAAGTCATCATACAAGTATTAGACTGGCTGTATTCACCATCTCATCCAGTATAAAAATGAGACTGCTTGCAAGACAATGAATTTTCTGGACTTCTCTATGAAAAAGTCTGAATAGTCTTATGCTGCGGGAACAAAGAAACACAGGGGGAGCATGTGATGTGACTGAAAGCACAATTAAGCCCTTTCCAGTGAAAGTGGATCAGATCACTAAGCGTTTCAGGGTTCACACCTTTGTCAAACTGTGCACTTTATATTCTTTTCTTTGTCTATTACTATTTTTTTCTGTATTTGTCTTTAGAAATACGACTACAGGCTGTAAATATCCCCACAGCCACATGTTAGTGTCTGTAACTCAGCAATCAAGTCATGTTCTCTGGGCTGGTGCTGAAACAACATCTAATCTTATTCTCACTGATCGCAGTAGAAATACTTACAATAGAAAATGTCCTGTTAGAATTACTGTCCCTTGAAGTATCAATTGCTTTCTTTCATAACTAAACTTATTCAGTCATGAATAAAGCCAGATACTGCAAATATTTATAACTAAATAGTGTGCTGGCAGCAGTCTGTCAAACTGGGATGAGCAGGACCACTGCCATGAGTAAGTGCTGCATGAGGAAATGAGTGTTGGACCAAGCAAGGCTTCTTCACTGTCACAGGGATCTAGACAACAGGGAACTAATTTGGATGGAAGGCTGCACTTTCTCTACTTGCCTCTGACATGCTCTGCTCAGGGATGCTTAGCCACTCATTCTTCTCGTGACTCCTGACATGCTAATGCTCTGGTACAGTGCAGGGACAGCATGCTGCTGCCTTGATCTTGTTTAGGGTCTGTGGTTATGAATGGAATATGAATGTTGCTTTGAGAGGTGAGATACATGTTAATTTTGATAGGTAATAATAGATGACTGGCGTGACTAACATTTTGAATATATGATAGAGTTAGGATTATGAATATATTGTTTAATGAAAACGTGTTTTGTAAATTCTCTCAGACAAATATGCTTTTGTTCTGTCCATAGAGCACTGAGCACAACAGGGCCCTACTCCTTCTTTAACTTCTCCAGTGTAATACAAGCAATAAATAACAATATACGCTCATGGGAGGATTTAGTAGTTAGGTTAACTTGTTTATTACCTTACAGTATACATAATTCAAGTTTTCTTTTTGTTACTGTCTTTTTTTTTTTCAGTAGACTAGTTTTCCATCTTCTTCAATCAGAAGTCAATAAACTACACTTTTGTCCTATGTCTAACTTGTCAAGGTCTCTAAGAGAAAATATGTTTTAAAGGAGTAGGAGTTAATGGTCACTCCTGCACCATAAATTGCATTGGCAGACACACTAGTAGCTTGTAGAAGTAAGGATGGCTTTCTCCTTGAAAGCTCTAATGAGACTGGAGAATAATATACAATCTGTGATTCAGGTACACTGCACTGCAAATTTGGGAGCTTTTAAACAAGTTGTAATGCTTAATAATACTGGAAATACATTCCATCTGCTTCTTTTCTGAACTTGGTGAGATACATACTTGTTATATTTCTGGGACTTAACTGCCTTTGATTTCTATTGCTTTCAAAATACTTAATGATTATTTTATACACGTGAAAGTAAATGCCCTCAAGGATTGTCTTGAACTTAACCACAATGCATAAAAAGGAAAGACACCAAATTCTTCTGGAAACTTCTCGACAGCTTTTGAATAACAGACTTTTAACTCAGTTACTATAAATCTTTTGTAATTCATGTCATTATTATTAAGCATCGTAAGTCTCCCAAGACAATTACAGCCAATAGGGGTGTATTGGTTTAATTTTTTGTAATGTGTATTCAGACTATGTAGGCAACTGCTGCTAGAAGAAGGAAACTTGCAAGGAAGAAAAGAATGAAATTTTAATACTTGATTGAAGCACTTTGGGAATGTCTTTTGAAGGAGTAAGACAACTTAAGACTGGACTTTTTCTAAACAATAAAACGACTCTTACTTCTAAAGACTAAAACTTGGCAGATTTGTAGTTTTATTCCTGCTACCATATTCTTTAAAACCTGAACAAAACTGACAGCTTGGCAGAAATAATAGCCCTGGAAATAACTAGATAAGTATATTAACCCCAGAAGAAACGAGGTTGATTCAGTCTATAACCTGTATTCATCTATAGCCTGCAACCTGCTCACAGTCAGTGCAACTAATTAGTTCTTTTACTCTATGAGCAAAACTTTGCATACAATGACTTTGTTTTGAAAATGTGTCAGTATGCAAGCAACTAAGAAAAAGAGCCTTCCCAATCTTTAGAGAGGCTCAGATACCATTGGACTATATCAATTTCAGTAGTTAATGACTGTATATGTCTTTAATGTCAGTTTCATAGCCTTACTCTTTTTCCAATATGCAGCTGTACATTCAACTACTCAGTCTGTTATGTGTTAAAGATTATTGTTTTCTATGTCATCATATATGTATATAACAGAAATAAATACAGATTAATTATTTTTTAAATAGAATTTATAATTTGGAAATCTCAAAACCTAAACTTCTGCCACTTTCACTTGAAAGTGAAGTTAAACTCAAAAACAACAAATTTTCTTCAGAAAGATGAAATTAAAACGTGCCTTTGTAGCTGATATTCTAAAATAAATAACATTAAAATTGTATTTCCAGTCTCAATTTTTAACACAACCTTTTTCTTCAAATCAGTGCTTCTTTTTACCTTGAAATACAAGTTCAGAACTTCAAAAATTTGGCAGGTCTCTCTCCTCCATGCAAATGTTCAGTAAGCTCTAGTTGTGTGGTTTGTCCCTTAAAATTGTACAACTTCATTAATGCAGTAGTCCATTAATAGTTAACTACTTTTATGACAGGCATACATATAATTTTATGCTATGTATACTATTTCTGTAGTCATCATGAGAGGCTCCTAAATAACTTGTTCAGTTAGTGGTCCTTTCTCAGGGTACTAGTAGCGGGTAATTTGCAGAGCTCTTAAATTTACACAACTTTTCTAGAAAGTCTCCAGTTGACATAATAAATTCATTTTCTCCTCTCTAGTGGGATAATCTATCAGCAGAGCTCATTAGCATCTTCTGAAACAAAGCCTCTCATAAAATCCTGTTGACATCCCTGAAATTTATTGCAAGTCATATCATACTATTTTAGAAAACAGCACTGGAAAGGACCTCTGGAGGTTAATCTGATCCAGTATAACTCAACAGCCTGTAGACAACTGGTGAACTGCAGAAGGACTGCTGCTTGTGCCAGCTAGCAGGCCTCATCAGGGGCTGCCTCCCAATTGTTATCAAATGCCTCCCACCAGCCAGAGGCAAAACGTGGCTCCTGACTGCTGTCGATACCCGCAGGCAGGCATAATCGGGAGCTGACTTCGCTCTGCATTCAGTACCTGCAGGCAGAGACAGTTGGGAACCTATATTTGTAGCTATTGCAATAAAATTAAGAGGTGTTTTTTTGAATCATAGAGCACAGTTTAATCTAAATGTTATATATTTTATTTATTGGCCCTCTTCCCCAGCTGTTGAATAGAAGTTGGAGACGACATAGTCCACAGACTTTTTTGAACAGGGTTGCATGATCCTTTGACCACAAAAGATTGAGAAAAAACAGAACTAGTTCATCTCCCTGCCAAAGGGAGGATAAATGAAGCCTACATCATGCTTGCTTCTAAATTTAAAGGTGATTTCTTCTTTATAATAAAAAAAAATCATAGCCATAATTTTGTTTCCAATAAAATAGCTAACCATTCTTATTACATTTTATGCAATGTTTCATGGCATTTAAAAAAACATTTTTAAAGGTATTTCTGAAAAAAAAAATCTTCAAAATGCAGAAGTGGACAAATTTCAAAATAGAAATTACACCAAATTTTACGTGAAAACTATAAGAGAAGATGAAAGGCTAATTTTTTGGTAAGGAAGAAAAGATATGTTCTAAACACAATGTGTTCTAAACTTTGAATCACAGTCTTTCACTGGGGTTTGAGATGACAATCTATAGTTCAAAGATAAAAGGCCTCCTATTCAAAAACTGATGAAATACCATATTCTGATAAAATCAAACTAGGAACTTTCAAACTATACTTGTGCTTGATTTGGTTTATCCTACAAGATGCAAATGTCATGGCTTTTCACATCCACCGTGGAAACCAGCAAACACCTCCATCCCATGCAGTGCTATGAATCATCCCAGACCATACTCTGGCTCTTTCTTGGTCTATTGCCCTTCCTTCTTCAGCACAGAACGTAGCGTTTCCTTATGACTTTATGTAGTATAATGGAGTTAATTACTGCCTTTTCTTACCTTGTAGTTGAGCTTTGTTTGAGAAGAAGATTGGGGGGAAAGTCTGAAAGAAAATGTTCTTATGTTAGATCCTGCTGCTTTTTGTCAGAGAAGAAACACAGGTGTTACTGCACTCTTGTTGTGTGTTTAGATTTTGTCATCCTCTCCTCTTTCTTTGGATATATTTTGGGTTACAGTACGCTTTCCTAATGTCTACCAGGCTTTGATTAGAAAACAATGCTTTAAAACCCATGTGCTAATAAAATAAAAGAATAAATGTCTACACAGAAGTGTCACATTTAAAAAAAAGACAGTAAGTTGAAATGCATTATGCCACATCTGGAATTCCGACTTTTCTCTTGAAATATCAGTTAACATTAAAACAACAACCGAAATATTGTCTCATGCTGCCAAATGTTGTTTCTGTCTATTGTCACAATAAGAACTGTGTATCAGTGTAATTAAAATTAATATTTAGTCATGCTGAAGCAAGATGGGATTATTGTGAGTTATTACCGCAGAAGTCAGCTTTGCAGGTTTAGTAAAGAAGAAATTGTTTACATCATGAACTATAACTACATCAGACAACGACAGAATGTTTTATTTGTGCCATATTCATGTTTGGATATGATCAAATTATTTGCTAGGTGAGAAGAGATAAAGGATTTTGGGGGGAGTAAAGGTACAAAAAGGAGCATTTTGCCTTTGAGTTGCAACCTCAGATCAGTTTGAAAAAAAATCCCAGCAACACACAAAATAAACTTCCGGCACAAAAATATAGTGACTTTCCTGCCATTAATACTGCACAGATTGAGCCTCAAAATAATAATAAAAAGGAGTGTGGAGGTAGAGGTGTTGAAGACACATGATTTTACATGGGGAAAGAGGCTTTGGAAATCCTGTTACAATAATTCTTGTTTAGCCAAAGACTTGTCCAAGTGGGGTGGATTGAGAGCAGTAATAAAAAATGGCTGAGGATTTCGACAGAACTACTGAATACTAATAACATGACCACTTTTGGTTGCTAAAAATATACTGGTGACATTTTTATTTTTCAGTTTTGCCATTTTAATCCTGAAATACCAATATAAATCTGCAAATAATTAAACACACCCACTCCACAGATATTTCCCATAATGCAGAGAAATAAATCTAGATATATGATACAGCACACATAGCAGCTAAGTTCCCCAACTTACATAACATTTTAAAAGAAAAGCAGAGTAAAAGTGACATGGCAGCTCTTCGAGGTCATGCCTCATTATGTTGATCCTACTGTATTCAAAGGGTAAGGTTGGGTCACTAACTAAATAAGAGCAGTGCTGAACATTTTTTTTTGTTCATTTCAGTCTTGACGACCCTGCAGAGGTCTCACTTATTAACGTGTGTTTGGGTATGGAGGCAGCTCCAGAGGGAATGTCTTAGATTATGCTCTTAGAATTGTGTCTGAAATTGGAAAAACACTGTGTAAAGAAACATCATGATGGCATTGAAGCTTCGTTCTAGCCCGGTGTACAGTTAACACAGTCACTAACTATAACACACAGCTCTGCCCTGAAAAGAGGTAAAATACTGTCATTTTTGTTTTGTGTAACAGGAATGATACTGCAGTATTTTTGAATGCATTCCTGTACACAGGAAAAAAGCATGTGGAGGTTCAAAAGAGAGAAAATTTTCCACGTTATTGTGGTATATTCCATCCAACAGAAAATGGATGTTTATTTCAATATATTAAGATATGTCAGAGGACAAATGAAGCTATCATACTAACTTTTAACATTCATATGTATACAGGGAATTAGAGGTACCCAGTGAAATACTGTGGGCATTGGTGTTGATTCCAGTTGTAAACTTCGTCCTCTTTTTCCATTGTAACCTTTTTGCATTTTGCCCTTTCTTACTTATAAATAAATTAAAAAATGTGGAGGAGGGGAATGCAACTTAATTGCACATTATTTACCTACGAAGCTTTTTTTTAAATGACAGTAAATGACAGGGAGACCTAGAGAGCTTGTAAGAGCTGGGGAGCAAATCTGAAAAACAAGACAAAACAACATTAAGTAATGAAAACTAAAAAGTCAAATACTTAAGGGAAATAATCTGAAACACAAATATACTATGGAAGGAAGATAGTGTTTGGAAACGACTAGGGAAAAAAAAGACTTAGGGCTAGTAGTGAACAGCAAATTAAATAAGCGCTTGCAATGTGATACAGCACTGGAAAAACAAACAGATGTGATTTTGGCCAGCATATACAAAAGGATCACATTCAAAGCGAAACAGTGGAATTGCATCAGAGGAGACAAAGCATTTGAGAGTATGTTGTAGAAAAGAATGGATTAACGTAGGGATATACAAGGTGATTTACTGGGTTAAAATTCAAAGCTATGGGAATAGGTGCAGCTTCATAAAATTTAATTAAAAATTACCTCCTTTTTCTAGAATTGGATTCTTTTTGTTCAGTAATTCAGTGACTTCTTAATTCCCGTAAATTTAGTAGACTTCTTCCTGAAGTTTTAAAGATCACATAGTTGTTTTCCAGAGTTGTTTTCCAGCTCTTCGAGTCTCAGTTTCTTTCCCAATTTATGAGGTAGGTTTTTTTAAGCACCCATGGGAAACTGAAAATGTTTCAGGCCCAACTGTTAGCTAGCTTGGAAGACTGCAGGCCTTTGCATAGCCTTCCTAGCAAACATGGAGAGCTCATCAGTCTCAACTGAGGCTACAGCCTACTGCAGGCACACAGAGCAGCCAGATCCTGCCTGCCTGCCCTTCTGCCTGCTGAAAGGTAGAAATGTGCAACTAGAATTCTAGCTAAAATGAATTGATTGATCTTTAGTTCTTTTTTTTCTGAAAAATTACAGTCATATGACATTATTTACACAGAATTTCTAAAAGCTTCTTATACCATTTTCACATGACCAGCCTCTGCTTAGGCTCATAGCTGCAAGGATTCAGGAAAGAAGCACTGGAATGGTTTCAGCATTCTTTCAGTGCAGAAAATGGAGCTGGTCATGTCAGGTGACACAACTGCTACAGAAAGATTGAGACATGGGCTGTCAACTTCACTGTCTTTGACCTGTCAGACAGCATGCATAACATATGTTACTGGTCCTGATCTTTTGCTAACCTGTGCCTTTTCTGATAAGCTACAGCTGTGCATAAACAGTGCAAAATACTAGCACTAGTGTACTTGGAAATTCTGCATGTTTATCACTGAATTTGTGCTTTGCACTCACTTTACATCGGTGAAATTACTTCATGAGATGTTGGACAGTAGAGAAACAAGCCAAATGTTTGCAGTCTGAGAGTATTAAGTACACGCAGCGCTGCAGACGTAACATTTGCTGCAGCACCCTCATGTCCAGCTAGACATTCGTAAGTGTTGACCAAGAGACCGGTGGCCTCACCAGTTTGAAGGGAAATGTGCAGTTGATTCTTAACAGTACAAGGGTGACAAGGAAAAAAGTCTGCTATCTACTGTAATTAAAACTCAACGACCTATTTGCTCTGTTAGAAGAGGCAGGGTAAGCATGTGCAAGGCCCGTGCTCAGTGCTCTTAAGTAAACAAACAAACAAATGCACACAAACACAGAACAGATGTTTGATTCATAGGAGCTTTAAACCGGTGGGGTCACTTCTTGGATGTCTGCCACTTTCCATGTAGCAGTATATAAATCACACACAAGAGTCCGTAATCTATATAAAAATCTATATAGCCTAGACAGAGGAATGGGCTACAAATTTGTAGCCCAAGGAAATTTGCTGATGGCATGGAGCATAGTAGCACACTGCAGGAAGAACTAATTTCAAGTTCAAATAGAAGTTTTTAATTTGCAATACAACTTGGCTGCTGTCTGTACCACATGTGTCTTTCAAAGTAATAAACAAACATAGTGTATACACAGGTGACTGCAATGGAATTACAGTGGGATTATTTTGAGAGAAATTGTAAAATAGGGGGATCTTTTCATCAAATATCAGTTAAATGTGGAGAAGCAATTAAACAGAAGAAGAAAAACCACCAGGAGAATTCAATATACAGGTGAGAGAGTTGAATGAGTGTTTTTCAGTGCTCTGAGACGAGGTAGAAATGTCCTTGCTTTTACTTATAAGCTCCTTTCCCAACAACCTGTTTTAGCACTTGGGAAGGCACAAAGAAGGAACAGAAAGATAGAGAGGATGATGACAAGCTATAAATCTCCATGACTAAATTAAGTGGTAGGGCTAGAAATACAGTACAGTGCATCACTTCTTACAGTGTGACAAATGGTGCTCCATTTGTTAAAGTCATTTACAACTGGCCATTAATAAAGGGTCTGGGACAGGGGATGCCACTTGTGAAAGTTCTAAAAGGAAAGTGATTAAAAGTAGCTGGAAGTCTGAGTATACACTTCAGAGTATTGGCCAGGAAAGGATTTAATTCTTGTTCTTAAACATAAACATTTCACTGATAATGTGCACTGCTCCCCCTAGGATTATAAAATCTAACCAGACAATACTCCAGATGTGTTGTAAGGAGAAATTACTGGGAGAACCTTAACACAAAGCAGATACTAAGAAGCTTTACCCTTGTATTCTAAGACAGAGGTTTGTGGAACATCCTCCTAAAAACTTATCAAGACCATTGCCGCAAACCCATTCATAAACACCCCTCCGCCCCCCCAGATAACGTCTCACTGGAAATCTAGCTACCCTTCTCAGTGCAAGAGCTTAGATGTGCAGGCTGTTTACCTGATTTTTCTCGTGATACTCTTGCCCTCCATCATGCGCAAATAGGAAATGGAGGAGGCTGTTCTCATCCTGATGCTCAAGTAGGTCACAAGTTTATTTCCTCTTTCCCCTTCTCAGTTTCTTTCAATACCATATATCCAGGGGTTTTTTGGTGTACGCTGGTAGTGCCTGCTTTTCCAAATTATTTTTTTATTTTTTCTTCATAAAAGATATCTGCAATTGTGTAAGTCCCCCAAGACTTGGTGTCTAATTCCCTTCCAGAGCTGCACTACCCTCTGGAAAGGATATAGGCAGAGGAAAAAGCATGAGCCTGTTTCCTCACATGCCAGAGACTCATGGTATCATCTGACTAATGCTGGTGGAGACCTTGTGGTCTGTGGTCCTAGAAAATTTCGCCTGTTGCTTCTCTGTAACAGTTTGAATTTGTTTATTCCATAACTAAAATTCAACAGTCTGATAATACTAAGTATTTGAGTGGCTGTAAATGTTATGGGTGCCCATCTCTACCAGATTGTTAAAGAACCTCAAGAGGTTCAACAAGGCCAAGTGCAAGGCCCTACACCTGGGTCGGGGTAATCCCCAGTATCAATACAGGCTGGGGGATGAAAGGATCGAGAGCAGCTCTGCTGAGAGGGACTTGGGGGTACTGATAGACGAAAGGCTCAACATGAGCCGGCAAGGTGCGCTGGCAGCCCAGAGGGCCAACCATGTCCTGGGCTGCATCAGGAGAAGCGTGGCCAGCAGGTTGAGAGAGGTGATTCTGCCCCTCTATTCTGCTCTGGTGAGACCTCACCTGGAGTACTGCTTTTAGCTCTGGAGCCCTCAGCACAAGAAGGACATGGAACTGTTGGAGCGGGTCCAAAGGAGGGCTACAAAAATGATTCGAGGGTAGGAGCACCTCTCCTATGAGGACAGGCGGAGAGAGTTGGGCTTGTTCAGCCTGGAGAAGAGAAGGCTGCGGGGAGACCTGATTGCAGCCTTTCAGTACTTAAAGGGAGCCTATAGGAAAGACGGGGACAATCTTTTTAGTAGAGACAGCAGTGACAGG
>Ga0065711_1049322_pt1 | contig 11359 bp, 5 predicted proteins | sample Hoacrofraction12_FD_59098 | JGI IMG/M metagenome (GOLD analysis project Ga0065711, IMG submission 59098) | Hoatzin crop microbial communities from Cojedes, Venezuela - Epithelial fraction 12 v2 (version 2) | ecosystem: Host-associated > Birds > Digestive system > Esophagus > Crop | place... | reverse complement strand
TGTGGTCAGCAGGTCGAGGGAGGTTCTCCTTCCCCTCTGCTCTGCCCTGGTGAGGCCTCATCTGGAGTACTGTGTCCAGTTCTGGGCTCCCCAGTTCAAGAAAGATGAGGAGCTACTGGAGAGAGCCCAGTGGAGGGCTATGAGGATGATGAGGGGACTGGAGCATCTCTCCTATGAGGAAAGGCTGAGGGAGCTGGGCTTGTTCAGCCTGAAGAAGAGAAGGCTGAGAGGGGACCTTAGAAATGCAGATAAATATCTCAAGGGTGGGTGTCAGGAGGATGGGGCCAGACTCTTTTCAGTGGTGCCCAGCGACAGGATAAGGGGCAACGGGCACAAACTGAAGCAGAGGAAGTTCCAGCTGAAAATGAGGAAGAACTTCTTCCCTCTGAGGGTGACGGAGCACTGGAACAGGCTGCCCAGGGAGGCTGTGGAGTCTCCTTCTCTGGAGATATTCAAGACCCGCCTCGACAAGGTCCTGTGCAACCTGCTGTAGGTGACCCTGCTTCAGCAGGAGGGTTGGACTAGATGAGCCACAGAGGTCCCTTCCAACCCCTACCATTCTGTGAATCTGTGAACTTGCATTCAACTTGCTGCCCACCAGGACCCCCTGTCCCCAGGTCTTTTTACACAAAGCTGCTGTCTAGCCAATGGGCTCCAGCCTGTACAGTTGCATGGGGTTATTCCATTCCAGGTGCATGGCTTTGTGTACATTTTGGCTGAAAACTAAAATAATTTCTCATAGTCAGGACTGGAAAAAATAGGAGAACCATAGGATAAAAATTTCATTGATTTCATATGGGCTTTACCAGCCCATTAGTAAACACACTATTTACATTACTTACTAGGTACTTGGATGTCAGCTAACAGGTAAGATGTAGCACTCCTTAAATGCCTAATAAAGGTACCAGAAATACACCTTAAATAAAAATTAATTAATGAGTTATTTCATTGATATTTCAGCAGTATCAATCCAATACCTGTTTAATCACTGTCTGCATCCATAGAATACAATTAGAATACCATAAGCCTTTGATTGAAGCCATTGAACTGTCCTTCCTAAACAGTCACACAGACACATAGTTAATTAGAAACTTTGGCACTTACTTATTTGATGCCCACATACTGAATTTAAACACCAACCTAAATCAGTACACCAGGAGTTACTGCACTGACTGAAGATTTTAATTAATGCTTCCTGAAACAGCATTTATTAATATCTATTAAGAGATGTCTAACTTACTGGGTAAGCAGTAAATTCTGAAAATCCTTAAATTGCTTGTTAAAAAAAGATAAGCTCTCTACATGCCTTGAATGGACAGAATGTACCTTCCTGACTTTATTGTTTGATAGGCAACTATCCAACACATCCCACTACTCAGTTTTCACCACAGTCTTATTTCCAAGAACTTAGATATATACAAAATGCTCCCTAGTAAAACATAAGCTTACCATGTATACACAATTTTGAAAGAGACAGCCCTTTGGTTCCTACCTACTATATAAGAAGTGTTCTATTAAGATGAGTTTTTCTTTACAGTGATTTTCAGCTTAGTTTCTTACAGCTCCTTACAAATGAAGCCCTCTAGTCCTCTGACTAGAATAAATTTCCTATACTTTCAGGAAATAAATGGGGATGTAGCAAGACTGGACATTGGAATAAGCACACATTAGATCCAGTAGAAAGCTGAATCGTTTACTAGGTGGCAGGTCCTTGACGTGATTTCATAGAAAGTAAAGTTGTGATGGGCAAGCAAAGCAGATCTCCACACAGCAGACATGTTTTGATCCTCCTTCCTCTCACTGAAAAGAGCTCCAGACCTGGCAACAGTGGGTCATACAATGATGGAGCCTAAACCAATTTACAGCAGATTGCCTGAAATACCAGAAAGGTGCTATGCCTTGGTAAGTGCTCTGAAAAAGATTAGTTCAGTGGCTAAAAACATTTCCTGTTGTGAAAGAGACCTGTATTTTCCACAGAAGTGTAAAATTGGACACCCTGACTTAAAACAAACAAACAAACAAAAATGGTGCTGGGAACAGTAGCTCATGGGGTAGACGAACAAGACTAAGTCTAGACTGTAGAAGGGTAGTACCTCACGCATACCACAGCCCTACTCCAGAAGGAAGCAAAGCATATTTAGCAGCAGGTTTCACCCACTGAACATAAAGGCACACTCACTTATTCTTTGGCTGGAAGTTGAAAGGATCTACATGTTGCTACCTGCAACAGGGTCCTTTAACACCAAAGTATTCCCAGGGTCCCTCTGGGATCTGGCTTCTCCCAGGATAGCAGCAACATGGTCTCCTTCCTTCTGCTCAAGAAGCTGCCCTGCTTCCTCCAAAAATCCTGAGATGACAAAGATTTAAGAAACCTGGTCTAGAGCTCAGGAGCATCCAAAGTACTACCTGTCTAAAGACACCCTTTCTAATGTCTCTGGCATTCTGGTTCATGGTTAAATAACAAGTGTGTAGGCATAAAATTCTGCACATCAACCATCTTACAAATTCAGCATCTTCGTGAAGGACGAAAATAACATTTGTTAAGTAGCAAAGCTTCTGCTAGGAATTCAGCAGCTACAAAGCCTAAAATAGTCAAAAACCAACATTATTTGAACAGTAGTTATCTATCTAAGCTTTTTTTTTTCCAAACCTAGCAGGGGACTGTTATGAACATGTAATGCAACGACTTGAATGACTATTTCCAAACACGGACAAGATAAGTTAACAGAAAGAAAAATTGATTTGTCTCTTCTGTTGTCATTTGTGCACACTGATAACGATGACATGTTTGGTCACCTTCTAGTCAATGACAGTCCTGAACTGAAGTATTTTTTTCAGGCAGAGATTTCGAGTTAAGATCTGTTTTGCAATTTTTATATACCTGCAACATGCCATCTTCACCCCCCAAAATAACCTGAAAAGAAAGTCCAAAGTTACTGGCAGTCAAGGTAGTAAGTCAGAAGGTTTTCAGCTGTCTTTCAAGAACTCTTCAATCCCAGATCATTTCTTGATTTTCTTTGAGCCATCTTGCACTCCATCTAAAATATCATGTCAGGCCACTGTAATTTTTTGCTGCTCTTCTTCATTTCTGTGGCTTTTGCCATTGGAGATGCATTACTTGGTATTACAAAAGTTTCAGGAGGAAGCAGTTCAAATAATTTCAAACTTCTGATTTTCAGACTGTTTGCTTTTTGAGTCTCCCTGCCGTCTACTGAACTGTCTTGGCAAAGTTTTTACCACCACTATTTGTCATCATTTGTCATCCTGCATTTGTTAAATCTAATGCCCACATTACTCTTCACTTCCCCCCCACACCCCACTGTCCCCACCCCATGCCACTCTTCTTTACAGTCACCATTACAATTGAATGGTGGACAAACAACAACAAAGGGACAATGAGTTAAAATCATACATTTTACTGCCAGGCAGCATTTAGGCTGACATAGTCAAGGGTTTTTCAGATAACCAAAATGTACATTTCTGTTCAGATAATCATGTCTTTTGTACTTCTGAATCCCAAGAAGGTACCAGATAATCCTTACTCTCCATTTCCTAGGGAGTCTCTCTTTACTTGCATCATTCTGCTTACAACATTCATTTAAAATCACTCCAAATCCAGGAAATCACACAGTGTATTTAAAGATTTGAGGAAAAGGCCTCCCCAAACTTCCATTTAAATCTTTGTTTCCCTGTGATATCTCAGCCTTCCATCTTTGGAATACCAAGAAGAAGCTTGCAAACAATTCCAAAGCAATGAACTTCCCAGCTTAGGTTTATTTCAGGTTTATAAAGAAACTAATTTTATACCAATAACTTGAAAAAATCAAGTCAAATAGAAAACTTTCAACAAATAAGTGTTTTAGAACAATTTCACTTTGCTTATTTTCTTCATGCGGCAGATATTGTACAAAATTGCCACAGAAACAGTGGTATTGAAGTCTACTTACACATCTTACACAATTTCAGGTTAAACCCAAGCACTGAATATTCAGAGCACTTCAAACATGTTAAACAATATAGATAGATAATAGCACATCCCAAATGCCAAAGTATCTGCCTATTTTATACACAATTGTAAAAGCACTTCATGAAGTTGCATGAATTCCAACTGACACCACATAATTTATTTCAAAGGTTGCTTATTGCAGAGTATTTTTTTCAAATAAATTTACAAGAACAATATTATTCTTAGGGCTGTGGAAAATGACTAGCATATCGAAGCTTAAGTCTTGGTTCCAGTGATGTCAATAAGATTTTTGCCACTGACTTCACTGATGCAAAGATTTCTTTTATCCACTCATTTTTCTGTTTGATAAAAGATGTAAAGGCCAGCTCAGATTTACAAAATAGCTATTTGAAAAGTATTTCCATGAGGCACACATGCAACATGAAGATGAGTTATCACAGATATCAAAACTACAGCCTTTAGTACTATTGCATATGAAAGTCACAGATACATTGAAGCAAAAGCAAACCAGAATAGAGAAGAGTTAAACTTTGCTGAGTTCCTTCTGAAAGCTACGTAACTGCATTCTGGGGAGAAAAACATCAATACTTTCTTTTTGGTATTACTCTCCCAGCAAAATGTATGGTAGCATGTTTTTAACCAAGTTATTAAAATGCGTTTCAAAATAAATGTTTCTGTACATGCCACATGCTTCATAACTACAGATATGCTCCAACAGCCATGATTTAGAGATGTGTAACATATAGATCTATTAAAATGTTTTAACATTCACGTAGTTAAGAGGTTTAGTGATAAGAATTATGGCTTCTCAGTATGAACAGATTCAGTAATAATTGTTACTCTCATCTTCAGAAGCTGAAGATTACCCGGGTTTTCTCATTAAAAGCAGTGGCAGAATACTTGACTGCAGAAGTGCATCTCACCAAGGTTCACATTTTTACGTTAAAGCCATAATCTGATAAAAATTCCAAAGAGCAGAGCTAAATATAATGATATTAAAGCCTTTTAAGTTTTAAATTTCGAATCAGAGGGGTAAATGTGAAGTTTTAACTATATTCATGTGAAACAGTGTGAAAAGTTAATAGGCTTTAGCTTTATTCTATTTATTATCAACTAAATCACTTTGACCTTCTGCAATGTTCAGTCTACCTACAGTATACCAACTGTGTGTGTGCTCCAGTGTACGTGTACCTAACCTTATCCTCTCAGCTCGCCGGATGTGTCAGCTCCCGTCCAGAACCTACATTTAGAGTATAACTATGTACATTCTCCCTAACAGGTGTCACTAGCTTTAAAACAGTTACATATTAATGTCACTGAGTTTCAGAACCAGAATTATGCTTTGTCTGGCAGCACTGAGCTGGCACTTGTCTGCAAGCGTTGAAATAGATACCACTACTCACAATGAAGGGATTGAAGAAATGCACTCTTGGAAAGATGCTGAGCAGCTTACTTCTTCAGCTGAACTCAGCAAAGCAATACACCTTGCAGACTCAAATATTAATTTGCTTAAGAAATCAAGGGCAATATAAGCTATGTTGATTTATTTTTCATTTCTGTTCACAAAATATTAGACGAAAAGGTAAAACCAATTTAAACCACTACAGGCAAATTAAAAGCCTGAACGCTCTTGAGGGTTGAGAATCCTTCTGGTAACTGTTTTACCTAAAGCATGTGCATTTCAAATGTTTAGAAACATGTAAAACTGCGTATGTTTTTAATGTGAAATAATAAGCTCCTACAAAAAAAGGGCAATAATAGCATGCATTTTGATTTTCAAAACATTTTGGGGGGACAGATATGGTCTGTGAGTTTGCTGCACATTCTTTCATGTTTCACAAGCTGTTCAAGATGAAATGTAGCCACAGAATGCTTCACAGTTAGGGCTCAGGCTTGCGTTATAACCATAAGTGAATCTAAGCATGGATAACTGCCTTCCATTTTCCTGGCAACAAACCTCACACACTACACCGTAGTAAGCTGGCTGAAGAATAAATCAGCAACAGATGACAAGACTTATGCTAGATCTGTTTCTTCATTATGCTAAGCCCCTTCTAGTAGCAGCCTCTGATGCTGTACAGGGGACTCACCTCTAATGCTATGTGTAGCCAGCCACAAGGGACAAGAAACGGAGTGCATCAGTGTCAGCTACTAAAGTTATTAATTTAAAAAACCTTCTCCTCAAGTGAACAGGTATTACTCAAATTCAGAGCTGTGTCATCTCTTCTGATCAGAACTACAATCTCCTCTCCCAGACAGCTACCCTCCTACCTTAATTCATCACCTGGAAAAAATTCACCATCTATGAGATTACTTTGGTGACTTTCACTGTTTAAATCATCATCCCAAACTGTTTGTGGGCTTTCCCATGAAACAAGGATCATCCATTGCCAGTTTAGACAGGTGGTCTGATAAATTTTACAAATATTGTTCGAAATTTGTAACATACTTGAACCAAACTTCACAGGTTCACCTTAAGCTTGCACAACACAGAAAAAGATAATAAAACCCCAATAAAACCATGCAAAAAACCCCCCCAGAAGACCATCAAGCTAACATATCTAAATACAAATTAAACCAAACAGAACACCAAAATAATACATGAAGTCTCATTTTGTATATGTATAAATAATTCCCTTGGGGTGGTTTTTTGTTGTTTTGTTGGGTTTTGTGGGGTGGGGTGGGGGTGGGATTTTTCTGACACATCAAATTTGAGATCAAGGAAAATCAGTCTTAATTCCCCACCCTCCCCAAGTCCTGGTTCTTCAGATACCAAATGAACTCTGTGCTCTTAATGGGCATTTAGTGTATATATTAATACTTAGACTAAATTTTCTATTTCCTTCCATGTAGAAGAAGAACTCAAATTCCCAGATTTACCACTTTAACACAAAAGTGATGAAATATGTAAACACTTTAAAAGTATTTCCATCAGTGTTTTTAACACAGATTGTTTCTGGTCCATTTTCAGTTGTGTGAGATATGTCAAAATAAATCTTTGAGATTTATCATTGTTCTTACTACACTCAAAATATACATTTGATTACCAGTTCTCTCACTTTAAAGGCATTAATGGAAATCTACATCATTCTTACAGCACATTAGATAAAAAATTGCACCAAACCCAGGTGTAAAAAGCTATACTACTGTTACGTATTATGCAGTTACAGAAACTGTAAAAATGCATAATTTTTTAAAGTATCACAATCAATCTAAGTTTAGATGTTAAATCCTGAATATGCTGAATGACTGATCATTTGACAGATAACCAAAAAGCACCTCACACAATAACTCAGTATCTTCATCTCCAAGCATTTATATCATAATTCTGCATCAATCACTTCAGTCCTGGACATCAAAGTAGTCAATTATTGGCTCTTCTTTTAATGGTTTGGACAAACCACTGTTTCCACTAGTCCTGAAATTGTAAGAATATTAGATGTTACTCACCTGCATGAAAAACAAGATACAAAGTAAACTGAAATCACAAACCCCCATAATGTCTCAGTGTGCACATGCACACTGCATTGGTGAATGGCATGTATTTCTAAATTATGTTTTAATGGAAGTACCTTAGGGCTCCAGAAAGCCTTTGTTAACTGATTTTTGGGAAAAACATATAATTTACTAAATTAATGTACACCGATGTGTGGTGGAATTGATACAATTTCTTTTAGGGTTTTACAAGAAAACACCAGTTTTGGTAACACTGATTACAAAAAGGATACTGTACAGAAGACTAAATATTCAATGCGCCTTTTTAAAAGAAAGAGCAACAGAAATACTGTTGAAGTGAGCTGATGATCAAATCTGCTCGCTTTTAAAAGCAAGAATAACAAAAAATATATGGTAATACCAAATCCAAACACTGTAAAGGTTTTTTCCATAAGACAGTATGAGATCATCCAGAAGATTTAGTACAATTCAGCACTTCTACAGAAATTTCACTTCTAGTAATTAAAAATAAATGGCTGAAGTCCTTTTTTTATTTAATTTTGCCACATAACCTCCTTTCATTAGAGTCACTGAATACAGGAATCCCACAGAAGGTGGAAAGAAAGAGTAACAACCTTTTTAAAATTCACATTGAGTTATACCGTCAGCAATCATTTTAGACGTGTGTTTTGCTCTAGATACTTGATTCTGAAACAATTTAAATTTTCTCAGAACAGCCTACTTTGTATTCCAGTAGCACCTTAAGCACCCAATAGCTACTGCAATAATTTCTGCAAAATTAAGCTGTGTCTTTCTGCAAATAGTACTTCACAGAACATTATTTCAAATGCTAATTTGGACTTGGGGGGAAAAAGTTCTGAAAGGTAAACCTGAACAAAGAATAAGCCATCCTTTAAAAAAATTCATAACTATTAAGATGCCTACAGGTACCTGAAGCTGGCAGGTCACACAAAGTAAAGACTGTTCTATTAGACTGTTCACCAAGAGGCCTTATATATCCCATCTTCAGTAGTTTTCACTATCTGAGAAAAACGGTAGTTCACCTTTAGCTGACTGTGTAGTCATATCTACACAAGAAAAATACATTTACTACCTGTCCAAATAAATTATTTTATGCCAGTAAGATATTACATTTTTACACAGAACAGTTAAAGGTAAAAAACATCCTGAAAACTTCAGAACAGCCATCTTTCCCAACTATCTAATCTTTATTAAAAAAAAAAAAAGTCCACAATATTTGTTATATTACTACTCCTATACCACTTACTCAATCCTACATTTTCTTAGCACTTCATTTCAGGTTTACTTCTGTGGAAAGAAAATCTTAGTGCAAGCTGCAAGCTCCAAAGCCGTGTGTGGGTTGGGAAAACAAAGAAACAGGGAGTATAAAGATGAAGCTCAGGAACACTCTCCTCGGGTAACTCAGCACAAAATTGAAGAATACTGTTTTGAAAACAAATTCCTTACTTATCTGTTTGTTTGCAATGAGGAATAGGAGGTGGAGGCCTGCTCTGCATTTCTTTATCTAGCACAGAAGTTAAGGTATTGCTCGGACAAATGGATTTCCCTCTGGACAAATAAAAGAACGGTTAATTAATTCAACAGGAAATTATATTCATTAATAAGTTAGGGCAAAAGAGTTATATTTGTAAGTAGCACTTCTGGTGTCAGACTTCATACTTGTATACTTGAATCCTCTATTCAAATATTTAGTTTTCCAACCACTGAGACCAACAGTGTGCAAAGTCCATTTTCATGACCAAGAATAAGATATTCAGTATTCTAAATGTCTCTTGATTGCTGTTTACAAAAGATGCAGAAGCAGCTTACTAGATTTCAATGTTGGTGCCCAGACTCCTTCCTTACCGCATGTGAAGTGCACAACTCCTTTCTGCTATGAAGTGCACAACATGATCAACTGTTAAAATACCAAAAATACAATACTTGCATTCTATAGGCAACAAGATGAGAAGCAACAACTTCATAGCTTAACTCAGCATCATGTGAACACAGTTCACTGCATCTTCACAATGTGTTATCTAATGTTTTGGAAACACATTCTTAAACTCTGGCAGTAAGTCATGTTAAACTTATTTATTGCTCTGCTCTCAAAGTAGCCCTGCTAAGCAGCACTCTCCCAGGAACAATGCAGCAACACTGCCTCTTCCTTGTCAGCTAGCCCAGGTGAACACTATCAGAAAAATAACATTATGCATTGGGGAGGGATCAGCTCTTCCTGCCCTCCACACTAGTTACAACCTTCTATGTGATAATGACCACACAATGAAGCCTCCCACTTGTGCTCGTCCCATCTGCAATGTACAGGCCACCCTGTGGCTGTGGTGCAGGGCAGTATTTTCTCTAATGTAGGAGGACAATGTACTTTAGCATGTATATTTATATGCTTTAGGCATATATTGGCTGTGAATCACATTCAACTTCAGTATGGCAGCCCATGTCCAAAGACTGCACTGGCTGGAGAAAGAGGAAGGATATTAAAAAAAAAGAAAAAGAAAAAAAAACCCTAGATTGTTCCAAAAAGGCATCTAATTAAATAAAACCAACAACCAAATAATTACCAAACACACTATATCTCTAGTAGGCTGTAGATATGTCTTAAAATTTCCTATGAATTCTTAAGTCACTTTCAAGACTGAGCTTGCTTTATTTCAGCTTCCAGTCACTGTAATGATTTAACTGCAAGACAGAAAAACCTTCCACTATTAGCACCTTTTGCATTCACAGTTTCTTTTTAATCTTTTCTGGGGGCTATTAAGCTGAATAAATTAGAATTCTTAAACCTCGTCAAGGTCAATTTCTGACCCTTCTTGCACCTTCCACTAAACCCATGCTACTGACATTTTAAGACCAAACTACTTCTGGTACACTAAACTGGATTGCTTTTCTATTTCTGTCTGAATAGGTAGCTTGGGAGGAATACAGAGCAATTGTCCAAGTCTTCAATAGCAAGTGCTCTAGCCACACTGCCCAAGTTGCAGAAGGCAAAGGCGGGGACTGGGAGAATGAAGAACCGCCCACTGTAGAAGAAGACCAGGTTCAAGACTGCCTAAGGAGCCTGAAGGTGCACAAATCCATGGGGCCTGATGAGATGCACCCGTGGGTCCTGAGGGAACTGGCGGACGAAGTTGCCAAACCACTCTCCATCATATTTGACAGGTCATGGCAGTCTTGGGAGGTCCCCACTGACTGGAGAAGGGGCAACATCACCCCCATTTTTAAAAAGGGAAAAAAGGAAGACCCGGGGAACTACAGGCCAGTCAGTCTCACCTCTGTGCCTGGCAATATCATGGAGCAGATCCTCCTCGAAACCATGCTAAGGCACATGGATAACAAGGAGGTGACTGGGGACAGCCAGCATGGCTTCACCAAGGGCAAATTGTGCCTGACCAACTTGGTAGCCTTCTATGATGGGATTACAGCACTGGTAGACAAAAGGCGGACACTGACATCGTCTACCTGAACTTGTGCAAGGCATTCAACACTGTCCCACATGATGTCCTTGTCTCTAAATTGGAAGGACATGGATTTGACAGATGGACCACTTGTTGGAGAGGGAACTGGCTCGATGGACGCACTCAAAGAGTTGCAGTCAATGGCTCAATGTCCAGGTGGAGACCAGTGACAAGTGGTGTGCCTCAGAGGTCGGTACTGGGGCTGATGCTGTTTAATACCTTCATCGGCAACATGGACAGTGGGACTGAGTGCACCCTCAGCAAGTATGCCGGCGACACCAAGGTGTGGTGTGGTTGACACGCTGGAGGGAAGGGATGCCACTCAGAGGGACCTTGACAGGCTGGAGAGGTGGGCCTGCATGAACTGCATGAAGTTCAACAAGGCCAAGTGCAAGGTCCTGCACGTGGGTCGGGGCAATCCCAAACACAAGTACAGGCTGGGCAGAGAGTGGCTGGAGAGCAG
>Ga0065711_1049321_pt1 | contig 11359 bp, 5 predicted proteins | sample Hoacrofraction12_FD_59098 | JGI IMG/M metagenome (GOLD analysis project Ga0065711, IMG submission 59098) | Hoatzin crop microbial communities from Cojedes, Venezuela - Epithelial fraction 12 v2 (version 2) | ecosystem: Host-associated > Birds > Digestive system > Esophagus > Crop | place... | reverse complement strand
CCCTCTTTCCACATTCCATGGACCTTTCTCTTCCACCTGATCTCCGCTAGAAGCTCCTTGTTTAACCATGCAGGTCTCCTGCTTCTTTTGCTCGATTTCTTTCTCAGGGCGATGCACCGCTCCTGAGTATGTATGAAACAGAACAATGTATGTGTTTTACTTTATTTGCATTATGCTCCAGTTTTTATGATATGGGACAAATTATTTTATTGTATAAACCAAATGTGGGCACAGGTTTTCAGGTTTTCCTTAGATAGCTACAAATTCTCTCAATATAAAGAAATAATGTCCAGAAATAAATAAAAGAGGAATAGAAGAAAGGGAAAAAGTGAAGTCTGGAAAAAAAAAGATTGTTCTTGGTGAAAAAAAAGAACCATAAGGAGAAAAAGTAATGTCTGAGACTATTGGATTTCTCCGCAGCTTTTAGTAGGAGGTGGTTCCTACATTCCTATATGTCATTGTAGGAGAAAATGTATAGAAGACCAACTCTAGTCTCTCTGGTTTCTCAGGGACAACTCAGCTTCAAAAAATTAACTGTTCCACTTCTCTGACATCCCATGTCTGCAGATTCTTGAAGGCATTGAAATAGATGTTCTTTCTTGGAGAGTTTCTCACTCGTGAAACGTCGTGAGTAAAATATTGTGTACTTAGCTGAATCCTGCTATGTATCTAATTCTTAACTGATGAATCACAGCTACCACTTTAAAGTCACATAGATGTTTGGTTGTCAGACTGGTAAATCAAGCTTCGAGACAGCCTACCTGGCCATGCTGATTGTCACCAACCTCCAGAAAGACTTGTTTTGGTGTGGCATATTTGGAAACTTTGCTTGCTCTCTCTGGACAGAAGGGAAGCCAGAATCTTTTTTCATGTACATCATTTCTGTGGAAAAAGCTATTGTTAGATTGGGTTTTTTTTTCAGTTTTGAGTATAAAACAGCAGAGGCAAGGTAATAAAAAAAGGTAACAAAGACGACCACTGTAGATGATGAAAATGTCACTAACTCAAAGAAAGAGTCAAAGATTTAAACACAGCACCACAGGATAAAACTAAAAAATACAGTAAATTAAATGACCTCCTGATCTCCAAGAAGTTTGATTTCCAGTGCTGCTGTGGCTAATGATTGACTGGCCCAGGCTACTATCCAGGAAGATGGGAGCTTTTCCCATTGCTGAAGAATTTATCTTCTGTGTGGATTCTGTCATGTTGAAGAGGGTACGACATCTTGGTGTGACCTTTTTATCAGACAGGGCTGCTGTTCGCTATCCCTTCGTTCAGTTTGGTTGAAATCTGCAAAAGTTTTCAATGGTTATTGTTGAAGGTTAAGACACATGAAGAGGGATGGTGTGCAAAAGAACTGGAACGCAAAAATATTTTTATTTTTTTAGAGAAAATCTTGACTGCAAACTAGAAAAAAATTTTTGCTCCACCCCTCCTTCCCCAAACCAATAATATTAGAAATTCTGTGAAGTATATCAGTGACTTTGCTGTTGAGTTAATTTGTGAAATGTGAGAAAGACAGAAAGCTTTACAAAAAGCTAAGTTAGATGATTTCCACCTTAATTTTGTTCTTAAAAGTTGACATATTTTCTGAGCAAACAAATTTCCTTTACAGGGAATCGTTTTCCCTTTCCCCCAACAACATTTACCAAAGTCTTTATTATATCTACAATTTATGGGTGCTTTACTCATGTAGCAAAATGACAGATTTGGAGCTTACAGTAAAATTGGCCCAAGTTTTATTGCTGTGCTGACTGTGTATTTCAGCTATGTCAGCTCCAGTATCTTGAATAATTATTTAAGAACTACTTACCTTATATAGTTAAGATAAACATCAGATCTTTGTTAAATATCTGCAACAGAGAATATAGTAGCAAGAAAATTAAATTTACAGATACATCATTATTAAAACTAACTATAGCTCATCTGAAATTCAGTGGCTTTTTCCAGCAACTGATTATCTAAACAATCTTGCTGTTAATATTTATTGATTCAAATTGAACCCAGCACTAACAGTTGGATAGAAATTAAAATTGTCTTCTCTATGCAACAGCAGATATCTCACTTGTTGTATGCTTAAAGTATTACAGTTGCGATTTTGGAATGCTTCCAAAAGAAAGTTAATTAACTGCATAATGTTGGTTTCTGTCATATTGTTTGCTTACAAGGCTTTGTTCTAACTGCAAAGGTCTGCTCTAACTGAATGTATTCAGCTTCTGCTTTTTAGCATACGAGTTCTTGCCAACTGTTTACTTCAGCCATTTACTGCTCATTTTTTATACGCTGTCGTCACATAAGTCTCATGATATTGTTTCTGCTTGGTAGCTCAATAAATTTTTCAGAATAACATTGTATGATGAATTTTCAGTAGGGGCATTTCATAAGAAAAGCTGCCATATTTTCCAAATTAAGGAATATTTTCAAAATCACCTGGCTAAGTATTCAATGAATTAGAGAACATGCTTAACAATTCCAGGAATATAATATATGCTAAGTTTTGATTCACAGACACATATGTATACTATGATGAACTTATTTACACATCTTAAGTTTTAAAATTTCAACAATTTATTTATCCATAAAAAATTAACCTGAAAAGCTTTTAAAATTCTTACAGTGCTAGGCAAAATCCTTTACACTTTGCCGAGAAACAAGATTTGGGAAACATCCAGCTGAGATACTCGTTTTTCTTTGTAGGGGCAAGAAGGTGTTAAATACTGAATGACATTCTGCTTTTTGTACTGCACTTGCAGTTCGTTTATTTTCTCTTAACCATGAAAAGCAATTATGAGTTCCAAGTATTAAAACTGTGCAGATCTACAGTCATCACTGTCAGTGGGTCTAAGTTCTCTAAAATGATCAGAGTGACAATATGTAATTTCCTGATTAAAAAAATAATAATTTCTGCTTCCAGTGAAAACAAACTTTGTGTTAGTGCCAACTGTATACTGAAAGAATTATTCATAAAAGAAGCGTTTTCAAAGAGCTCACACTCCATGAAGAAAACTAGAATTCTTTCTGAAAATTCAAAACCAATCAGACATAAAGGAGTGAGAAAAAATATAATACACTTTTAGATTTATGGTTTTTTCCTTGACATTGTGTATGCTAGAAATTGTGATAATGTGTTATGAAATATGTGAATACTTTCCCCCTTAAAAACATTCATTTTACTGCAATATACCTTCAAATGAATCACTGAGAATTGAAATTGGCCCAACAAGCCACTGAGTCTTCCAAAAATCATTGTGAATAAAGGTGTTTCAAAAGATGTTAACATTTTCTACTTCTGCTCTCAAATATTCAACAGGTTGATGCAAAATATTGTTGCATGACAAATATTTATATATACGGATACCTTTTTTCAAGAAAGAAGAGTCAAGATAAAAATGCGTCTCCATCTGTTCAGCTATATAATTATGAAAAACATGAGCAAAGTTAGTGTCCAGTACTCAGATCTGATTTGCTACCATTTTACATCAGTTTTATATAGGGTCAAAAAGTTATGTCATAGTCAAAGAATATTGGACCCAATGCCAAATTTAGTCGGTACACTTACATTTTTTATGTAGGTAATCTGAAAGAGTTAAGTGTATTCATAAATAAAACTGAATGCTGAGCAGCGAAATGTAGCATTGAGAGAAGTGAAGGAAGGAAAATAAGTTTCTTTAGACATAAGAGCTGGTCCAATATAGAATAAGATTTAAAAGGGTTATCCACTGTTACATTTCACATTTTTTTAAAAAAATGTGACTTTGTAAAGATTAATTTTAGAATTCTAAGAAAATAAGGCTTATACAGCTATAATTACTATGCACCGGAATATAAAGATGAATTCTTACCTGTTTGCTCCCTTCTTTTTGTCCCCTTCAGATTTTGGAATGCTGTTGAACATTTACCAGATTTTTCAGAGGAGCACATCTGAAAAATATTAAATTCCCACAGAAAGCCTGCACAGGGCCACAGTCATTGTTTTGACATACCAGCAGCTGAGAGGTGAAGCGTTTTGTAACATTACGCAGAGGCCAAGAGCAGAGATCAGACACATCAGAACTTCTTATTAACTGGCCAAATTAGTATGTACAAAACTGGCAGAATCCCAGAAAGCAGTGCAGAAGAAAGCTTAAAATGCTGTAATACGAGAATATAGGAAACATGACACAGGAGAATGTAACATCGCAATTCAGTTACAAAATGCATAGCCAAATGATGTCATGCTTCATTATTGCTTCTACTGAAAAAATTTCTTGTTCAGTTTACAAGGACTTTTTTCCCTCTGGAATACATTGAAGTTACATATGAGAAGCTTTTCTGTCAGCTATCAGTGTTTAGAAAAAGAGCCATCTTCCTGGATCTGTATGACATTACTTATTCTAAAACTGCAATAACCTGCTTAACAGTTGCTTGTGACTTATTATTTGTAAAGAAATGTTTATAAGAGACTTGTTTAAAGTGGTGTTTTAGCCATACAGAGACATAGGAATGTATGAGGCAGCTAATACTGAAGAATGTGAACGCAACTTGCATAGATTCTGTCAGATGTTGAAGTAGTTTTCAGTAACAGCCAAAGAGCCCTCCTTGGAACTACCCAGTAGCACAGTGAGTTAATAATTGGAAGGAATCAAGTATGAGAAGAAAGATAATACATTGATAAGAAAGTTAAATGGGAATAGCTCTGCCTTAAGGAAGATTTCATGGCAGTTAATCACCATAAATTTTACTTTTCCACTTAGTGTCCTATCATCAGAAGAACATTTTGTAGAGGTGGAAGTGCAGCTCTCTGGTTGATGAATGTGTTGTTCATAGAGTCATTTTTCTAATCAAGAGACTACTTGCTCTCTCCTATCCTGCTTGCCCATGCTCTGTGATTCTGTGATTCTATAATACGATTAATTAGGATTTAAATGTTGCCTGGAAAAAATGCAGATTCTTTTTTTCAGCATTTGGAGTTCAAAAAAAGTAAGACAACACGGAGCATATTGACTTCTTTTGGTATGAAAGTAGAGTTTAGTTATTATATTTAATAGACATATCATTTTCAAAAGCAAATCATGGCCTTGTGTAGTCATTCTGCTGACCTTGGTTTAGGCTGAAGGTTCAGGAATTTGAGACTCCATATCCTGTATAGTAATCTAATAAACAGCATGAGAGATACAGATGACCTTTGAAAGGAGAAAATTTTTTTCAGGCTGGATAAAAGAGGACCTAGATTTAAGCAAAGAAAATGGCCATGCTGGGTATGAGGCTTCTAAGTTTGAAGAAAAGATCACTTACAGATAAGAAAAAAAAGCAATTATCTTTATTTCATAAGTTCTTATCTGTAGATACTAAGAGATTTAATGTGCTGAACCAGCTGTTGGAATGTTAGATAATTACATTCTGAATATTATTTTATGAAAGCAACTTGATTTATAATCCCTTTTCAGGTAAACCTGAAGCCAACTCTACAAATCTGGAAAAGGAGTTAACCTTCGGGCAAGGGGAAAGTAGCTTTATCTGCTACTACTTATTCCTTCGAATTTCAATTTTTTCCCCAAAATATTTTTCGTTAATTTATATAATTTGTTCTGAATTGATAAATCTGATGATAAAACACATCCTGGACTTTAAGAAAAAGAATCCTGAACTAACTGAAATCCAAGGCAAAACAACTTTGACCGCAAGAAGGGGGAATAAGTTCCTATGGGTGACATGAAACTAAGGTGTTTGTGTGAGGGTGTTCACACATGTCCTCAGTGCTCAGACTCTCTTTAGATTAGGTAGAGACCTAGGAAATTAATTTGCCTAAACATTGTCATCTAAAGGTATGTGAAATGCCATAGGATATCTGAGATATTTGCACAGCACTGGTGGAAGAAGCATAGGACCTACAGCAGGCCCACACCTTTATGGAAGGACAGTTAAAGGCCAGAACTATGTGGAGGCAACTGATTTGAGCCTACATCTCCATTTACTGAAATGCGAACTTTCACAGATTGCCCTGTAGGGTGAGCCAAATTTAGGTAATTTAATCTGGGGGTGAATGCCCCTCTGACTTTTTGCAGCAGCTGGAGTTGCTCCATCTCAAAAGAGATACGTAAGTATTCAAATTTGGCTTTTCTTGAGTGAAGAAAAAAATGAAGTATATGCAAACAGGTAAACACCAGAGAGATAAAGTTAAGCTGTATGTCATTTAATTGATTGTTCTGACTTCAGTGTGACAAAGCCGGCATTGGAATTTCTTTAAAGTTTACAAAAGAATGGCAAAGGTTACAAACAGTTCAGAGCAATAATACACCCCTATTACCAAATTCCTTATGTATGTTTAACCATATTCATTTAGCATTCACTTAAAAAGAACAGCAGTGTTCTTTTGAACCTGTCACTAGTGATTTATTAAGTTCATTTTATATTCATTTGTTTATAGATCAAACATGGGGAATAAAGGCTCAACTGTATTGAACACATTTAACAGAAAAAAAAGGAGGACTGGGTATTTAACTTTGCATCGTGCTAGGTTACGTGTTTTTAGGAGGAAGACAATAATTAAATTTAAGCAACGGGTTTGATCAAGGATAAATACTCTTTGCCTCTTAAATGCCTCTGAAATCAATATGCCTATTTAGAGCGAGGTAATAGTTCCTGAAGAAACATGGCATTGCCTTGGGGGTGGACTAAGCTTTCACTCTGTTTGTGGGTTAAATAGTGAAAAGTTGAAATCAGTTCTGTTGAAAACTGATTTCCTACATTCAGGTAACACCCATTAGTGAATCAGACATTCTGTATGCTGGAATCATCCCCTGGCTAAAGAAATACAAATCAGTGTCTAGAAATGTTGAGTCTCACAACTACTACCAAAGCACTTCAGTCTCTTACCAGAAATATTCTTCATTTCAGAGCAGCACCTGGAAAAACAGCTAAACTACCTTTTAAATACCAACAGCAAAATTTATCAAAATGCATGAAAAGATGGTTTTAATTTTACAAGGATTTTCATGCCAATGAAAAATACAGTTCTTGATGAATTTAAAATTTTCACTACTATGAAAATATTTTCAGTTGAAAAATATTTTCAGCTTGAAAAAAGCATATTTTTTATCTGAAATATCATAAAATCTGGACATTGTATAAAATTATCGTAAGAAAAAACATGTAAGATTTTTTTTATTTCCTCATATACTCAGTTTCTCAATGCTGCATCTGTGACTCCTGGAGGGAAAAAGAACTTGCAGCTACAAAGAACCAATCAATTCAGCAGGAGAAGTGGGTGATGTGGACATTTCTTTACAGAAAGAAACACATCTGCAAACATTTATATTTATCAGCTTGGTACTAACACACTGTATTTCTTTTGCTGTTCATTTGTAGACTTTTGTTTCTTCGGTTTGATCTTGGCTAAATATTTCCTGATTAAACTGAGACAATAGCAACAATGGGACATCAGACTGGCTGTTAGCTATATGACATTATTTTGGCTGTACGGTTTTCACATGTTTCCTCTGAGACATTATGGCAATGCAATCCTCTCAGTAATGATTGAACCACACTTCAGAATGAGTACTATTTATAAGCTAAATAATTTTAATACATTTCCTTTATTATTGTTCGATCTTTACTACTGCATAGAGTTAATTGTTCATTCAATTAGAGAATAGGTAGTTATTCTGGTATAAATATATGGACTAGTATAATAACTGGTTATTAAAAATGCCCTTCATAATAGACTGAACTAAACCTTAAGCACGTGGGAAGCTTGTTAAAAAAAAAACCCACCTATTTTCAGCTGGGGGCAAGATTTGACATGGGAGCAAACCAGTCACTTCCTGGTTAGCAAAAGTGGTCTTTAGGTGATATGAAGGAAACTCAAAATGTGGTTACAAATTCATGCTATTAAGGGAAGAATATCTTTGAACTATCTGAAAAGAAAACACTGCTGTAGCTGCTGGTATATAGCTAGACTTTTCTCCTGCACCATAAAATATAATAGAGAAAGAGCAAAATTAACTTGGAGTCACTCTAAAAAACATTCCAAATCACTCACACATAATTGCCTAGTGTCTCCTCATGACATTTTTTATATGATTACTAACTCACCAACACACACGTCCTCTATCCGTTCCAAAACCTCCCGCTCCTATTATATCAATATTGAGATTAACGTTAAATATCTAACCTTGCTATTTTTTTCTCTCTCCATCAGCTCAAGTGTGAGAAAAGCAGAAAATAAAATATCAATTCTGGCTTCCACAGTTCTGGGCAACAATTTTCTGCAGTACATGCTTAGGAGTGTGGCTTTGTTTTAAAGGATAACATGAGTCACCATGTTACCATCTCAAATACTCTTTAAGTTGTTTTTAGAATTATTCAGACATGTCCTTATTTGAATGTATACCTGTGGCTTTTATCTCTGTATTTCAGTGGGATTCTTAGCTCACAGTATAGTCATATGTAGTGTAATGCTTTATTACTGTCATAAATTTAACGAACAGGGAAAAACACTTCAAAGAGCAACTGCTAACAGCACAGAAATATAAAAAATCTGTTATGTCTTCTTGCTGTTTATCTTTGTTTGAATTGCACTGTGACAGAAAAGAACACTCAGTGATTAATTTGAAAAGAATGCGACCTTCCAGGGAAATTATATTTTTACATACCCAATGGCAAAAAGTACAAAAAAAAAAGGAATAAGACAGTAAATATAAATGTAAAATTTATGCTCTTCAAAATATAAAAAAAAGTGTGTAATGTTGTGAAAGCATAAAAATATTTTTAAAAAGAAATCATAAGTGCTTGCTTACTTCATGAAAAATGAACAAGGGATGCACTATTTCATAATAGCACATTCAAAGAAAGGATCCAGTTAAACACAGAGAAAGTGGAGAATATGCTGTTATTACAGACATTATGCAATTCAGTCATTAGAAACAACATAAACAACAACAGGCTATACACTCCAACCCAACAGGGAGCAGCCATGTAAGTACCTAGGGAAGGTTAGGTAAAAAGTTAATATACAAAAAAATATAAGATTCACATCAGATGTCTGAATGAAATGAGAAGCATGGTTACAGCTTCTCAGAGTGTCATATATAAAAGATGTATGGAACTTCAAGGGTTAGAAAATCTTTTGTCATTTTTAAGTTTGCTGTTGAAGTCAGTAAAATAATGTGTTCACCAGCTTCTGATAAGGAAGATTAAAAGCCTCAGAGTAACAACAATGGTCTTTATAACTCTGGTTTATATTATGGAATAGACATCTTCATGTTCAGCAAGTTTTGTCTGACTTCTCATAGTACTTTTAGCAAAGTTCCTTTCACCTGAAGACTTAACAGTTTTGGTTAATACTTCAGCAGCTTCTGACCACACAGTCGTAAACAATTATTTTTGAAATATGGATTAACTCCTGTAATATTTTTTTTCCGTAGTGCTCAGTCCCCTTCTGTATTTGCTAAATTGTCTGTGAATAGTTATTAAAATGTGGGTTGCATTAATTTTTCTTCATTTCAATAACTAAGCATTAATGATGGGGTAATGCTGAGAGATATTTTGGGTAAAAACTGTACTTCGTTTATAATAATTTGCTTCACTCCAGCATTCTCTGTTTCTTTGATTGTATTATTGTGTATTTTGGGAAGTTGTGTCCATACAATTGTTATCTCCAAAACAGTTAAGGCTGTTAAAAATGGGAAGCCAGAACTCTGCTCAGCTTCAAGCTTGTATTTATCCAGCAGGATTTAGCCTGAGCAGTTTTTTACCTGCTAATGACTTTTTGTTAATGATTTTATGTTATCTACACTTAACTTCATTGCATAGGTAGTCTGGGTCATCGACACTTGACACTGAAATGCAGAATAGCTTAGCCCCTGTTCAAACATTCTTGTAATAAATCGTGTTATTAGGTTGTCAGCAATTACGCACTCTCCGTGTCCATTTTTCACTTGCGCTGAGGTGCTCTTCGTTGCCATTGTTGTACAAACAAGTTTAGAAGTCTATCAGTTCTTAAGGCAAATTTATTTTTGTATTCGCATTCAATAAAGTAAACTCTAGCCCAAACTAAGCAGTGTATAGATGTGAAACTGTATACCCAGCATGTTAATTTTATTTGAATTTGAAATAAAACCAAAAATATATCCAGGAGCTTTAAAGCAAATAAACAAACAAACAAACAAAAAAGCCAAAAAATCCCAAACTATTTGGACTCTGTTCTAGCTGGAAGCTTGATTTAACCGTACATTGAAAAGTAATTGCTTAGGTATAAGTAGCTATAAGATATAAGTTATAAAGCTTTACTGCTTTACTTTTGCTGTTCAAAATATTGGCTAATCCATGCTGTCCTCAAAATTTCTAACTCAGTCTAGGTGAGGTCTAAACTCTCTCTCCATCCTTCTGTTGCCACACAAGTAAAGGAATGAGACCCTGTCATTTTGTAGGGGCAGAAGATAAATAGCTGGTTCTGCTCATTTGCCCTTTTCCCTTTTATTTTTCCTATCAATAAAAAAAAAAAAAAAGACACCCAGCAAAGGCAAACTCAACTCTTTTGGCTTCTTAACTGGGGATAACTGAGGTAGGACAGCACACAAATTATAGTACATAAAACATGAACAGTATTAAAATTATGTTGCCTGCTGCTAACCTGATGCCATTAATGGCCAAGCACTCCCTGCTTAATGAACACGTTTATTTGGGATTCATGCCTGTAGCATTAGGAAACCTTGATTCCTTTTTCCAAAGCATTAACCAAGATAACAAGGACAGAAATAGCACAGAATATCATTAGAAAGAAGCATGGACATAAATGAATAGGTGATGGCTTAAGTGGAACCTAATCTGCTGATTTTCTAAATGGCATTTGGAATCTGTCACTTATTTCTTGGGTTACTTGTTTTTCAGTTATAAAATCACAGAGTCATTCTGGGTGAAAGGCAACACAGGAAGTCTCTAATACAATCTCCTGATCAAAGTAGGAAGAACATTGAATGCAGACCAGATTGCTTAGGACTTTCTCTAGTTAGGTTTTGAAAACCTCCAAGGACAGATAAATCACAATCTCCTAAGGCACTCTGTTACGATGCTTAATTATCTTCGTAGTGATCACAGAATCACAGAATCACAGAATAGTAGGGGTTGGAAGGGACCTCTGTGGGTCATCTAGTCCAACCCCCCTGCCGAAGCAGGGTCACCTACAGCAGGCTGTAGAGGATCTTGTCCAGGCGGGTCTTGAATATCTCCAGAAAAGGAGACTCCACAACCTCCCTGGGCAGCCTGTTCCTGTGCTCCGTCACCCTCAGAGGGAAGAAGTTCTTCCTCATGTTCAGACGGAACTTCCTCTGCTTCAGTTTGTGCCCATTGCCCCTTGTCCTGTCACTGGGCACCACTGAAA
>Ga0065711_1012300_pt1 | contig 11359 bp, 7 predicted proteins | sample Hoacrofraction12_FD_59098 | JGI IMG/M metagenome (GOLD analysis project Ga0065711, IMG submission 59098) | Hoatzin crop microbial communities from Cojedes, Venezuela - Epithelial fraction 12 v2 (version 2) | ecosystem: Host-associated > Birds > Digestive system > Esophagus > Crop | place... | reverse complement strand
CGAGGGTGCCGGGCTGCGCGGCGGCGGCCGCGGCGGCTAGCGGAGCCGGGGATCAGGCGGCCGCGCGGGCCTCCTCGCTTCCTCTTCGGGCCAAGATGGCGGGGGATGAGGCGGGAGTGACTCTGGGGCAGCCGCACCTCAGCCGGCAGGACCTGGCCACCTTGGTGAGGCCCGCCCGGGGGATGCGGGCAGGTGGCCGACGAGGGGCGGCGGATGGGGGTGGCGGGGCCGGAGCGGCCGCCCGCCCGGACGGACCGGCCCTGGTGGCCGGGCGGTGCTCGGAGGCCGAGGGGATCCGTGCCTCCTTCCAGGCCCCGCCGCGGCCGGTGGGCCCGGGGAGGTGTGAGGGGGCGCGGGGGGCGGCGGAGCTCCGGGGACCGAGGAGCGGGCGGGTTGCGGGGAGGCGGAGGCGACAGGTTAGGCCGGCCGCAGCGGGGCTGGGCGAGGCGCTTCGCTTGCTGGTGAGGTGGGTCCGGCGCTGGGCGGCTGGCGTCCCGGCTGTGCGAGCGAAGCCCTTCGCCTGGCGGCGGCGGCGACGTGCAGCTTCCTCCTCGGGAGGGCCGTTCTGGCGGTGGTGTTAAGGGCCCTTCCTTCTCCGAAGCGGAGCCGTGAATTGGCCTTCTGTTTCCCGAGTGGGACAGATGGGTTGGTTGCCAGCCCTGTGTTGGTTGGTCTACCAGGAACATTTTCTTGACTGCAAAGAAAATCGGCTGCCATGGTAGTCTTGCCTGGTAAATGTCTCGCCTGGGCTGTCTTACGTATTACGTGTACGTGCAGGCAAAACCCGTTGACAATCCTGGTGTTTTTACAGGTTTGTCTTTACAGCGATAATGTTTGATATTTTGGGGTTTGAGCACAAGAATTCTTTTTGTGTTCTGGCTAAGCATGTTGGCATTCACTAGTGAAGCATGTTAGTAATTTCAGAAAGTTTCTTTACTTGCTTTCGTTGTTGGCCATGGCATTTGCCTGTCGGAAAGCGCACAGGTAGGCCTAGTTGGGAGGTCAGTAGGAATTACCTGTAAGGACTGTTCTGCACTTTTTCAGTTGGCCCTTGAATGCTTGCAGTTGGCTGGAGCTTATAGCTGAACTTAGCCTTATACCAGTCTCGCGGAAAAAATTGCATGCGTGCATAATTGTGTGCACCAGGAACACTTCTCCTGATGACAGGATTTGCATCATGCTTACGTGCTTCTCACCCTACTAGATGGTGCCATCTCCAGGTCACGTTCTCATCGTTCACTTCAGTGTCCGTAGTGGTGTTTGATACTCGAGAAATACAAATGTAATTGCCTCTGTTAGGTGGACAAAACTTGGTTTGTATTGAACGTGAACATTTTATTCATGTTATACTTGATAATGGAATGAGTGAGCTTACATTTTTACACAGATGCGTTTATGATTCTATGATTGTTATATACAGAACCTGCGTGTAACAGCGTAAACAGTATATGATTTCATGTCAGTTAATGTGCGCATGTTGTTTGTATTTTAGCAAAATATTTATATCCTGTCCTGCACTGAGGACTCTTTTGGTGTTGTGGATCTTTGCTTGAGCTGAGCACCTCATCCAGATGAATTCAGTGCAGGATGGAAATTAACCGTAAACAGTTTCAAAAATAGTACAGAGGAACATTTCAGTGGATTTCAACATTTGTCCAGTATTTGGAAAAACAGCTTTTAAAAAAACCAAAACAACTCATTGGGAGTTATTTTTTTAACTATATGGAATGCATTTGTAAGTGTTTTGATTTGCCAGGTACTACCAGTAGATTCATGCAACAGTCTGTTTAGCACAGCAGAATTTTTGTCTGATACCTAAAGTAGCAATAACAGTATTTGAGGAAAAAGTAGCCATTTCAAAAACCAAAATTAAAATATATGGTGCTAATGAGATCTCTGGACCTACTGACTCCAAAGTGTAGTTATAATTGTATACTGACTGCAGTGGAACCTTATGTCAATTAAAGAACTCTTTATTGACAAGCCTGTGTTTTTAAAACATAGATACAGTTCACTATGTAGCCCATGGAAAGTTAATTTGAATTTGCGTGTTATGTGTAATTTAAGTGTGGGAGTAGGTAAGGAGGGGGTTTTTTTTGGCTTTAGAACTTCTTTTAAGAGTTTTTTCTTTTGTTTACTTCCATTTTTAACTCCTTGTAGCCTATACTGATTTCCAGTCAGTGTCTTGATTTGCAACTTATACTGATTTACAGTCAGGATTTGTTTACTTTTTGTCCTATTTCACATACCCAAGACTGTAATGCCTGTCTAGAATTAGTTTAATGAGCTTAGTTGAATTTTCCTGAATAGAACTAGTGGATAATTTTTAAGAAAATACAAATAGTACTCTATAAATATTCAGGTACAAGATGAATAAATTCTAAAATCTCCCTCATACAGGATGTTACCAAGTTGACGCCTCTTTCACCAGAAGTCATCAGCAGACAAGCAACAATTAATATAGGTAAAACCAAACTTCTAAAAAATAGGGGTGCATTAATGTGAGAACTTCCGGTGCTTTTGCAGTAGCATATGATACCTATGTGGAATATTTTTAACAAAGTTTTACTGAAACAGACAGTAACATAGATACAGTGTTTTTATTATAAATTTTATTGAGGTGCAGGAAGGGACTTGTTGAACCCTTTTCACTTGAAAAGTACCAATTTACTGCAAAAGCACTGTTGAATGAAGTGGGAAATAGTTGTTAAAGCAAAGTTTATTTCATCCTTAAATTAAGCATTGAAATGAGTTTCATGAAAATGCAAACATTTGTCCATTGGGAGCTCAGTTTAGGATATTGTTTGTTGAAACAAAAATTATTACAAAACTTATACATGCTTCTGATGGGAGCTGTGGACTTACTGGCTGTGGAGAGTTTGGGGTGATTACGTTTTGATCCTAATGGAACATTGCACAAAATTAAACAATGGTTTATTAACAAACATTTGCTTTTAAAATATAGGTACAATTGGTCATGTAGCCCATGGAAAGTCGACAGTAGTCAAAGCTATATCTGGAGTTCATACTGTCAGATTTAAAAATGAACTGGAAAGAAATATCACAATCAAGCTGGGTTATGCTAATGCAAAGGTGAGTCACTATTGTAAATCTAGCAAATATATTGCTAATATATTTCAGGGTGGATGTAAGCTTATACATAACTAAAGCTTGATGATTTAAACTTTTTCTCAATTTTTAAAAATTACTTACAGATTTACAAGCTGGATGATCCAAGCTGTTCCCGGCCAGAGTGTTACCGATCCTGTGGAAGTAGCACCCCAGATGAGTTCCCTACAGATATTCCTGGCACCAAAGGGAACTTTAAACTAGTCAGGTAACTGCTGTAAAGTCAATGGTATAAATTGTGTTTGTTTCCTTTTACACAACTGAAAATAGTCAGGATTGGGCTGCAAGCTGAATGTATTGTTATGGCAGACCACATGTTCTTAGATGCTTGGCACCCCTGATCTAAGGTATCACCTGAACTGCCTTGGTTTTATTAGTCATGATGCACAGTCCACAGTAGAGCACAACTGTGTCTTCTGTTGGCAGGTATTTGCAGGACTCTGAAGTGAAATTTTTCTGCTATTAATAAAAGTACATTTTAAAGCCACTAGAATGAGAACTAATGTGGACCTCACAAATGCATCTTTAAATTCTGTTTCAGGAAGGTGACCTTTGTTAAACCTTTTCTTCCTAGTTTTCAAAAGTTCTTAAGTTTAAAGAAAAGTTCTCAAAGTTCTTAAAACAAATATATGAAAGCCTGATGCTTAATGTGAGATCAGGCCTCTAACTGGAGGCCAGGTGTTCTTTATTTTACTTTGTTTCTGATAAAGCATAGTGTGGTCATTATGCAAGCATAGTAACCACAACAGTTGCTACATGAGTCTTTACAGTGATAGCTGAAATGAGAGTAGTCACAAAGATTGTTGTACAACAAGATTCCTAGTTTCTGCTTATATATAAAATACATCTAGTGCTGTAATCGCGTATTACCTTGCTTTCCTCAGATTCCCAGTAGAGCACTTGTTCTAACAGTAACCTCAGTTGGAGTGTGACAGTCATGCAGCCATTGTTAAGCTATTGGTTAAAAGCTTTGGATTCTTTATCTTACTGTTCATTTGCTTATAGTAGATTTTTAACATTGTCAGCAAAGCAGCAAATTAGTCCCTTGATTTTTTGGTGTCATGCTACCAGGAAAGAAGGATTCTTCACTGAATAGGTTCAGGCAAGAATGTAGTGAATTGACAATTACAATCTGCACAGTATAATCATGAGGTTGGAACTAAGAGCTGTAACATTGTCTCTGTAGATAAGCCTTTGAAGTGAAGTGCAATTACAACCATGTAATTAAAGATGCATAATTTTCTAAAATTGGAGAACGGGAGACATCTTTTAAAAGAGATAAGAGAAATCCTATGTGGTGCGTTTGTTGGATTTTTTTTGTTTGTTTGCTTTTTTATTCCGGTGCATTTAAATATAGTCTAATTTACAAGTGAATTTGTGAAATACTACAGCAGTACCTAATATGGATATTTGTTATAGAATCTTAAAACTCAGAAAAACTGTCCAGTAACTGTTCAGTAGTCTTTATGTTCTTTTAGAACTTTTTGAAAATAATTTAAAGGTATTACTTCTCAGCATCTGTCTTCAAACAATTGTGTATCTATCTGTTTTAAGGATGCTTTTAGCTTTAGTGTGTGCCTAGCCACTGACATAAATCAGTTAGAGAAATTGTTGATAATTAGCTTTCAGGCTTCTTTTTAACCTTGTTCTACCACAGGCATGTCTCTTTTGTGGATTGTCCTGGCCATGATATTTTGATGGCTACTATGTTGAACGGTGCAGCAGTAATGGATGCAGCTTTACTGTTGATAGGTAATGATTGCTACACAAAAACAGAGCTCTATTTTTTAATGTCATGAAGCAACTTTATATGTGTTTTAAAATTTAGTGGGGTGGGGTGAGCGATTCAAACAAGAGAATGCTTTGAGCTGTGTTTAAGAAAATAAAATGATGTTACAATGAAAATGTACCCGAACAAGCTGGGTTTTTTAAGCATTGCTATACATACTCATTACTCTGGTGGCTGGCCCAATTGATAGAAGATCAGTTAGGTGGATGAAACTTTGTAGTGGTATAATACTGTAAAATTTCTGTTGTTTTATGAAAATAGATTAGCTACAGGTACGTTTTGAGTCTCTCTGAAGCTTCAGTTTGCTTTAAATATGTATGTAGCCTTTGCCATACAGGAGAGTCCACAAACATCAGTACAAACAGTAAACCCAGGTGAATACGGGTAAAATCAAGGTACAGGAGATTTATCTTGATTTAGACAATTTTTGTTCTGATTTGCAACCAACAGGAAGCGAGTAAAACTGGTTTTTGTGTGTCTACAGAACAATTTATTACTCTGCAGTGATAAATAATTATCTTACCTAGATAGAGCATGTCAACAAGCAAGAAAAGCAGCTTCAGATATTGTAGTTTAAACAGTCCGAGTTAACTGATGAACTGTCATTCCTTCTGCCTGTTTCGAAAGTGTGACAGACCAAACTGAGATTAACCACCATAATGGCACATCAGTCTAAAATTGGGCTCTTGGATGGCTGAAATCCAAACCATGCTGATAACTGCCCTATTCGCATACTTGATATATTTATTGTGTGTTACAGTTTGGGGATTTTGGCATTTTTATGGCTTTAGTGATAAGAAAATGCCATTGAATTTTAAGATATTTCTTGAAAGGTGAATTGTCTGTTATGCTACAGTCAGCACTTAGATGTCTGAAGACCTGAAGGATGGAATAAGTCAAGTAGACACAAGTTAGTATCTTTCAGAATTTTAGATGTGCATTTCTGCTGGGAGCAAGTGAAGTGGGGGGACCGCTCTGGCAACCTCTTGTCTGTCATATATTGTGTGGATGCTACAGCCAGCAGTTCTGGGGAAGAGTAGGTGCTTATTAAATTAGATGCTTCACATGTAGCTTGCTGAGAGGTGACTGTCTTTTTTTTATAAAGGTGCAATGGAAAGTAGATGTCCTAACTGTCGGAGTTTTGTCTATCTTTATAGTTTCTATATTGCAGTCACTTTTCTTCTTTCAGCTGGTAATGAGTCATGCCCTCAACCCCAGACCTCAGAACATCTAGCTGCTATAGAAATCATGAAACTGAAACACATTTTGATTCTACAGAATAAGATTGATTTGGTGAAGGAGAGCCAGGCTAAAGAACAGTATGAACAGATTCTTGCATTTGTACAAGGTAAGTTTTCAACAACAGAATCCAATTAGTGGTGGAAATTCTTCAGTGTTGGGACATGGATATAGTGGTTTTCTGTATGTTTATAGAAAAGCTTCTTTCACTTAGACGATGCTGGTGTACATAGTCTGTTAATCAGGCTTTGGAACAGGCTGTCTGGGGAGGTGGGGGAGTCATCATCCCTGGAGGTGTTCAAAAAACGTGTAGATGTGGCACTTCGGTACGTGATTTAGCAGGCATGGTGGTGTTGGGTTGACAGTTGGGCTTGATGATCTTAGAGGTCTTTTCCAACCTATGATTCTATGAAAAATAGACCATTGGAGTTGTGCCTCTTATCTGTTTCAGACTGCTTATGTACAATAGTGTTAAGGCTGTTGGTCAGAGCTCTTGATGTAAAAGTAATAGCAATAGCTCTTGTCTAGTGGCTTTCACTGAGTTTGTGGTTTCTTCGTGGTATTGTCGCTTCCTGGATTGTTTCTTTGCTAGAGGTTGTGCTGTGGTTTTAGTGCAGTGCAGGAGAGAATGAAGCTGTACTTGTCAGGGGCACCTTGTAGGTATAAATGTGTTAGTTTCTTTTGTCTAATCACAAAAGATTGGTCTTTCGTCTCTCTCTGCAAGTCCAGTTCAGGCAGTGTTATCCTACTCTGTCCGTAAACTTCTGCCCAACTTTTGTGCTTTGAGTCTCATCTTTCCCAGGAGCTTTCACTGTTTTTGCTACTTATCTGCTTTAGCCGGGGTTTGTGAAAAGCTGCAGAGCTAGATTGTCACCATTGGAAGTAGCCAGTGGGTCTGTTTTGGGTTTTTTTGTTTGTGGTTGTTTTGGTTTGTTTTTTTGTGATTTTTTTTTTTTATTTTTTTTATTTAGTTCAGAATTACTGTCTTGCCTAAACTGTTCATAACAGCTATGTCAGAGAGCCTTGGTGTGTAAATTTGCAGTTTGAGAGCTGGAGTTATCACAAGAAACATAGATATAATTAAAACTAATAGCATTTAACAAGCCTAGATAACTAAATGCATGCTTCCATAAAATTAGGATTTTTCTAAAATATGTATTTGTATTGCAAAACTTAGAAAACATAGATCATTAAATTGACAGGAATTGTAGTTTGTTAGAAAGAAATTTTACTGTAAAATTAATACTGATGTATCAAATACTGAGATATCTGATCTCTCTGAGGAAATTATCTTAAGAATATCTCTCATCACAATGTAGGAAGTGAATTTGCCCTTAGAGCGGAAGATTGTCTTACACAATATTCAGAGAGCAGCTGTAAAGCTCTTCAGTACACAATTATCCAGCGGCAACGTGAGGGTTCTTTCAGAATGCCTCAAAAAGTAGATCTGGCTAGTTTGAGCTAAAATGTTGAAAGGAAGGCTAAACACTCTGATACTTACTGCTTTGGGAAATGCAGATAAAATGTGCCTTGAGATTCATTGGCATTTTTAACAATGACAGAACACTTGGTCATGTTGCTGTAAGTACTGTATTAAGGCTTGATGTTGAAATTCATTTTGTTTTAGGTACAGTTGCAGAAGGAGCTCCAATAATTCCAATCTCAGCACAGTTGAAATACAACATTGAGGTAGTTTGCGAGTATATAGTGAAGAAAATCCCAGTCCCTTTGCGAGACTTCACATCTGAACCAAGGCTTATTGGTATGTAAATGTTTAGATCTGGGCTTTCATGGCTGGCCATTTACTGCATGTATCTACACTTAGAATAGCATGTTGCTGAATGCTCTAAAAAGGAGCATTTAAAAGGAGCGTTTAGTGTGCTCTTTTTTTAAAACTTGTGTGTTTTCTGAGAGCGGTATTGTTTGTTCATAGTTTCTGTAGTTAAATCTATTTGAGGTAATTACTGGGTTTTGTGTATATTCTATGTGTATGACTACTAAAATGCAATAAAGATGAGAAATTTGTGTCTTAGAAAACATTCTTTCAGTTATTATGAATTTAAATATGATTTAACAGAGTACTGACAAACTGTTGAATTTGAAAATTAAATTATTTCCATGAAACTCTTACAGGTAGCCTGGTTAGATTTTCTGTGTTAGTCTCCTGTATCCAGGATATAATTGTCAAAGTCTCAGTTATTGTCCAACATATTATGAAATTCAGTTCCACTACGATGAATCCATTTGTTTTCCCTGTCTTCCACATAAAACGTGGGAGACCTACAAAACATGTTCAGAATACATAAAAATTGACCATGTTAAAACAACGTTATAGTATTCACTATGACTAGATTAAAACAAGGTTCCAGTATTCACAGTTGACATTGTGAATATTGAAGGGGTTTGGTGATATAGTTGATCATTGCTTTCTTTCTCACATACTGGTCTTTAACTTAATTTATGCTATGCAGAAACAGTTTCAAAAACCATTTATGTATATGAACAACTTAAATGGTTTTGAGAACAAAATCAACTATATACTTAAAAATTTGGAGTAAAATATTCATCTTATTTTAGTGTTCTTCCTGAATTACCTTTTTGTAATTTTTATAAATACGTGTATACCTTTGTAAGAATAGGGAAGCAGTTAAAGTTGCTAAAGAAAGCCACAAATTCTTTAAAAACCTGATCTTAAATATAAACCTGGTTATGGTCTTTTCAGTAATTAGATCTTTTGATGTCAACAAGCCTGGATGTGAAGTTGATGACCTTAAGGGAGGTGTAGCTGGTGGAAGTATTCTAAAGGGTGTTTTAAAGGTAACCTTTTCCTTTCTTGTCTGGATATTTGTAATGGTAATAATGAGTAGAATTTTTCCATACTTAGTAAAAAATTAATCTATATAATTGATTTTTTTTTTTAATTAGAATACAGTCAGATGGCACTTATCCTTATATCTGTGCCTCATTTTTACTTTCCTGTTTTAAAATACAAGAACAAGAAACACTGATTTTTTTTTTTTTTTTTAATATTTTTGTTACTGTAGTCTTAACTCTTGCTAATAATGATACTGATTTCATTGCTTACAAAGATTGAGACAGCAATTCTTTTTTTTTGTCCTACTGCTTTTACTCACTGAATTGTTGGGGGGAAGAGGGGAGCAAAAGAACTTAAAAGTACCTCAGAAGTGTGTGTGGGTTCTCATAGGTCCCACTTCCCCTTTAAGTATTGTGTGTATTTTGATTTTTTTTATTTTGCTTGTGGGATACTGTCAATAGATGGAAACTTTGCTCTGCTAGACTGGAAAGCAAGCTGCATATTTGAACATTTATACAACTTGTATTTTCTTTGTCTTGCAGTTTATTGATGCTGATCAGTTACACTGATCAAATGAACTCATCTTTTCTCAATGCTGTAACATTTCTAAATGAAACTAAAATTTTGGAATTACTGGTGATAAATATCCTTTGCTAAAGCAGTTTTACAAATTGTGTTGAAAAGGAAGACAGTTGTTATGTTGTCTATAAGATACAGGTCTTGCCTGTCAGCTTTATGTTCCTGTGAAACAACCAGTTAATCACTTTTTCACTTCTGTAATTAGGTGGGCCAGGAAATTGAGGTCCGGCCTGGTATTGTGTCCAAGGACAGTGAAGGAAAACTCATGTGCAAGCCAATCTTTTCCAAAATTGTGTCACTCTTTGCCGAACACAACGATCTACAGTATGCTGCTCCAGGAGGTCTTATAGGTAAGAATATTCTCTTACAAAAATAATTATTTCTTCACGCTTATTGAGAACACTTGGTTTCATTCAACAAGGAATTTCAGTGTAGTAAACAAAAAGGCTCTGACCAATTTCACGTAGTTCATGTATGTAGAGAAAGACAATTTGCATTGATAATTGTACTGGCTTTAACAGTAGAATATTTCTTTGTCTGTTTAAACAGAGCTCAAAGTCTTGCTAACATTCTGAAAGTGCTGCCCAGGTAATAGGGAGTTCCCAATACATTCTCAGTTTGTTGTTTTTCAGATCTTCTTCAAATATTTTAATATGCAAATGTGACAGCTACCTTTCAGTTACTCCTTGTGACTTTCCTTGCTGTGTTGTAGGTGTTGGAACTAAGATTGATCCAACTTTGTGTCGGGCTGACCGAATGGTAGGCCAAGTTCTTGGTGCAGTTGGAGCACTGCCAGAAATATTTACAGAGCTAGAAATTTCCTATTTCTTGCTGAGACGACTATTAGGTGTGCGCACTGAAGGAGACAAGAAAGCTGCGAAGGTCTGTACCCCTTTTTTTGTTTGTTCCTGATTTCTCTTTGTGTGGTAAGTTTTGTTAGTATATACACTTTTTGATCTTAGGTAGTCATTTTGTCTCCCTGTTCATATATGCTTGTCACTAACTTACATGCTTAATGACTATTATAGAAGAAAGCTTTTCAGAGGAGTAGGAATTCATATTGGAGTAGTTTGAAGTATTTGTGTCCTGAAGGCAGGTATTCTTCTAAATATACTGGTAATTGTTTTCCTTTGCTATCAGCCTGTTTGTGCAATAATTAGTTCTGTACATGTACTGATCTACTTCCTACTTACATGGTCTTCATAGATTTTCTCTCTGAAGAACTTTTTAAAGCTATTTCTGAAACACTGTAGTTGAAAAGAAACTGAACTTGACACACAGCACAGTCTCGTGTTCCATGGTCTATTTTACACAAATCAAAAAAAAGATCATTGTTTTCCATGTTAGCATTAAAATCTATAAACTGCTTCATTTAACAGTAAGTTGAGTGCTTCAGCATTCTCTTTATCTTGTGAAATGAATTATTTTTTGATGAGTAATTTCAATGTATGTAGGCATAAGGGAAATGAGAATATCCAGATTACTTAAAAGAATGGTAGAACACTCCAGTTTGTGGCAATATCTTAGACTGTTTCTGCTTTTAATACAGTATGTGCAATTATCAGTATATTTTATAGAAAATGTAGAGAAATTTCAAGGCAGTATATCATGCCAAGAACCTGCAGCACTACATGCACAACATATTTATGAATTTGTCCTTTCACATATAAACTTTGTCCACTGACACTTGTGCATGGTTTGGGGGGGGGATATTTAGAGTCTTTGCATTTCTCAGCTGTATCTTTTCTGTGGCAGGTAGGTAACAGAAGCTACTCAATATTTTCTGTAGTATTTTTTAAAAATATTAA
>Ga0065711_1049320_pt1 | contig 11360 bp, 15 predicted proteins | sample Hoacrofraction12_FD_59098 | JGI IMG/M metagenome (GOLD analysis project Ga0065711, IMG submission 59098) | Hoatzin crop microbial communities from Cojedes, Venezuela - Epithelial fraction 12 v2 (version 2) | ecosystem: Host-associated > Birds > Digestive system > Esophagus > Crop | place... | reverse complement strand
ATTGCCGGCTCATGTTGAGCTTCTCATCCACCAGTACCCCCAAGTCCTTCTCCTCAGGGCTGCTCTCGAGCCACTCTCCACCCAGCCTGTACTTGTGTTTGGGATTGCCCCGACCCACATGCAGGACCTTGCACTTGGCCTCATTGAACTTCATGCAGTTCACGCAGGCCCACCTCTTCAGTCTGTCCAGGTCCCTCTGAATGGCGTTCCTTCCCTCCAGCATGTCAACCACACCACACAGCTTGGTGTCATCAGTAAATTTGCTGAGGGTGCACTCAGTCCCACTGTCCATGTCGCCGACAAAGATATTAAACAGCACTGGCCCCAGTACCGACCCCTGAGGCACACCACTCATCCCTTGTCTCCACCTGGACATTGAGCCATTGACTGCAACTCTTTGAGTGCGTCCATCGAGCCAGTTCCTTATTCAACAAGTGGTCCATCTGTCAAATCCGTGTCCTCCCAATTTAGAGACAAGGACATCATGTGGGACAGTGTTGAATGCCTTACACAAGTCCAGGTAGACAATGTCAGTTGCCCACCCTTTGTCCACCAATGCTGTAACCCCATCATAGAAGGGGATACCAAGTTGGTCAGGCATGACTTACCCTTGGTGAAGCCATGTTGGCTGTCCCCAGTCACCTCCTTGTTATCCATGTACCTTAGCATGGATTCGAGGAGGATCTGCTCCATCATCTTGCCAGGCACTTGACTGGCCTGTAGGGCCCCAGGTCTTCCTTTTTTCCCTTTTTAAAAATGGGATGGTGTTGCCCCTTCTCCAGTCGGTGGGGGCCTCCCCAGACTGCCACGACCTCTCAAATATGATGGAGAGTGGTTTAGCAACTTCATCCACCAGTTCCCTCAGGAACCATGGATACAGCTCATCAGGCCCCATGGACTTCTGCACCTTCAGGTTCCTTAGGCAGTCTCAAACCTGGTCTTCTCCTACAGTGGGCGCTTCTTCATTCTCCAAGTCCCTGACTTTGCCTTCTGCAACTTGGGCGGTGTGGCTAGAGCACTTGCTGTTGAAGACTGAGGCAAAAAAGTCATTTGGCACCTCAGCTTTCTCCACATCCTGAGTAACCAGGTCTCCAGCTTCCTTCCAGGGAGGGCCCACATTTTCCCTAGTCTCCCTTCCGTCACTGACATAGCTATAGAAAGCTTTCTTGTTCCCTTTAACATCCCTGGCCAGATTTAATTCTGTCAGGGCTTTAGCTTTCCTAATTTGCTCCCTGGCTACTCGGACGATTTTTCTGTATTTCTCCCAAGATACCTGTCCTTACTTCCATCCTCTATAGGTCTGCTTTTTCTGCTTGAGTTTGGCCTTGACCTCCTTGCTCATCCATGTAGGCCTCCTGGTGTTTCTGCCTGACTTCCTGTTGGTCAGAATGCATCGCTCCTGAGCTTGGAGGAGGTGATCCTTGAATATTAACCAGCTTTCTTGGGCCCCTCTTCCCTCTAGAGCTTTATCCTATGGTATTCTGCCAAGCAGATCCCGAAGGAGGCCAAAGTCTGCTCTTCTGCAGTCCAGGGTAGCGAGCTTGATGCACACCCTCCTCGCTGCCCTAAGGATCTTTAACTCCATCACTTCGTGGTCACTGCAGCCAAGTCTGCCCTTGACTTTCACATTCCCCACCGCCCCTCCTTGTTGGTGAGAACAAGGTCCAGCATTGCACCTCTCCTCGTGGGCTTTGCTATCACTTAGAGGAGAAAATAGTCTTCAACGCATTCCAAGAGCCAACAGATGTTGCGGTGGTTGAAGTCCCCCATGAGGACCAGCGCTTTTGAACGTGAGGCTTCTCCTGTCTGCCTATAGAGGGCCTTATCCGCTCGCTCGTCCTGGTCTGGTGCCCTGTAGCAGACTCCCAGACTCTAGACTAGCAGACTCTACATCTGCAGATGTAGATCATCTGCAGCTTTCTGGTATATGTTCTTCCAAAATTGGGTTCCTACAGAGGGAAATAACCTGTGACAAGGACCATCCACACTCTTTCAGTGGCACTCCAGAGGTGCTTAAGGGTCTGGGAGTGCTGCATTATTTCTTTTTGGTGTGTTGGTGGGGCCACTCCCTTGATGACCCATGGACACTCCAAGACAAGCTAGGCAGTTAGAGAATTTGACCTCAGAGGTGCTGGCAAAAAGGACTAAGAACAATATTTACGCAGAAACTGTGGCTTTGTCCTAAATCTGCCCTGCCTCCAGCTCTATTAGACACTGTGGAATGAAAACTTTTTGGCAATCTGAGAAAATAGTATGGAAATAGCATTTTATGGCCATTTCTAGCCTGCTGTCCTCTTTCTCAGAGCAACATTTACTTCAGAGACAGTTAAAGCAGACAAGGCATTGGTACTGGGGAGAGTGAGAAGGAAAGTGATAAAATCTCACGCAAACAAGTGTTGGCAGTCAATGGAACTGTACTTCCTTTTCCAAGGGCTGTATCTGGCATCACGTCTTACAAGGTTTAAGAGACATATTACTTTTTGACTTGAACTGTGACACAAGATTTATGACCAGGTTGAAACTGCCCAAAAATAGTACTTCTCTCACTTTGTACCAGCAGTCAATCTACCCAACAGAGAAATGCCCACAAAGTCCGGAATGCTCTACAGGTGGACATCACTCCAGACAGGGAGCTCAACTATTTCTGTGGTGGAGGTACAGGGTTCAAAAGGAAGCCCTGTGTCCACACAAGGAGCCGAGAGAATGGCTCCTGAAGGAGCTCCAGAGTGGGAGCAGTCCCAGGTTCTCAGAACCATATAAAAGCATATTGCAAGGCTGTTCACACTTTCTTCTCACATGGAAGGGCATGGCCTCAGGAGGCAGAGGACTTGCCTTTCTGGCTCTTATGATATCGCATAATCACAGAATGGTAGGGATTAGAAGGGACGTCTGAAGATCATCTAGTCTAAACCCCCTGCTAAAGCAGGTGCACCTAAAGCATGTTGCATAGGACCATGCCCAGGCAGGTTTTAAATATCTCTAGAGAAGGAGACTCCACAGCCACTCTGGGCAGCCTGTTTCAGTGCTCTGTCACACTCTAAAGAATTTTTGCTCATGTTCAGATGGAATGTCCTATGCTTCAGTTTGTGCCTGTTGCCCCTTGTCCTGTCGCTGGGCACCACTGAAAATAGTCTGGCCCCATCTTCCTGACACCCACCCTTAAGAAATTCATAAGCATTTATTAGATCCCCTCTCCACCTTCTCTCCTCTAGGCTAAACAAACTGAGCTCCCTCAGCCTTTCCTCATAGGAGAGATGCTCCTGTTCCCTCATCGTCCTCATAGCACTCCACTGGACTCTCTCCAGTAGTTTCTTTTCTTTCTTGAACTGGGGACCCCAGAACTGGACGCAGTGCTCCAGATGCAGCCTCAGTAGGGTAGAGTAGAGGGGGAGGATAACCTCCCTTGACCTGCTGGCCACACTCTTCTTAACGCACCCCAGGATAGCATTGGTTTTCTTGGCAACAAGGACACACTGCTGGCTCATGGTCAACTTCTCATCCACCAGGACACCCAGGTCCCTCTCCACAGAGCTGCTCTCCAGCAGGTCCACCCCAAGCCTGTACTGGTGCATGAGGTTGTTCCTCCCCAGGTGCAGAATCCTACACTTGCCCTTGTTGAACTTTATGAGGTTCCTCTCCGCCCAACTCTCTAGCTTGTCCAGGTCTCAGTGAATTGCAGCACAGACTTCCATTGTATCAGCCACTCCTCCCAGTTTTGTGTCAGCAAACTTGCTGAGGCTACCCTCTATCCCTTCATTCAGGTCATTGACAAAGAAGTTGAACAAGATTGGGTCCAGTACTGACGCCACTAGCTACAGGCCTCCAACTAGACTCCACGCCACTGATCACAACCCTCTGAGCTCTGCCATTCAGCCAGTTCTCAATCCACCTCACTGTCCACTTATCTAGTCCACACTTCCTGAGCTTTCCTATGAGGATGTTGTGGGAGAAGTGTCAAAAGCCTTGCTGAAGTTGAGGTAGACAATATCTACTGCTCTCCCCTCATCTACCCAGCTGGCCATGCCATCACAGAAGGGTATCACATTGGTCAAGCATGATTTCCCCTTGGTGAATCCATGTTGACTCCTCCTCATAACCTTCTTTTCCTCTACTTGCTTAGTGATGACATCCAGACTGAGCTGTTCCATTACCTTTTGTGGGATGGAGGTGGGGCTGACCGGCCTGTAGTTCCTTGGGTCCTCCTTCTTGCCCTTTTTGAAGATTGGAGAGACATTGGCTTTTCTCCAGTCCTGAGACACCTCTCTTGTCCTCCAGGACCTTTCAAGGATGATGGAGAATGGCTTAGCAATGACATCCGACAGCTGCCTCAGCACTTGTGGGTGCATCCCATCAGGGCCCATCAATCTGTGGGTGTCCGGTTTCGCTTAAATGATCTCTAACCTGATCCTCCTCAACAAAGGGAAGGTCATGCCTTCTCCAGGCTTACTCTCTTCACCTCCACAGACTACGATTCCTGAGGGCCAGCCTTAGCAGTAAAGACTGAAGTGAAGAAGGCATTCCATAACTCCACCTTCTCTGCATCCTCCATCACCAGGGCACCCACCTCATTCAGCAGCAGCCCCACATTTTCCCTAGTCTTCCATTTGCTACTGATGTACTTGAAGAAGCCATTCTTGTCTTTGACATCCCTTGCCAGATTTAATTCCAGGTGGACCTTAGAAGTCCTCGTGGCATCCCTGCATACTCTGACAACTTTCTTATATTTCTCCCAAGTGGCCTATCCCTCTTTCCATGTTCCATAGACCACCTTCCTCCATTTGAGTTTTGCTAGCAGCTCCTTGTTCATCCATGCAGGTCTCCTGCCTTCTTCAGCTGATTTCTTACTCACGGAGATGAACCAATCTTGAGCATGGAGGAAGTGATGCTTGTATAGTGACCAGTTCTCTTGGACCCCCTACCTTCTGGAGCTCTAACCCACAGGATTCCTCCAAGTAGGTCCTTGAAGAAGCCACAGTAAGCTCTCCTGAAGTCCAAGGTTGTGATCCTACTTGTTTCCCTGCTTCCTCCACACAGGATTCTGAACTCCACCAGCTCATGGTCACTGCAGCCAAGGCTGTCCCCAGCCTTCACATCCTCAAGCAGTCCTTCTTTGTTTGTCAGTACAAGGTCGACTAGCACATCTCTCCTCTTTGGGTCCTCCACCACCTGTGTCAAAAAGTTATTATCAATGCTCTGGAGGAACCTCCTGGACTGTGTGTGCCTAGCTGTATTGTCCTTCTAGCAGATATCACGGTGGTTGAAGTCCCCCATGAGAACCATGGCCTGCGATCATGAGGGCCACATTGACTTCCTTTTCCTGATCAGGTGGCCTGTAGTAAACACCCACAACAATGTCACCCATATTAACCTGTCCCTTAGTTCTTACCCATAAGCTCTCGACTCATTCTTCATCTGGCCGTAGGCAGAGCTTGATACATTCCTGTTGTTCTCACATAAAGAGCGACTCCACCACATTGTCTTGCTGGCCTGTCTTTCCTAAAAAGTACGTAGCCATCTATGAAAGCATTCCAGTGATGCGAGCTATCCCACCATTTTTCTGTAACTGCAATGAGGTCATGGCCCTGCGACCACACACAAATCTTTAGTTCTTCCTGTTTATGCTTATTAACTGGTCACCTGAAAGGATTTATAGTGACAATATCAGAGCTGCTCTTCCACTGGCCACACGGTGAACTGAAAGCTCTTCTCCAGTGAACATTACTCCTTTTTTCTAATCTTCACTTTCTCTCTACACAGGCTCAGAACTTTAATTCAGATGTGATTCTCCCTATAACTGGCATTTCTGTGTTTTACAGTGCTTTTATTAGTGCTAGAGACACAGAATTACGGGCACTTTTTTGATCAGCCCAGAAGTCCTTGTACACATCAGCCTTTCCAAAATAAACAGAGCACCATCTTGGTGGTTCCCAATCTTCTGTTCAAGGCAAAAATTGACTTAATGTGTAGTGGTAAGAATCTAAAGTGATTGACCTCTTCTGTTTCATCTCTCCTCTGGGACTAGAGGTACTCTGGTAAAACTGTGTCGTCACAGATACAGAACTGTAACAACTTCTCCAAGCCAAGGAGGTAAGTCATTACCTCTAAATGGGATAGCGGGAGACATGGGGTCTGGGGTTTTGTTTTCTGACTAGTTTAGCTAGCTGCAAGCTACTGTTCGGTGAGAGTGTAGGAGCTAGTGAAGGTAAAAGACAGTGAAGCAGTTATTCAACTCATGATGTTGTGCAGAGGCCATCTGATTTGGATTTTCTAAGCCGCTGTACCTGAGCTGACAGCTGCATTTCCACTCACAATATGGCTTAACTGAGTGATTTTATTTCCTGAGTGAACAATAAAAAGCACAAAGGTTACCACATCTGTTAAATCCCAGGAAGAAGGGAAAGGATGGGGTAGGGGAACAGAGAAAGAAACTCCAACGCACACAGTTCATCTCCACGGTGACAGAGAATAGGAAAAGGATCATAGAGGGCTTCAAAGCAATTTATTGCCTCGTCTTCTTCGTTACCAATATTTCCAGAGCACACAAGCAACAACTGCAACAAACCCAGACCCATTGCTTCCCTTTTGTTGTTTTTTCTGTTGGCTTCACCACTTTTCATCTGCCTCTTGGGTGATTTTTTCCACAATATTATTTTTTGTCACTTTGGATTGCCAGAGACCCCCTGGATGCTGCACAAGGTGACAGTTCCTGAGCAGCTAAGAGGATGAGTTAAATAGGATGACAGAAGCAGAAAAAAAGAGGGAAGAGAAGCCCTCCAGAGCTGTAATTTCACTTTCTTTATTTTGCCTGGTTGCAGGGGCAATACAAACAGGAGAAAAATGACAATAGACTACTGTGCTTCTAATGACTTCAAATGGTTTGAATCTGACATTGATGGGGTACTTTGAGAAGCCACCATCAATTCTCTCAATTCTTTCTTTCCCTCTCCCCTCCCTCTGGACTCCAAACACAGTACTGAAGAAAAAATGCCACAGGTGGTAGCTATTGCCCAGGAATGGAGCAGCAAATTCTTCATCTCCATCTACAGTCCTAGAATACTTCTGACAAGCTCAAGAAAAATATGAGGTGAGTTAACATTCCTGCTATATTGAATAACTAGCATAAGGACTTGAGTTTTTTGAGGTTATATACTCCACGTGACCTCCAGCAAGTCTGTAAACCTGTTGGAGAGATTCCATGTTTTCCAAGGTCAACTGAAGTGCTGCTTATATTAAGGAAGTTGGCACCAATGTAATTACATCACTACAGAGCATGTTTTCTAAAAGTAGAAAGGGCCTTGCAGTTCTTTCAGGAATTAATCTTGCATATAGATCTTCTTGAAGGGAAAATGATGAATAAAACAAATATGGAGCTTACAGACATAGCTTATTTTCTTCTGTTTTGTGGAGAAACCTTTGAAGGTTTTGAAGAAACTAAAAAAAATAATATTTTTACTTTTACAAGACTTCTATTTCTAAAAAATGTTTTCCAAATGACATATAATTTTCCCCCAGAAGCATTTTCCTCTGACAAGTGATCTAGTCATGGTGAATTTCAGGAAGAAAATATGTTTATTGAAAAATTTAGATACAATTAAAAGCAGAGATGTGAATGGAAATTCACTGTCCTACCTTGAATCTTCTGACTCACCAGATGTGTAGGTTCTCCATATTACCAGCTTTGTAAAGAAGATCTTGCTTGCTGTTTCTGCAGAGGTCATAAGGGAGGATTCAGAAATAGGAAGCATTAGGATCTGAGGATAATTTTTTTATAAATTTCAGCTTTGTTTCTCCCCCAGGATTTACTCTCCATATGAAGGTGCAGCCAAACTGTGGACCTGCCAGGGCTCTGCTGTCTCTTAAAGCAGAAGGCAAGAAGTTGCCTTTACTGACTTCAAAACTTCTTACTCCACAAGCAGGATTCAGCTTCATATTCACCCTCTTCAGTGTGGCTGGTGCCTAGATTGACAAGCAAGAGCAGGCTTTGATTAAGTGACTACATTTTTGCTACTCATCTGATCTTCATATCACAATGCATTTGCATTCAAACAGCATGAACCAGAGGATGATGAAACGCTACCATTGTCCTGCTGTTGTAGGCAGGGTAGCACTAGCAATGAAACAGTTTTTGGTAGTAATGATTATTGGAATTTAATGATCAAGAGGCTGGAGGGTATTTTTTCAACAACCTTAACAAGTGGTGTTGACTGTGGTGAAAACAATAGGATGAACTGTAACTCCAGTTCCTGGAAAATGTCATGCACCTCTTGTTTGTTTCCCATCTTGCAGCTCACGATCAGATCACCTTTGTTTAGAGTCAATGAAAGTTGTGTTCTTCCAAAAGAGTCTGTTTTCAGATGCGTTCAAGTTTTTTTGATGTTCCCTTGCTCCTTTTCTCGATAGCAACAGGACTAACAGAACATCATACTCCTAAATTTTCTGATGACAGATTCAGCTGAAGTTTTCTTTATGTGCCTGGGTAGACTCTTTTTGATGGTCTTTCATAGCTGTCAACTTGAATAAAAATACCAAAATATTCTAAAATTATATATTTGATTTGAGCAACCAAAGAGTACTATATGCCAGGCATTACTCCAGGAGGGAGAGCCAATGTGAGTCCTGCTTTCCTTAGCTCATCCCTGACTTTGTGCCTCTTGAAAATATCAAGCCTAGCCTGAGCTCAGTGGTACCTCAGTAAACATCCTTGCTCTACAGAGTCAGTCGTGAGACTGGACTGTCATTCATCTGTCTCATCGAAATGGCACTCACAATAATTCTTTTTAGGAAAGGCTTTATTTTCTGTTGTAGACAACATAGTGGCAACCTGAACCCATCTAATGCAATTGTGCTGTTGCTACTTTGCTCCTCTTGTATATATGCCATTATGATTTTTTTTTTCCTGCTTAATGTCGAATTTTCTGGGCCAAAAAACCACTGAAGGATTTGGTCGATGTTAATTGGAACCCAATTTTTGTCATCACAGAGCTAGTTTGTCCCTCCACTTATGATGACATTACCACCAGCTCTCATGTTCTTAATAGTCCCTCTCTCTCTCCAAGTTTGGTAGCTGATACAAAAGGATAACAGAAGATGTCTTTACTGGACATATATAAGCTAGTTCCTGGCTGGCTGGAGGCTGTCTCAGCTTTGCTTGCTACCCCTGTGGTGGTTTTGAAACTAGAGTGACTGAGTACCTTCTTCCTATCTCCGTGATCTCAGTGTGTAGAATGGTGCCGAAGCAGATGATCTTCTGCAATTTAGTTTATCTTCTATGAAAGTAGACTATATGCCAAGTAACTACTTTTCATAATGCCAGCCAATCAGTCATGTTGACACTATGACATCACCTTTGTGACAGCTACTTTATAGAGATAACAGAATGTTGGTAGCCAATTAGATTTCTCTGATAGTGATACCACAGAGCCTGTCCAACAGGGAGAAGGTGCATACACACAGCTTGACAATAATAATATAATTGAAATGGCAAAACCCATAGAAACTACGGTAGTGTCATAACACAGGCAGCTGTATATGTACGGCCCTATAGGAGGTTACTGGCATACAAGGAACTAGATGATCTTCGAAGGTCCCTTCCAACCCCTACCATTCTACATACTAACAAGTTTACAAAGCATTAATCTGGTCACAAACCATTTTCAGAAAATTAAGCAAGAAGAACAGGCTGTATGGCTGACATCTCTTCCCTCATAGGGACAGGGGAGCAGCTATTCTGTCCACGTTGCACTTGCCTTTGCAGTGACAGAGAAGCATGAACTGATCTGTGCCATGTCCCCGTATGGCAAGAAGGTAACTTTGTCTCCTGTGCTTTTCATAAAGATAGCAGGGAAATGAAAGAGGCTGTAAGCATCACAATTTTTCTGGCCACTGCAAGAGCCCTGTGTGCAGAGTCACCTCACACGTACTCGGAGAACAGCCAAGCGTGGCCACTCCGACTGGGTGTTCTAAATCATTCTAACCTTTTGCAATGTTTTAAGTTTGCTACTTAAAAAAAAAAAAAAATTCTATTTCGTTTCTACTTCTGAATTTCTGTCTTTACACTCCAGTGCGCTCTTTGCAGAAGCAGTAAGTATATACGTACGCTCCGGGGACAGGTTATTTTTTCTAGAATAAAATGAAAAGTATTCCCCATAGTTTTTCAGGAACAAGGATGCAAAAATGCTTGTCTTCTCTTTTTCCTTTTCTCTTCCCATCCCTTTCTTGACAATGAGGAAAGCCCCTTATCTTGCAGTTAATCATCATGATTCCAATGCCAGGTGAAGGTATTTCCAGTTATTTGTTCTTGGCTTTAGAAAGTCTGGAATTAACTGTTTAAATCAGGTCATCTGTCTAGAAAGGCTTTTCTAAACCCTACCTATGTTAAGTGCTTTATATTCAACAACTGACGTGCAAAAATTTTCATATATTTCCTCATGTGCACATACACCTCCTTTGCACTCTTCAGCGCTGCTGCATGCACAGTTGCCATGGGTGTAGTTGCACATAAGAGTGTGGTATAGGTGGTTGTTCCTCTGCTAGATTCACCCAAGCAAGTTTTTATGCTGGCTCCTGAAATGGCACCAAAGCTGGTTTGTCTTCATCAGCCCTGGCAGGTAAATCATATTCACAGTAGTACAGCTGCACTCATGGCTGACAATGGGGTATATTTTTCATAGTGTGGTGAAGGCAGGAGGCCTCCTGCTTCCCTGTAAATTGAATAGTGTGTCTGTTTCAAATGATGAGACAAGCAAATAGGCACAATAATCTGGGGCATGTGCTAGATGGAGCTACTGTTCACGCTCAAGGTAGCCTGTGTGATACCTCTGCCTGTAAAGTCTCTCTTTTCTCTGCTCGCTGCCTGCAAGACTTGTGACTCCAAGCCCACCACTTTCAAAGCCTTTCCCTATATTGTGCTTCTCCTGTGTGATGTTTTGAGATTTTCATTTTAAATGCAAAATTAAATTAATATTTTTCCCCCACTGGTGGAGAAAGCATCACTTCTGGGTTTGTATGGAGGATTTGAAGGCTTTGCTTGTTGATTAGGGGACAAGGGCATGTTGATTAGGGGACATGCCGTTTTCATGTTGGTGCTGGAGTGACTCAGGGTACAGGCCCATAAGGTCATATATAGAATGGCTCAGCATAGAATTGTGGTTACAACCATCCTGCAGCCACACAGCATCAGCTTTAACCTTGCAGTTGCTTCACTCCTCCCCTGAACAGTGGTTCATGTTTTGCAGGACATGTGTCTATCAGGCAAACCTGAGTAAAGGGATGTATTCCCGCCTGGACAAGGTCCTGTGCAGCCTGCTGTAGGTGACCCTGCTTCGGCGGGGGGGTTGGACTAGATGACCCACAGAGGTCCC
>Ga0065711_1011349_pt1 | contig 11360 bp, 5 predicted proteins | sample Hoacrofraction12_FD_59098 | JGI IMG/M metagenome (GOLD analysis project Ga0065711, IMG submission 59098) | Hoatzin crop microbial communities from Cojedes, Venezuela - Epithelial fraction 12 v2 (version 2) | ecosystem: Host-associated > Birds > Digestive system > Esophagus > Crop | place... | reverse complement strand
TATGACTTTTTTTTTTTTTTTTTTTTTTTATTCATACTCAATTTTCTTTTGTGGTTGGATATTTAATTTTAGCTTGGGCTTATTTCTCATGTTCATATCCAGTCTAATACATTCAAATCTCCTGCAGTATGGAAACACCAACTTGTAAGTTAGATACAAATTGCTAGCACCTAGCTGAGTTTAGAAGGGATATTTAGAGAATTTCTTCTGCGCTGTTGGGGAGCAGGGAGGGATGGGGAGCCGACAGCACAGCCGGTGGGGTAGGGGACCCATCCCACAGCCCCGAGCCAGGTTGGCTGGGGGAAGCAGCCAAGAGCTCAGAGGGCTGGACAGGTTCATGGGCACAAGACAAGTCCAAGGCCCGTCCATGGGTCACTGCCCAGATCAATGGGGTCCATGGCCAGGCACGGCACTGCTGCAGCACGGCTGGATCTGGAGCCCGGCACAGCCCGGGCAGTGCTGGACCGGGACGGGGGGCCCTGGGCTGAGCTCATGCCAGCCCTGTGCCCGGGGCAGGGGTGTAGGGGAGGCCCCAGGGGGGCCGGCTGTGGCAATTAAGGCCTGTCAGTGCATTCAGGGCCCTGACATGCACATCTGGTAACAATTTCTGCCGTGTTTAAATCAGAAACTCAGATCCTTGCAAAAGCTAGGATCTAGCAGAAGGAAATGTTTATGCTTTTTTAGCAAACGTCTAGCGTTTCTCCTGGGTTGGGTAGTTTATGCAGTTTGCATGTTGCTTGCCAATCAGTTGCCTCGGATACAAAGTCAAATATTCAGCCTCTAAAGAGGACACCTAGGTCTCCCATTTCCCTCCCGGAGTCTCCCTTCTCTGGATGGTGACGTTCCCCAGGCCCTCGAGCATCGCCCCGAGGCTCCTTGTGTGGGGCTCCCATGTCCTCTCTGAGGCCCAGGCTTGAAATCTGCCCTTGCAGGTAGATGGGCAACGAGGCCCCGCTCACGCCTGTCCTCCCGCTTCTGTGTGTCAGAGCCACTGCAGATGTGTAAGCACATGTTCAGTATTTCAGTGTTTTGTTCCCTCTCAAGACTTGGGTCAGTGGAACTGGTCTAAGTAATGCTCCCTCCTTTAGATACTAAACACAGGTCCCTCCAGATGGCTTAACCAAGAAGCTGTTAGTAACCCAGGAATTTGTCTCCCTTCTTTCTCTTTGCTTTGCACGTAAGGAGAGTTCTTCAATGTTCTCTGCAGTTCCTCTTAAGGTTAAGGGCCATTAGAGGAAGCAAAGGCTGAAATATAGGGCAACTTTATGGTACTTCAAGTTTGGAGTGTCTTCTTAATCTGAAGTAATTTTTTTTTTAAATTGTAAACCAGAATTTTCCTGAGATACCAGTCTGTATTGAGACCACACTGTGCTAAAGTGAAATAAGGTATAAGTGAATTAGCTGAGCTGCAGAGAAGCCTGCAGGATTTTGCAAAGCTGGACTGCGCAGTCTGCTCCATGTTCTGACATTGTCTCGCCACTGCCGTGCACCCCCTGTGTTGTCCCTTACCCTACACAAAATCTGGAAACTCTTTGGGCAGAGACCATCTTTTCACTTTTTGTTTGCGCTATGCTGGGGCTGGTCCTTATCTGGGGGTCTGGGTCACCTCTACTCCTAGCAGTAATAACTGTTACTAAATTAGGACTGGAGATCATTCTTTCCAGCAGACAAGGGTTCCTAATCTTTCAGGAGATTATGCTGTGGCTGCCACCCATCTGTGTCCCTCCTGCCCTCCCTGAGACCTCTTCTTTGGATGTCGCGGCACAGCGTCCTTGCCTGCCCCAGTGCTGGTGTAATTCCTTCTCTGTCTTTGCCCCAGACTCCTCCAGCAGTTTCCTTTCCTGGAACCGTTCCGCAGCACCGCTGTTCCCGTGGCCCTGCCCACCCTCCCAGTTTGAGGTCTCTCTCTTCACCATTTTGTTGAGTTGTGGCTATTTCTCTCCCATCCCTGCACTGCCTGCAGAAGCCATGCTGTGGTGGCAACCAGCTGCTTAGTGTGCTAGCGCTCAGCTGAACGCTGCTTTCTATTGTTGGTTGGGAGCCAGTGCAGAGGAACAAGCTGACTATTCAACAGAGCCTAAACTTAAAAGAATGTAGAGATGTCATCTTGGAAAATGCAAAGTTCTGATGGAGGCTCATTAAAATTAAGCTCACACATAAATGAAAGCCATACAGTAATTTTTGGTGATATGTTGAATGTGACTGTTTCATATTATGCTATTGCTGCTCATTTTAAGAATAATACACAGTTATTTTCTTGGTCTTAAATGCTGATGTGGAGGTATCACAAACTTCCTGAGTAAAAACTTTAATTAAAAAGCAAACGTTAATCTCCAAGCAGTAGCATCTGCAGCATATTGCAAGATAAGACTTCACCAACCTGAAAAACTAAGCAAGATTCTAATTAAATCAGGGAAAAAAAGATGCACTAGATATACGTTTTATTTAAGGACGGCAGTTACATAAGATACCAAAGATCTCGTGGTTGCTGTCTGATGGGAAATGTTGCTGCCAGATCTCACAGTCTATTTCCAGGGAGAGAAATCCTGGTTCCACTGGTTCCAAGTACTGTTGTGATTTTGCCTTCAGCGGGGTCAGGACTCTCCGTTTGACTCGGAAGTCACATCAGTCCTGTTGAAAGCTGCATATGATCCAGTAATGAAGCAATGTGTCAGCATGGTGTGAGGAAACACCATACTGCGAGTGCTGCCATCTTCCCAGTGAGGCACAAACACAAAGTCCTGACTATTTATGGTTATTAAAGGTCCTAGCACACCTTTTGAAAAGTAAGGCTAATCCTTGTGTGCTGGCCAAAATCTATTTTCAGTGATGCCACTCTGGCTATCAGCATTTCCTGTATTGTTCCAGATGGAGATAGTGTTGGCCACTGCATCCTGTTCCAGACTGCATGCTGGGCTCCTCTCTGTTTTGGAACAGCTGATATTTTCCAGAAACAGCTATGCTGCAGTGGTGTGTGAAGGGATCTTTATATATCCCTCACTTGTCTCACAGGAATGGAGTGAGGATTAATCGATTATGACCAAATCATGATCCCAGTGAAGGCAAAAGAAGGGCTTTTTCCATTGGCATCATGGGGGCCAGGTTTGGCTTCTGTGTGGATATTAGTGTTTTGAGATACCTGCACAAAAAAACCAAATGAAAATGCGAAGTGTTACCTTGTTGAAGGAGTCTGTGTAGTGAGAATTCCTTTAGCTGGAGAGGAAAATGTGTTTTAAATGTTGTTTCCTCAAGAGTCTAGTTACTTGTCACAACAGGCATTATTGTGCTTGAGGAAATTCTGGTTCGTTGAACGTGGCTTTAAGCGTGTGGTGCTGGCTGGCTGGTGTTTGTGGCTTTGCATGTCCTGTGCATTCAAAACATGCTTTGTTATGCTTTCAGGGTTGGCTCCTGCTCTTTTCCCAATGCAGCTAATGGTGTGGAATTGTATCTCAGAAGCCATGTTCTTAAAACCACCAATAATTCAGCTTTCAGTATTGGAAGAAAGTTGAACACTGAATAACAATAGCTGCAGGTTATTCTCTTTGACCAAATGTTAACTCTTCTGGGCAAAGAAACAGAGGATCTAAAAAAGAGCAACTCTGGCTAGATTTCTAAGAGACTGCAAAATAATTCCTGCTTAGATCTCCTGTCACATGCCACTTATGATGTCACATTTCAAACTGTATATCAATTTACAAGCTGGACAAGTGATATCACTGAAAAATGTTTTTGCAGGATCGCCTAACTTCTTCCATGCAAATATAATAATAGTACATCTCTTGTGCAAATATAGGAACAAGTGGTCATGGGCTATTTCGGGAAAAGCGTACTCACCAGATGGACATAGAGAGAATATTCAGTCAGCCACTGAGGAGCAGAAGAACAGAAATAAATATTATTAAAGGTATTATATAGGTATGGATGAAGATTAGCCTATTCCTGCAGGAAAACTATCAAATTAAACTTAGAAAAATGTTGGTACATTCACAACATAAATCATGTGCTCTTCTGCAAATGAACAGTAAATGAAAAATAAAGGATATGTGTCATCCATACTTCGTAGTGTTGACTTCATCTTCTCAAGTAGTAGAAAATGTTTTGATGTATGTATATTAATATTTCTCTATTGGCTAAAGATTAATTTAAACCAAAACATAGCTCAAAGCTTTTCTGGAAGTTGTAAGCGTTCTGCTCCCCCTTCCAGCAAGTCCCATGGAGTTACACTGAATTCTGTAACTGCGTGCTTGGTGTCTTCTCCCATGGTAGTGCATGGTGATCCCTCCCCTGGCTCCAAAGTCCTAACTGAACTATGGTTAAAGAACTGAATATGAGATTAGTGCATTGCTGCTGCTGCTGCTTGCCGTCCTTTCGGTACTTCTTCAAAACTCAGGTAAGCACTCTGGATCTGGGGAGTGCTCCTCCAGGTGCCTGAGCTGCAATCATGTCCCTAAAATGTTCTTTTTTAAATATTTGTGAGCAGCTAAAAGTTTTGCTCTGATATTTCAAAAAATATGGTTTTTACACACCCCCAAAGGACTATGAAACTTCCGCAGAAAAGTGGAGTCTGTGTTTACCGTTAGATATGAGCCCTTTTATGACTTCTGTTAACTAGAATGACACAAGATTGCATTTAAGAGTGTTGACAGTAAATACTTTCTGAGAAGCAAAATATGGAGCTGAAAAAATCTGATTGTGTTTGTTTAACTGATTGGTTGAGTTTATGTATTTTGTCACCCAAGTATTATTGCAGAACAAAGTTATACTGGAAAGAATTAGGAATGTAGAAGCTCCTCTTGAGCTAGTTCTGTCTAGAGAAGACATGCAGCCCAACTTGGCAGCTAATAGATTCTTTTAAAATGCATTTCCTCATCAACGTATCCCTGGCATCTTTCTTTGTGGGCAGTGTATTCTCGCTGTTCTTTTCTCATATAAGTATTTTTTACTTTTCCAGGTTTTAACTGTTAGTGTAGTAAAAACAGAACAAATTCTGCATGATTTGTGGCCTTCTGACTTCACTTTTATTATTGATTATTGTAGTTTAGCAAGATCTAGACATAAGGACTTGTATAAGTCAAGGTCTTCAACTTATCTGAAAGCGGTACAAATTAAGTCCAGCAGGGTTTTTTAAGTATGTTTTTTTTCTAATGCATTTTTGGAAGCATAAAAACATTAGCCTACTTCTTAAATGCACCTTAATTGCTTTCCATAGGACAGTCTGCAGGGTGGAAAACTCAACACTTTTTTCAGAGAATGGTGCAAAATATAGCTTTTGTGGTGGCAAATAGTCTCCTTTGCAAATGAAAGTTATCCCTGTCTATGAAAGACACCTTTAGCTGGGCAATTCCATCTTCATATCTCTGAGCGTGGTCTGGCTTCCCTGAACTCAAGGTGTTTTCTACAGCTGGAGGAGGGAAATCTTGTGCTGCGGTGCCACTCGTGTCCATAGGCGCTTCAGTGAGAGCTTTAGGGTGCTCACCGCTATGCCACAACCATCAGGTTTTGTAAACAGGCTGGAAATCCCATGTGGCTTCATTCCCACCTGGCACTGTCAAGCCTGGGATCCCAATACCTCTCTCCACAAGGAAACTTACACGGCTTTTTCAAGCCATCGGGCATTCATGTAAATGAATCAAACCTCCGGTGTACCCAGGGAAATGTCTTGCTTTTCCAGTAAGGCAAGCAAGGAGCTGATTAAGGGACAAAGTCCACTGATGAGTATGTTCTAAAGAAACACAAAGAGTAAGGTATTTTGCACCAGTCTGAAGGATGAATTTCTACAAACAGCCAAGGCAAGCCGTTCTGGAAAACTAAAACGCTGTGAAAGTACTGGCCCCAACCTCTCTTTCTCTGTCCTGTTTTATATGGGAATAGTGTTTTTTGGGGGAGAATGAGGGTGGGGATGCAGTGGGGAGTGACCCTCCAGGCAGGGAGCTGGGGGATGGAGACCTGCCTGCTGGGCCTCCACGCCCTGGGAGAAGGGTGAGGGGAAGGCAAGGTGTCTTGGAGAAGGACAGGCTGCAAAAAGGAAAAAACACATATCTCATTACAGCCTCTAGGAACATCCCACATCACCTTCTCATCCTTTCCCATGGGTCCCACTGCTCTGCCCTCCCTTTCCTCCTGCCGTCCCTGCCTCCTGTCCTTGCATGTCCCTGATTACACCCTGAAATGGTACCCACCGCTGCAGAAAGTCAGGTGTGGGGCAGCGAAATTCAGTTTTGCTTATGCTGCTTGAGCTGGCTCTGGTCTCATTCACAGGCAGGATTAGTTCTATGCACAACGCAGGACCGCAGCAGAATCCCAGGCTCAGCAATGGGCCCTTGGCCTGCAGCCCCCTTGGAGGCCAGGCCCCCTCCCTGCTGCAGCAGAGCCGGCTGCAATGAGCCCGGGGGTCTTCTCCACCTCCCCTCTTCCCTGTCCCCCCAGCACAACCCGCTCGCCGGCCTCGCCGACCCGCACCCGCACCAGACATTGTTCATGCACTGTAGAGCCCGACGCAGCCAGTATAGCGGAATGGGCTAATTAAAAAGGCAGCATTTAAAATGCCAGTCTGTGGTTGCTTGGAAATGTAATCCAACTTTGGTATTATTTTCAAGCTTAGATTTTTGAATCTAAAATTCCATGTGATGGAAGAGATGGGTATTTAAACAGATGTCTGCAATTTCTTTAAAAAATAGAGATTGAGTTACAGATGGTAGAAGGGGCCTGAGAATTAAAAACTCCTGAGCTACAAGAAAATTTACATGTGAGCGAAATGATTTGCTGAAATACATGGTCGTGCAATTCTGCATGTTAGAATATTAAGCTTCTTTCACCAAAAATATTAATATCTTTTCCCTTCCATATTAACTGCTTTTCTACTAGTAGCCTTGGCTGTCACCGTCATCATCACAGCCAAGTCACAATATGAGGGTCCTGTTTCTAACAGACAAGGCATGTAGTTCTTTCCTTCTCCTATCTCTTGTACAATTTGGCCTGCCAAGACCAAAAATTTTGATCTGAATTAGCTTAAAAAGAAAACTAATCTACCCCATCTGCATAACCAGTGTCTGATTGCTCTAACTTCCATTTTATAAATCACAAATAAATGGGATTTTGTCATGTAAGCCTGGAAGGAAACCAGAGTTATCATCTGTACTCTCAGATGAAATGGAATTTATTTTTTTCCCTTTTTTTGGGGATTTAAAAAGAAAATGACCAAAATAAACTTTAAGTGAAAAAGCTGGTAACTTCTAAAGTGACATATGAAATGCAAAGCACTGCATATTGGAAGGAAAAACCTGAACACATTTGGTACGGTTTTGAGGAGTAATTCAGGATCCAGTTCAGATCAGCTGGGAGACCTGCGCATTGCTATGAGTAGCTTTATGAAGATCTCCACTCACGCAGATGTGCTCAAAAAACCCCCAGTATTAGGGTGTATATGAAACAAGTACATAGACTGAAACACAAGCTGTAAGCAGACTTTTACATGCAGTGCTTGTCATCTACTCTGCAGAATCCCAGTCCATCCATTGCAAAACCAGTTCAAATTAGCATAGTTTCAGAGAAAAGGAGCAAGACCGACTAGGTGCAGAAAAAAGCTGCCATGTGAAGAGTGACCAACCTTATTTACTTTACAGTGGAGTGGACATAATCTAAGTGCCTACATCAATGAAAACATTAAGGAGGAGAATTGGGAGTATCTGTTTCCTCTGCCTTGCCTCGTAAGCACAAAGAAATACGTCTGTTAAAGGGAACAAGGTTTGCTCCGAGTATGGGACCACCTTTGCAAACGTTCAGTGTGGACGCCTGGATGCGTTCCAGCCTGGATTTCTAGCAGACCAAAGCACAGAGGATGCCTAGAGGATCTGTCCCAAATTGTTTATTAATGCTGACAGATGCTTTCTGACTACGCCAGCATTATTACACATCCACCAGCCTCTTGCAATTTCACAGCCTTCAACACTATATTGGGTACTTACATTCAGGGCTGGGATACCTGTGGTGGCTAGTAGGGCATTATGCTGGATTTGCTGACTTTCTTTATGTGTCCATGTTTTTTCTCTCTAAAATCTTACTTACTTAACATTATTTTTTGTTAGCTATGTATTTGTCTTCATTGAGAAGGCAGCATATACTACAGTGTGACAATGACAGCTCTTTGCCTTTACATAAAAATCTGCTTTGAACTGATATTTGCATATTTTACAGGACAAGTTTTTGAACGGAGGTAGAATGCTTGTGTGCCTTCTATTACTCCGCTTAAACAGGAGCTTCCTAGCCCTAAGTAATTATACTTATAAGAATAAACTGCAAAGAATGATAAGAGAATGTTCAGCCTACTCTTTTCAAGATGATTGACAAAATGCTTTTAAAAATGGGCTTCTTTTTTACTTTTAAAGACACAGAAAGTAGTCCTAAATGATTGTTCTTGGATTACTTCTGGAGGAGAGTGGAGAGAACGGCTTTTACCTTAGAAATCACATGAATGTCAGCTTTGGGATTTTTCTGTCTTGCTGGAGGACTTGCTGAAGGTCTCAGATGTTTGTTGTGAGCTCTGACATTTTAATTGAAAGGACAGGACTGTTGATTTTTGTAAACAAATAGATCCTTTGTCCAAATTGTTTATCAGATATTGGATTAAGTAGGTTTTAGCAACAACAATTGTACATCAGACTGTTTTCAACAGTCTGACTTAAAATCCTTTGTTTCCTTAGCTGTTCATCTTTAAATTTTTATATCCAGTGATATTATAATTACTTTAATTCTCCATTCGTCGGGAGATTTTGAAAACTAATTCTCTGTTTCAAATGTAAAAATCAAGAATTCCCCAAAGCTTTTTTGGTTAAACTTCTGGATAACATTTAAAGCTTGAAAATGGTTGGTTATGTGTCAAAGAGAAAAAAAAAGGAAATGGCACAGTTCTGTTGGAGTAAAAAAATGCAAATTTCATTAGTCTAGCTGGAAAAAAGAGAAAATCATGGTACTGAATATTTTATTTAATACTATCTGCCATGGGAAATAGGGAGAAGACTGTCTTGAAGTATAATAGTTAAAAAAGACTAAACAGCAGGTTTTCTGAAATAAAATTATATCTAAAATAAAACAGAGTGGCGAAAGAGGACAATAGTGAAAGCCAAACAAAAGGAGAGAAAGGAAAAACTGAGAGCGAGGAAGAAACCGGTGAGCTCTTTGCTTTTCAGAATGCAGACTGGGTACACACTCCTGATTGCTAGATCAGTTTTCTGAAAAGGATATTCGCCCTGTATCTATGAATCAAAAAATTATATCTTTAGGAGGCCCGCGGGAATAGGAGAAATTTCTCATCTAAAGAAGTTACATCCATTTACAGAATGTGGATATTTTTATTGCTCAGCTTGAATCATGCCGAGGGATCCTGTGCCTTCGGTATTTTGAGTCTTCCTGAACCGTGCCACAGCAATAAGAGCACACTTGTGAATACTAAATGAGGACTGAATTACCATCATGTACATATCCTGCATCGGAGCCAAGTCGGAAGTGAAGTATCATATCACATATGAAAGCTTAAGAACTGATTAATTTTGATAGCATATTTATAGTTCTCATTTACGGAGAACTCAAAATACTTTAAGAAAATGGAATACTAAATTACACTAACATAATGTAAGTCTGTGGGAACTATACAGGAATTAGGACCTTTGTGGCAGTGGAGGAGTTCAAGATGGAACTGTCTGCAGAGCAATCGCTTCATTCAATATTGATAATGTTAAATGGTTTGTTAAACCTTTTATTTTTTTGATCTGGGCCTCATTCAAATCCAGGGGACTTTTACCATTGACTTAAACTGAGGACAGGACTTCATCCTCTTTTTGGCAGAGATAAGAGGACGACAATAGTGTGCCACACTTCAGAAAGAGGAATATCTCATCCATTTGGAAGAACAGAGGGAATTTCAGATGAAGGGGGTGCACTTGGAGAAACCCAAATATGAGCAGAAAACTGGGTTAACTTGCTGTCTGCCAGACCAAGTGTCTCGGGGTCCTTGGGAAATGGGACCACAACTCCGTCTCTTCTAGAAGACAGTTCTGAAAAGAGCATAAATCAAGTGGGAAGACTTTGTGAACAAAAGCAATATACAAAATTTTGTGTCATGTGAATTTCACAGCCAATTATGCTTCCATAAGCTTAAGCTTTTTTTATAATTGGGGATGAAAATACACTCTTGAATGCAAGATTGGAAAAGATTAAAACATTAGAAAATGCTAAGGCAACTGCAGTTCCAATTTCCAATTTTTGTCTTGTCGTGACACAAGTAGTAAGTGCATTACCCCATTTTGACCCAATTCCATTAGATATTTGTACATCATGTACAGCGCTGGTTGGTCAAACACAGCTTTCGGATGAGCTAATTAATCAGGGAGGACTAAGACAACCCCTCTCTGATCAATGGAGTATGTAATTTATCAAAATGAAGTAGATGGTGTAAAACAGTGAGTTTCGCCATGACTATCCCAGAGGAAACAGAACCTCTCCGGCAGCTGGCGGAGCAGGACATGGGAGGTCTGTGGACGTCAGGGATTAGGAAAGCAGCTAAGCCTCCTTCGACACCCGCGGTAACCATCTGACCGTGGTAAAGAGGGCCAATATGCTGGAGCGGTCTCGTCCCACAGCCTGCTCAAAACACCTGTGTAATTCACCCTGCTTTTTTTCCCCATGGCATCGATTTTATTGGAGCGTATGGGATTGAAATTCCATCTCGGTGTTCCAGGCTCCAGGAAATAGAGGTCTGTCAGAGTGGGAGACAGTTTCGTTGTCCATAGCGGGGAGGCATTAGGCCGCTGGTGAAGCTTTCTTTGAGGGCTCCCAGGAGGTCCCCAGGTGGCACTGAGGACAAACACAGTTGTTACACACAAAGTTAAGCAAACATAAAGCCTTCCCCACAAGGTCTAAACTTTCTTTGAAAGACAAGATAAATCAACATGAGAGAAAAAAAAAATCACTCTCAATGGCAGTTATTAATGATAACTTTGTGCCAGAGAAGTTAAAATCTGCTCTTGTGTGTGCGTTGCGTGTCTCACCCCCCACCAAAGAGTCCCTGGGCCTTGCAGCAGGGCCCTGCACCCCCGGGCGAGCAGCCGCACGGCGTCCCCGCCGTCCCCGCCGCGCTGTGGGGCTGGGTGCTACCGGCGCCGTGCTCCCATTTCCCGGGGGAAGCAGATTGAAAGCGTGAAAAGACGTGGGGGGAGGGGGCTCGATGGTGAGGGAGAAGCCCCTGCAGCGCTGCAGAAGCCAGCGCTCGGCAGGGACGTGGCCTCGGGGGCGGAAGGGCACCCCCGGGACCCGCTCTGGGGCCGCAGCCGTGCCCGCGGCGCGGAGCGGGGGCTGGCGGCGGGGCG
>Ga0065711_1009814_pt1 | contig 11360 bp, 17 predicted proteins | sample Hoacrofraction12_FD_59098 | JGI IMG/M metagenome (GOLD analysis project Ga0065711, IMG submission 59098) | Hoatzin crop microbial communities from Cojedes, Venezuela - Epithelial fraction 12 v2 (version 2) | ecosystem: Host-associated > Birds > Digestive system > Esophagus > Crop | place... | reverse complement strand
GGGTGCGGGGCGGCCGCCATTTCGCGTGCGGGAGGCCGCCATTTCGCGTGCGACGCTGAGGGCGGCGCTCCCCCCCCTTCCCGCAGAGGCGCGGGTGAAGGCCATGGCGCGGTTCTCGCCCGAGTGCGCCGTGGTGCTGCTGGAGCACCTGGACACGCCGCTGACGCGGTTCCTGCTGAGCTACCCCCTGATGTCGCGGGTCTTCAAGCCCCAGGTGAGGCCCCGCCGCGCCCTGCCCTCCCCCGGGGCGAGGCGGCCCCTTCCCCGCAGCCTCCGACGCCTGTCCCGGTCCCCAGGGGAAGGAGCAGCCCAGCTTCACGGCGGAGGACGCGGTCCTGGCAGCTGTCGGCGTCGTGGCGTGCAGCCCCGGCTGCGGGCTGCTGCTGTCCGAGAGCACGTGCCTGGCGCTGGAGGAGCTGCTGCGGGCGAGCTGCGGTGAGCGGGGGGCTGCGGGGCTGGAGGCTGCGCAGCCGCCGGGGTGGGGCATCCCGAGGGTCGGCAGAGCCGAGCAGAGCGTGGGCTGGGGGCCGTGGTTGTCACGGACATAGTGGGGGTCCCGAGCCCGCACGTCACCTCGCGGGGGTCTGCGCGTCTCCGGACAGCTGCTGCCGCTGCGAGGGTGCTTTCCAGTGACATCGGGACTCGCACTTTGCGCTCTCTTGTAGCAGATGGGAAACAACACCCCCGCACCCACCCAGCAGCAGCAAGGTGCCGCGGGTTCTGCGTGCTGCGTTGTAGCACTGGGGCTTGCTTCTCGCGTCGGGAGCCTGTTCCCGTTGCACTGGTGCACTTAACGTGCTTCTCTAATGGATTCTTTTTTTCCGTTTCATTAAGATACGTTCCAGTCAGACCACAGAGCCTGTAGGCTTTTTTGGGCTTTTTTTAAAAAACAGTTTCATGCAAACAGGGCACATCAGAATAACTGACAGCGTTGGTCCATTTCAGAGTGTGTTTGTTTTTCCAGCGGAAGATGAAGGCGTCCCCCTGATTCTGGTGTGTGGCCCAAAAAATACTGGGAAATCGACGTTTAGCAGATACCTCATTAATCTGTTACTGAATCAGTGAGTCCTTTCGTGTTCTACAAGTTTTTAAGTACTGCATGGGATTTAGGAGAAGGAAGAAAACCTGCCTGCCAAGATTCTCAGAACAGCTGTTATGACTGGAAGGTGGATATCTTCTAAAACAAACAAAAATTCAGAAAGAGAGGTGTTCTTGTCTTGGGTTCCTTTCAGAAAAGTTGACTCCCGAAACATTTCTGTTGAGATACTCCTAAATTGCTGTCTTGGAGTATATGAACTAATTGGGCACTGAGCAGTTAAGGCTCAGTAAGGAACTGGGAGTTACAGTGCTTAAAAACATGCAGTAAGCTATAATTTGTTAGTGTCTTTGAAGATTCTTGGCAGAGCGAGGTGTAGAAGCTTATTCTCTGGACTGCTGCATGCTTAAAACAAGGATTATAAAGTTTATAAATCTCAAATGGCTGGTCTCAGGGTGCCCAGCTAACGTGGGAGAGGCGGTGCACTGGTTGGTACCACCTCTGGTGATTGTTCTAGCTGCTTCCCTTAAAGCTAGATGGGTATGGAGCTGTTGTAATACAATATCGAACTGCAGGTGAGTCTTCTACGTTCTTGCTTGACACCCTCTGGATGGAAGGGGAGAGGCAAGTGGTGATTTGGCTGTATTCAGGAGTTTAGTTCTGATGTCCTGGAACAAAATCAGGTCATGCTTCTGATGTGTTTCGGGTCGTGGCCTGTTTCTGGTCTTTTAGTGGATGCTAAAACATGGGTTTCTTTCACTGCAGCCTTCCCTCGGTTGAATATATGGAATGTGACATAGGTCAGGCCGAATTTACGCCGCCTGGATGCGTATCTTTAAGTACCGTAACAGAGCCAATTCTCGGTACGTGTTTTGCTGTTTTCTGCAGTTGCCAGAAACTGGTTTCATTTCCAAAAGGTGCTTTCTGAGTAGAGGCTGTCCTTTAGGGGAAGTTACCACGTCTGTCAAAGGTTCATATAGAAAATAAAACAAAGCCTGTTACAGTTTCCTTGCTAGGGGCATCTAAGCTCCATGTGAAAATCTCACAAAGTAACATGATGCCATTCTCCCGTCTTTTTTTTTCTGTTTTAAAGAAAGAGGGTAGTTGTTTATAAGGTGGAACAGGCTGTGGCATGTCAAAGTGGATTTTCAGCCTTTAGGGTTTGAAAGGTCTCTTTGGGAAAATCTTCTGGTTGTTACTATTCGTAGATAAAACTAGGTTGAGAAATGCAAAGTGGATCTGCGTGGGTTGGGGGCTGTTGTTTGGAGGGGGGAGAAAGAAAGAGAAAACACACTCAGACACACACAGACATACACAGAAAAAAAAACCACCACCCTGGAGCCAGAGAAGTTGCTGGTATTTGTGGTCTTGTGGGTTTGGGTTGCTGTCTAAAAAGGATATGGCCAGACTGGTTTACTTTTTGGATAGTCTGTGATAGAATACTATTTTGAAATTCGCAAGTGTATAACCAGTGATTTAAAACAAACAAACCAGAAAAAAACCCCAAACAAACAAAACTCCTGGCACCCAGTCTTGCAAGTGACAGAAAAGTGTCTCCGTGGGTGCGGGCTGCATAGGAAGGACTGTTGGCAGGTGAAAAGAGGACAGATTATTTGGGGAGGGATTGCATGTAGGTGCTACAGGGATGGGAGTTTTTTGATTTGACTTACTGAAACAACTAGATGTTTGCTGTTTGCCTTTTCAGGTCCACCGTTCACTCATCAACAAACGCCACGTAAGATGGTGTATTACGGACAGACCAGTTGTGAGCAGGACACAGAAAGGTACCTGGATGTCATGAAGTATGTGTTCAGCTCCTACAAGAAGGAAGTGCCTCTGGTCGTCAACACCATGGGCTGGGTGAAAGGTAAGCAGGAGAAGTCTGTTCTCAAGAGGCGCTGCAGGAGGAAGGTAATAGTCGTAGTGGCACGCCACCACGCTTTCTGGAGAGTCTGGAGCCAGAAAATACAGCTCACCCTCCTTGAGCTGGTGCTGACCGTGCGTGACAGCGTTCCGGCCTGTGTAGCTAGTGGCAGCAATCGTGTTTTCTCTGCTCCCTAAAGGTGAGGGCTTGCTGCTTCTGATTGATATCATTCGGCTGTTGTCGCCCAGTCACATTGTTCAGATGGATGTGTACGACTGGAAGGCCATGGCCCCGCTCACCCCCGAGTACGTCCATCTCGCCCCTGGCCTCTACACCAAGGGCAGACAGCAAGCCAAGCACGTGGGTACGAGCGGAGCGGAGAGCTGGAAGTCCGCGGAAGGGGAGGGGGATGCTTCAGCTCCCGAGCACAAGTTGCTGTACGTGCATCCAGAATTCCCTCGAGCAGGGGTTGCAGGTGAAGCGTAAGTAGAAAGTTTAGCACTATGTGGTGTGGGCATAACGAAATCACGTCTGGTCCTGATGGTAAAGGCTCTTGCTTTGCTTTGGCCTCGAGAGCGCTATTAAATTGGTCAGAGCTTATTAGTATACTTATGAGGGGGTTATGTTTGGGTGGTGCCTGGGGAGGTGGTGGTGCTTGGGGAGAGGTCCGTGTATGGTTGGGTCTTTTGGGTTGAGGAGGGGGTCGTTCCTTCCTACTCCCAGTGATGACTGTCAGTTACTTTTATACTGGGTGTGATGTCCACTTGGAATCATTTAGTATTATGTCTCCTTTTTTTTTTTTCTAATTGAGAGGTTCCTTACCCATTCTCTAATAACAGACTTTTAAAAAAAAAAAAAAGGACACAAAACAAACACCAGTCTTGTTAATTAATGCATTTTTAAAGGTGAAACAGTGCCCTAAATCCTGTGAGCCCTTAGAGGTAATAAAAAAACAGCTCTACATTTTTTTCAGTGGTAGAAGTTTCAAAAACTAAACTTGTGTGAACTGTCAGGTAATGCTGCGTGGCGTGCTGGGGGCTGTGCGGGGTGCCCGGTTTGAATCGCCAGCTGAGGGTGTGCTGCCTTGCGGTTCTCTGTCCAGGCGAGTGCACAGCGGCATCCTGCGTGACATGTCCATCCTGGGCTACTTGGGCCAGCTGCAGTCCCCGGACGTCGGGGCGGTGCTGCCGCTGAACAGCCTTGTGCCCTACCAGGTAAAAGAGTGATTTTGGAAGGGTTGGGGCTCTTGCAGAGAGCCTGGTTTGGAGCTGTGGACAGTTCTGCTTGTACTGCAGATGTTTTTCAGAAGAGGGAGAAATGCTCTGTAATCTGCAGAAAGATAGTGACTATTCAGTGCGTCTACAAGTGAGGTTCTTGCTGAGATGTCAGCGTGGCATGTGTCTGCACGTGTCTTCTGTGTGCGCAGTTGCTGGTGTTGAAACTGTTGTCTTGGCTACTGAGCTGGTGTGTGTTTGCAGGCGTGGGCTGGGAGCTCGCAGGGTTTGTGTACTCAGCGTTATCTTATCTCTGGATTGGTGCTGAGCCGATGATACAGGGGTTTTCTTCTCGTTTTACCCCCTCAGGTACCTTTCAGTGCAGTTGCGCTCAGGGTTGTTCACACTGACGTTGCTCCTACCAACATCATGTATGCGGTGAACGCCAGCTGGGTCGGGCTCTGCACGATACCAGAAGACGTCCGCAGCCAAGGCGACGGGCCTGTCCTGCTGACCCAGACGCCGCTCTGCGATTGCCTCGGCTTCGGTGAGCCAGCCCGGAAACCCTGAGCTGCCTTCTCCCCTGTCATACTGACAGACAGGTGGTAACGTGATGGAATTGCCTGCTCTCTCAAAAACAACTGGGGAAGTGGGATGTGATAAGAGAATAATCGTGCATTCCCTTCTGCTACAAGCTGCGTTTCAAGTCCTTTGGCTTTCGTTAACTTGTGGTAGCAGCTATGGGGAGTGTTGCTGAGCGGTGCCTTCTGTAGCTTGCTTCTCCCTCTCTGCCGTAACTCAGCAATCGGCTGGCGTTCTGGACTCACCTTCTCGAAAGCAGATCCCGCGTGGCTCGTGCAGAATGCCTGCAGCTGTCTGCCAGTTTCCCGCTGCGGCTCGGGTTGGTGCCGCAGTGCTGACGTGGTAGGGAGCTCCGTGGGTCGCTGTGGGAGCGTAGCAGTGAACGAGGATCGGCAGCCGGGGAGGTTGGCTGGTCATGCGTGTGCCGAGGCGCGGGAAGAGCAGGGAACAGCAAGACAGGTTTTTCTTAAGATGTGTCTCAAGTCCTTCTCTTGGTTCTGGAAGAGCTGTTTGTTGTAAGAGCTTTGGCTGCAGCTGGCTGTACAGCCCGAAGCGCTGGGGTGGGGTTCAGGCTGAGCTTTGTTTGCGTGCGTTTCTTTTCAGGAATTGTCCGAGGGGTTGAGATGGAGAAGAAGCTTTACCATGTTCTGACGCCGGTGCCTCCGGAGAGCCTGAGACAAGTGAATTGTCTGCTCCTTGGAAATATTGCCATCCCGATCTGTGTTCTCGTGGACCAGGTAGGAGCTGTGCGGAGGAGGGTGGGAGCCGGCTGAGCTTTGGCTGGCGGGTGGGTTTTCCATCTTCTTCTTTGGGGCTTGTGCGTGCCTGAAGATGTCTGGGCGTTAGCAGATGGTTATCTCTCTAGGAAGTTTTCCTTAATGCATAGAAACAAGGGAGAAGAGAACGTTCTCGTCGTGTTTCAGATGCCAGAGTGGGGCTTGCTCAGTGGCAGCTTGCTCCTTGCTGCCTGTGAGCCCTGTCAGCCTGCAGAGGAAAGGGCCTCCTGCTCCGCTGGAGACTGGAGGTTCTTAGTGCTTTCTGGTTTTCCCCTCCCAGCAAGGAGTCGAGGGAGAGATCCCCTATGTCACGTCTGATTATAACTACAGCATCTTGGGGTCTGGGAAGCTGAAAAAGAAGCATTTCAAGAGGCGGAAGTATGATTACACCTAAAGCCTTGGGGACCTTGGACCGTGGGATCTGTGTTGTGCGGAGACGGGCAGGAGCCGGGGCGGTCGCAGAAGCCCTGGGTGCTGCAGAGCTTGGGGAGGCCCTGGGCATGCATCCCGTGTAGATACTACAGCATGTCCATTTTTTATAATGTTTTATATTTTCAGTTTGTATTTTGGTGTTTTATAATAAATACCTGTTAAAAGCACTGGCTTGGTTTGATTTTTTTCCTCAGCCTGCGTTGACCTGGATGCGGCCGATCCAGGCTGGGGGTGGCTGTCACGGAAGGCGCGCTCTGCCCGGCAGCGGGAGCTGTTCTGTGGTCGAAGCCCAGCCTGCGGCTAGCCCTGGGTTTCAGAGGGCGATCGGCAGTGGTGTCACAGCAGGCGTGACACTGGGCTGCTCGTGGTTTGGGGAAGAGCTCGCGCCGTGGCTGCGGGTGTTTCGCGGGAGGAAGGTGTGAGCCAGACCATCCTCCCCCTCGCCTGGGGCCGTCGGCAGAGCTGCCTGTCCCTGCGCTTCCGTGGGTCACGGTGCGAGCAGCGGCTGAAGCGGGGCGAGCGTGGGGAGCGCTGTGTTACCTGCCTGCTGCGCACAGCACCGGGGGGCTTGGCCTCGCCTAGCTCTCGTTACCGGCTCTGTGCCCCCCGGGACTGACCCTTAACATCTATTTACTGATTCCTAGCTCTTCGCTGGCGCCGCGGTTTCCTCCCGAGCGAAGATGAGGTTGGTGGGAGTCCCGCAGAGGTGAGTGAGCGTCTCGGGCGCAGTGGAGGACCTTTTTGTGAAAACCACTGCAGGATGGGTAACACTGGCACATCAGGTGTTTGGTGGATCCTTGACTGCAAAAATAACCTGGCTTCCAGCGGGGGTTGCTGCTAACATGGCATGGCCCTGCCTGTGTCCCAGAGCAGGGGGACAGCCCAGCGCCGGGGTCCGCAGCCCCCCAGGACGGGTGCCTGCTCCGGTCCCCAGGGCCAGGTCTCCCGTGGAAGGAGAAGGGATGCGGTGCCGCTTGGTGCCGGATCTTTTTGGCTGGTGGCCATGGTGGGCATGAGTAATCTGCAAAAAATGCTTTTATCTGGTTTGCGAGGAGATTTCCTAGCACTCCAGAAACTGGTACCTGTACACAAACGAAGCGGGCTGGCTGCCAGGGAGGGGATGGAGCTGCGAGGGGCCCCCTGCGGCCTTGCTGCCTTGTAAAGAGTTAAAGCTTTAACTTAATCCTGGCCTAATTATCCCCATCTGGCTGGGTCTGGCAGTGCAGCAAGAACTTGGCCGGCAACCCTGCCCGAACAGTGGCTAAAATAAATACAGGGGCCACCGTGCAGCCGGGGGAAAATCCCGGGCGGGGCGAGACGAGACGGGAGTTGGGAGTCGCCGGGGAGCGGGTGGAAAAGGTGCTGGGAAAGGTGAGACGTGCGAGCAGCGCGGGTGGAACGCCCAGCGCCACCACCCCGGGGCCCAGCGTCCCCCTCGGTGCCGTCACCGGCCCCCCAGCACCCACCGCGCCCGGCCCAGGGTGACAGACCCCGCGCCGGCTGCGGGGTCCCCGCCTCAGCCAAGGGACGAGTGAGTAACCCCTGCGCCCAGCCGCAGGGTCTGGCCTCGGGCCTTCCCGGGGGTCCAAGCTGCCCGCGCCCGCCGGGGCCTGGGGGTGGATGGTGCAGGGTCTGCCCGAGGGGGAGAGCAGCCAGGGGCTTTGGAGCGTGAACCTCAGCGCAGCGTCCCACCAGTGCTGCGATCGGTGGGAAATCGGTTACTTGGCACTTCAGCCATCAAGGATCTGCTGAATACAGCAGGATGGGGATTTTTTTAACGTGTTAGCATCTGCTGGCTTTGCAGCAATGATGGGTTTTCTGATATCTGGCTACCTTTTCTGGCAAAAGGCACCTAGAAGCAGCGAAGCGGCAGGGAGCGTGTGGCACTGCGGGAGAAGACGCTGTTGGTGCTGAGGACTTTGGGGGGTGGGGTGGTCTCAGCCCGGCTGATGGTCCCGCGCGGTGTGTTGGTTTTACCTCTGTCTGAGGGAGAGGCATTTCTCCCTCCATTTTAGGGAGGCAGGACAAAGGTGCCGTCCTTTGCTGCCTTTGCAGGTTTTAAGCCCTATCTGGTCCTTTCCCGTTTGCTCCAATTTAGCAGAGGGGAAACCCCCCCTAAAGACTCCTGGCTTTCCCTCTGTGGCCGGGGGTCCCTAGTGTGCCCATGGGTGTGGGGGTGCGGCGGGGGCTCGGGGTGGTGCATTCCTGCCCCCCCAAAATCCATCCGACAGCAGAGCTGCCGAACAGCCCCCCTCTTCATGCTGATTATTTTAATCACAAGCGCGTCTTGTCTCCGCGGCCGAATGTCTTTCATAGACGGCGGAAAGTGAAATTTGTGCAATGTCTGTGGGAGGCTGAAGAAAGGCCCTTTGTGCGCCCCCCGCGCGGGCGCTGGCAGCCTCCCGCAGAGCCCTCCGCTGCCCCGCGGCCCCGGCCGCCGGCCTCAATGCGCCGCTTGTCCGGAGACTGCGACCCGCTCTTAAAGCCGGAGCTGGGCTCCCCCGGCTAGTCCCACCGGTGGCCCCGGCGGGGCGGGCACGGCTCCGGGGGGCCCTGGCCGCGACCCCAGGATGTTTCTGTACTGGAGGAAGCGGGGTGCCTACGAGCTGGAGGCTTTGCCCGCCGGGCTGGCTGGGCTGGAGTACGGGGCGGTGGAGCGCTTCTCCTGGAGCTCCAGCCTGGACATCAGCAAGGAGCTCGGGGGTAGGTGGCTGGGGGGATGCGGGGGGCTCCCGGCAGGCAGTGGCGCTTGGCCAAAAACTTCCAGCCCTGGCAGCGAGGGCGAGGGGCCGGGAGATGCTCTGGACAGAGTGGGGAGAGCTGGGGGATGCTGCAGGGATGATGCGGTGGGGACGATGCGGTGGGGATGCTGCAGGTGCAGCTGGGCAGCATGCAGCAAACCGTCCCGTGCCCCCAGCACCACTCCCTCCCAGCTCAGGCATCTCAAACAGCGAGCTGCTGCGGTGTGCTTTGCTGCAAGCACGGTCCGGTTCCAAACTCGCTTGCCATCACGGGGAGAGCTGGGCACGATAGCAGAGCCGGCGGCAGCAGGAGGAGGAGGAGGTGGTGGCCGGCCAGGGAAGGGAGCTGGTGGGGACAGGATCCCTCCTCTGGCCCTCGAAGCGTCCGTTAGGGACCCGGACACCCCCTGCCTCCGCCGGGAGCTGGGGGTCCCTTTGCGCGCTCCTGCTGAGGAGCTCCCAGCCGGCACACGCTGGGCTGAGCACGGGCGACCCGCTGCCGGGGTCAGCGTTTGGGACAAGCCTCGTGGCTCTGGCTCTGCCGGCGGCTGCAGTGTGGGGCTGGTTCCCGGCATCGCTGTCCACTCCAGCCGGCCCCAGGTTTTCGGTGAGTTTGGAAAACTTTCCCTTGGGTGCGTGAAAGAATTTCGTATTTGTTTCCGTTATTATTCCTGATAGGTCAAGTGAAACGGCGGGGGCCGGCGGGCGCTGCGGGGCCGCGGGGACAGAGCCCTCATTGTGTCCGGCCGCGGGGGCAGCCCCGGCTCCCAGCCCTCCGCTGCGCCATGGGGCAGCCAGCGCCCGTCCCGATGGCCGCTCCCTCGCCAGGCAGAAGCAGCGGCTTTTTCGGCGCTGCCCCAGCGATGGGTTTTCCTGCACGCTGGGTCTAACCCCGGCATTGGCCGCGGTCCCGCTTGGGTCGGCGCGGGTGCTGTTTTTGTTGGCAGGAGGGGTGCGGGAGAGGGGAGCGGCGTGGCAGGGGAAGCCCCTGCGCCGGCTGCGCTGTTGTGGGGCCGGTGCTGCCGTGCAGCCTGGCCAAGCCGGCCTCTCTGCATCCCCCGCACCGGCTCCATGCCCGGCAGGGCAGCTTCCCACCGGAGCATCCCTGCCCCGCGGCGGGGCTGCCACGCAGCAGGGCGTTCGTGCTGCTCGCTTGCCGCAAGCTGCCCGGAGTCTGTTATTTTTACACGATTAGACACGACACCTAGCAAAAGCCTTCAAAATAGGATTTGTCCCCAAGGCCGATTTAACTGTCAAAGCTTAAAGTGGCTCCTAAGCCCCTCTGGGGCTGGCAAGCGGCAGGTTTAGTGTCCCTGCTGCAGCCCTGGTCCGTGCTGGCCCCGGAGGAGCTGGGGCAGGTCCGTCTCCTGGTTCTGCGGCTTGGGGGTGCCGGATCCTGACGCTGGGGGATGCGCGGTGATCCCAGCGGGGACGCAGCGCTGGCTTTCGGGCATGAGGTTTCATCCCCCCGGATGGGCTGCGGGGCGGGCAGGAGCAGGCGTTGTGGGGCTTGCAGCGCAGGAGCCTTGGTGTGCACCCCTGCACGGGCAGGGCTGGGAGCGGGGCCGGGGGGGCTTACCGAGCACCCGGGCACTGCTTCCCCCTCTCTCCCGCAGCCGAGCCGTGCCCGCCGGAGGAGACCGCGCCGTGCTGCCAGAGCCCCGACTGCGCCGAGAGGAGCACGGCCAAGGTGGGTCCTGTGGGGCAGCACCGGGCAGCTGCCTGCTGCTGGCGCCTGCTGTCGCGCTCGCCGGTGAGAAGGGGCAGCGGGCGGCTCTGCCCGACCTGCCTCTCCCCAAAGCCCCCTGGTGTTGCCAGCCCGGCAGCCCCCCCACCAGCCGGGTCCCCCCACCCTGTGCTGGGCGTGCATTCACTGGTGGTGTCGTGTCCTGCCAGCGTTCAGCAGCACGGCGGCGGCTTGCCCGTTTCCCCTGGCTGGTGCGATTCGGGCTAATCCCCCCGGGCCCATCTGTCCCCCAGCTCGCTCACATGACGCTGGAGTGCAGACAGAGTCCCTTCTCCCCAACCGGCTCCCGGGGCATGCCCACGGAGCCAGCGCCGGCCACGGTCACTGCCTGGAGCCTGCGGCTGTGCTCCCATCCCTTGGGCGCCAGGACGGCCGCGGCGGTGCTGGGGCGGGAGACGCGGTGGGACAGGAGCGGGGCTGGGGGCACGGGGTGACCTGGGTCAGGCTGGGGGTGCCCCACGGCCCGGGGCAGGACGCCGGTGGGTGCCGTGGCGGTGGGTGCGTGGCGGTGCTGGTGGCCCCTCGGGGAGCGCGCGGGTGGCAGGAGCGCGTCAGCTCTGACCTCAGCAGCGCCGGGAGGAAGGAGGGCAGGAAGCGGGGGTGGCTGGAGCTGCACGGGCGCTTCCTCCCGGCAGCGGCACGGCGGGCTGCCGGCAAGCCCGGGCAGGGCTCGCTCCTCCCCGGCAGCCCCTCGCACCCCTCCACGTGCGGGGCGGCAGAGGGGTCCCACGCGGGGACGCGCTGGTGGTGCGGTGGGGCTCGTTGGCGGTGGAGCCAACCGGACCCCAGCGAGGCCGGCACTGGCCGGGGGTCACGGGCCATGCACCGTGCTGGGGGCCCGGCCGGGGGGTTAAAAATAACCCGCTGTGAATGCCCGGTGGGGCTGGGGCTGCGGCCGCGGCCGGCGCACAATCGGAGGAAGCGCGCCGGCTCGGAGCATTGTTTGGCTGCAGACGCTCGCTTCCTCC
>Ga0065711_1009264_pt1 | contig 11360 bp, 5 predicted proteins | sample Hoacrofraction12_FD_59098 | JGI IMG/M metagenome (GOLD analysis project Ga0065711, IMG submission 59098) | Hoatzin crop microbial communities from Cojedes, Venezuela - Epithelial fraction 12 v2 (version 2) | ecosystem: Host-associated > Birds > Digestive system > Esophagus > Crop | place... | reverse complement strand
CTGGGTGAAGCCTGGGATGGGAAGCACTCCCAGCATGTCACACTATACTCCTGAGACATAGATGATTTGATTATTCTCACAGGTTCAGCCACACCGCACTGCTTGATTAAATAATGTAAACATATCTATGCCCTATCTGGGCTCACCATTTTGGTAGGCTTTTTCAAAGCGGATGGTGCTTGAAGCGGGAATTTTGTCAGTGCGAATTCTAAACATGAACTGGGAAAAAGGTTACATTTTTGGAACATCTGTAATCACTTGTGTGTGGTACAAGTTAATTAGCTGTGTATGGATTTTACGCAGTTGACTCCTTTCTTGTTACATTTAGACAAATTACATCTTTCGCATTCTTGAAACCTCTATACTTTTTCTAAAGTTTATAAAACCAAAACCTGAAACAGCTCTAGATTATGTGCAAGATTCAATATGATAGCTGTAATAAAGAATTAATTTTTTTGTTTTCCAGGCATTTAAATACTTTCTTATTCCTGACTCCGGTCCCTTTCTCCTGCTGGTGTTCTTTCTTCTCTGCCTATAATACTGTTCTGGCTGCAATGAAAGATGATGTCTTCAACTGTGCCACTCAATTTTCTTAAATCCTTCTTTCCCTTGAACAGTAAGACAATTGATTCCTTCTCTTTAAATCTAAACCTCCCAGCTTTCCTTGTCCTAATTTAAGTATATCTACAGTCTTTTTAAATAGAATAAGATGTGTCCTACCTTGGCGCAGTGTGGTCTGCTTTCTGGACCTCTCCTTCTATTTGTGTTTTAGTTGGCAGTAATCTGAAACTAAACAGTCACTTATGCATAGTAGGGGTATGGGATCATATGCGCATGGTATTAAGGAGTCGGTGAGCTAGACTGTATTCAGCATCAAACTGTAAGATGCTGAGAGAAAAAATAACCTTGACAACTGGGTGTCTCATATGAAATAAAAAAACAAAGCTTTTCATTGTAGGTTTCCAGTTCCTGTCAAAGCAGATTGACAACACTAAGAAACCGATTCCTGTTCAGTGGTTCATGCACAATACATAGTTATGAACATTTTGCACCCCTGTCTTTGCCTCTGGCAAGCTCTCAAGAAGGCAGAGGGTGTTGTGGAAATCAAAAGGCAAGGAGCCGAGGTGCTCACCCTCAGATGGGGCTCAGGCATGGCAGCTGCAAGGTGTTCAGGGACCCGTGCTGCTGCTCCTCAGACTATGTGGCTTGAAAGGAAAGCCAATTTCACCATGCTTTGGGTCTCTGGCCTCTTTCCTTGGTGCTTCCAGGTAGACTCCTGAACTCATTTTTAAAATAAGTTAGAATAAAGCACCTTATTTTGTTGTTGTGTTGAACATCAGTTAATTTAACAGACATCCAAGGGAATGGCAAACCGATTCAATAGCTCTTCACTGCATGAATTTGAGCTGACTTTTGGTTAGGCCCCACGTTTGCTCTCTCCATTGGTTTCTGTTCCATGTGAAATCGGATTTTACTTGACACTCTGAATAGAAGTGCTTTTATCAAAATTTTTTATTGTGAGCTTTCTTGAACATTTTTAGTTATTTTGTTAGGTTTCTCAATGAACTTTTCAATGCATTATTTGTTAGGATGATGATCACTGAAATCCTAATATGCTCCAAGTCCCATCTGCTGGTGAAGAGCTGAAATTATGAGCAGCTGAGCTAGGTCCTCTTACTGCCTGGAAATTGATCTGGAATATCATATCTGCCACCGAGTGTTTGTATTCTCTGTAGCGGATGATGGCTTTGTGTCTGGTAATAGGACAAAATCAATGATCCAAAACATTTCAAGCTATCGGCTAGAACTAGTGATTAGCCTCTGCCAGAGCATAGTGATAAATCTGCTCTATTCTTCTTTGGTGTCTGTGACAGCTAGCGGCAGATAGACCCAAAATGTAATTGTTATGACTAGTGTGTGCCTCTGCCTTTTCTCCCTGCTATTTGTTCATTAAAGATTAGTGCTTTCTCTCACTGAGACTGGTTAAATGCTGCTGCTTTCGGTGTCTTACTGTTTGTCTTTCTCATGTCAGCACTTAAAACTTTTGCTCTCTGTTCCAGTTATTAGATCCCCTTAGAGTGTATTCTTGCATAATCTTTGGAATGCCTCCCTGAATTAATATTACTTTCAGTTTTATTATTGAAATTCATGATCAGGAAACCCAAACATAAGAGTAAAGCAGCATCTGAGTTTGCTCTGGACTCTGAAATAACTGAGCATCAGCAAGAGCTGGAAATCATTTCCTGGTTCTCTGTCCTGTCTGATGCTTGCTCTCAGTTGTAGCTCATGGATCTCTGCAACAGCACAGGTTTCAAAGCACTAACATTTACCTGCTAGCTTTTCAGTACTGGTCATATTTCTTAACTTTATTCACTCAAACGATGAGTCAGAAGTGAAATCAGTGGCCTGCACCACCCCTCTGTACTGCTGGCTGAGCTGCCTCATTATGAATGAATAAATTAATTGCCTATTTTTATAATTAGTCTTTCAAAACTGACGTGACATTGAGGTAAGTGAGATAAATTTTTTTGGAGTTTAGACTGATTACAGAGATTAGACGCATTGGTAGAAAACAACTCTTGGCTCTCAGAGGTCAGAATTAATTGTGTATGGTGCTCTGTACTATATCTCCTAGTCAAAAGGAAGGGGTAAATGGTAGCAAATTGAAAATAGAATTTTAGCTGTTTCAATTTTTAAGCTCTTTAGCAACTGCTGTAAGAATTCCAGGACATGAAGTTCTATTAGTAATATAGTGTAAATACATCTTTTCCATTTGTTATGAAGAGATATTATATAAATTGATAGAAAGACAGAAAAATGTTTTCATTCTATGGCACATGAATACAAGTCAAATATTTTGGTAGGAACCCTGCAGCTCAACAGTGTCCTGTGCAGATTCTATTAGTTTTTTCAGATGTCTGGACTATTGCATTAGAAGTATTCTTTGGTGTCAAATTGTGGAAAATGAAAATTCAAGGCCACAAGAGCCTCCATGAAATTGAATTTCCAGAGCCAGAATTTGAGCAACTTCACGTTTTTCATTGGAACAGGTGTTGGCCCCCAGCTTCCTTGCAAAACCTTCCACGTGCAATCCATCACAGAAAGTTCAAAGTGGCTTCAGTTTGTGCAACATTTTTTGGGATTTGTAACCTGCTCAGGAAAGGTTTTAACTGCTTATTTGGAATACAGATCTTTATTACAAAGAATGTATGTTATGTATGTAATGTGGTTGTGTGTAATGTGCTGAATTCTCAAAGATGTGTTTTGCTTGGTCTGCTTTACTTAAGCAGTCTTTTTCCCTTATAATCTCAACCTCTACTGTAAGGTTAAGAAAATTCTGCTCCTCTCCTTCAAAAAACCCCAAATAACCCCCAAATCTTCAGTCAGGCATTTGCTTCTGTTGCAACAAATATGCAGTTTTCTCATAATTTAAATGATTATTTAAAAGCAAAATAACAGATGCTTTCTATAGCATATCTCTTCAGCACTATGAAAAACACTATCTGAAGACACATAACTTGGGGGTTATCTCACAATAGTACAATGTAATTCATAGAACTTATTTGCTGCATGCGATGCTCTGCCCTTTTCAGCAGTGGTAACTGTTTTGTGACAGAAAAGGATTCTGTAGTTATAGGGTCTTATTTCAGTACCTGTACTTACACTGGGCTGATTCAGATATTTATCTAGGAATATACTTATACATATGCTTATAAATGTGTTTATACTTAGTGCCCTTAGAAAGGAGATGGACCTTTTAAGAGCAATTGGAGGTTTTGGAATGACTACAGTGGAGTCAGAACTATGATCATGGCTCTTACAAAGATCGTTTTTGGAAGGCTATCATTCATAATGAATTTATTCACAGACAAAGCCAGTTCAGTTTAAAATGCACAAACAGATAAACACACATGCATATGCCGATTTTGTTGATTATACATAAGGATTTGTAGGTTTAATGGAGAAATCCTATTGACTTATTAAATCACTTAAAGACTTTACAGGTGTAAGGCAGATTGGGATTTCTAGCAGCATCTTATAATCATAATTCAGTTTAATATCCTAATTGAATATTCTTGAAGATTAAATGCGTGGTTCACTGCCTTTTTCATCGTGAGTTCTGTGTTAGACTGCAGAAAGTGTCTGCTTTTCTGCACTCCTTTTCTAGCTTGATTGTGGACGCTGATCTGAATTCTAGGCATAGGTTTTACAATGAAGGTTATTTTTTGTTTTCTGAAGATTGAGTTAGACTTTTTGGGTGAGTGAAAAAGATAGTAGAATTGAACGGATTGAAAATTTTTCTTTCTGAACAGTCAGAGGAACTTCTGCAATTAAATTAACGCCTTCAGAAATTCATGGGGGGGAGAAATCTCATCTTGCGTGAATACACAGAATTTGTCTTTAGTTCATATCTTGACTCCCATTCTTTTTATCAGTAATTAAACACACGCATTAAGAGAAGTGTCACAATGTTTTGTTTCTTTGAGAATTTTGGCATAAGAATAGAGTGCACTTTCATGCCAGCTGGATATGCAACTGAACACAATAGCTGCAAAGGAACAATTACACTTTATTAGTTCAATAATTTTGCTAAGAAGCAAATATCCATTGTAGCTCTGTGGATGAATAACATACATCAGATTCATAGCTTCAGGGGCGCATCATTATTCACATCAGCTAACATCGAGGAGTAAGAGCTTCACTCTCCTTCTGGCCACTCTATTCTGTAAAAAGGCACTGCCATGGGGTAGAGCAGTGTTGGGAAAAGGCTCTCTGCAAAGGCAGTGTGCAGGACAACTTCAAAGTTACAGTTTTAGCAGGATGTTGCAACAGAAAACCATGGAAGCAGCATGGTTCAGTTTTTATTCTGTTGGCAACCTACCTGTTTTTCCTACAGTTAAGTTGCATAAATTTCATAAATAAATACATTTAAATAACCAGGTGTACATCTGTGTGCTGAATCTGGGTAACCCCATGTGTTACCTAATCCAGATCCAGACTTGATAGGACAAGGTGTAATGGTTTTAAACTAACAGAGGGTAGATTTAGACTGGTTATAAGGAAGAAATTTTTTGTAATGATGGTGGTGAAACACTGGAACATATTGCCCAGAGATGTGGTAGATGCCCCGTCTCTGGAAACATTCAAGGTCAGGTTGGACAGGGCTCTGAGCAACCTGACCTAGTTAGTGGTGTCCCTGCTCATTGCAGGGGGGTTGGGCTAGATGACCTTTTGTTATGGTTTGGCCTCAATTCGCAACAAAGAACCACGCAGTTGCTCTCCCATTCTTCCCCCTCCCCCGTGGGATGGGGAGGAGAATCAGAAGGAAAAGGAAAAACTCATGGGCTGGGATGAGAACAGTTTAACAGAATGGCAAAGGGAAAAGAAAACAACAATCAATAATACTGATAAAAAGAATATACATCGTGCAATGTTCTCGCTACCCTATGCTCAGCTTGCTCCTGAGTTGGGAAAGCCCCTCCTTCAGCCAGCTGCCCACTTAAATACTGAGCATGACACGACATGGTATAGAATACCCCATTTGACTGGATGTTTGGGTCAGCCCAACCAGCTGCTTGTGAAAATTAACTCTGTCCCAGCTGAATCCAGCACACCTTTAAAGCACACCAACCCAAACTATTCTATGATTCTATGATTACGACAGTATGGGAGCAATAGATTTTACCGAATTGTAGCCATGCACAACTTTGGTGACTGGTCCCAGCTAGTCATGTGCTGGCCTTTTATACCCAGAGGACAGAGAAATACTTTCAGAGGATGTTGACTCTAGTCAGAGATGCTGATAACTGAGCAGGAATGGCTTAGTTTAGGATGGCTGGTAATTGCTCACAGCTCCTGAACTGCCTCCTGTTCTGCATGTGAAGACAGACTAAAATTTTGAGGAGTAGGGAGAGGAAAGGGAGAAGGAGAGAAGGAATACTTTATGTAAGGAAAAAGTACCATCTTGAAACATTTTAGAGCAAAGCAGCTGCAGAGGCAGCACCATCCTTTCTCCTTCTAATATTCCTGAGATACCTGCAGCAGCTTGGTGAAAATTTCGAGTGTAATGAATAGAATAAATATGGAAAATAGTTCTAACTGGAAATTTATTTTTTTACAGTTTCAGGTTTTGTAATCTGAATCTGGTAAATGTTGAAATAGATTGCCTTTCTGATGCTTGCAGCATGAATTGTTGCCTTGTGTTCACAGTGAAGCCTAAAGCTGGCTTTTTCTAACAAGGACCCTGCCAGTTAAAAGCTTGCTGTAGACAACAGTAGTATTCTGTCATGTGAACATCACGTACAACCCTTTTAGTGCTGGAATTATGGAGCTGGTACTGACTGCTTTCTTCTGCATGCTTCAGTGTCATGGAAGTTCATATCACTGATCACAAGATAAAGCTTAATATCACTAAATTAGTAACAGAGATGTGACTTACCAAACGATGAGTTTGCTCCTGTGGCTTAAAAGCATGTGGAGAATTAATAAATTCAAGGGATTTCAGTCCTCAGGACTTTTTTTATTTAGGCATTTGTACACTTTAACGTATTATGAGGGGCCTCCTGTACTATTATTATGGTATTTTACCCTCAGTAAATGAGAGGCGTTATTGGTACACAGAGATACATTACACATTCTCTCACTGGAAAGCCTTCATTGCATGCCATTAGATAACAGCATGTGCTCAGTAGCTGTGGTCTCTTAGCAACTAAGTCTGTCTCTTTCTTTTGAATTCTCCTTTTGTGACCCAGAGGCAGGTCTTAGACATAAACCTCAACCCACTTTTCAGTTTCCAAGACAGTGAAAACTGGAATGTTTTGGGGGGCTTATACGAAGTCCTTATAGAACAAGAATATGTCCTTCTAAATCTGTTGCATGTATTGAAAATGGAGATAATTTTGTATTTCTTCATTTAATAATTTAATAATAAAGGTATTCTTAGAATCCTTCCAGCTTACAATATTGTTGGTAGCAACATACCAATATATTATAATATAAAATTTGGCTTTAAGAAAATAAATAATGAAAATCTGCAGATTTTGCAGTATTACATTTATGTAGAAAATGTGTAACCCCTTTCACTGATGTAGATTTTAATGTATATACTTTTATGGGGATGATTTCTTGGGATTTTTTGTTGTTGTTGTTGTTTATCTGTATTTGAAACAAGAATGGACAAAGAGGAGCATTCCTTCTATGCAGGAGATTAGAGGCTATGCTTTTTGAAATAATAAGAGGTTTAAATTCAGATCTTTGTGTGTATGCTCCTAAAGCTACCAGTGGATGTTCTTCTTATTGGAGATTTTTTTTTTGCCTTTCAGTGGCAATGTGTACTGGAAAACCCTTTTGTTCCTAGAGAAAACTGCAGAATCAAGAAATACTTCATTAATCAAAATCTTCTATTAATTCAATTGAGGAATAGAAAAGAGTTACTGTGGTGTGCTGGTGAATTGGTGTAATGAATCATGGTCCTTCTAAACTCCAGGTATATTTTTATGTCTAGACAGGTCTGCAGTGAGGAACATATAATAATAACAGAATATGTCAGAATGCACCAAAGACATTTTTTGTAATAAGCTCTTCTGGGTTTTGTTTTGTTTTGTTTTGTTTTGCTTAAGAAACCAAAGACATATATATTGTTTAGAAATCTTTCTGATGTGACAATTCTGGTTGACTCTTCTATGTTAAGCTGATTAACTGTTTCTGACCTTTCAAAGTATGTCGTATATAATCCTAGAAGACCACCAGAGTTGAAACTATTCTGTTAGTTTTGACATTCCCATCAGGCTTTCTGTCTGTAGCACAAGCAATCCTAATTCACTTGGTTATACTTAATTTGACAGGTCATTGTTAACATCATTACTAACAGCAAACTGCTACAAGTTACACATGTTTTGACAAGAGGAGTCTTCAAGACACGGCAATAGCAGTTAATTAGAACAGAAGGAAAGTGCTTATTTCTTTTGCCCATGAACTGGACATCATCTTCATATTCTGGGAGCAGAGGGGAAGGGAGTATGTTTACTCCAGGAACAAACTTATTTCTGGCTGGCTGAAATCAAGCAAGAATTGAGATGGAAAATATCCTGACACTGTTGTGCACATCATTACATTTAGAAAGTTTCTCTTTCTGGTAGCTATTTTTCAAGTAGATTTTGAGTGAATCATCACTCCTCTAATTAGAGCTGCTGCTGCTTTATCTAGCATGTTATGACCAATGCTTTTTTCTGTATATGTAACCAATTTCATCACTGCATGTGAAATGAAAGTTTGTCTGTCTAGCTCTTTCCTTTCCTCAGTAGCAAAAAGCTGAGAAGATACTGATCCTTACCCAGTGAATGCAATGCAACCCAAATGTGACCCTTTTAAGCGAGATTCAAAGACCATCCCTGAAAAGCCTATCAGGTGAAGCACAGTCTAAGGAGTGATTTGAGGAGTCAGTTTCACGGCTCAGGGAGACTGACGTTCATAAACAGTAAAGAAAGATCAGAGGGTGGGATTATGTGTGGTTTAAGTGGGTGCAAATTTCAACACAGAAGGGGAAATACAGGACAGGAGTTGCGGAGAGAAGCTTGTGTAGAGGTTTCTTTCCACTTCTATTCATGAACCAAGGAAGCATGGAAATGCTAGACTGGTCTGAAGCCTTACAATCCAATATCTGATCAGTAAAAATGGTCCTAGCCTGCTTTGTTTCCCATTTTGTGATGAAAGTTACAAACCATACAAGAATAATAGTCTGGCTTTGAAAAAAGAACAGTGCAAATTTTCAGGAGGAACAAACTCACAGTTTGGTACTATACTCAGAGTGAATATCTATGCAAATCAGTCTTAAAGTGCCTTTATACAAGGCACTGAATCAAAGGCACATCCCATAAGATGTTCTTCCATTCCTGACTAGACAAAAGAACTTGAAGAAGTTCTGTGTGACCATAGTCCTATTCTGTTACAGTAATGATCAGACCTCAATGCCTTAAGACTTTAAGATCTGACTTGTGGCTCTTAGGCCCCGGTGATGGGGGCCAGGGGAGCGCACAGCACCTCCCTCTATGCCTACACGCTTGGCTTGCTTTCCACTGGAAATCTCTACGTGTGTGGGTAAGAGAATTGGTGCCTACAGTCCTAAGAGCTACAGGTAAAACCAAATGCCTCTTCTTCGTTTATCAGAAGTAATTTGCACCAATGCTAAGAGATGGCTCCTGTGCCTGATCCACTGTGCCTGTAGGAACTTTGGGGATCCTGCCACAAGTGTAGTGATGGGACTGGTGTGAAAAGCACCTGCGAGGGGAGCTGGAGGCAGTGGCTCCTGACATACCTACCTAAAGCAGTGAAACAGATTGCACTGGTCTTGATTCTCTCCGTCCTGGGAAGAGAAAGAGCAAGCACCTCAGGTTGCTGCTGCTTTGTTTGAAAGGTTTGGTTACAAGATTTTTGCGGAAAATGTTTTCAGACAGTAGGAAAACAGCAAAAGCTGGTGGTTTCAAAACTATGTGCTTCCACTCTTTGAACTGCAAGAAAATTATCCTTCTAAATCACTCATGGGGTGGATAATAACAGTGGTTTACTTTGTTATGTGCTAGGCCATGTCTTTTCCCTGCCATGAGCTAGAGAGAGCTCTAGATTATTCTTTTCTCCTTCCCCTTCCCAAGCCTACTTTTGTTGCAATATAATTGCTTTCTAGTCTTTTATGTCTTAATAGCATCATTTGGCTTATGCTTAATTTTATTATTTTCAAGAAAAGTTGTGTGAAACTGTCCATCTTGATAACGCTATATAACTATTATAGCTATGTAGGTATACCCCTACCATAATGTTACCGTACAATATTTTTCTTTTAAAAGGAGAAAATGAGGAAATTTGGGTAATGATAGAGCAAATAAGAAGGGGGACAAACTTGAATAGTAGCCTAGGCCCAGGGAGTGTGCTGTAGTTTGGCATTTAAAGAATAGAACGACTCTGGAGTTGCTTTCTTTAGGTAGTAAAGAAAATGCCAGTGCAGCAATTTCTCTAATCACAAGGATCGACATTTGCTTTGAGATTGAGCCTGCCTGTTTGTTAATTACTGTGGTGGAGTCTCATTGCACTCAGGCCTGCATCTCAGCAGGCCCCTACTGCAAGATTTACATTTCACAGGGAGAAACAGTCTTGATAATGAAACGATGCTTTGCAGAGATATGTGCAGAGAAGCGCAGCTGGATTATGTAAATGTGATTTATCCAAAGCTGTAATGCACGGGTCCTGTTACTCAGATGCTGATGTATAACTCACTGATGGTTCTTGTGATTTCACATATATGTGCTCAGTGATTGGTATTAACTTTTAAGATCATTAATTTTTATGTATGCCATAAAGGGCTTACATCAAAGTTAATGTGTATCCCCTACATCTCCCCTGACAGTGTTTTGTGATGTTTATCTTCTCCAGCTTTGTCATCAGTCACAGTGACATTTTCAAAGGAGGAAGATTCCTATCAAATGCATCTAATTTAGCACCAAAATGAAGTGAGAAATGCTCAGGAACCGAAATGTAACATGAGGTACCTACTTGCTCTGTTACAGGCTCAGTGTTCTCCTTTCAGCTGGGAAAAATTCGTGTGTTTTTCTCGCTATCTGGAAAAAAGCTGAAGGATGGGAAGAAGAGTGTTGCAGAAAGCTTTATTGGTACGACTGCAGTAGCTGAAGTTTCTGAGTAGGCTGCGAAGTACCAGAGAGCCATCGCTTTTGTTGGGATTTTCTCCTAGCTCATTTGATCCATGTTGCATTCCTCGTGCTTCACCAGTTACCCATGAAAATAAGGACTTGGGGCTTTGTGCTTGCCAAAGCCAGGGTAAGGGCTTGGCCTTCTGTCATTTTTCTGTTTCTTCCCTTTCATTCTTGGGAGGATCAGAAGATGTTTTTAGCCTGTTTCCTCCTTAAACATTATGCCTGATCATGGTCTTTGCCATTTTCCCTGTGATATCTTCGAAACCTGATGGTCTGCTTCAACCAGGCTTGGCGGAAAGCTGCAGCCCTCCGAGGGGATTCATTTCTGCAGGGTTTGTGAGGAGAACGTGATGGGTAGAGGAGAGGGACTCACCCCCCTTCCCCAACAAAGGGCCAAGGGGCTGCTGCCGGCTGTTGCCTGCTCCTGCCCATGCAACTCTCCATGGGCTCCAGCGTGGGGATGGGTTCCCTGCCTGGGGCAGCAGCAGGGAGGTCCGGCTGGGCTGGGGTTCATTTGTGCACCCACCTGTATGGAGGGGCACCCGGGGGACCAAATGGAATCCCTGAGAAGCCATCTTCAGTAACCAGCTTCGTAACTGCTGACAAAACACAGTGCTCTTCCAACAAAACACTGCTCCTGTGATTCTGTGATGCTGTGAT
>Ga0065711_1049319_pt1 | contig 11361 bp, 5 predicted proteins | sample Hoacrofraction12_FD_59098 | JGI IMG/M metagenome (GOLD analysis project Ga0065711, IMG submission 59098) | Hoatzin crop microbial communities from Cojedes, Venezuela - Epithelial fraction 12 v2 (version 2) | ecosystem: Host-associated > Birds > Digestive system > Esophagus > Crop | place... | reverse complement strand
GGGGGGCGCAATTGTTTTGTCTCTCAAACAACAGAGCAGATGTTTTAAGCTGCCTGTGTCAGGTTTGCTCTCTATCAGGAAAGTACATAGCTAGTTCCAAGTTAGTCAGCAAATTATTGATTTAAATAAACAGAAGTTCACTATTTTAACACAGGTAACCAGAGCTCAAATTTAAAAGCAACATTAGACAGCACCCAAGAGTTTAAAAACCTCTCACATTAACTAAACACCACCATTAATTCAAGTTAGACCTGCTTCCAACATCTCCAGCAGACACTAAGGATTTGAAACACTTCAAACACTCAGCCTTCCCCCCTTTTCCTCATGTGACTTCCCCATCAGATTTTGGCCAGATCAGTTTCCTGGTCTGACTCACTACACACTTGTGACCATCACTGCTGTGCAGAGGAAGGTCAAAGTGACCTGCATCAGAGGTTCAAGATTTTGTTTTTAAATAATTGCATGGGCTAATGGAGAAAAGATTGCTCAAAGATATTGAGAGTATTTGTTACAAACATCTGCCAAACTGTATGGCTTGCCAGATATTAACAAACATTTCACTACATTCATAAAGTAAACTACTCAAAGATAATATCATATCAAGGAAGTGTACTTTATCTACAGCTGTTTGTTCACTTCTAAATTACATTGACACAGATAACACCTACTTTTTTACATCAGGCAGCTAATTCTGTTTTTCTGAATGTGCTTCCTAGAAAACATGCTTATGGAATGCTGATGTTCAGCAACAAGTGTTATTTCGTCATGAGGAACATCACTACTAGCACACACTCCAAATGGATTATTAACACACACAACAGATTTAGCTACTTCAGTTCCTTAGGACAGACAGCATTTGAATTGTTAGACTTGTGTACCTTGACTAGCAAGGCTATCAAGACACTATTCAAGCAAAAAATGCTATCTGTATAGTGAAGCATTCATCTCTCCTTTTATAGATGCAGATTTGCTTGTGTAAGCTCCTTTAAAGGAATACTGTTATTACATAAATGCTATTTTATTTTTAATTCAATCCTACCTGGTCTATGTGATATTACAGCCATTTTCTGCATGCATGTTTTATGCCTGCAGCCACACTATGATGGCAGAAGACCAAACCCCTCCAACACTGGTCTCAACAGCCTAGATGCAGAAGCCTCCATTCCTTGCCACACCTCTCCTCTCCCCAAACTAGAGGGGACAACAATCCAGGGACACTAGGACAAAATTAAAAGGAGTAAAACTTCACATTGGCAGAACTGTTTTCTTCACTGTCACATCTCACTGCTTTATTAATTATTCTACGCAGGCTATTGCAAAACCAAAGTATACAGAGGTCTAACTTCCAAAATTAGAACCTCTACCTACTGTATGGAGCTATAATAGACACAACTGCACCAAGCTTTTATCAAAGACATGCTAAATGCATTGTTTAATCTGCTTAAGATCCCAATATAACCCAAATCAAACAGCAACTATGGACAGTTTTCTCCTTAGTAATGCTTAGTGGAAAAGGTGAGAAAAAATACTCAGAACACAACAGATTCCCTCTAATGAAATTCCTTCTACAGGTAAGAATGTAAAATCCTTGAAACAAGGATCACATTAAAGATGTTGTACTGAGGACAATCCCTCCCACCTCATCGCACAGACGATAAGCATCTCTAAAAAAAAAAAAGAAGCAAATCAGCTGGACTTACTCTCTATACACACAGCTGTTCTTGTAACAGGGTACAGACCCCCAGGCTCTGGACAGGCTCCTGATCAGTATTTCTTCACTCTTGGTGCATTAAAGCAACCACAAAATGTCCTTAGGGCAGCACCCCACTTACAGTGAGGGTACACAGAAGGGCTAGAACAGCATGGGAAATAGCAGAAAGACTATTAACCTAGCCCTCATTAGAGCCTCAAAAAGCTAATCAACTCATTACCCAGCAGAAAACTGTCTGCTTTTTGCTAGGTTAGCCTTCTGCCAGCCTTATGTACTGAGTCAGCTTATGAGGTGGGTCTGCCAGAGTCAGTATAGGATAAGCAGCAGATGCCGAGCGCCAGGGGAAGAGGACATTGTCCTTCTGAAGGAAGCAAGCTAACATATTACCTCAGCTATATTGTACACTTCCATGTTTAGCTCTGTCCTCTGATAGATATGGGCTAAATGGATAAACTCCCCAAGCAGACCTCCCCCCACAGCTACAACACTACAGCCAGCGTAAGTGAACTGCAGGAAGAACAGGTCCACACTTTTAAACCTGGGCAGTCACTTGTGTTGAACTAGATAATTCTGCCATGACCTTAACTCCCTGACCCTAACTCTCCTGCTCAAAATAGGGTTAACTAGTCCAGGGTTGTGATCCTCATTTTTGCCTTGTTCCCCCCTCTCAGGATCCTGAATGCCACCATCCCATGGTCACTGCAGCCAAGGCTGCCCCCAGTCTTTATGTCCTAATCCTTCCTCATTTCTAAGTGTGAGGTCCAGCATAATGCCTCCCTTCATCAGCTCCTTGATCACCTGTGTTAGCAAGTGGTCATCAACACATTCCAGAAACCTCCTGAATTGCCCGTGCCCTGCTGTGGTGCTTCTTCCAGATACTGAGGTAGCTCAAGTCTCTCATGAGGACGAGGGCCTGTAAATATGAGGCATCTTCCAGTTGTCTGAAGGCCTCATCTACTTCTTCCTGCTCTGGTAGTCTGTAGCAAAGACCCACTATAGCGTCACCCCTATTGATCTGCCATCTAATCTTAACCCATAAGCTCTCAACAGGCTCACCATCTGACTGAAGGCAGAGCTCCACGCAGTTCAGCTGCTCCTTCACACAAAAGGCAACTCCCACTCCTTGCTATCCCTTGCTGCCTTGCTAAGCACTGCCATTGCAGCTGTGCAAGTTATCCCACATTAGACACCCCAATAAAACTGCAGCCCTGCAACTGCATGCAGACCTATCCTCCTGTTTGCTCCCTGCACTGCACACATTTGTGCAGAGGCACTTGAGAGGCACCTAGTCCTGCAGGTTGCCCAGAAAAAGTGTGAGAGCTTCCCCTACTATGTTGTTCTGTTCATATTTCTTGTTTGAGTGCATACACCTAGGATGGGCTGTCTTCACCTCTGCTCTGTTGAGTACAAGGTGTCTCTTGTCCACATCAGCCTACACTCTTTGTTTGCAAGTTCACCATTAGCTTACTTGATGGTGGGGTAGTCGTTCTCCTCTACTGTAATTTCTAGTTTAAGTCCCTTCTCACCAGGTTGCTCAGCCTGCTGGCAGAGACAGTTTTGCCCTGACTTGGGTAGGTGGATGCTATATCCTCCTGGTAGTCCTTGATCTACCAAGGGAGTCTCATGGTCATAAACCCCAAATTTCTGCTATCAACATCAGCTATGCAACTAACCAGTTGTTGAGTGGTGGTGAGGGGAAGGGTGTTGCAGATCACAGAAAATCCACCTGGCTTCCTGTGCCCTTGGCCCTCATTCCAAAAGCCAGACAGTCATGCTCAATAAGCTCCAGTCATCGCCTTGCTATATACATTTGTGCTCAAGTGGAAGAGCTGCAGGGTTAAGTAGTCCGAGGGTGAAACACACCTTGGCAGTCCCTCCATAACATCCCAGATCAGAGCTACCCAGAAGCAGCAAATCTCCCTAAGACAGCAGCTCTGTCACCCACAGGAGGCAGTCTCCCCATCATTATCACTTGCTGCTGTACTGGGTGCTGGTCTGATGCTTTGTTGCATACAGAGCTTCCAGCCCTGCATCTTCTTTCAGTGCACTAAACTTATTTGGCAATTGTATATCTGCTTGAGGAACAGGAATCTTTCTCCTGGTGCCAGAAGCCATCAGCTCCCAGCTTTCACCTTTGTGGAAGTACCCATTTCCCAACCTGATATGCACAGACAGTTCAGGTCCCTCCTTCAATATACTTGGAGGTGTCAGGCTCTTGAACCTACAGGGTCGTGCTCTTTTTGCTATTCCTGATACTGTGTGGCCTGCTGACCCCCTTCCACTGCTTCTGTGCTTGGCAGCACACATTTTCCACCCCTGCACAGCTTTTAGGGACAGGAACATCAATTCTGGCCCAGTGGGTGCCCCCAGGCATCCCTGCAGCTCAGAACCTGGAGCTGTAGCCTCCCTTACGAACTTGGCCCATGTTGAGGCCTCTGACTTGTCAGGTGCAGTTGCACTAGTGGTATGGATCATGCCCCATGGTGCTTAACTCCGTCACCAAGCTGGTGAAGTTCAACAGCCCAGCAGCAAAAGCTGAAAAGCAAAAGTCAGTCTTGATTGTTTAGCATGCTGAAGCATCCCAGGAAAGACTGCAGCCAAGACCAGAGTAATGCACATGAAAGGGAAGATGCACAGTCACGAATGGTATCAGAATCAATAGCAAGCTGTTGACCATATCAGTTTTACTGCAACTGAAACTCCATATATTCCTTAGTGCTGCAAAACAGCTACTGCTGTTAACTTAGTCACTTGCAGATAAAAGATTCATCGCCTATGTCAATCAGGCCATTTGAGATAAACCACATTGGAATTTGTGAAAGTTCAGCCTGGTTACTGCACTTTGTTTATGAGACTAAAGGACAGAATACTAGATCAAGCAGAACACTGCTATAAACTAATGTGGCAATGCTCTACTACAATGAGATTTTACAAGAAAAGCAACTGTTTCAGAATGTATGTTCTCCCAAGCACTAAATTCTGCTAGTGAAGGAACAAACATTAATTACCATACTAGCAGTTAAAATAACAACACAGTAAAAAAACCCTTAAGCCTAGTAGTTTCTCTGTCCTAGTGCTGTTAAAGTCAATAGATAAGCCCAGCCTAAGTACCACCCCCAAACTGTTACCTGTTTAACTAACAGGAAGCAGAGTAATCCACTTTCTCTTGTATTGAAGGATAAATCCGTAACAGTTATAAAAATTTGTGTTCTTCACCACAGACAACATCAGCAGACACCTTTTTTCCCCCCCAAACAACCTTAATACTGTTACACAATCCCTTTTTATATAAACGAAGTTTGATATGTATCTAAATTCAAGTTCTCAGAGGTTACTAAACCATTAGGAGAGTGTTTTTTAACTAGGCTTAAAAGATAACCAACTGGACTACTGCAGGGCCGTAAGTGTACATGTCTGACACTCCGCCAAGCTTTCTGCAGAAGCCCCTCAGAGCTCAAGCCGATCCAATACAAACAGCTCCTTGTTCCCACCCTTGTGCCAGCTCGCTGACAAGACAAGATTAGATCAACCAGGCAAGTTTTTAACAGGTTAGGTGATTGATGCTACCTAATCGTTTAGTTAGCAAGCTGAGAACTGGCACAAGTTAAGAAGCAGAATATTGCCAGAAGCATGAAGAGGATGGAATGAAACTGCCTCTTTCAGCAAGAGCTTCTGAGATTAACTCAGGCATCTCATTTGGGCTCCACCCTAATTATGAACAGCTATCATATGCCCATTTTTCCCCCTCACCAAGCACTGGTGCTCATACTGATTCCAAGGTTCACACAAGTAACTGGCTCCTACTGATCTGTACTTGGCATAGCCGACTTCAGGCAAAACCACAGTGTTTCAAAAACAGTAAAGAACCAGCCTTACGATTGTGAGCCCTCACTGCTTCAGCTGTTAATCAGTACAAACTTTCCACAGGTACACCACTTTTACCTGCCTAGTTTAAGAAGTCTTCTGCTTTTGAATCACACCTCTCTGCAGACATGGTAGCGTATCTCACCTTTCACCTTCTCCAAAACATAAGCTAAATTAACACGAGATCAACATGTTAAAGTAGACAATCAGATTTATGATATTTTAGCAGGATAGGATATAAAATGCTTGCATTGGCAGTAAGTATAACATTATATAAACCATCAGTGTAGAGTGATCAGGGTTGAATCCACAACATATACTTATATACATACATAATTTAGCCACAGGAGTCAAGTTGGAAAGGTTAAATGTATATCCTAGATGCATCATTTAAGATGAAAGCTAACTGAAGAGCTAATAGTCAAGCACTTTTGCCTATGGAAGCTTTTTTGGCACTTCTTGTCTGTTGTGTATTTCCTACTAGGAAGCTGAGCTTTTTTTGCTGGTACCTAGAATACCTTAGAAACTAATTAGCAGCTAAAGATGCAGAGGTGTTACAATACACCTTGGTTATATGAAACTATCTCACCAAACAAAAATCCCACTGAAAGACAGTATTGGAGGAAAGTAAGTTTCTTCAGGACTAGCTCTTAGAAAGCTCTCTGGAATATCATAGGCTCATTCTCAAGGTAGCTCTCTAGCAAAACCACCACCCAGCTCAACATAACCAAATGGAATACACTGTGAGGAAATGGGAAACGAATTTTCTGGCATTAAAAAGGCATGTTACTGCCAAATTCTCTCCTTTTCTTACTTTTCAACTCAAGTAGTGCTAACTGCCAAGTCAAACGAAATCACTAATGTAGATAAGACAATCCTAGATATTTGTAGAGACTAATAATGAACCTTATTATACACAGGTATAATGAATTAGGACCCACAAAGCCACTTAGTACTGTGCCTGTGAGTCATTATGCTACTTGTCTAGACACAAGGTCTTCTACCCCAGTCAGATATGATTTTGGTCAGAATTATCTTCCTTAACTCCACCACTATGTAACATAAGCTGGACAGAAGGCAATAATGCAACAGCTCCAATGACAAAGCAATTCTGCCACTATTGTTACAAGGTTAGTCACTTTGATCGCTTGTATGGTCTTCCTTACACTTTAGGTGTACAAGTAAAAGCCACAGCAAACAATCTGACTGTTCAGTCAAAGAGGCTTCTGAGAGGCATATCCACGCATCTCTATCAAATTGACTCCTGAATTCTGCTAAAACAGATACTGTTCAAGACCGAGAGCTTCATCTGAATGTGTTGCTAGTGACCAAATACCATACAAGGACTGGTTAATCCTCTGGCAAGTGAAGCAATCTAGGGACAGACAAAAATTGGCCACAAGAACACCTGGCTCTACACATACCAGAGAAGAAATTACACAAAAGAAACATGCTATTAAAAAAACAAAACCACAACCCAGAGTCCACTACACCAAGCAGATAAACTCAGGGCTGACAATATTCTGTTCTTTAACTACGGGATCAAGCCTTCAGTACTTGCCCTTCTCAGTTTTAAGAAGTAGCAAGTCAGCTACACCGAAGGGAGAAGAGAGTAACTGATACACTACTTATGTTGCAACAGACAGACTCAAGAGCTATTGTATCAATCTCACCAAAAAGGGTGGTTCTACAGGAGGAAGAAAAAACATTGAAAAGTGTTACTTTTAATCACTCTTAAATCCACAAATCAAGAATGGATAAACTTCTTGGCTTATGCTTCCCGAGACAAAAATTGCTATAAAAACAATTTTGATTTTTAAAAACACAGTACAAAAACTTGCCTGGTAATTGAAGTAAATACTGGTATGGCTCTAGGATTCTTTTAGATGTTTCATCCATTCCATCCATTTCTTTATTTCATAAAAGGTGGTCCACTGTTAAAGAAAATGTTAAGATTGTTTACATCAAAAAATTGGGAAGTAAAAAAAATAGATGCATACAATTAATAAAAACTCAGCTTACTTCAAGGTTAGATACAAATACCCCAATTCTGAACATGACACTTTCTGTTAACATTACCTTCACTACACAAGAAAAGTCTTCAGGACATCATTTAGAAAAGAAAAAAGCATATGTATTAAACAGTTATTTTTAATTATTCATGAATAGTTTAAACCAACACCTAGACTTTGTTTGCTCTAATAATACATGTTAGAGGGCTTAGATGATAGAGAAGTGTTTAAAACATTAGCATTCACAACAATGAAGCTCCACTGTAAGTCTTTCGAGAAGACACTCAGCACATACAAAACCTCACGACTAATCTGCTTAGACCTCCCTAAGTGCTTTCCCCATACAAAAGTGGAGATGCCAAAGAGCAGAAAATACACCTTACAACAAGGCAACCTAAACAAGCTGAACACTAGCTTCAGCCTTCTGACAGAATTTCAGTCCTGTTTTAGAAGGCAGGACAGGAACATACCATTTTCCTACCTCTGTTTAAGCACACAGACATCTATTCACACTTTCCCATATACTACACACATCATAGCCTCTTACAATAAATCTTTTAGGATCCATTCCCTACATGGCTTGACAATTCTCTATTGATTATGTTTCAGTTCACATACCTTTGGTCATCTATATCTGAGTTTTTTAGACTGTTCTCTGTAACAGATATTCTGTCCTCTCACCTCTAGCCTTCCTTGCTGCACTGCAGATGCAGCAGCTCAAAACAATTCTTCTAATGTCATTTTAAGACAGGAACTGCAGCAGTAGCACAAAATCTCATGCTACTTCAGCATCCTTTCTCAGCTCCTTAGCTAGCTTCCTGGAAAGGATGTACTTTTTGCCCCTGGAGCAAGTGAATAGTTATATAAATTATCCATAAAAATAACTATTTTAAAGTGATATTTATAAGCATGGACTGATGATTTTTAATGCGAGTACATTAAGGGGAGTGGTTAACATGAGTGGAACAAACTATGTTTCACACTTGATCAAAGTAATCCAGCAATACTTTCCCATAAAAAACTCAAAAGGTCAGTATTGAGATCACTGCTTTCTCTTAAGCTACCTGGACAAACTGGTATTCCTCAACATTCATGACCTTTTCCTTTCAGCAGAGTTCCATCAGCTTCTGTCTACTCCCATTCCCACCCTCCACACCCATCAGTATTAGCAGCAGTCCAAACTTGGGAACTGATCTGCATTAATAACCATTTTCCAAGCTTAGGTTTGGATCAATTCCTTTATTTGCTTCACTGCATATGTTAATCAAATGTATCTGCGCTTCAGGGGCAAGAAAGGCTATTTCAGCACACACAATTGCCAACAAAATGCTCGTAAGATTGCACCTTTTGGGAAAGCTTTGCATAGTTTCTTAGCAGTACAGCCTTTCCATCCTATCCCACAGTGTGCCAGCACAACTAGTGCTCAGGCCACACAGTAATCTAAATCAGATTTGACACCCTCAACTCCCTGTTTTGTTTTCAGCTTGTTGATATAACTGAAGGGATAGGAACTGCTTTTAAGCTAGCACCATCACCGAGAGTCAGCTGTCAAACTGTACCTTTATATATCAAGGATAAGTCGCAAAGGACTTCAGTGAGGAAGTGAAATCAAAAAGATTATCACAGTCCACCTCCAGATGTTTTAAGCAGAAAGAAGCCGGTAGAGATGGATATAAGGAGACACTATCAGCTTGACAACTCTCCTGTGACTATTAGTTGTCAAAAAGCCAGACAGATGGCTTAGAATTGAAAGTGCCTATCTATCCAACAGCGCTGGGAGGAAATGTCAGGGTTGGAATTGCTTCTCTGAAAAAAAGTTTCTGCTTAAAAGTAAACCTCAAAATTCTTCCTCTCCACTCAGGGAATTAGGAGGTCTCTTGCCTGTCTGTAGGACACTAAGGCAATATTCAGAATCCCCAACTAACTTAAAATCTTCTCATATTACACAGCATCAGACTAAATCTTTGCATCTTTTGACATAAAACTAATAGGACTCCACCTGAAATGCTGCTTATCAGCAGAAAATTAGTCAGACACTTCTACAAGTGCCAAGATTTTTTTATTTTTTTTTTAATAAAAGGAAGGCAAGAAAGCTCTAATAGGCAAATAGCGAATGGTAACTTGGCTTAAATCACTATAGCTAAACTTTTCCCAACTGCTATGCCACCTTTAAATGAAGTGATAGGTAACCGCCGCTAAGAAAAGGAGAAACAGTCTGACTACCCACTGAAACAAGAACAGCGAACATAACCTCCCCCAAACTTCTACAAAGCAAGGGACACTCGATAAAGAAATGTGTAAATGAAGTTGTTTATAAAGGCCTGTAAACAGCAATACCATGATACAAGACTTGTAATTTTACTGCTCTTGGCACAAAATTACTACATCTGACACCTGGGAAATGCTTGGTATTAAGCGTTTCCTACCTAGGTGACCTACCAATTTACTACAGAGGCTACACTGTTGCAGAAAGTCTTCTCAATTAAGACATTCAGAGACAAGATCTCAGTCAGCACCTCATAATAAAAAGTAAAACTCCCAGGAGTTAATAAATGAAAGGGAATGCAAAGCCTTTAGTTAGTGAAAGTGCAAGCATTGATTACATGTACACTTATTCAAAAGATTAAGCCAGTTAAGGTCATTTTGCTTTTTTAAAACAGTTTCCTTATAAACCGGTACACAGACTTGCTGCATTTCAATTCATGCACAACTACGTTATTTTTCCAGTTATTACTCAGTATCCCCACATAAGCACACAGAACAGCTGTCACAGGCACAGGCCGTGCAACCATGACACAGGGCCTACAAAACCGTCTTTTGGACTGCAACAAACCTTAACTCTAACCATCTCTGCGAAAACACACAAGACACCAGAGTAATACGGTGACATGGGCTTCCGTAAGTTGGAACTACTCTAAAACTACACTTGAAGCTGCGATCTGTGTCGAGGAGCTTTCTAGAGAGGGTGCAAGTAATGTTAATTCTAGGTGGCATGTCAACAAAAATCTTCGCTTTGGAACTTTGTAAAACAGCTTCTCATCCCACCCCTTCTACAGAATATTCCCCTCCTCGTCCACATTAGGGGAATATGATCACTGAAATAGTCCAGGTTAAATACACAGACAGTGTTTTAAAAAGAATTATCATCTCGGTGGCTCCAATCACAAGAGGTTACACAGAAAACACGAGAGAACCACCAAAGGAGCAGAGAACTGTAGTGTGCAAAAGAACTATCCAGAAAGTTCTTAAATCGGCCCCATCACAGAATTCAGTGTAACAAGATACTGGTTTCACTGTAAAAAAAAAAAAAAATCCCAAAGTGAGGGATGTGGCAGTGAGAAGGTCCGTTTCAGAAGGAATACACAGAAACCGCAGTGAATGTGTATTGTTTGGAGGAGACTATCAAGGCTCTTAATCCAAGCGCAACTTGGGCAGGATACCCGTCACCCTCGCCCACATTCTCATTCCGGTCAGCAGAGCCCTCTTTGCCCTCCCTAGGCTGACACCGAACAAAACCCGGCACCCGCGGGCCGGGCAGCTTCCCCCGGGCGCAGGGGGAGCCACACACCCTCCCTAAAGACCCGGAGAAGCAAACAAGCAGCTTTCCACAGCCGCGATCTCAGCCGAACTCCTGTCCGGCTCGGAACTCGCGTTTCGCGGAGGACACGGAGCCGTCGCCATTGCTAACCCCCGCCCAACACACCACAGCCACGCCAAAGCAAGCTGGGCTCGTCGTTCGGAGCCCCGGAGGAGAGGCAGGCGCGGCAGAGCACC
>Ga0065711_1049318_pt1 | contig 11361 bp, 13 predicted proteins | sample Hoacrofraction12_FD_59098 | JGI IMG/M metagenome (GOLD analysis project Ga0065711, IMG submission 59098) | Hoatzin crop microbial communities from Cojedes, Venezuela - Epithelial fraction 12 v2 (version 2) | ecosystem: Host-associated > Birds > Digestive system > Esophagus > Crop | place... | reverse complement strand
AGCCTTCTCTTCTCCAGGCTGAACAAGCCCAGCTCCCTCAGCCTTTCCTTGTAGGAGAGATGCTCCAGTCCCCTCATCATCCTCGTAGCCCTCCGCTGGACTCTCTCCAGTAGCTCCTCCACCCTGGAGCACTTTCCCCAAGTCACGACTGACCATGGACAGTATTTCAGGTCTCTGGGTGTTTTTCCCTACCACAAAATCTTCCCGGAGGCTCCGTTCGCATCCCCAGGAGCTCACCTCTCAGGCACTGCCTTGGGTGGCCCAGCCCAATGCCCATCGCAGCCCTGTGCCCCTGAGCCCAGAGCTGCCTGGCTTCCCCAGGTGTCCCCCACCTTTCAGCAGCATGCAGGCCAGCCCCTGTCCTCTTCTCTCCAGGCCGGACAGCACATGAGTGGAAACGACGCTCCTGTGACACCCTGCTCCTAGAGCATCCTCCCAGTCCAGAGGGCATGGAGCAGAAGTCACCAAAACTGAAAGAGATGGGGTGTAACCTAACAAAATCTGCATTTTCTGTTGCGTTTTTGACAGTGTTCTGACCTGGTGACAAACCAGGAGCGATGCCCTCTGCAGCAGCACAGGGCAGGGAGTTTTCCTGGTGCTGCCCGTCACCCCAAGGACCTCCGGGAGCTGCTGACCCCGCCGACCAGGAGCAGCTGCCATTTCAGCAGCCTGCATTGCTCGTATTTTAAAGTAGGCTTCTCCCTGGAAACTGAGCAAAACTCACCTTGTTGCACCACAACGGGGCCCAGAGAGAAGCTGTTGGCTTCCAGAGACCTGGAAAACACACAGAGATTTTTCACTTGGCATTTTTAAAGCAAGAATAGTACCATATTGATTTTACTAAGGCTAAAACCAGTCACATTTGCTCTACTTAAGCACCGTCTGGCAGTTTTACACAGTATGATAATCTCTAAGCTCACACAGAAAGCCTGCCCTGGACAGCAACAAAATAGCAGTCAGGTGCTGGACCGGCAGGAGCCTACTGTGGGTTTTTTTTAACCCCAGTTACCCCAGGACAGGAGTAGGTGGGTCAGTGAACCCCATCCCTGCTGCGCAAGGCAGTGATCCCGAGGGGACAGCCGGCACTCCTCAATCCCAAGCACAACCTTTCCACTATTCTCTGTGCAGCTGTGCTGTTACCTTTCCACACAAAAGCTTAACCACAACAGAGGAAACCAGAAAACAATGCTAGGCAGTTTTAAACACAATTTAATATAATGAATGGAAATTGTTAAGCATCTTAAGATAATACCTAACCAGTTCAGCTCTAGAGTTCCCTCCCCCACAAAACAACAGAGAATTAAACTTAGATCAACTCTATACTGCAGCTTCTGCATTGCGTTTTTGATACTTTTCTGATGTTTTTCTAGCTGGTTAATGCTGGCTAGCAGAGGGAGTAGTTGTTCTCAGACATTTTTCCTGTTGCAGCGCCCTGTGGCAGTTGTTGAACAGACCAGTGACGCCCAGTGAACCACCAGCCTTCGGGGCCAGGCACCTACGCGCTTCCAACAGCCAATGCAGCCTGGCTTGTCATGCCCATAGAAAAAAGAAAAAACTATATTTGTCTCTTAAAAATATTCCTACAGGTATGGTTACTCTTCACCTTTCACCTGCATTAGCTGGTGAGAAGGGAACTTGGTCTCACCACCAGAAGAGAGGATCTGCTTGTCTTTATGATTCCCATGCTGTACAAATCGCAGCCCCTACGCAGAGTAGTTTGAAATGTTGCTGTGTTTTTTAAGTTTGCTGGAGTTAGAATTAAAATGCAAGACTTTGACCGTGATATGGAATTAAGCATTAGATAGGTAATTCTCGTTAATGTATTGCCAACGGTGGCTGAGGCTAAGGTGTCAGAGAGGCCCTCTGCCAGGGAGCTCCGGGATGAAGCAAGTCCAAGGCAGTCAGCACAGCTGGGAAGCAGCTACAGGCAGGCATTTGGTCTCCCATACTCAGCCAGAGCAGTACCATAGCCTCCTGCCATGGGCCAGACTGCTGAAATCCATCCATCTCCCTACTTACCCTGCACAGCCAAAGGCATGATTTCACTGGAGAAACCAAGGCAGCCGTCATCCCCCCTTTTGCTGCTGACACAGTGGCCTCGGGGCAGCAAAACCCCTATCTCAGCAGAAACCATCCCCACAGAGAGGAAGCAAAACAACCCTGACTGGGCTTTTTCACACCCTGAAACAACCTGCACAATTCAGCTGCTGATCTGGTAGCAACTGCATCAGCTCACAGGGCTTCTACAAGGGAATCTGGCTTTAATGCACCTTCTAATGCCACCAACAGCCAGTCCCCGTGTGGATAACACACATGGCACAAGCAGTACCTAAGGGGCCTTCTGCACGGGGACGGCAGGGACTCCATCCCACATCCAGCCATGCCCTCCCTGTGGCAAGGGACCATGACATGCAGGTCCCAAGGAGCATTCTGACCAGCGCAGCTCAACTGGGACCCACCACCACTTCAACTAGCATCAGAAACTAGTCATCCAGCACATCAGCCAAGCTCTTCACAGACTGCCAGCCAAGGCGTGAACAGAGCGACCCAAGGGATTGCTGTGAACTACTTGCAACTTAGGAGAGTCCATCAAATCCTTTCACAAAATAGTTTTCATGTCCTGTAACCCTGGTTTTTAGTGTTCACAGGAAGAGAGGCTTTTAAATCTCAGTCCCTGGCAGGCAGCTTAGCATGAGGGGGGACCCAGCCGCCCCACTAACCTGGGGACACAAGCTAACCCTCACTGCCCTTGGGTTCGTTGGATGGCTGGGTGTTTGGGGTTTTTTTAACAGTTATTCTTGCAGTGTTCTTTGCTGCTTCTGCCATCGTGTGGCCAGTTCGAGGATGAGCGCTGTCGCTGGCAGAACGTGCAGTCGGCTTGCCAGGTTTTAAAGCTGTTTGATGGATTTTTATAATATCCAGTGGAGTATGCAGTCAATGGTGATGTATTACTTCTCTTCAAGATCCATCCCGCCTCCCGATGAATACTGCAGATTTATCTTTAATGTTGTGCTGGCTTGAAGTAGATCTTGTTAATCCAACAGATTAGATTGACAGCTAATTTATCGTAAGCGCACGCCCTCCCTTTTGACTTGCTGCTTGTGGAGCTCCTCCTCATGCTGGGCAAGAGGGCTGGAGAAAGGACACTCACTGGTGACCACCACTGCAGCTACCCGCTTTTGAATTTAATCATCCTCCCCGAGAACCAGCCCAGTACCGTCTCCATCTGGGAAAGGCTGAGTTTGTGCTCAGGGCTGCTGCAGTCACAGCACTCTGCAGAGACTGGCAGAGCTCTGTCCTTGCCCACAAGTACCTCGATGTGTACCAGGACCCCTTCCCCGACTTCCTCGGGGGGATGCCGAGCAAGTGGCAACATCAGGTTTCTTCCTCCCCTTCTCCTGAATGGGGAAGATCCTTCACTGATTCGGTGACAATGTTGTCTATAAGAAATTAGAAAGTTTTTGCCAGCAGATTCCAAGGCAGAAGCCCTGTCTGTTCACACCCAAGACTTTCAAAGCCACTCTGCAGCGATCTTCGCTTACCCTGCCAGCACAGGGCTGACCAACAGGCACAGGACCAGAAGCTCGCTTTCCAAAAGAGGCCAAAACCACCAAAACCCTGTGTTTGGGAGCCCTGCGTATGGCCTTTAGCCACTGACATCTCTGGGTATTTCTCAGTGCCTCTCACCAGGGCGGGGTGTAGGCTTCCTCCTCCTCACATGCCCCTCTGCCTGGAAAAAAGCAGGTCTCGGCCCGTGTGGGCAAGAGAACGCCCAGGTGATATCACAGCTTTCACTGGCAAGAATTGCATCATACTTGCAAAACACCCACGAGGGAAGGAAGCCAATAACTCCGTCTGCAGAGGGGTTTGCATGGAGACCTGCCTCAGTCCTTCCCTCAGAGCCTGTGCGTCCCGTCCCCCCCGGATCAGCACCAGTGAGCATCGCGCAGTGCCCGTTCCCAAAGCCCTCCTGCCTCATGGCCTGTGCCAAAACCATCTGCTCTGGACTTACAACTTCCTCTGGGAAGTCACAACCTGCAGCGGGGACCTCCCAGAGAGGGCCCTGGGCTTTCCCCAGCCTTCCCGGAAAAACGAAGGAAGAGGCAAGTTCGGAGCCTGCGCCGAGCACTACCGAGTTGACTCAGCAGCAGCAGCCCTGCTGCGGTGTCTGTCAAGCAAGGGGTTTTGCACGTGCTTTTCTCCACCCACCAGCCCATTTTAAACCAGTTTGTCACTCCACCAGCAGCTTTCTTTCCTGGAGCAGGGTGCAGAGCTCGAATGCTGGTAGCTGCAATCCTGCCCAGCAATTGTACCTTGCAGCCTACAAACACAAGCCTAGCAAAAAAAAAACCAGCAGAAGACGTGCAAAATCACCCCCAAAACCTCTTCCTACAGCTGCACATGGAAGTTGGCTTGTAAAGTCTGCTGCAGAGCGCGGCTTGTGTAGGCAGAACAGTGATTTACACCACCAGGTCAGGGATTTGTGCTAGAGTCTTGCTAAACCCAGCTGCACTGAGATATAAATGCAGATTAATAGGTGAAAGTTCTCTCACAGACAAGGCCTGGGCTCTGATTGCCACCAAAGGCTTTAAAATTGAAACTTTTGGTTAATAAACTGGCTCTTGATCCCATATCCAGTGATATGCTGTAGCAAAAGCCCTTCTAATTAATACACTGATAGTCCTTCTCAAGGGGTACTTTGCCCTTGTAGTCTGAAAAAAACTATTCAAAGATACAGTGACTTACAGACTGATAATTTACAAAAGAGAAAGACTACCAATTTTAGTTAACAGAACTCCCCTTTTAAAAATCAAGCTTTTTATAAAAAGGGGAAGAAAACAGTGAGTATGTTCGGTACACGATGTGACAAATTTATATACCTCAGACCTCAGCACATTCCCTCATGCCCAGAGACAAATACATCCATTATATAAATTTGATTATATCCATTCCTCCTCCTGCCAGCAGTAATGTCTCCAACAAGGCTCATTTAACTTCGAAAGGGAAATTTTTCATATTTTCTTAATTTCCAGTCCTCGTTATCTTCTCTTTCCCTGCAAAGTCTTAATAGCCTCTTCCATAACAATCAAGAGAAGCTTGGGGAGTTACTCATACCTAATTAAGCCTTGATTTTTTCTAAAACTTTTGCAGAATACATGACAGCAAACACTCCAGCTCTCATTTTTAATGTAATACAACAGAGGATCTACAACAGATTACAAAAACACAAAAGAAGCCCCGTGCGTGGTTTTTCATTAGCAACGTATGCAGCCTCTGAGAGCTGCAGGGTGTAAAAGCTGCCCAAAGTCACACAACAGAATTTTTCAGCTCAGTATTTTGAACAATCTCATGGAAGTCAGCTGTGCCCTAGTGCACTTACCCGGAAGAAAGAAAAGTATTTCCCAACGCTTCCTTTTTCTGACAGAGCTAGGAAACTGCCACCAGAGCACGCTGGCACCCAGCCCACCTGAGCCAGAGGGTAGGAGCCACAAGCGTGAGAAAGGGCACGTAACAATCAACTTCTCAAGCTCAAAAAAAGCAAAGCCATCCACTCCAGGCTTTTATCAACCCAAACGCCCATGCTGAGGTTTAAAATCCACTAACCTTGCTCATACATATTTATTTAAGCAGATGCTTACTGTAACCAGCTTCCAGCAGCAGCATGATCTGAGAAAGAGCCCCACACCTTCACGCTGCCTCACAGCACATCTGGGATACCTCCAGCCACATCCCCCGGGATGGCAAAGCCAGGGAGCAGAGGCTGCTCACCACCCCGCCGGTCACCACTGCCCTGGGGCAAGACAATTTTTATTAATTTTTTTTTACCTTTGGTCCAGAACAAAGAAGAAATAACTGAATGTGAAAAACCTTCACCCTCCTAAGTCCCAGGAGGGCCCTGGCTGTATATATGCCCTACATCATGTGGTGGGATTGACAGGGAGGGTGGTGGGGAATGAGGAGCACCTGCAGGCACCCCGCAGGATGCGACCCTTGCATTTGCCTTGCAAAATGCCCGTTAGCAGGGGTTGCTTGCACTTGCACTTAGTTGCCTTTACAGCCCTAAACCAATGTTCAAATTCCAGTGTCTGGGATGCTTTCTCAGAAACCACTTCCTGGCTCCTCTTCTGTAATTCGGGGTTAGCGAAGGAGTGGGCAAAGAACCATCATGTTTTTCACACAGTCACAAATCCCTGTCTCTTCGTGAGCTTGTTTTCCCTCGTCAGTCCTGGCCGCTGCTGGGTCCCCCCACCCCATGGCTCCTCGATCCGTGGAGCACCCTGAGACCGGGCTCGCCTTGCCCGTCCTGCCCTCGGGGCGTGGGACATCCTCGCTGCAGGTGCCCAGAGCACTGACTCCCAGAGGGTCTCTGCATCCGAGGGCTGGAAATGACGGTGAGACGCACAGTGGTTTGCACTCCCCCAGAAAGGCTCATGTAGCAGGAAAAATATATACAATTGATTTTTTATTAATAAAATGCAACAGTGGATGTACAGCAGGAGAGATACCTGTGTGTCTTAACACCGGCTTGCTGCGGGGCGACCTCCTGCCCTGCCCACACTTGAGCGACAAGTCGAGCAAGAGATTCTGTGATTCTGTGACTTCAGATTACAACAGGCTGCCCAGAGAAGCTGTGGCTGCCCCCTCCCTGTCAGTGTCTAAGGCCAGGCTGGATGGAGCTCTGAGCAACCTGATCTGGTGGAAGATGTCCCTGCTCATGGCAAGGGGGTTGGAACCAGGTGATCTTTAAGGTCCCTTCCAACCCAAGCCATTCTATGATTCTAAGGGCTCCCAGAGCAGCTCTCAGAGTCAGTGTCGCCTTCCCCATCCACTCCTGGGGGTAGGGGTTAAAAAATAAAGTGCGATTGCTGGCTAAGCCCAGGTAGTGGTCAGAAAGCAAAGCGTAAAGAAGTGGGAGAAAGCAGAGCAGGGCTGTGGCTGCAGCTGGCGGGGCTGGCAGCCTCACCGATGGCACCCTCTGCCAGGCTCTCCTCCAGGTCTTCCCGCTGCCTGGAAAGCTTGGTGATGTGCTGTGTACAGGGGGCTTGGCAGCGTTCTCAGCACTGACCAGGAAATACTCTTCCCATCCCTCTTCTTAAAGGAGCAGTAGTCTCTCTCCTACCCTCCAAATTTCAGCCCACGCAGTTAAATTTTGATAGCAGTAACAGGCATCAGGAAAAAATCAATTCTGCAAAGCAATGTTGGGTATGAGGAGGTGGGACCAGCTGTGCCCCAGTGTACGCCTGTGCCCCCAGGCACTTGCTAAAACGTCTCTGTCTCCTCCCAGCACCGTACAAATCACCACCAACTTCTGCAAAGCTCAGAGATGCACAGCCTCCCTCCCTCCCTCCGTCCTTCAGGCACAGAATGACACATGCCATGGAGAGAGCTGCTGGTGGCCATGCCGCCGGCCGTGGGTTCCCCAAGCGAGCACCATCCAGGGGCAATGGGCTGCAGACATGCAAAACTCACACGCTTCTGCGTCACCGGTTTGCAACAAATGCAGCCGCAGCCCGGGCTGAGGCACCACGAAAACGCTTGTGGAAGCGGGAACCAAGATTTGCCTAACCCAGTCCTTCGGAGACAGCCCCTCTGCGAACTTGAAAAGGAAGTGTTAGATAATATAAAAATACTCCAATGCAAAGCGTGATTGTATCACCCGGCTGGCTCCAGCCCTCCCTGCAGAAAATGCCACTGACACCATTTACTTTCTGCATCAGCAGACGGAAGGTGGGTCTCCCCGGGGCGGTTGCTGTTGCATCACTTGGTGCTTCTCAGCACCCCTCAGGCTCCAGCGCTTTCCAACAAAGGAAATTGTCCTCATGGGAGGGTACCACTCACCTCTACATCATTTTGGGGACATCTCCTCAAGGCAAGCGCTGCTGCTGGGCACCACGCCTGGCCTCAGCGCACCCACCAGCAGATCAGACGTGCCAGGACCAGCCTGGGAGGCGTGGCACCTCGCCCTGCTGGCAGCAGGCAGGGCCACCAAGGACCATACCTGCCAGAGACCTCCTCCTCCGGCTGGTTGTTCAGCTGTTGGGCTGTAAGACGAACCCCAGGAGGAGAACGATGGAAGAAGGAGCCCTGCCCACCCTGCCTGCCCCAGGCGTGCAGCCCCTGCTAAAGCCTCTGCTTCTCACTTGCAGCCGGACCAGTCCAGCCTGCTACTCCATGGCACAGGGCAGCCATTAATTAATATCTTTTGGTTTACCTTTGACCACAGAGATCTCAAGATCTCATTTCTGAGATGCTTCTGGCTTTGAGATAGACCATTTTTAACACAGAGTTGTTGCTGCTCACCTTTTAAAGAAGATAAAAGTCGTATTCCCAGCTGGCGCAGACCAGAGCCATCTTCCTGGCTGTAGGAGGGATCAGCTGCTCTACAGCCATGGAAACACCAGGATGAGGCGGGTTGATTTTGAATTATGTTTGAACCGCTTGTCTGCACCGCTCACTCGAGATCATTACGCCAGGGGAAAGTGCGTTAGATCAACCGAACCGGTTTCTGACAGCCGGCTCCCAGCGAAAGTTTCCTTCAGCTGCCCAGCAGTGCCCGCCGCGCCAGTTCTGCCTTTGGACTCGTCTCGCTGGGCGACTGCTCCGGCCCTGGGTGTCACCCGGGCACGCCATGTCCCTGCATGGCTCCCGCACCCGTGCCGAGGAGCCGCACCGCCGGGAGCCGTGGGCAGCACCGGAGGGAAGGAGCTGGCTGCCGGGCGCTCCCGAGCCCACTCGGCTCCCGCTCCCCACACCGCTCCGGAGCCGCGGCCATGGGCTGTTTTGGGGTGCCGGCTGTTTGGGAGGGCTTGGCCTCCTCCCAGACCCGCTGGGCGTGCGAGAAGCGGCCGTTAGAGGGGATAAACTCTTCGTGTTTCTCTCCCCGCGGTCCCGCGGACTTCTGTGGCCCTGGCAGAAGGAGCCTGGGCCAGCCCCGCGGGGACACGCACAGCCCCGTCCCACCCCGGGAGAAGGGCAAGGACTCTCCGCCTCCCCCCCCACCGCAGGGATTTCCACCAGAGACAAGGGTTTACTAAAAGTGCTGTATTTACAGGCCAGTATTAATTTATTGCTCTTGTAATTTACAATCTATTTACAATTGGTCACTATCATCACTGACAGCTGAACCTAGCAGAGCTGGAACTTTACAGCAGACTGGCAAGGCAGAGCAGCCAGAGTTTCTCTTCTTCTCCCTTTTCAGCCGCACCGAGGGAAGGGCTTGAGCGATGTCGCTTCCCCTGGAGTGGGAGAGCCTTGCCTGTTAACCAGTAACCAGGGGAGCAGAGGTGACTCACGCTCTGCTGCCGAGCACAGCTCAAGTCCCAGTGCTGGTTGTGGCCGTGGAGGAAAAACTGCTGCACTGCTGGCTTCACGTAGCGCGTTCCTAGGGCTGAGGGTTGGCTTCCCGTCACGCACACCCCGCCGGAGCCGGGCAGCACGAGCCCTCCGGCACAGCACGGCCCCGTGAGAGCATGGCTCTGCCAGACACAGCGCGTGTCACAGGTGGGTTCGGTCGGGATGCGGATGCTGCTCGTTCTCCCATCTCAAAACTGAGCTGTGGACAGGTCAGGGACTGCCCTGGACTGCAGCTGCCAAGCTGTCAGCCACACGGGAGGATTTTGCCCGGCCTGTGGGTCACCACTGTCCTGGGAGGACGGCAGGATCAGGAGGAACATTCCCCTCCCGGGAAGGAGCCTCCAGCAGCCTCCACCACCACCAGCCGCCATCGAGCTAAGCAAGCCTTGGCTGATGGGCTGCAAGGACACGCAGACAACGCGGGCATCACCCCACTTCACCGCGCGAGAGGACTCCTGACAGCCCTGCCAGACGTGGCTGGGGGCCAGGAGAAGCTCTTCCACAGACCATCCGTGGCTGCTCTCCCACCTTCACCAGCAGGAAATCAAACCTGTCCAGGCAGCAGACAGCGACTGGATGAGGTGCCGAGTCGGCCCCTGACCTGCGAAGACAGCTTTGCCTGGGTGTAGGTCAACTGAAGAGACAACCTCTTCCCCTGGGATCTTTGCTCTGATCTTCCTCTCTTCCACAGGCTCGGCCGGGTTCAGACCGAGCCTTCCACAGAATACTAACACGGGGTCGGCAAGCAGCCGGCTGTTCCCTTTTCAGACGAGTTTGCAGCCCGGCTGCCAGAGAGGCATCTTACCAAGGGACTTCTGGCTCGCTCCTGCGGATATCTGGTTTTCAAGCCACGCAGAGGACAACGGTGCTGTTCATGCCCCCAGGACCCAGCGCCCAGGACGGCCAGCCCTGGCCAAGCACCCCAGAAGCCCTGCGCAAGCACAGGTCCCGCTGCCACCGCAGTCTGGAGTCTCCTGGGACCGCACATTCCCCGGGCTGCGCCTTCCTGCTCAGGGGACGATGGCGGGCTGCTGCTTCCTCTGCTCCTGCCTCAGCTTCAGAGCCAGCATCGCCCGGCGGTACAAATCTGGGAGGAAGGGAGGCGGTGAGGGGCCAGCTCCGGAGCCCGCCCGGCAGCCGGTGCCGGGCGAGGGCTGCAAGGACAGCCCAGGCTCCAGCACTTGCGCGGTCTCCTCGCGCCCCAGCTGCAGGCAGCGGCAGCGGCCGGAGCAACAGCCCCCACCTCGCCCTGCAGCAGCACTCGCTTGCGCCCGTGCCCTCCCACCAAGCACCCCGCGGCCAAGGGCTCCCGCACAGCTCGCGCCCCGCTGCCGGCAGCCCAGACCCCTCCACGCTTTTCGGCAAAATCTGTCCTGGGAAATACAAACCAAAGGTGCTGGAGACTTCCTCACGCCGCTGCTCCACGGCAGGTTCCTGCGACTTGATCTTGTTCTTGATTTTCTTCTTCTTTTTCTTTTTTATGCCCTGCCCTGGGTGGAGAAACACCAAATTTCAGGCACCACAACCGGGCAAGGGTGCAGCAGTGTGCCCTGGCTGCCAAGAGAGCTAATGGGATCCTGGGGTGCATTAGGAGGAGTGTGGCCAGAAGGTCGAGGGTGGTTCTCCTCCCCCTCTACGCTGCCCTAGTGAGGCCCCATCTGCAGTGCTGTGTCCAGTGCTGGGCTCCCCAGTTCAAGAAAGGTGAGGAGATACTGGAGAGAGTCCAGCGGAGGGCTACGAGGATGATGAGGGGACTGGAACATCTCTCCTATGAGGAGAGGCTGAAGGAGCTGGGCTTGTTCAGCCTGGAGAAGAGAAGGCTGCGAGAGGACCTTAGAAATGCCTATAAATATCTGCAGGGCGGGTGTCAGGAGGATGGGGCCAGACTCCTTTCAGTGGTGCCCAGTGACAGGACAAGGGGCAATGGGCACAAACTGAAGCAGAGGAAGTTCCGTCTGAACATGAGGAAGAACTTCTTCCCTCTGAGGGTGATGGAGCCCTGGAATA
>Ga0065711_1049317_pt1 | contig 11361 bp, 16 predicted proteins | sample Hoacrofraction12_FD_59098 | JGI IMG/M metagenome (GOLD analysis project Ga0065711, IMG submission 59098) | Hoatzin crop microbial communities from Cojedes, Venezuela - Epithelial fraction 12 v2 (version 2) | ecosystem: Host-associated > Birds > Digestive system > Esophagus > Crop | place... | reverse complement strand
CCCCCCCCCGCCCCGGTGCTGTTATTTCATCTCTCGGCTGCCAAACTCCTGGGAATTAATCCCGGCTGGCGCTGACAGCGTTTACATTCGGCGCTGCTCAGATAAACCACGTCAGCCGGCACAGCTGAAGGGGAGCCCGGCGTGGAAGGAAGGGCCGGCTCCTGCTCAGTATCAGCCCCACCAGGTGGGATGATTTTTTCCTGCCTTTTTTTTTTCTCCCCGGGGGCTTTGCTCTGGGCAAGCAGCTGCACAACCCCCCGCCGTGGCGAGGGGGCCGTAGGGCGGTCGGTACAGCGAAGCCCGGAGCTCCTGGCTGTTATCTCGCAGCAGGGATGTGTCCTTCAAGCCGGCGGGAGCCTGTGGGCTCAGTCTGCCGAGGCTCCTCTGCCTGTGCCACCCAGCAGGCGAGCGAGGACCGCTCCTCCCGCCAGCTCCCGCGGGCTGCGTTTCGGGCGGTGTTCGTAGCGCGGTTGTTGCACCTTCTCTGCTTCAGTCTCCCCCTCGCAGACGTGTTTCTGCCTGGCCCTCGCAGCCACCTCCTGGCTCTCCCCCGAGCTGTCGCTGGGCACCGGGGGGAGATGCCGCGTGTGGGGACGTGCCACCTCCGAGCCGAACCGCGCCGGGCTGGGAGCCGCCATTCCCGCCGCACGCGGCAGGCGCGGGGCAGGGAGCGGGGCCTTCCCAGGGCTGGAGCGCGGGAGAGCGGCCGGGAGCACGCCCCGCGCCTTGCCTTCGCTGTCAGATTCCCCTCTCCCTCCATTTCCCAGCCCATAAACCATCACCAGGGCCACCGAGTGGTGGCTGAGAGCGGGATCTCCTCCGGCTTCCTCCGGAGAGCGGTGCCTCCCAGCCAGCAGCATCCCCGGGCGCTGACACTCGGAAACAGGGTCGGTTCAGCCCGCTCAGGGCACAGGGCAGCCCGAGGGCGTGAGCCCATCTCCCGGGCGCCAGGGCCTGTTGCCCAGCGTGCCATGAACCTTGTCTTCCCACCCCGTCTCCTTTTCCACCAGCGCTTGCAGAGCACGGGCATGGCCGCAGGGTCCGGGTCATGGTGAGATTGTCCCAGCCACCGCGAACTGACGGGATCTGGGGGTAAATGTCGGTACGAAGTGAAGGCCTGTGTACATCTTTTCTCCCTGCAAGGTCATGCTGAAATTCCCAGCTCCTTTTCAACATGGGGCTGGTTGGAAAAACCAGCCCCATGTCAGCACCCTCGGGCCACCGATGGCTCTGGCTCGGCCCAGCCCAGCGTGCAATGCTCTGCGAGCCCCAGCGCCCCGCCGCAACCTCCCCACTCCCGAGCTGGCCCGTCCTTTTGCTCGTGTTTTCCCAGGCAATGCTTCCCATCTGGAGCACAGCAGCATGCAGGCTTTGCTGGCCGTTTGCTTCCGCCTGGAAGTGTACACAGGGGGTGGTGGAGACTCCAAGGATGGCTTATTAATCCCATTAACCGCACCAAGCGTCTTTTCCCCGAAAAAGATGCAGCGGGAAAGACAGATTGAACCAGGCAGTTATCCCCCTGCCCACGTGGGTAGCCTTTGGTTACCTTCTCCATGGCCGTGCCCACTTGGGCTTGGTTTGCATAAGCTCTGGGGGATGAAACAGGCTCCCCTTGCACGGCCATCGCCGTCCCTGTAGCTTGGGGACCCCAGAGTAGCTCAAGTGCCTGGCCATGCGAGAGCTACCTCACCACGTGCAGGGCTGGAGAACATCAGCGTTGCCCTCAGCCTGACAGTGGACAAGCCAGCATCAGGCTCCCTGAGACCCCGGGCAGCCTCCAAGGCTCCGATCTCTGCCCTCCTCCCTCTCAGGCCCCACCAAGGCCCCCTCAGCCTCAGACCAGGATCCTGAGCTGGGACTGCTCCCCTAAAATTGCTTGTGGTCATGTGCTGGTGGTTTCCACCACCCCGGTGGGATGAGATCTCCCTTCCCTGAAAGCCCATTCTGATTTTTGCTGGTGTCCTCTCCAACAAAAAAGATTGCTCAGATTTCTTTTCCAAGCCTTGCACCCCACGGAAATGGGGCTTATGGGACCATAATGCACTTCTGTCTGTCTGTTTGTCCATGCGTCCTCTCCCAACAACTTTGGAAAGGTTGGCCAGCGTCAACCAGACTTGGCAGAGGTCTCAAATACATGACGGTCCTGTTCTGCAAAATGAGGAGGTGGAAAGAGCCATGGAGGGAAACCACAACGTGCCCAGCGGTGCTGGGACCCATCCCGCTGCCACACAGTCCGGTCGCAGTGTGAGGCGCAGGAGGAGCCGCGTGGGGCAGAGCCATGGACAGCTTGGCTTCCGCTGCTCAGGGAGACGTTTCCTGTTTTTAACGGCTGGGAACCATCTCACAGTCCTTGGAGGTTGCGGTTGCTGCGTCTCGTGGCCACCATCACCACAGGTTCCGTGTCCATCTCTTCCCCGCTGCCTCCCACAGGGAGAAGCCTTCGTCCCAGTGCCTGCCCGGCTTCACGTGCCGTGGAGGCTGCGTGTCAGCCTTGGGACGTCTGTTAGGGAAAGTCCCCGGCCGGCCCCGCGTGGCTCACCCTCCCTGCGTGCATGTTGGGCTGGTGAAGGCGCGGGAACAGCTCCCGGTTCAGGGAGAGCCCCGGAGGTTTGCCCAAGGAACCTGGCAGCCAAGAGCCCGGCGGAGGAGCAGACCTGCCCCTTCTCCCCGAGCCCGTCAGCAGAATGTCCCCGGCCACCTCCACCGGCCTCGGTGCGCAAGGGCCACGCAGGGCACGTCTCCTCCCGCTGCTGCTGGCTGCCGGCCGCGGTGCTCCCTCGCCGGGGCCCCGGAGCGAGCAGGCACCCACAGAGGTGCCTGGCCACGGGGCAGCCCCCGCACCCCCAGCCACCCTGCTGCTAAGAGACCACGCAGAGCCGGAGGGGTTTGATTGATTTATCCACTGAAGATACAGGTTTCGGTTTAATAACACCATTCTGTCCGGTTACAAACATACTAAAAACCTACAAAAAGAAAAACAAGTCACACCCATCGTACACGGAACGGCGTGTGTCAAACCAGCACGGAAGCGCCGAGGAACACGTACATGAACAGCACCCGCACAGCAACAGGAAAGACACGGAGCTACATCAGGCCACGCCGGCTCGTCTGTGGGTCGCGGTGGGACTGGTTAAGACATACTAACAATTAGAGACAACTTCAGCTATGGAAAATAATTAGCATCGCAGTCTGTTAAATAGGGGAGAGCCCAGGCAGGTGGTTTGAACCCTCCCGTCCTGGTAAGCCGGTCCAAGGTGAGCTCCCGGGCTTCCCTCGCACCCATCCGTGCGGCACCGCTGGCGCTGGCCCCGAGCGGTCCCCGCGCTGGGAGCGGGGCACGAGGGCGGCTTCCCCACGGCGAGGGGCAGGGAGGCCGAGCCCTGGTGCCAGAGGCCAGCCGGCCAACGTCTGGTCCCCACCGAAGTCACTGGGCACGCCCCAGAGAGCGGGGAGATGCTGGGATCCCCTTTACTGGGGTGAACTGGAGCAAACTGGCAGAGACGCAAGAGGAGTCCCCCAGGAGAGCCCACAGCTGGGCTGCCTCGGCCATGGGGATTTGTCCCACCACGAGAGAAGGCGAGGGTGGTGGCACAAGGTCCTTAGGGGTCCCTCGCCTGAATGGCTCTGGGGCATCAGGGTGTCTCTTGGCTGGCCGGGGCGATGTGGGGTGGCACCTCCTGGAAGCACTGGCCGTGGTGGGGGGGATGACAGGGTGGGTGGGATCCGTGTCCCATCCCAGCCTAACGCTTCCCCCTCCCCCCAGCGCCGAGCTCCCCCCGACCAAGCGCAGCGTCCAGCTCGGGGTGGGGGGGACATGGGCGGGCTGGTACGAGCGGGGGTCCCCAGTGGGAGCCAGGGCCAGGCGCTTGGCGGGGGGTACCCCAAAGCCCCCCTCACTCAGCACTCATCGGCTGCTGGCGGGGGGCAGAAGGACTCTCCCACCCGGGCCGCGGGTCCAAGCCCAGCCCCGATGCCGACGCAGCGACGTGGGCCGAGCCAGGGGCCCGATCCTGCCCTGGCTGCAGGGGCAGCGGCTCTGAGCCGAGCGGGGCTGGGCTGGGTTGCACGGGCACCGGAGGGGAGCAGAGCGGGCAGGAGCAGCCCAGCAGCATCCCTGGGGAAGGCAGATGGGGCTGGGGGATGTGGGGGTCTCCCCTGGGATGGGGAGAGACTGGGCCGGTCCCAGCACGTGCTGGCACCGTGCCCCAAGCCCCCAGCTTCTCGCCCGTGAATTCTGGGGGGGTCACTTTGCAAGGGGGTCCGTACACGCTACGGCCAAGGAGAGTGAAGCCGCATTCAGAGCGCGCGAGGGCACCGTCCCTGTCTCGACCCAAGCGAGCCGAGGAGCGGGACGTCGTGCCCCGGCGAGCGGCGGCTGGAGGGCAGGGGGATGCGGGGTCCCGGCCGTCTGCGGTGGGCTCGGGGGGGGGAGCAGCGGTGCAGGCGGGTGCACGCGTGTGAGACAGAGAGCCCCGCGCAGAGCCAGCACCCGGCCTCCCTCTCTGCTCTTCCAGACGGCGTTTATCAGCCCTGTCACTCTGGAATGGTATTTTTTCCTTTCTCTGTTCGTTTTCGTCTCTCCCCAGATGCGACTTTTCCCCGGGTGAAGCAACGCCAGCTCTGCGGGGGCGGCGAAGGGGGGGCGTTCGCTTTATCTCCGTCTCTTCCCCTGGCGAGCTCTGCCCCGGCCGCCCGCCCGGCTTCATCTCCCTTCCCACGGAGCGGGTAAAAATAAACACGGTTCTGTCCGCGTGCGTGCGGCCGGCCCGCAGCGTGGCTGCCGGGGGCTGCTCGAGGGGCAGCAGCTGCACGCATCTGGGTTGGCGTCCGAAAAATGCGCCCGGGAAAAACCCCAAGCCCGTCACGCACACGCGTGGGCGCGCAAGATCATGGGTCAGTTTTTTCTAGGGACGTGGAAAAAAAAAGAAAGAAGAAACCAAGCACGGTTCAAAGGAGGCAGGGGGGGGAGGCCTCCCTGCTGCTCCCCCAAAGCCAAGGCACTCGGTGGGTCGGGCACGGACACGGGGACTTCCCAGCCCCCCCAGACCGCCGCCCTGCTGAGCACGGCTGAGCCCCGTTCTGGCCGTGGGAAGGGAGAGGAAGGGTTTGCACTGCAAAATGAAAATTCCTGCCTGGAGAACGCTAACCTCAAAGCTTAACGTGTGAACTTTGTCGAAAGCTGAAACATCCCTGGACAGAAACCTGCCCGGCCCAGCACCCGCAGAGCAGGGGGAGTACCTGAGCTCGCTGAGCTCACGCGCCGCTGGCCCCGCCGTCTGGGCCGAAGCTGGTGAAGCCGTGCTCGTGAGAGTCCCGTGAGGCACCCAAAAACCAACACCTAACGGGCTTGCTCCAAGCGGTCGCTCTCCAGTCTCGCACTGGAGCAAAGTCAGCGACTCAGCAGGTCTTTCCCCGTCCGCACGGGCCCCATCGGGGCCCGGCCGGCAGCGGGTGTCGGGCAGATGCCTCCGCCAGCGGGCGAGGGCTGAGCGGCTGCTGTCACGTTCCGACAGGAGCCGGAGGCATCAGCTGCCGGCAGCTCACGGGTGCGGGCTGGCGGGCTGAACTTCAGGGGTGCTGAGCCTTACCGACAGCCCTCCCCCCCGCAAAGCAGCACCAGCTGCACCCTGTGCCCACCCCTGCCTGTCCTAAACCCCCCGACCTTGCACGCTGCCGTGCCGAGGACGGCTGTGCCCCAGCGCTGCCTTCCTTCCACCCAACCCTCTCCGCACGCCCAGGAGGTGCAGGGAGGCCGGCTCCTGGCTCCGTCGCTGCTCTTTTTTCTGTGGGACGCAGGGAGGGAAGAACGGCAGGGCCAGAGAGGGCTGCAGAGGCACGAGTGGAGTCCGGGAGCCAGTCTGGGACCAGCCGTGGTCCCAGGGCTCTGCGGGAGGGTGAAGGAACGCTGGGGAAGGCAGCCGAGAGGTTTAGAGCCCTCTCCAGGTCCCACTTTGCCCGGAGCCAAAGCATGGGGTGATGGCACAGGGTCTGCGTCTAACGGAGTCCAGAGGAGCAGGAGGGGACATCTCCCCGCTGCCACTGCGAGCGGTCGTGCCCCGGGGTCACCGCCCAGGCCCGGGCTGTGCCAGCACCGCGGCGCGGGCGATGGAAGGAGCGGGGCTGGGGTCCGGGTTCCCACAGACCCCGAGCAGAAACCTGTTCCAGCCGGTGGAGAAAGGGCAAAGCCCCCCCAAGAGCTTTCCTGGGAGCGGGCACCCGGCGCTGGCCACCCCCCGCGGTGCCAGGGCTGGGGCAGAGGAGCCCCTTGGCATGGACAGAAAACGCCAGAAACAGAGGGAAAAAACCCTGTTCCCTGGGGCCGATTAAAAGCAGAGATGAACGGGCTGCGGGTGAGCAAAGCAGGAGCTCCTGGCTGGCTGCTCTGGAGGGGGGGTTCAGCCCTGGGTGTTGCTGCTGTCCCCCCGAGCCGTGTCCCCGCGGCAGGGAGCGGGGATGTCCCCAGGCAGCCGTGGGGATGCCAGCCGGGGACCGCGGGCTCGCTGCCTGTCAGGCCGACGGCCCGGAGAGCAGCCGGCCTCCCCCAGAAAGCCGCCAGCTCCCGAGGGCCCCAGTGGGGGGAGACCAGGGGAGATCTCGGAAGGGAACCCCCGGTCCCGCTTCAGAGCTTTGGAAATGGCAAACGTCTGGGGAAACGCGGGGTAGCAAGGACGCCAAGGTGCCGAGCACTTCTGACCTCCATCCCCAGCCCTGCGGGAATCCGTCCCCAGAGCATCCGGGAACTCCGAGCACGCGCGCGCAGGAGGCAACAGAGCTGCTTCTCCTCCCGGTCTTGTAACCAAAGGGGAAACTGAGGCAGGAACCGCGCAGACTCACCCACAGCCGGTGCTGGAGGCAGGGTGAGTGCTGCAAGCCCTGCAGCCGTGTCTCTTTCGGGGGGAGAGAAGCCCTTTGCTGGGGACGTGGCCTCTGCGTGGGTTCATTTCTCCCAGGCACTTTATCGGAAGGAACCCGGCTTCACCGAGCGGGCAGGGATGTGCTCCATGCAATGAGTTATTCATTAATTCTAACAGAGCAGGGGCCTTTCTCCACACCCAGGAAGCCCTCGGGCTAGATCCGCTTCATTTTCCCCCCTCCTGATCACAGCCTGTTCTCACCGAGCGGGGCCGACCGTCCGGCTGCGACAGACAGACAGACAGACAGACCTACGCCTGCCGGCTCCCAGGGCAATGGCACAGCGTACACCCCCCCCCAAGCCCCCCCTCACGCACGCTCCTGCAGCCCATGGGAGCCGAGGGGCGGTGGGTGGGCTCACCAGCTCCCTGCCTCTGGCACAGGGACCCCACCTACGCGCTGTGCCCCGAACCACGGGGGGGGCAGCCCGAAGGACCCCCCCTCCCCACCCCCCCACTGGAGGAGCGCATCTCCCGGCCCCTGGCTCCCTGCAGCCCCGGGAGCAGCCAGCCGAGGGGAGGGACTGTGGGTGACGGGCGAGGCGAGGGCGATGGCCGGAGCGCGGCGCAGGGCGGCGGGCGGCTGAGCGCGGCTCTGGCCGCAGCCAACGGCCCTGCCACCCTGCCAGCGCGCCCAGAAAGTGCGAAGCGAAGCGTTTTCCGTGCCAGCCAGGCAGCCGCCGGTCCCCGCAAGGATCGGGCCCCCAGGAGCGAGGAGCCAGGTGTACGCGGGGGCTTTGCGTGGAGAACGAGGGTCGCGTCGTTCGTCAGCGAACGGGGCTGCACGTCACGGCCGCGCAGCACAGCTTCCGCGAGGGACTTGGAGACGGCGCAAGCGAGGTGCGGGATTTGGGAGGTGGTGATGGACAGGCCAGGACAGCAAGATCGAGCCAACAACCGACCCCTCCCCTCGCGCTCTGCATCCCCTTCCAGCGTCCCCCGCAGCTGCATCACCCCGACCCACCCACAACTTTTGTGGTTCTATTTTTTTTTGGTTTTTACTTATTTAGCTTGTTTTTAAACCCCGTGGAGATCAAATTGTGACTTGGCAGCTAACACAGCTGGCCCTACCAGGCTGCCCAGACTGAGCGAAGATCTTGAGAAGAGACCAGCGTGAAGTCCTGGGGGGAGCGCAGCCCTCCCTGCCCCTCGCCCGGCCCCGCTGGCTGCTCACAGCGTGGCGGTGGGGTACTGCGCCCAGCCCACCTCCTTGTACGCCGCCGTCACCTGGGTGTAGATGAGGGTCCTCATCTTGGCCCAGGCGCCGTGCGCCTCCGGGGTGAAGTCGTTGGCGTATTCCTCAGCGATGACCTCCAGCATGACACCAGTGAGTTTCTGCAGGGAGGCAGACAACAAGGGGTTAACAACCTCTCCAGGGAGCGGCCAACGGCAAATTTAGCTTTTTCCTAAAAAAGTTTAATCCTGCAGCTGAGTTCTGGGAATGACAGCCCTCTGCGGGACAGACGGACGTTCGGGAGGTCCGCCAGCACCCCGGGGGACGCACAGGGCAGGTAACCGGCCAGGGGGAGGCTGAGCCCCGGGCACGGCGCGGAGCTGCTTGCAGGGTCAAGCATCCCCCTAATTTGGGCACCTCACATTATTTAGTCGCTTCTGTGGTGCTTGATTTCCAAAAGAAGCGGCAGGCGGCCGCAGCCGTGCTGGAGGGGCTGCAGGCAGGCAGGTTTCCCCGGGCAGGGAAGGGCGCCGGATGCTCCGGCGTTTGGGAACGGTGGTCTGCACAGGAGAGCATCGCCGTGGGGCGCGGCACCCCCGCGACCAGCCAACCCCCTCCAGGCGAGGACCGGCAGCACCAGCTCGCCACAGCTCCTCTCTCCTGCCCTCTTCCCAACTTCTAAAGCATCCCAGAGAATTTTTTTTTTGCTCCTATCCTTTACCTTAAAGTAGATGGGCTCCACTTTGTGCTTGAGGGCATGGGCCTTGCCCACCAGGGCCAGAACAGAGGAGACCTTTTCGGAGTCATTGAGGTTCTCCACCACAGTGTTAATGGCACCCATGACCCGCCGAGCGTGCTTACGCAGTTGCAAGCTCCTCTCCATCTCCAGTGGGTCCTCCATGTGCTTGAACTGGCTGAAGTACTGCTTGGCCGACGGGAAGTTGACAAAAAACCTTCAAGAAAGAATGGACACGGAACACCATCAGGAGGGCGAGAGCAAGCTGAGAGGTTAAAGCAAAGCACAGAGGTGCTGGAAACCACCCCCCGGGCATCCAACACAGCCAGGGCTGGTTTTCTCATTCAGCTCCCTGGGAGCTGGGGCGTTCAGCTGCCGAAAAACCAGCAGGCTAATGCCTTTCCCCCAGGCTTCCCTGTGTGCTACCAGGCGCTGCAGCTGGATATCCATCCACAGGGCAGAGGCAAGGCTGAGCGCGTGCTGTCTGGAGAGTCCACCCGGGCCTGCCAGATGCTGCATGCACACCCCCACACCTCAAAACATCACTCCCAGCCGGGCCCCCTTCCCTGCCCCACGGGCTCTCTTCCTGCCGCAGCACCCGAAGCAGCCCCCCTGCCCAGGATGCGCCCACCCCTCACAGATCAGCACCACCAGAGCGAGAGCTCAGCCCTGAGCTCGCGTCACTGCTCGTCTATGCCAGGAGCCTTCCCCCGGGGCACGGGGATGCCCCCAGCACCCAGCCAGCCCCTCTGTGCAGCTGAGGACCCTCTTTTCTGCTGGATTAAATCAACCCCAACAAAACCCAGCTGAAGGAAACGGCGGTGGCAGCTGCCCTGCTGAGCTCTCTGGGGAGCTGGAGGGCTGGGGAGGGTTCAGAGGGTGCGAGGTGACAAGGTGCAGGTCTGGGGCCACCACCACCAGCACCGTCGATGCCAGCACCGCAGCCAGTCACTCTCAGCCGCTGGGGCTGGCACTCGAGTCGTGTCAGCCACCCCCTTCCACCTGATTTACACTGAGGAGAACCACACAGTAGCAGCATTTGCTCCCCGCTTCCACCCCGCTCCCCTGCTCCCACCGGGCTCTCCCTGCTTCCTCCCGGCCCCCCTTCGCCCGGACCGGAGCCAGCGAAGGATGCTCCGGAGGTGGCGAACGGCTCGCAGGCCTGTCCCCCATCGTGCCCTGTGTCCCCGGCTCCAGGCAGACACCGGCTGCCTCCTCCCTCTCCCAGGCTGCCACAACCCTTCCCCAAGCACCATCCCAAACCCGGGGAGCCCTTTTCCCAAACATCCTTGCCTCCCTCCAGCACCGGGTGGGATCCTCTTCCCCACTCACCACTCCACGAATAATCACAATATTGAGGACCAGGCTCGTTTACCACTTCGTTATCCTCCTGTTCTCCCCCTCCCTTCCTTCCCCCGCTCCCTTGGCTTGCAGAAGCTTGGGGGCATTGCCAAGGAAGCAGCATGAAGCAGCGCCTGGAGTGCACCGCCGCTTCTGTTGCTTCCCAGAGGCATCTGGGATTCATCAGATGGCCCAAAATAGGTTTCAGAGGTGTGAAGAGTGTGTGGCGGAAAGGGTGGGGGAGGAAGGAAGGTGGAAAGGGGGGGGACAAGGTGCTGCTTTTAAAACCCGGAGGGAACCAGTGACAAAGCTCCTCTTGTTATTGTGCAGCCTGCCCCCAGCAAAGCTCCTCCTGACACATCTGGTCCCTGTCAGGAGAAATCATTTCCAGGCCCGGCTGTCTCCAGCTCCTGTCGCCGCAGAGATGCTCAGCCCGTACCCTTCAGCTCAGCGCTGTCAGCGAGGTGCTCGGGGACGGACACGGGTCCCCTGGCTGCGGCCACGCAGACAGCACCGTGCCGAGGATTCAAGATTTCTGCCCCAAGCACTTCCCAACAGAAGGACAAATGTTCCTCTCTGTTTTAATGGGACCGTTTTTTGCATCTGGCCCCAGCACCCTTCTCCCCTGTCCCACCCGTCCCCACCTCTGTGCAGGCTGCTGCAGCACCCAAGCCCACGCTGGGCTCCAGCTGCCCGTTGAGATCAGTGCCCTGCGGCTATCGACAGAGAACACCGGAGCTCAGGGTTTTGCCATCCCTGCCAGCAGATCTCTTCCCCCATCGCCCTCCGGCTCTGGCAGGGGTCCCTCCGGTGCTGGAAGCAGTGGGTGCTGCTGGGAGCTGGACCTGCTGCCCTCAGCCCGCCCCGAGGCAGGGGGTGGCAGCTGCCACTCGGTCAGTCACGCCTGAGCCTCCAAACCCCCAGCCATCAGAAGTTCCTGGAAAAGCCCTGTTTGATCTCAGCTCACCGTCACGATGTTGTGAAGACCCACAAAACGAGCTGAGAAAAATTCCCGGCCTGAGCCAGGCTCTTTCAGCAGAATCCCAGAATCCCAGAATGTTCGGGGTTGGCAGGGGCCTCTGTGGGTCCCCCAGCCCAACCCCCTGCCCAAGCAGGGTCACCCAGAGCAGGCTGCACAGCACCGTGGCCAGGCGGGTCTGGAATATCTCCAGAGAAGGAGACTCCACAGCCTCCCTGGG
>Ga0065711_1049316_pt1 | contig 11361 bp, 7 predicted proteins | sample Hoacrofraction12_FD_59098 | JGI IMG/M metagenome (GOLD analysis project Ga0065711, IMG submission 59098) | Hoatzin crop microbial communities from Cojedes, Venezuela - Epithelial fraction 12 v2 (version 2) | ecosystem: Host-associated > Birds > Digestive system > Esophagus > Crop | place... | reverse complement strand
ATTATTTTTAATTTTTGAGATAGTGTCACCAGAATGCAAAGTCCAGGCACAGGCAGGCGGAGGCCGGGGGATGGTATTTCCATTCCGAATGCTACCTAACTTTCTCCAGGAAGTCTTACATTGTTCAGTATTTTCATTAGTGTTTAAAATCATTTGTTTTAGTGCACAAGAAGAAATATTTCTGGCGGTGTGGCTCATCTGAACCGATAGCCCAGTGAGAAGACACGGATCAGTTTGATTCATCTGTATACCTTCTGCTAGAAGTGTCATCTTTCACAGTAATTGCTTTGAAAAGGGTTAAGCAAAAGAGGAAGGGAAAAGGGAACAGCTCCATTATGAAACAAAGGATGTATATTATATCAGGGTATACTATAGCTTTGGACTACAGAAATTGCATAAAAGGAACTCATATTTCCACTTCCCTAATAAACGGTTGATTTTGTTTTGTTTGTTTGTTTCCATTTATAATAGGAGAGGCAGATGTGTATATTGTGCTGGGCGTAAAACCATCTCTTGTTATTTCTCAGTAGGCAAGTGTTACCGCTCGGTATCACTGCTCTGCTTAGGGATGATTTTCAGCTAGAAATGTTGTGTCCAAACCTTCCAGCCCACGTAGCTAATAGTCAAAGGAACATGCACTCTGTGTGTCCCTTGTATAGCAGCAGTTCCTATCCTCCCCAGCATGTTTTCCCTTAAAACATACTGGTTTGCCTACAGCTGAGGAAATAGGCAGAAATAGTTACTCAAGTTTTACTGTTGTTTGTTTTGGGGGCAGGTTTCCTTGGTCTTTCTTTTTTTTTTTTTCTACTTTTTTTAATTTTAGCTGCCTGTCTATGACCGCAATGCGATGAGGCTGGCTATAGTCGTGCAGAATGTCCCATAAGTGGTCGATCTGTGGTTGATCCTTGGCCTGCAGGCTGTAGAATGTGTTTGAAATATGAGCTGTAGGAGTTTGGGTTAGACATACCTCAGGTGGTATGAGCTCTGCTCTTCATTTCGGCTACGAATGTTCATTTTGATTGCATTCAGAACTAGCTTCCTGTGAATCTGTTTGGGACCCATTTAATATCTGTTAACGAGTCAGCGTCTGGCAGCTGGACCATGCTGGGTCTGGCTGTTGTTTGGCTTCCCTCAGCCTGCATGTGCTGCTGCCCTGGCCTTTTCCCGAACTTCACAGGGATGCTTCTGTGTACAGGCATTTTCTCCTTCTGCTTCAGCAATGTTGTACATTGAAACTAATTTGACCAAGGTCTCCAGGATTAATTGTAATGAACTCTTTGCTTAATCATCCTTTTCCAGAGTTCTGTCTTTGTAGGTGTGCTCAGTTCGTCCTCCCCCTCTCCATGAGCACCAGACAGCTGAAGCAAACTGGTGGTACAAGCAAACTCCCAGAAAACTGGTTGCTCTTCAGTGGACAAAAGAAATACTCAGCTTTGTGACAAAGTAGTGACTGTCTGCATGGGTTTTGCTGTCTCTCTTTCCTTTTTGTGGCTGGATTTTCTACTGTGAATTACAGTCTCCTTTCACGCAGATGCATGGTTGGTTCCAGCACAGCTGGACCATTTCATTACAGGAGGATGCCCTTCCATTTCTCCCTACTGTCCAAACTTCCTCTAGCTCTGTAAGTCTCCTCACCTTGGCATCTCTCATGGTCTGTTTTCTGAGACCCACCGTTTCTGTGTAATCCATTTACTCTTTTGGAGACAATCTATTGCTGTGCATCCTTTTCATACATCAGATCTTGGCCAGACTGGATCAATCCTCTGGGCTTCACCTATCTCTCTACCCTGAAATGCTTCACTGAACTGAGATTTTCCAAAGTCTAATGTGTGTCTGTTGCCCCTTGTCCAGCTAACACGTCTCTCTGCCTCCCCCATCTTCCAAAAGACCAATACAGCAACTTTGTGGCCATAATCAGAGGCCATGAGCTTTCATAGGCAGAGACTCCAGACATGGTCATTTTTGGGATAGTGATTGAAATCAAATTAAAAAAATATGAACTCAGCCATGGAGACTTAATTTAAAAAGGTAATGAGCAGCCCTGCATGGCATTATGTGGTGTGCATCCTGTTCTGCTAGGACTTGATTCCACTAGGTGGATATCAGGTGATAGCAGGTTTAGCTTAAAGCATAGCTGTGGGCTGAGGGCTTAGCACATTAACGCAGTAGGGCTGTAAAAGATATGGCTTAACTGGCACATTATAGAGGAGTTCCGAAGAGTCACAGTGCACCCTCAATGGAGTATTGTTGTCTGCGATGGGAGACCCCATCCCTCCAGCCTCTCCAACCTCCTAAGCCAACAAGGTGACAGTTCCACACCCTTATATAGTAAGCATCACTCTCAAATCTTCCTGGGGCTTGTGTCTGCTGCTCTGGTTGAAAAACATTCTAATACTACTCCTTGCCAAGCTCGATTTGTTAATGTGTCGGGATGTTGTAGAAGGCTAAACAGCTTTAGCTAGCCAGAGAGGGATTCTGAGGCTTTGAGAATAGCAGCATGGATGTTTTGAGGCCAGTTCAATGCACACTTGCCCTCAGCTGCCTCTGTTTCTTACTACAACATATTTTCATTGCTGCTATCCCTCTTTCTTCTCCTCGTAGATCAACCCACTATCATACAGCAGTGTGGTACAGACATACAGGCTGCCGACCTACAGCTGTTACCCTAAGGATTCCTGGACATCTCTCTGCAAGAAGCTGTTCCTTGGAGAGCTAATCTACCCTTGGAAACACAAAGGAGAGAAGCAGGACTAAAGACAGCAAAAAACACAGCTTGAAAGACTTGGTCAGAAAAATGTATTGAATCCTAATGCTTTTGGACCAAAGGTATCTCGGAGCCAGCAGCTGCTGGATCCCTTTAATTAAATTTTGGTAACGTGGGAGGGGCTGAATTTTTAAGGCAAGTATTTTTAAGCATTATTTTTCAACTTTCCCCTTCCCCTGCACTGTGTTTGTGTAATGTGGTAATGATTATTTTTTAAGCAAAAGGTTAAACCCATCAGTGCCTCATGGAACCAGCATTTAGTGTAATCGAGGAAGTACCTCCCGAATGGTTTGGTGAAGTATATGTCATAGAATAGTTGGGGTTGGAAGGGACCTTGAGAGGTCATTTAGTCCAAATCCTTCTACGTAAGATCACAGGGCTGTCTTAAAACAGCCTTCGGGTGGCTCAAAGCCACAGTGCTGAGGTGCATTCTGCCAAAGGGTATTTTGCACCCTGGAATGCTTCAGCCTTCAAGCCAGCTGATCAAAACCAAGATGGAGGATCAGCTTGTAGAGTCATACACTGAAAACTGTACAGCGGGGTTATCTGGATTCATAGGACATTTATTCTTTTCGTTTTGGGTGATCTTGGACTCACCCCTGCTGCAGCACCAAAGGATGTGTTAAGCATAGAAACAGCAGGGCTGGAGGCCCAGAAATACAGACTGCTGTACATTTGTGCCTCTATGGTCTCACCTGCATTTTTTCAAAAGCAAATAGTGTTCTGGGGAGAGCTGAGCCCTGAGCTGACACCAGAACTGAAGCACAGAGCACACAGCCTCAGACACCGGGCTGCTCGGGTGTACGTGGCAGCAAGCCATGGTAGCTGAGAGCTCCGGGCTCTGCCAAGGCTCAGGGCTTCTTCACTTAGCTGCGGCGTACAGCAAATACCAGCTCTGGCTGGTGTGTCTGCCAGAGGACTGCAGCAGCCCGGCTGGTTATGCAGCTCGACCAGCTCAGGGAAGCGTGTGCTGCGCGCCCTTACAGGGTCAGTATATCCCCCTGTTTCTCAGGGCCCAGGTGAGAGCCTCGTCGTGTGGTGCCTCATCTTTTGCACTTTCTGATAGTCAAGGAGTTTTTAAAGTTATCTCAGATAAGAGGCATTTGAAGCCCCTTCTGCCCCTGAAACTGTAGACACGTTTCTCCTAGGAGAGTTTTCCTGCTTTGGATACTACCTCCACAGTGCAGCAGTGCTCAGCTTTTCGGTGTCCCGGTCTGATTGTGTGCTCCTTTTGATGCAAGTCTTCTATCCCCTGTCTTGGGGAGAGTGGCTCTGTGCACGAGAGTGTGATGTCCCACTGGGTACTTTGTTGTTGCGTAGACATTTACATACAGTCATTACCCAAAAGTACACTTTCTCCAGGTCTGCTCGCTCCTCTTGCCCCAGCTGAAGCAAGGATGTAGCATCGCTGTACCCTGCTGCCACTTTGCATTCCTGAAGTGACTGAATTAACTGGCAGGTGAGAGGTGTGCTGGGTCCTGCCCCCTTCTTCCTCTGTCTGTTCAATGAACCAAGGATGGAGAAGGAGGAGGAGGATGTGTTGTGGGCTGTGTTGCTCAGCCCTTCTCTGGTGGGCTGCCTGCATATTCCAGTGGGAGTAGGTGGAGGTAAGGCAAAGTGCCCTGGGCATTAGTAGCCTTCAGCCAGCACTTCTACTGGCAGGATATGATGTTTCCCAGCCTCGTGTTTCATCCATGTACTTCAAGATGTCACAGGAGAGAAGGGGTTATGGCCCCAGGAATGCAGGCTGCTCTAAGATGTCCATTCCCAGATATATTTGGTTATCTGTAGGTACTAAAAGCTTCTTGTGGTGCAGCCACTGCCTCTTCAGTCATAGCTGGATCAGAAGAAAATGAAGCTCTCTAGGCAGGTGCTTGGTCCAGACATTCCTTAACAGGCAAACACAGGAGCTGCTGACAAGGTCTTGCAGTTCTCTTAAGAACAGTGTGAAGGGAGAGAGTATTACACGGGCACTGCTACCAAAAGAAGATTTCCTATTATCTTAATCCAGGGAAAAAGAGCACATCATTGAAGAAAGCAAGATGGAAAAAGCTCCCCAGTGCCACCACTGCAGGCTCCAAGTGGAACATCCCTGACTGCAGAAGTTGGAGAGATAGGTCTTTGTTGTTCTTGAACGATCAGCGCTTAAAAATTGTTTACAAATACAGTATCCTCTTCTCTTGCAATATCGATGCCCAAGTAGTTCTCTCCACTCTAGCTGTGAATAACTCCAGGTTGTGATCCATTTAGTGGATGAATGGTCTGAATAATATTTCTCACTTTAGCTTAAGTCAGAGTCATGGAGACCCATCCTGACCTGGCACTCAGCAGAGCAGATTTACACTTTACCTCCCTCTCATGTTTCCACTGGAGCTACTAAATGATATTCCTCCTGCTCCCTCCCACGCCTGCATAGTTTGATTTACTAACTGCTGCAAGAAACTATTATTTTTGGTATTGTGAAAATAATGTTCCTAATATCCTGGCTTTTAAAATCTCTCTGTGAGACCAAACAGCTCACAATGATCCTACTCCTGGCTGTCGTTTGGGATCAAGTGACCTGAAAGCCCCCAAGACAGCACAGAGCCATGAAAACCAGCAAATGTGACTTGCTTATTGGGAACCTGCCAAACACGTTAGAAGTTCCAGCGTTGGGTCTGTTTACTAAAGGCTGATACTGACTACGGGGATGGAGAGATATCAAACTGAGAAAAAGCTTCTCCTCAAATCCTGAGTCTTCTGCAACACAGAGGACCTTCAGGAGTCCAGCTGGGAAATGACAGCCCTTATGGGTGCAGTTCTCCTATGTCTGGCAGAACTGGTGCCTGAGCTGCCTTACTGTGTCTCATACTTGGCGTTCTCTGTGCCCAGGATGGTATCTGAGCCTATGAGTTTCTTCTGCTGGATATTTGCCATGTCTCCTCTTCCTTTCCAGTCGCTGCTGTGAAATAGTCTTCCCCCACCCTTTTCCGATTCTGCGCAGACATTACAGCAACTTAGCAGACATCCTGCTCAGGAATGTTTGACCTTATGTCATCTTTCTAATTAGAAGTTGGGATCAGCATCATCTTCCACAGCAGTGCAGACTGGCCTAGCGCTGGCGTTTCCTCAGGGAAGAGACTGCTGGTAAGCTTATGGCTCTAATTTATCCTCAGATCCACATTATCCATATCATTCCTTGGATGAGAAGTAATTAGAGATTTCAGATCTCCTCTGGTTCCTACCACATGCCCCTTCTAGCAGGCAACAAGCAGTCTTTGCCAACCAATATTCAAAGACTGTAATCTTGCAGACTGTTTTTAATACTGCATTTCCTTATCATTATTTCTTCCACCTTGTGGTTCCCAGTGCTGGCACAACACTCGATGTGCCACTTTACGTAGGCATGTTTTTTGTGGAGGAAAACATGATTCACTGCATGCAAAACTCCCTCCCAGATAGAAATTCTGCCTTTGAGAAGTACTTTCCTAACCAGAATAGCATGTGATGGTGCTGAAAGGAAATCTCAGTAATTACACTGCACGGAAGGCTCTGGTTATGGTTTTGGGAGTTTTCCCTGATCCTGCAGCTGGACTGTGCCTTGTTCTGCTGGCACGTGTCAATATACAGGCCCACAGAAAGAGTGCTGCGTGTATGTAGAAACCATATGTTTACTTACACTGTTGGGAGTGTAAAGCAGGAAAATCTCCTGCGTTGTCATCATGCAGATAATGAGTTGCTTTCCTTCTGCCCTGTGCTGCCTGATCCTGCTGCCACAACACTTACCTTCTTGCTTAACTCAAGCCCTTACTGATTTACTCTTTGTGCTTAGACCTGCTGATTACACCATCACAGATTCACAAACTGGTGGAGGTTAGAAGGGGCCTCTCCAGCTCATCTGGTCCAATCCCCCTGCTCCAGCAGGGCCACCCAAAGCCAGCTGCCCAGGACCATGTCCAGATGGCTTTTGAATATCTCCAAGGATGGAGACTCCACCACCTCCCTGGACAACCTGTGCCAGTGCTTGTTCACCCTCACAGTAAAAAAGTGTTCCCTGCTCTTCAGACAGAATTTGATGTGTTTCAATTCATGCCCACTGCCTCTTGTCCTGTCATTGTCTTGTGCTGAGCTAGGAGACACCGTAACTCAAATCTTTTCAGCGAATTTGAAGATTTGCAGTCCCATGTTGTCTGTGTTCCTGAGCAGTCGTATTCAGGGACTATCCAGCAGTCCCTTTGCCTTTTGGGGTGTACCTAAGCCCTCTACGGTTAGGGAGGGTTGCCTGCTTGTGGAGTCAGATACCTGACCTGCTCTTTGCCAGCTTTTCTGGACCTGGTAGCAGAGAGCGTGCTTGCTCTCCAGCCAAACTCGCTGCCTGCATTGAGCATAGAGTGGAAACTCCAGGGAAGGTGAGGCAGAAACCCCTAAGCTGGCAGCGTTCAACTCTGCCTGGATCGGGGAGCTGCCTTTGTGCAGTGCATGAGGCTCTGCGTGGGTAATCGGTGGCAGCGCGCTGTGAATACAGATGGGACGTGTCTGGATCTCAGCTGATCCATCCACATGACGTGAGGCCACAGGGCTTACCAGCTATCTCAGGAGCTTCTGGCTTCTATTCCACTGTGCGGGACAAACATGTTCACAGCAATCCAAACCTTGTGTGGGCAGCTGATCTGCCTTTCCGGGAGAGAAGAGTGTGCCCATCGCCTCTGCATCTGGCTTACCATTTTGCGTTGGGAGTGGAACAGCTGCTTGCAAGAGTCTGTCCCCTTCAACGCTCAGCTGGCAACCTCACCTCCAGTTCTTATCCACATCTGGACTTGGACCTCAAACCGAGAGTGCTCAAACTCCCATTTACTGTCTCAGGAAGCTGACTAGGAGGAGGGTACATGCAATTATGAATGCTGCAGGTGACAGAATGTAAAGCCTTTATTTCCAGGTGGGTGATGAGGCTCAGGAGCAGGTGGCAGTGCTGGGTGGCTGCTTGCCCGAGGAGGCACCAGAGCCAGGGCCCCGCTCTGCACTCACTGGGGGTGGACATCTCCCATCTGCACTGATACTTAAGAAGGATCTGGCACTGGGGAAATTCATGAGACCTTGACAAGTATTGTAGTGAATCCTCCTACTTCTAATGTTTTCAGTTGTTAAATAAAGTATTAAAAAGAGTGCTGAAACATTTGCAGTTTAATTAGAAGTGTGTGTGCATGCGTGTGAACCTGTAAATGATGAGGAAGTTTGATGTGCTGGTTAAAAACCACCGGCACATTTTCTCTTTGCATTCACGTAAACTACCACGTGTTAAGCAGGAGCAAAGTGCTCGCATGGCAGCAACACACTTTTTGTTTTAAAATGTCATGTTTAACACCATTCAAAGGTGACTTCCTTCCCACCACAGCCCTGATTTAAAACGCAGCAGTCTGGATTACCAGTCCAGGGAACAACCCCTGGCTTAGTAAACAGAGCTGCTTCATGCTCATCATGGTGCTGTCTCTGCAGGCAGAAATGTCTGGCAGGGCGACGGCGATGCTAGCAGTGCCTGGGTCGGGGGTCCACACAGCTGGGACCAGAGGGGCTCTGCGTGTACCCATTGCAGGTGCTTGTGTTTGAGAGTTTGGGGTTGGAGATCTTTGTTCTGCTGCCAGGTGTGGGTTTTTTGGTTAATTAAACCTTTTAATCAGAACTTAAATGGATTTTGATTACACTAGAATAAAGGTGTTGGGAGAAAAATTGAGCTCTTCCCTCTTGTTTAACTTGCCACCGTGGGGACCGGGCAGGAGGCTGCCAGGGGCTCGGCTTGTCCGAGTTGGCTGCTCCTCCCGATCCTGGGGCCAGCCAGGCAGTTACTCAGTCTGTGCCCTCGACACGCACAAAGTATTTCCCCACTTCTGCCCATGTTGCTGTTCAGCGTGAGGGGCAGGACGGAGGGGGACAAACATATGCAGCTCTCGGGCTGTGCAATCCGAGCAGGAGCACAAGCTCTGCCTGGGAACGGTGGATGCCTCGTGGCTGCTCCTCGCCTTTGCACATCAGAGCAGTCACACCCTGGAATTCATTTTCTTTTTTTTCTTTCTTTTCTTATTTCTTTTCTTCTTGCCTTTCCTTTTTCTCCTTCTCCTTTTTCTTCCTCTTCCTCTGCCTCCGCAGTTTGCACTCAGCGGCCTCTCGCCCAGCCAGCAGCACGCTGGAGCCCAGCACTGCAGCAGCGTGGCTCCAGGCAGGCTGAGTGTCCAGCGCAGACAGCTGGATGCACGGCAGTGACAGCGTCCCCACGCTGCAGCGAGCCTCTGCCAGGATCAACCTTTGACGTCGGCCTCATGCCAAGGCTGCTGCCTCCCGCAGTGTGCTGCTGTCAGCCCTGCCACCCTGGGCCACCTTCTCTGCCCTGCTCCTCTCTTGTGATGATTCCCATCAGTCTGGGGTCTAGTTTGGTCTCCACCATCCCACCAAGGAGGTGAGAAATCACTTGAATGAGCCATAAAGCACGGCTCTGGGTTGGCCCTGGAGGAGGAGCAGGACTGAGAACCAGAGGCTAAGGAGAAACAAAATTGAGGAGACTCCTGCCCATCCTTCTCCTTGCGCCTGCTCCCTGCAGCTTTGGGTCTGATGGGCTGGTGGACAGAGGAGTGGCTTTTCTGCCCTCCTGGACTTTTTTCCCCTCTACGCTTCCCCTGCTCGGCCATCCCGGGCTCTCCCCGGGGACAAGAGTTTCTCCACAGGCTTTACCCTCTGAGCTCCTGCTCCCACGGAATGCTGTCAGCAGCAGCTGGAGGCAGCAGCTCCGGATAGAGTCAGCAGGACATCTGCTATTTCATTTTGCTTTTATCTGCTGTTTCATTTTGCTTTTGCAAGGGCTGGATGTAGATGAGCTGGGCTGTTTGGGGGGCAGGGGTGGAGGGCCGGTGGGGGCTGTGTTTGGCCCAAGCCAAACCGAGCAGCGCTGAGCATGAGGATACCCTCACCCCGTGAGGACACAAACCCCTCATCAAAACAAGACTCCCAAATGAGTTCAGACTGCGTGGCTCCAAGGCAGCGAATGAGCTCAAGACCTCAGGCCCCAGGAGAGGAGAGGGAGCCCAGCAGGGACCACCGAAGCAGGGGGCAGTCCCTCACCCCAGAGCCCTGCCATCTCCCCTCACCCTATGAGCACGGAGGGAGGGGCTCTGCCATCTCTCTTCCCCCAGATGGGCAGGTTCAGGGCATCGCCCTCCCGCATGCAGCACAGCACCCAAGGGGGAGCGATGCCCTACGCAGCTTGCCGGAGCATGGGAGGGTCCCTTGTCCCCAGAGCTGCAGGGCGGCAGAGTCCTGTTACCCGTGGGGTGCTCAGATGAGGCATCTTTGTGCCCAGAGCTTGTGTCTCAGATGGCTGAGGACTGATGCATTCGTCACTGCCCAGTCCCAGGTGCTGCACGGAGCCAGTCCGTCACCTCTGAGAGTGGAAAGTCCCCTTGGCTGCCTGGCCGGTGTGATGGAGCTGGTTGGGCTTTGCCAGCTGCCATGTGCCTGGTCTCAGTCCACCCCAGTTTAGAGATTCCTGTGCCGGCCCCACTTTTGGGGGATCTCTGGCAGAGAAGTCGTTGATGGGGGTTATCCATGTGCCCATGGCCGCAGCTGTCCTGGCCCGTTCCTTGATGCAGAGCTGTTCCCAAGGGAGGAAGGTGAATCAGCCATGCAGTAAAAGACAGGTTTGGACAGCAATTAATATTTTATAAAAGCAAAAAGTCTTGCTGCTGCTGCAGCTTGAGGCAGGGAGCAGAACAGGAGGAGGAGGAAGAGTGGAGGCTGGAGGGAAGCAGAGCAGAGGAGCTGATTCACCGACCCGAGGGAGGGCTGCTGTCAGCCCCGCGGAGCCGAGAGCCGCAGGCTGCCATGCCACTGGGCAAGGCAAGAGCCCTGGTCCTGCGCTGACGAGCTGCAGCAGTGGTTGCGCCAAGGCTGGGGCTCTCCAAGGACTGTAGAAACGGGGGAGACAGACGGGCCGGGCCGGGAAGAGGCAGGGGATCAGGGTGGGGGCAAGGCGAGGGGAGCAGAGGGACCCGGGGCACCAGGGCTGCACGGGGGCATCTTCGTAGGAGGACATAGGGAAGGATGCGATGGATTCTGGTGTCCTCCCAGCATGAAGCAGATGGGAAGGGATCGGAAACCGGGAGAGGAGCAGAGAGGAGGCAGGAGGGAGGGAGGTTTGGGACCACCATGCCCGGGGCTGGGGGCCGCAGCCTGAAAGCTGGAACAGGAGCAAAGCGAGGGTCGGCAGCGCTGGAGGATGATGGGCCAGCGCAGGGGGAAAGCGGTGACGGGGGGACAGGACCATCTCCAGCCCTCCCGTGGGACCTCCTCTGCCCCGGGGGAGCCTCTTCCAGGGCGGTTTGGCGGTGAGGTCCAGGGGAAAAGCACCCCCCACACCCTCATCCCCTCTCCCCCTCCACCCGTGAGTGACAGCGGCCCGGAGGAGGTGGGGACCCTCGCCCAACCGGGCCCCGGCCCCTTCCCACGGGAACCCCGGAGACTCGCTGGATGTCACCGCTCCGTCCCCAGCCCGGCTCCGCCACACTCCCCACCCCCCACCCCCCCGACTCGCTGTCCCATCATGCTCTGCTTCGGCTCGCCCCGCACGGCCGCGG
>Ga0065711_1049315_pt1 | contig 11362 bp, 17 predicted proteins | sample Hoacrofraction12_FD_59098 | JGI IMG/M metagenome (GOLD analysis project Ga0065711, IMG submission 59098) | Hoatzin crop microbial communities from Cojedes, Venezuela - Epithelial fraction 12 v2 (version 2) | ecosystem: Host-associated > Birds > Digestive system > Esophagus > Crop | place... | reverse complement strand
AAGGGAAGGGAAGGGAAGGGAAGGGAAGGGAAGGGAAGGGAAGGGAAGGGAAGGGGCGAGCCATCATCACTGCTCAGGACTGCCGGGGCTCTGTCTCTTTCTGTCTTCCGCCTCAGATTGCCACCACGCGCCGCCTCACTGTGCACTTTAACCCACCCTCCAGCTGCGTCCTGGAGATCAGCGTGCGTGGGGTCAAGATAGCCGTGAAAGTCGATGACTCCAAGGAGCACAGCAAGGTAGTGCTCCGCTCCCCGCGCCTCTCGTCCCTTCCCCAGCAGCTGGCTCGTGCCCCCTCTGCTGCAGGTCATCTTTGCGTATGAAAATGGAGGATCTCCACCCATCTAAGGGTGTGAGAAACACCATCAGCGGGGTTGTAGGCCCACCATCAGGGTCCCCCGTGCCTCACAGGATCCCAGCTTTGGGCCGTACCACCGGCTGATGCCCTCGCAGCTGCCAAGCACGTCGCTGCGCTGGGATGCTGTGAGCTGAGCCGCACTGGCAATCTGTCAGCTGCTCCTAAACCGTTCTGCTACTATTTTGAGTGGTGTCCTCCAGATTTTCCCCGTAATCTCTTTAGCTGGCTATGGCAGGCTGCTGATTAGTCTTCTGCATAAGTAGCCTAGCGAAGCACAGCGAGATGCTGAGCAGAAGCAAGCGGGGGCTTTGCAGCAAGCCTTCGGGAGACCTCCCCCACAGCTGGGGGTGGGAGCAGTTCATAGCCATGGGTGCCGTGGTAGGGAGCTGGGCTGGGGTTTCTATGAGTCGTGCCTGTATCAAGAGGATGCCATCAGTTTGACTGCTCTTTAAACTGGCATAAGTAAGTTCTCATTTCTGGCTGGGACTTTTGAACACACAGGCTTGAATGACCTCTTTAGTTCTAAGTTATCCATTCACCTTCTATCTCCCCTCTGTCGGTGGGGAGGAAGGCTTGGACGGTTCCTCTTTCTGTCTCCCTCAGGTAAACAAGTGTAGCCATTTTTTCCAGCTGAAGAACATTTCCTTTTGTGGGTACCATCCAAAGAACAACAAGTGAGTAGTAAGGAGTCGCGAGGTGGCTCTCAATGCCAACAGCTTGGCACAGAGGCTTCGCTGCCTTCCTCCTCCCTGGGGGTGGCATGGCTGGGGCCGGGAAGGGCTCCTCTTCCCCTGAAAGGCCTGCGCTGCAGCCTTGGGGGTGGGAATTACATCCCAGCTGTGGGCATGGGCTGTGGGAGCTGGTGGCCACTGGGGTTTTGGGGAGAGGGGTGGTGCAGATCCCAAACACCTGTGCCCAAGGGGGTGCTGGGATACCTGTGCTTGCTTGTCTGCCAGTCCAGTCTCACCCACTCTCTCCGCCTTCAGATATTTTGGGTTCATCACCAAGCACCCTGCTGACCACAGATTTGCCTGTCATGTCTTTGTCTCGGAGGAATCCACGAAGCCACTGGCAGAGTCCGTAGGGTGAGTCCTGTCTGGGCAGAGTGGTGCTTGCTCCCGAAGGGCAGGAAGAAGGAGGCAGCCAGGCTGACCCCTGCCATCTCCCCATACATGTGGGGCTTGGACCTGACCCCAGGCTGGCACCTCTTCTGGCTGTCTCTTCTCCAAACTAACTAGCCATAGGACAAGAGGCAATGGCCTCAAGTTGTGCCAGGGGAAGTTTAGATTGGATATTAGGAAAAATTTCTTTACTGAAAGAGTGGTCAGACATCGGAACAGGCTGCCCAGGGAGGTGGTGGAGTCACCGTCCCTGGAGGTGTTCAAAGAACACATGGATGTGGCACTTCGGGATATGGTTTAGTAGGCATGGTGGCGTTGGGTGGATGGTTGGACTTGATAATCTTCGAGGTCTTCTCCAACCTAAGATTCTATGATTCCCTCCAGTGAGAGGCTTGGGGCGAGAGCCAGAGCTGACAGGGCTACGGGCAGCCTGTTCCTGACAGCACTGGAACAAGTCCCGGTGCAGAGCTTCACAGGCAGAGGGCTGAAAGTCGTGCACTGTGCAGGGGATCGGTGCGGGGCTGGAGACCCTGCGGCTCTGGTGGCAGCTCTGGGTGCTAACGCCGGAGGGGCTGGGGCGTGGAAGGGTCGGACTGGCAGCAGGGCAGGGAGGAAGGGCGAGAAGGGAAGCGGGGCTCTGTAAATGTCTGGCAGGGAGGACGCTGCTCAGCTTTGCCCGGTGCTGTGTTGCAGGAGGGCTTTTCAGCAATTCTACAAGGAGTATGTGGAGTACACATGCCCCACGGAGGACATCTACCTGGAGTAGGGGCTGGCACAGGCACCTCCTGCACAGCCAGGGCTGCAGTCTCGCCCCTTCCCCGTGTCGTGCATGGACAAGAGCTGCTTTGAGCCTGGAGGAGGAGAGGGCCCTGGGCAGGGCTCCCCGGGGCACGGAGTGCCGCCTCTTTTCGTGACTCCCCTTCCTCGGGCTGGGGGGGACGGGAGGGGGGAGGGCTGGACAAGTTGTGTTTATTGTACAAAATACTCTTAGTTTATTCTATTGGAGAAGCACTTGCTGGGTTCCCCGCCTGTGAGTGGTGGAAGGGTGGGCAGCAGCGTGCCTGAGCCCTTTCCTGCTGCAGGCTGGGGTGACGGCATCTCCTCCTTGTGACCATGGCCCAGCTTCCTGTCACATCCCTCTGGGGTGACTTTTAATGCAGTGGCAGAGTCGGACTCTCGCAGTATGAAGACACAGCAGCTACAGCAAACAAGACCCACATGCTGGCTCCAGCCTGGGAGATGGGCTTGCCCAGGGCAGACATTGCCTCCCTGCCAGGCCCTGGGGCCAAGGCTGCCGGGCGGCAATGACAGAGGGAGTCCCAGCAGCTCCTCTGCCAGAGCCAGCGCCAGGATGAGCTGCGGCAGCTCACCCCGGCCTCTACCCCCGTCCCTCCCCTCTTGTATCCGTGCCCTGGGGAGAGACGGGAGACCCCCCGCATCCCCCCTGCAGTAACTGCACCCTCAGGAGGGGAGGCTTCCTCTGCCCCTCTCCCCAGCTGCGGGTGGCAGGGGCAGGGCTGGGGCACCCCGGGCAGCGGGGCTCAGCCCCTCGCTGGGCTGGGTGCCTGCCAGCCGTGGGGCAGGCAAGGGCTAAAGCCTGCAGGGAGCCCTGCAAAGCACTGCGGAGGTAGACGAGCTCTCCCGGTGCCTGCAGCCAGTGGTCTCTGTGCTTCAGCTGGATCTGCTGCGATGGCAACAACTATTAAATATGATGGTTCATGGAGCAGGGCTGCTGTGCTGTTTGTGTCCCACCACAGAGGGTTTGGGCCCTGGATCCTTCCTTCCCTTGGGACCCCAAGAGGAGCTGGAGCTTCTCAGGTTTGGTCCGAGAGCCGCAGTTGCAATTCCCGGAGGCCGGAGATCATCGTATGATGATCAGAAGGGATGTCTGGAGGTCATCTGCTCCAGTCCCCACCCAAAGGGGGGCTTACCCTTACCCACTCCCCATTCCTACATGCCATACCTACCCTGTCCTGCAGCAGACCAGGCTGGGGTGGGCGCAGGGGCACACTGGCTCACAGGTGGGCATCATCGTAGTAGTCCAGCAAGTCAAACTCGTCGTGCTTGCTTTTTCCAGCTCTGCGCAGCGCTGCCTGCCGCTCCCGGGCTGCCCAAGGCCTTAAGCGGGGCTGCTTGGGCTTGATGCCGTAGTCTGCGGGTAGAGCGGAGAGGCTGGGCTCAGCCCCGGGCTGCTCACAGGGTGGCAGGCAACCGCCCGCCCGGAGGGGCGAGGAAAGGGGGTTCGGAGGGGCGAGGAGAGCGCTGTACCGTCCACCAGGCCGAAGTGCTGCTGCGGGAGCTCCAGGGGAGCAGAGAAATCCTCGGAGACTGAGTAGGTGACCCTGCAGAGGAAAACCAGGGGCAGGAGTGAGCCGAGACCCTCCAGTGCTTGCCCACACCCTGCTTGTCTTCACGCAGCCTGGCCAGCTCTTGAGGGTTCAGTGCCACAAGTGCCAGCCCACACCTGGGCAGGAGCCCTGGGGTAGCTCTGCAGGTACCGGGGCAGGGAGGAGGACGAGGGGGGAAGCACCATCACCTCTGGGACAGGGGCCGTGGGAGAGCAGCACCCGGCAGCAGGGCCAGCAGCAGGATCCAGCACAGCATGGCGCACCCTGACGCTGGCTCCACAGTGAGGTCACAGAGGAGCCACGCCGGTGGCCCTGGGACACCCCAGGCCCCGCCCACCACAGCTCCGGGGCTGTTTCCATGTCTTTCACCACCATTCTTTGCCTCCCTCTCGACCCCTCCAAGAGCACGCCCCTTCATCTCAGCACCTCCCTGTCCCCAGGAGTGAACCCCCCAACACAGCCCAGGCTTTGCAGCCTTCAGCATCTTCCTCTGCCAAAAGCCCAGACGAAGGGAGCACAGCCCCTCGCTCACGCCTTCTCCACGCTGCGCTGCGACGTTACAGGGCGCTGCTGCCAGCTGAGGTGGCAACACAGACCCCGCGCGCCGCCCGAGCCCTGCGGTCCCCAACTGTGGTGGCCCGTTAGGGGAGTGGGTGGGCACAGCCCCTGCTTCAGGTGCTGAGGCAAGAGGGCTGTGACCCCTGCAGCCCCCGAGGCCCTCAGGTATAGTCGAGGGACTTCACAGCTCCCAAGCCCTGCCCAGGGCCGGCAGCTGCAATCCAGCGCCAGCAGCCGGCTACCCCTTCGTCCTGGCCCAGGAAGCCTCCTCAGCAGCTCACGGAGCAGACCGATGCCTCGACGGGCCACCAGTCAGCAGAGCAGATACAAGAAGATGGCCATGGCTGCCCAGGCGTCTCCTGGCCCCTTTATTAAGCGCGGCGCAGCAGTATTTGCCGAATTAATCTCTTCATTTCTCCTCTTCTCTGCCCTTGGCCAAGCCCCCGAGCACTGTCTGGCAGCCATTCTGCAAACCCTTTTAGCGCACATTAGGTGCTGGGAAAGCAGCCGGCAAACTGCAGCTCTCCGCACACCCCCGGGGGGCCCCGGGAAACTGGGGACTGAACCAGGCACCTGGAATTACAGAGGCCACAGTCACCGGCTGAGCAATGCATGGGGCCCTGCGTGACCCAGCCCGGAGCAAAAGGCTTCTTAAGGGACAGCGCATCTCCGGGCAGACAACTGCAAAACCCGCTCCTTCTGACAGAGGCCTGCTGGCACCCAGCTACGGGGGGACCCCACACAAACGGGGGAAGAGAGGCTCTTCATCAGCTCTGTTGTTTCCGTTCAGTCAGTTTATTTGACAGATGAGCCTGCTCCAAGCAGATGGGCCAGGCATGGCCAACATACGCAGGCTGCAGGTCAGTCTCAGCGCCACGAGGTAGGAGACAATGCTCTCCAAAAAACACTACGCTGCCTGGCTTTATTACAGTGCAGCTGTATGAAAGGAGAAAAATCAAGTGCTTAAAAAAAAACAGAGGCTGTCCCATCACCATGGCTGCAGCCGCAGAATGGTCCAGAGAAAGAGGTGGCCAGGGTCTCTTCCACGCATGTAGCATCCATCATTCACAGTTAGATCTGTTAAAAAAATTACATATGCTCCCCTCCCCACCCTGCAGAACAGAGCTTCTCATTGCTGGTTTAACTGAAAATTAGACATTATCAACGTCCCTCCCCCAGCCTGCTTGTCCTCCTTAGAAACGTCCAGCCATGATCTTAGCAGAGAATAATCATCTTCTCATCAGCCCCAGTTATAGAAATAGATTTTCTGCCAAGCAGGCAAGTAATCCATCAGTGGCCCTGAAACAAGAGAACAGAGGGATCACACACGTAGCAAGGCAAGAACTTGAAGCTATACATATATGGGGCAGATTCCCCCCTTCTTGTTACGATACCCAACAACCCCCAATCTGCACTTATACAATTCAGGTGAACCCAAGTATAGAACAGTTGCTTTTGCCAAGACGGGAGACAACTTTGGGATGTGGTGCCAGAGACCAGAGCAGGACCAAGCGGGGTGTGAAACGTGGTCAGCACAGCCACGATGTGGGACACCACTCCCTCAGAGCTGACATGGCCAAGCTCCAGTGGGACACGGGGTCTACAGCATGCAAGGGGAAAACTCGTGTGCAGCGAGTCAGGAGAACACTGCTGTGGCTCAGGGAAGAGGGAAGACAACTCAGCAGTAACAAGCAGGTGCAGACACAGAAGCAACTGCTGTAGAGTGAAAATGCTTATGTTGCTCATGGTTTAACGCAGGCTCCAAAGCCTCTCCAAAATCACTAATTGGAGGAAGCGGCTCCCGAGCTAGCCAGCTTTGCGACCTACCCAAAGAAAGGACAGTGCCACAATGCCATATCCCCACCATGAACCACTCCCGGAAAGGCTTCACATCAGCAGGGAAGAGCAGGAGGTGAAATTCTGGTCCACAACAAAGGAATCCTCCGGTAAAGGACCAGAAGACAGACCTGCTTTAGCCCTTTGATTAACAATCAGCTCCTGGCTGGGTCAGTACCTCTAGGTAACTGCTTACCCCTCATGTCTGCATTGCAGGCTGGGGATCAAGGAAAAGAGTTCAGAAATGGGCTGCAAAGCAGGGCTCTGGTGCACCAGCTGAGGTGCAGAGAGGGAGCCCAGGAGGACAGGCCCAGGTGGCAGACACTGAGCTCCACAGCTTGGGAGGGCACAGGGAGGTTCACCACTGGGGTCGAGCGCAGGTCCCTAACAACCAGGAAGCCACTCATCCTTTCCTGTTCCAGTTTAAAGCAACACAAGCATCGATACCGGGTGCACGAGTGCTAATTGTTCTAGGGACTTCCCAATTCCTTCCTCAGGTTGGAAACCAATTGATGAACGATCTGCCCAACTCCCCTGGTTTTTCTCCACCCAACAGAAACGGGGATAGGGGCAGTGGGGCCCACTTACGTGTGACAAAGCCAACTCCAGGCACATAATCAGCCAACAAGCGCAGAAGGAGGAGGATCCTGCCCCTAGGAAGGGAGAGAGCGTGAATGAATCCAGCAGGACACCTCCTGTCCCAGCTGTTGAATGCACGAACAGCAACAGCAGCTGTTATGCCAGGGCAGAGACTAACCCAGTCACAGGCACCCAGACCTCCTCAGATCTACTCACCCGGTCCCCTGACACTATTTCTGTTAAAAGGGAAATTTTCAGCAAAATCCCAGCAGGGGCCCCTTACTCTGAGTATCGGTCGTAGAAAGGAGATCTCAGCAGGTAGTACAGCAGCAGGACGGTTCGTCGCCTCAGCTCCGCTCGCTCTCGCCTGTTCAGGTCTTTCAAGTCACTCAGCAAGCTCAGACTGGAAGGAGAAGGGCAAAGAGCTAACTCATGGCAATAACTGCCAGCAGGGAAAAGAAAGTGGGTTTCTAAATGCCCTCCGTTCTCAGCTCCACGCAGAGCGGGCCGCACCAGCTCAGAACAGAGAGCACTGTAAGCGTTGCAGAAGATACCTAAACATGTCAGTCTCCAGCTACAGAGTAGGCCCAGCCCCTGTGTGTGCTTCTCCTAGCAGGGCCTGCCCTGGACTGGACAGCAAGGGCAAGTGTGATGCTCAGCCACCACTAACCTCAAGCACCGCAAAGACTCTTCCTCTGACTGACCTTGAGATGTCCAGGACTGCTGAGAGGAGCCAGGGTTTCCATGATCTCTGGCCCCACACTCCTAAACTCAATACTAGGAACACATAGTCAAGGAACCAGAGATGCCTGACCAGAGGCACAGAGACAACCGATCCCCTGGGTACCAGCACAGCTCTGCTGACCCCAGGAGAATACATGCAGAGGCAGTGCTGCGGGGGGCCCAGGGAAGAGGCTGGAGGACTTGTGCCCACAACTCCAGCGGCTGAGGCTAGCTGCCGGTCTCGGAAGGAGACCCGAGGCCCCTGCCTAAGCAGAGCAGCAGCAAGGAGAGAGTGACAAGGGCCGAGCCAGCAGCACCCTCTGCCAACACCCAGGGTACGGTGTGAGCCCGTGCATAGCCAGGGCAGGATACGGTGGAGCAGAGGGCGGGTGACATAGATAGATTCTGCGATGGTCTCTTGCAGGCCCAGAGGGGTGGGAGGCTGGTTCATCTCCTCCACTCTTCGGCTCTGCGACTCCTCCCTCTGCTGGGGGGACCCCCAGTGCCGGGACTGCAGGGATGGGGCTGAAACAAGCAGGTCAGGTCACCAACATGAATAATACCTTCCTATCGCACTTCCCCACACCACCACCCCACTGCTTTCTGCGTCGTGAAGGTGTGAAATAGGGAAGCTTGAAGAGCTGCGCACACAGCAGCTGCTGTGGCCAACCAGCACCCCCAGAGCTTGCCTCCTCCTTGTAAGGCCAACGCTGCTCAAAGCACAACCATGCTGAAGGGCTCTGTCTGTTGCACAGCTCACTTGGGAAAATACAATTTAAGTGCTCACCTTGCAGCACCTGCCTGAATCCCCACTGCTTTGATATCCCCCCACCCACAGGGCCCACTGACTGGCAGGCTATACCCCCGTACAAGGTTCTGCTCTTTACTGCCCACACAGTCAGCTCGTACACAAAGGGCACAGAGCAGAACCAGCTCGGGCAAGGACAGAAAATGGGCCCAGCTACTTACTGCTCTGGAGAGAGCGCACAACACGGCTGGAACGCCTGCCAACATAGGTCTGATCCTTCCCTGAGGAGTTCCCTTCCACGTCTGCAAAAGAAAACAGCCACAGGGGTCAGGCTCTAGAGGAAGACACCTCACCCCAGAGCCAGCAATGCCCTTCCCAGCACTGCCATTATGAAGACCAGACTGAAAGTTTGGTCCAGTGCAAACCGGACCATCCTGAAGTGGCTAACGCTGCACAGAGGGTAAAAAGGTAAATCTGCCCGACGTTGTCCAGGCCTAGGATCTCCTTCCTCCCCGTCAGACCAGGGGATGTGCAGCTTGACTCACAGTTCAGCCAGTGGTTCCAGACTCAGACTCCTCCACCCTGTCCTTCCAGAAGGCAGGACAAGCCTGCCACTAAGCTAACCTGTGCTCTGCAGAGGGGGGAAAGTTCAACGCAGCTCAGCTTTGTGTATTGAAGCCTTACTGTTCCCTGTGCCACCCAAGCCGCTGCTCTGATGAGTAATTCCTAGCAGGACAAGACATGTAGCCCAGACAGGTGACAAGCCGATGATGATGGCACCGTGCGCTCACCTTGGGGGTGGAGAGGCTGCTGCTGCTCCCTGTTCAACGGCACAATGGGAGGAGACGTCTGGATGCCAGATTTGTACCACAGCAGGAGCAGGAGACGAAGGATGGCTCTGTGGGCAGACACACGGAAGCCTTCAACAGCAGGCTAGGGAGCTGAGTTCCTGTTGTGCTGGAGAGGTGGCTTGCACAGAAGAGAGAGACGCTCAGGTCTGCTCAGAGCAGCTGGCAAGGCAGGAGGGGTAAGCGTCCCCTTCTGCGGCACAGCATCCAACACGCTGTGGGGCTCCTAATTCCCCCAGCCTCAGGGACCGGCAGCTCAGTCCTGCTCCAGCTTTTTCCTGGGCTGCTGCCGAGCCCCCTCCAGATGCCCTTCCCGAGCGCATGCTGCCCCTTCCCCTCCGTCCACGGCACTTACTTAGCCAGCTGGATGAGGACAATGATGGTCCACCGGCCCATCTCCCCCCACACCCTGGCTGTCCCCATCTCTGCAAAGACCTCCACGCATTCTAGCACGCTCAGCCAGGTCAGCAGCTTCTGCTGGGGCAGCGACTGCAAAACACAGGGGGCAGGGAGGGAGGAGGGACAGGATGCAGGTTCTGCTTGGGAGTTAGGTGGGGCAGAAGCACAGCCCAGTCTGATGGGACTCAGAAACAAGCAGCAGATGGCCTCAGAAGTCACAGTCCCAGAAACAAAAAGTGGTGCCTCCACTGTGGCCAGAGCCTACACATAAGCCCATTTCTCTACCTCCAAGTGGAGGCAGAGACCCAGACATCACTGTACCACACCGAGCTGCTACCTCAGAAACAGGGGAAACATCCCAGCTGTACCTTGGATTGCCTTCTGTCCCAAGTGACACAGCAGGACAGTCTCCAGGCTTGCGGCACTGTGCCCAAACTCTGCCGCAACACTCTCTCCTGCTCCTCGTCCCACAGCTGGGATACACCACAAACCCCTGCCCTGGTCAGTGTTACTGAGGGAGCACGCTTGGAGTAGAGCGAAGGGGACCCAGAGTCCACAGTTGCACCAGAGCAAACGCCTGCTGAATACAGCATCAGCCTAGATCCCACGCATGATCCCCAAGACAGCGGGTGCTCTGCCAGCCCGGGTCCCTGCTTCCCAAGCGGGAGCTTGCTGGTGCTGGCAACCAGAAGATCTAACCCACTGAAAAGCATCAATAAAGACAATACAGCTGAAATTCACCTTGGCCTTTAACAACCAGGGAAGCAAGTCTGCTGCATTTCTGTCTGTTACACACCCGACGCTCCATCCAGCCAACACCCAAACCCACGCAGCGGGCAGGCTTGCAACACACATGAGGCCTGTCTGGAAAAAAACTGCCCTCCTCCCCCTTCCCCACAGGGTCTAACAAGCGCTGGGAGCCAGCCCGGGGCTCTTGCAAGAGAGACACAGAAGCAAGCCGCTTAAATTTGTTTTGTTCAATGACACGTGAAAAGGAAGAGCCTGACAGAGGGAACTGGAGCTTCTGTGCTCCAGAACCACCGCTCTGGTAACAGCGATTGTTATTCAGCAACACCTTTGCCTCTCTCCAGTTCTGCGGTTCTCAAAAACACAGTGGAGCTCCCGGTGCAAGTCAGGGCCCGATTTCTGTGGTCCAGGGAGTGCTCTGGCCACTCCTCCAAGCCAGGAGCTATGGGGCAAGGCTGCTGTCTACCTGCATTCAGAGGTTGCCTCTGGCCTCTACACACCCGACAGCAAGGAAAGGCCACAGCAAAGACCTGTCAGTATCTACAGACACTCCCTGAAAGCCACTGCAGGGAAGCAAGCATGTGTCCCAAACCCTCCTCCCACACACTCCAGCCTTACCACAGGCAGGCTCCGCTGCAGCTCCTTTCGGAGGATCCAGTCATTTAACAGCACCAGGAGGTTGGAGGCAGAGTACACTAGCAAAGGAGGAGAACCAGAGCACCGCGGTTACGGGACACGCAGAAAGCGAACCGAACCGGGACTGCCGCCTCTTCCCCTGGGCGGGGGTGCGGGACGAAGGGCGGCAAGACCGGCAGGTTCCCCCCACCAGCTGCCGGAGGATGCAGCCGGGCGTAAAGAAAACGCGGGGTCCGGGGAGCGGCCCCGCACGCACTGGCCCCGGCGCCCCGCTGCCCACCTACCCAGCTCCGACAGGGCGTGGGACTCCGAGAAGCGACCTGCGAAGGGAGCAGAGCGGCTACCAGCCGGTGCCCAGCGCGGCGGGAGGCCCCCGCTCCCCGCCGGGCCCAGCACCCCGCACCCCCCCGGCCAGGCGCCGGAGCGGGGCCCGGCCCAGGCCCAGGCCCAGGCCCAGGCCCAGG
>Ga0065711_1015331_pt1 | contig 11362 bp, 6 predicted proteins | sample Hoacrofraction12_FD_59098 | JGI IMG/M metagenome (GOLD analysis project Ga0065711, IMG submission 59098) | Hoatzin crop microbial communities from Cojedes, Venezuela - Epithelial fraction 12 v2 (version 2) | ecosystem: Host-associated > Birds > Digestive system > Esophagus > Crop | place... | reverse complement strand
TTTTCCCCAGAATGAGACCTTTGAATTACTAGCATTGGAAAAGAATTTGCAGTCAGTTTTGTCTTGACTTCTATGTGTTATTTGCAATATTGAATAGATACTTGACAAATAACTGAAATTAAGAAAAAGACCTTGGTCATTAAACTAAGAACTATATAAATGGTGGCATATAATAGAAAAAAAAAAATCTGTCATCTTTGCTTTGGGTTTCCCCTAATCTGGCATAAAAATAATGTAAAATATAAATGTGTTTATACCTTAGTGTATCTTGTTAAGCCGTTTAAGGTTAACTAATGTTTGTCTGTTTCAAAACTTTAATTAGCATTTAACAAGAAAGCAACAGTAAAGCCAATTAGAGATCTAAGCAATAACACACACTTACTTCCATTTTCTAGCAATTAATTGATAACTAGTTTACTGTGGGCTAATAATTAAATGAGAAAACATTCTGAGCAAATTGAAAGCACTGATGCAAATGAGTTCTGCATTTATTCTTTTCAAATTCACTGACCACATTATCTAATCTGTCGGGAACAGAGAAATCCTGAATTATACTAAATATATACGCAGGCTGTCTAACCAACCCTTAAAGCAACATTAGTCACTTTCTGGAAGCTTTGATTGCTTTGCTGAAGGAAAATTGTGAGACGGCACTGAAGCTGGTGAGTGCAGCGCAGGATCTCTGGCACGTGGGGCGGCTGCAGCTCTGCAGCCCAGCTTATCCCTGTCTGGTTGGCAGATTGGTTTCTCTCTCTTTGTTGTGTGGAGATAGCAACACGGAACAGACACAGTAGGGATGCATGGTGAGGTTGTGCAATCAGTTAATCACATCCCTGTCTTTCCCAAGAAGAAAAATCTCAACCACGTCTGAAAACAAGGAGGTCACCGTTTCAGCTACGCTGGTGTTGGCAGCAGACATGACTCTTGTGCCTTCTGCCAGCTACAAGATAAATGAAATGTTTGATGGAGAAGAATGTGAGTTGGCAAAATAATTTGGTACATTCTGTACATGAAAATTGAAGACATTTTTCTGCTGAATGTAGCAGTGATCATTGGGAATAGCTCCTTACAAGCAGGAAATATCCCCATCACCCGCACTTGAAGTGTAGCAATCTCCAGTGCACGTAGGAGAAAGTCTCATTTTGTCTTGAAGTTCATCTATTTATGATGTCTCCCTCATCTGGATGGGCAGTAAGGTGAAATTGCCTGAGCTCTGTTAAGCTTTAAACACCAGCCATCCATTCCAAGAAAACACTCCCCAAAAGACAGTGTTTCTTGGTACCACTCTCAGCCCTGACTGTTGCAAAACTGCCACGTTGATAGGCGGGGAATAACCCTGACCTTTCAATTGCTTCTCCAGCGTCATGGAACTGTAAAACAAGATGATGACACTGGATATTTTAGAAGACTTAGCCCCACCCTAGCTCTAATTTGTTTATTTTATCTAATTGAAGTGGCACTGTTTCACTAGTCTGAAATCAGTATATGGGACCTTATGGCAGTACTTGAACAAGTATTACCTAAAATAATTTGTGTTCATGTGTTCATGCACAATGATTTCACTCACTAGTGCAGATGGGGAGATTATGGAGAATTAAAAACGTAAACTATGTCTGGTTCCTTGTTTAAGACTTGTATCCTTCCGTTTCCCATGTAAACACAGCCTTAGGAAAGCAGCAGGCGAGAGATGCTGAAGACAAGCACTGGAAGCACCCATCAGAGTGATGCTGACCTGCGACATCTCCCATGAGTGAAGATCACCCGGTTCCCCCCACCAGGTACCTTCACCTTGGGATGAGGACCCCTTTTCTTGGTTGCTTTATTCCCAGAGACCCCATTCACTATTTGTTTCATGGGCTGTCTTGATTACTATAAATGTAATTTCTCTAGAGGTTTTTTATGATCATCTCTAGACAAGGTGAGTGATGATATGTCACTTCCTTGTTTATTTAATAAGTAGCATTTACTGGTATCTTCAGTAAGAGTTTCTGATTTGAAGCAGTCTCAAATTCTGTCTGAGCTGAAAAACAGATAATACTGAAAGTAACTTAGACATTTTGGGATATTTCATATCAAAGAAATATGGTAGAATCACAGAATAAGTATTGATTCACATTTATCACTGTTTCATAATATTTTTTTATTAAGCTTTATTTAATCCTTGCTTTCCAACTCATTACTTTGTCTCTGTTTGTGACAGACTTCTATGATTTATTGTGTTCTCTTAATAGATATACATTTTGAGTTACTGAGTGGTAGAGCCATATTAGTTCTTTCAATCTTTTCTAGAGCCAACAGAGGATTACTTTGGGAAATACTTGCTTAAAAAGGCTTTCTAAAGCTTCTTTCTAGTTTGATACAACTCCAGCAATGGGTTTTATAGCAACTCGACCCATCGTTTGCAGAGAAGTTTACTGTATAAGAGTCTGGATACTTAGGCATTTTATAGTATTTGGGTTTGCCCTTCCTCAGGAATGTCATATGCCTTAGCATTGGGAGTTACAGAGTTGTTCTGCTTAGAAATAAGGGCAAATCAGACCTTAGCCTTACAAATTTTCACTCGTTTCTACCAGCTGTTGCAAACACAAATGTTGTCATACTATATATGCACAGCTATAATTTGAAATTATAAGTAGTGCCTAATTTTACTGGTATTTACTACACAGACATAAATAGAGCTAAAACAAACTGGAGAATAAAATAAAAGAACATTTACATCTCATATAGATGTCAACACTAACTTGAATTTATTTTGGTTTGATTAAGTATTGCATATAATTTTTCATTGAACCACATATTTAGCAAAACTAGTCTGTGATGTAATAATCAGAAGAAAAATATTGGCAAATATAAATGCTATTTATTAAATAGCAAATAACCATGTCCAGTCACCGAAAGAATTTCTGTTTATATTAAGTGAACACAGTACAAATCTGATACAACTATCATCGACATCTGAGGAAAAAAATTTACTAATTTTTTATGGGCAGACTGGAAGTTCTGAAATTTGGCAGCCTTATTTGCCATAATAATCACTAAGTAATTTATTCAAGAAATANAGTTCTTTACCGTTTGTGGAGTTTCTAGATNTTTCTTGCACTTATTCATGATGTGTTCAGAGCTCCCTNCAAAACTGTTTGTTCTGTGCAGTGAACAGACGTTCTGACATTGCAATGTGCATTGGTGGATCCCTCAAGAAATGCCCTGTATTGAATTAATCTATTGATGTGATGAACATTTGAGTGCTTTTGTCTTGTTTTAAACTTGCTAATTTCTCCTGGAGATTTGTGATGGTCATAACATAGTGTACAGTGTTATCAAAATCAAAGTATGTCCTCCAAATTCTTCCAGGGAGCAACTGGGACAATTTCTAATGAGATGATATCTGGAATGGCTTCTAATATTGCGTAGCACCTTAGACCTTTTTTATTCCTTGTTGTTAATACCTTATTATTTCCCTGTTATCATGACTATTATTTATTAATGGCTCTTCCATTGCTTCGGTCATGCTCATAATCCAGTTTTACGTTAGCAATATCAGTATGCTCACTGTGTCCCATGTTACCATGGTGTCAGCTTGACTATCCGGAGTGCAGCCTGCCAGGGCAGAGATGTCTGGAGGTTACTTTGCTGCAAGTGAGCACAAAATACCTACTTTGATACGAATAACCTCTGCTAGTGTTATTTCATAGGAGGCCTGATTTGGTCTACTGCTGGAAAGTTGCAGTTGCTTTTGAAAACCCCCAAGCCGTCGGATCCTCAGAATCCCACAGAACCACCTTTTGATCCTCCGGAGCTTTGCCTGGTCCTGTTCGAAACCAATGACAGGAAAGCTGTTTAAAGGCTCCTGTTAAGAAGAAGATACTGCAAGTGCTCTGGAGTGTCAGCACTCGGTGACTTGAAACCACTGGTACAGACCTCATTGTGGTTAACAGTCACGGGTCTATCCCGAATCCCAACTTTGGAGTGCAAGCGGTAAGTGGCTCCTATCTATCCTACGGAATGATTGTCTTTTGCAGGAGTCTCTGCTTGAAGGAAGAGATAACGCTTTGCTGAGAGATATGGAAATTCAGAAAAAACCCTAGGTGGGCAAGATGAACACTATGCTTTAAGTTCAGCAAGCAGGATTTTTTGAATTTTTGGAATTTTTGGACCTGCAGAAAATTTCAGGAACTGAAGGAAAAGTAACATGGAGAACCCTACACATAGCAGATAGATTTTCAGGCTGCCAACTTAATCAGCCGTCTCAGTCAGTGGAAGAGTAACATGAATATTATCCGAATAGTCTCTGAGTGCTGGACACATCATGGTAAAATCTTTTGTGAACCATATGCTTTACAGGCAGTGCTTGATCATCAGAACACTTGGCTTTGAGCCCTCACTTCACAGTGAGTTACAACACCTCATTGTCAATAAGAAAGACTCAGAAAACGTTTGTGTTTATTTTATGCCCTTATAGAGATATTGAGTCTCAAAAATGCACTGAATAAAGGTATTATCAGATGACCAGCATAGTTCGACCCCTTTACACCATGAGAATATCAATAGTGCAGTTTTAGTGCAATAGGGAAACTCAGTTTTTCTGATGGGGACAAGGAGTGTGTTCTGAACATGAAATGTTGTAATTAAAACACTTTCTAATCAAGTGGCCTTTTTACACTCCTGAATTTAACCGAATTTAACCAAAAGACCCTTTAGTGTGTGAAACAGTTTTCTATGTCCTTTCTCCTATTCCATTACTGAAGCTTCTAGGACACGTGATGCTCTTTCAGAGAAATGTCGAAGAAACCCTCCCCTTGGTGCATTCCGTGGCACCGGGCTCTCGCTGAGCACGCTCGAGTGGGTAACTCTGAATTTTTCCTTCATACTAAGATTAGATTTTTTGACCTTTGCTGAAAATATTGATTAACCTTCTTATTCATAGCCTCATGAACATAAAATGATTTACTATTTTTTCATTTCTCTGCCTTTTCCTGGATCCTGGTAAGACTGGAAGCCAATACCAAGATAAACCTGGCTATAACAACGTTGACATTGAGATCTACATAGTAGGTATGAAGCTACTTTGTACATTTGTGCCTCTTTTCTGTTTTTCATCACTAGTCAAATGTTAGATTCTGCATATTCACTGTGTATTGGTTAAGGTTATGTACGTGCTTATAGGGTTTTTTATATGAACGCTTTGTGAATTCATCACTGCAAGTTGGAAGAATGCAAGGGACTCGCCCCAGGCACAGGACGCCTCATCAGCTGTCGCGTGTTGCCCCGACTGCAGAGCTGCTCCTGTCATACACTGGGCTCATCTTCCGTGGTCACTCCAGCGTTTCTCACCGCTTGCCAGGATTTTTTCTTCTTTTCTTCCAGCAGGGTGCATTGCAGTAGTGCTGTTCATTTTTTCTCAAGCTAACCCCGCTTTTCTTGTTTTGTTCTGCCTGTAGTTGTTGATGGGTTTTTTTTTATGGATTTCTTTCTGGGAAATCATTACCAAACATATAAAGAACAGGCGGACTGTCCTTTCTGTAAGACATGCAAAGCATAATCCCCAGCTGAGATGCGATTAGCAAAAGCTTCTGCTGTCTCAGACAAGAGGAGCCTCTTTCTTTTCACCTGTGGGATACATTTCTTACAGTGCCTTACCTGGCTGCAAAGCTGCGTCTGGGGAGATGGAGCAGTGGCGCAGGGATGTGCTGCCCAGGGCAGCCTGCTGCTGGGGGGACGGGGGACAGCGGGGAGCGTGGGGTCTGCTCCTGGGCACCGCTCTGCTTCCACCAGCTACGCCAGCAGCAGTGCCCACTGCCAGTTTGCAAATCGAATGGCATTCTAGATGTGGCTAGCTTCTATTTAGATTTAGGAAAAATTCCTGTTATTCTGACATCCAAGAGAAATCTGTTAGGTAACTAAAAGTATTCAGCAAAACTTTCCAGTTTCCATGTAAACAGATTTCCAGGGGTGGATACCCCTCTCCTCCCCCAGACTCAGATGCCACCCTTCTTTTTCTTTCTAACCAGAAATATTTGTTTAAATAGTTTGATTTGCCTATATTGACTCACAGCTTAATGGGATTTTTAATCTGTTTATCTCAGTGTCTCACTCTAGTCTGTGTGTCTGCTCCCTGGGACAAACTGTATCTCCCATGGCATGCAACCCCAAAGACAGGTCAAGCTCTGTCGGCGCTGCAAGACCCCGACCTGCAGAGGTGAACAAGAGCTTAGGTGGTTCATTCTCTGCACAAAACTTCTGCAAGGCAACACATCTTCTCCCAGTTTTATTGGTTTGACTGTATTACAGTTTTTTATGGAGGAAAAAAAAAAGAACTTTACGGAGCCTTCTATGTTATTTTTTTATTAGCTCTACTCATAATGCTCTCTGTATCTTTGCAGTGTTCAAGATCTCATGAATTTAAAAAAACAAACCCAGAGCCAAACAAAACATGATTCTACCCAGAAGGATCTTTTATGACTGTACTGTGAGATGCTTGTGTTCATAGCTCCCGCTGCAAAGCTGGAATGCTTACCTTGGACACACTTCTAAATCTTTTGTGCTTATCCTTGGGCTTGGATGCTTGCAGCTGTCACAGGAGTGCGAGACCTCTGACTTTGACCTTGCTGATATGAAGACTTAAATGTGAAGCACTCAGTACTTGACACTAAAGCAGACATTTTCTGGGGTGGCCACTGAGGCATCTCTTGGAGACTCTCTCCCTAGACTGCCATCCACAAGCATCCATCTGAACCAGGCCGGCAGCACACTGCCCACCAGCAGTGCCACACGAAATGGGAGCAAGAAACACCTCTTCCCATTAGCAAATCTTTGTTCAAGTACATATTTTGGTGATTTTCTATAAGGAAACGTGTGTTCAAGAGTTACGTATCTGTTTGAAAGGTCTTTGTGTTACGTTAAAACAAACAAACACACAAGAAAGCCCCCATAAACCGCTTGTCTGTGGCGTCTGAAGACTCTCACAAGGCTCCTGTGAAAGCCAAGGCTTTTATCCTACCTGCACTGAAGAGCGTGTCCAAGCAAAGAGGAGAACAACCTCTGCCACGGGGTACATCTTCCTAGGGAAGGAGCAACCACTCTGCCGGTCCCTGTCCCGCTGTGTGAGGGCTGCCCTGAGGAGCTGAGCCAGAGACCCTGGGTCTCTGCAAACGTTGGTTGCTGGAAGATACAACACAAGGGGTTCTACAAGGTTCTACGTCTGCCAAGCAGNTNCAGAGGCATTGCCTTTTACTAACCTCANCCTTTTTTTTGTTTCCTGGATCAGTTCTCAGTATCTCTGCCTGAGATTAACATTGTTCTGTGGAGAGAATTTTTTTCTTTTCTGCAGTCGTTCTGATATTTTTTTCATTCCCTTCTGGTCCATTTTGTGGGAAAATTGAAGCATCTTCCAGGATATGTTGTTTTGACAGAAAGGAAAAAAACCCTTTTTTCTTTCCTAGTGGGAGCAGCACTGTCCAAATTGGTGGATTTCTTCCACCCCCAGACATTTCTGCCTTCCTGGAAGAGAAGCCGGGCAGTTATTCTCTTGCGATGTGGAAAATGAGTTTTGGTGTTGGATTTTAAAACTATAACAGGATGCATATGCCTACATGACACGAGAAAACAGTATTGCAACATCAGCTACAAAAGGCACATTCAGAAAAATTGCCCATGACAACGGGCTAGCACTTTTAATCCTGTTTTTTACGATTTACAGAAAATCAGTTGTCTGCCTTAGCTGGCTTCTGGGGATACATCATCTTGTGCAACAGTCCTGGAGGGTGAGGGAATGAGGAGGGGACCAAACCCAGCAGAGATATTTTGAAATGAAGCAGTTCAGCTTCTGTTTGGGTCTCTATCACTGGGCTCTTCATAGAATATTATCTTCTGAGAGAGGCTTCCTGGGGTGGAAGTATTTTCCAGTTCTCCATCCATTGATAATTCTCTGAGACAGCAAAATGCTGCCCTGATTTTCAGGGGGGGTGACTTTTTTTCTAAATATCTGCAGATCTTGAACCAGACACGGCATGCAGGCTGTACTGAGTGAAGCAGCAAGTCTTGCCGTTGTCTGCAGGTGTGAAGGTAGCTCACGGTTGGACCTTTGCTTTGTCAGTGGCTCCACAGGTGTGAAACAAGGCTTGTCCTGAATTGTCTGAAGTAAGTGAGCACTGTACACCGTGTTTCTCCTCTTCAGTGACTGTGCACAGAATCTGGAGTCATATGCCAACAGCGCAAACAAAGTAAAAAATGCAATTAAGATCGGAGAGTTCTCAGTCTTGAACAATTTAATCCTACAGGCTAGAAAACCCTTGGTATAGCAAAATCCAGGAAAAAATACAGCTTTTATGGCCTTTAAATCAAAGATTCCTGACAATCTAGTAATGGGCTACTGTGCTCTTGGTGACAACCATTTTGCAGTGGCAGGGGTTAGGTATTGCCTTTGTCCTTGCTCCCGGCTGGATGCGGACTGGTTTATATACAGACCCTTCGCAGGAGGTGCTGCAGAGCAGGAGGAGCAGGCATGCTGGTTAAATCAATCTAACTTCCCCTCTTAGGCGAAGGTTGAAGGGGGGTAATTGCAGGCAATAACATGGCAAAAGTGTTTGAGTAGCAGCGGATTGCCACAAGGACTTTATCTTTGCAACGTGATGTGGCTGAAGTTTTTGTTCTTGCTGCGACTGGTTGTTGAATGTTTTGATAAACATATTTACTCTTCAGAATGCAGAGGGTCAAGGTCAGCTCTTCAGGGAGATGTTATATCAATAAACTGCTTTTATAGACTTTCTTGTACTTTTAAGGCTTCGTAAGAAAAGACGTAGGCATTTTAGCCTTGATCTTCTAAGCTGCTTTAATACATCTTACAGTGAAATTATTTATGTGCTGAAAATTATATGTGTGCTTAAGTGCTGTGCTAGACTGAGGCCAGCATGACCTTGACAGGGAGAATTCTCCATTTTCCTAGCACCTACAATGTTGTTTTTATCAGCTTCCAAAGTGCATCTCGGTGAAAAACTCTTGAATCTTCCCTGGCTAGCACAAACATATATTTATCCAGAGTTTCTGAGGATGTTTCTGGGTTGTTAGTTTAAAAGCCTATTTGAGCTGCTTTTCTTCATTCCAAAGGTGTAATGAATTCCCAAGGAGTGGATTTTTAATGTGATTTTTCAGATTTGTTTTCCACATCCCCATTTCTGTGTATGTGGCTTACCCATGCGTTTTTACATGTGTAATTACATGCCTGTGGTGCCTGTGCAGCTCCTAGAACGTGCTTCGTCTGACAGCATTTTGCTGTGCTCTGCATTTGCTGGATTGGTGCACAACAAATGAGCCTTCACAAGAGCAACTTTGGGAGTGCAAACACATGTGAGGCTATGAAAATCCATCCTGAGTCCTCAGTGACACATGGTGAAAGACTATGCTCTTCCAGAGCTGGGTGCAGAACTCCCCAACAGCCCTGGAAGTGCAACCCGTGCTTATATCTCAGCCTTTCCAGGTCCATGTCCTGTACACTGTACACTGTATGTGTTGTGTGGTTTCCAGGTGCAACGACCAGTGAAGAGCAACAGCTCACAAGTGCACAAGGTATGGTGCGGTTTCCAACCTGTGCTCACACAGATATTTGGTTTATTAGTGCAGCACAGGTGTCTACATGCGAAGAAAGGTGATGTATCTTGCCTAAAGATGCAGAATTCCATTTTCACAAAGCAAAGCCTCTACCGATGTGAAAGGGCAATTTTGGATGGCAAAGCAGATGATAACGGGGAATGGCAGTGTACACAGGTAAGGAGTAAGTTCTGCAACTCGTATATTTTGCAGGTCAGCTTTGGAAAGTCTTCCAAACAAGATCGTTTATCCTATCTACATTGTATTTCTATTTTGAAGAGTTCATTGGAAGGGACGTCAGATATACATCAAGTAAACAGCTTAGTAGAACAAAACTGTCAGGCAACTATAAATTAAATTGAGTTATATTAGAGTTTATCGTTTCTGCAACTCTTAACACACCTTGCAGCTTTAGAGTAGTAGTTGGGCTCACAGTAAGACAACAGTTGACAGGGTTATATTTTATTTTAAGAAGCATACATTTTAAGAAGCCCATTTGCTGCTTCCTTCCTCTCCTACTTCTGTTTCTGTCTTGGTAACAAATGATTATAGAACTTGGGCTTCCTTGTGTCTGCCTGAACTCCCCCCTCAGTTCACTCCCCACATAGTCCTGGAGTCCTATGAGAAAACACTTCAAAATATTCTGAACGATTCCATGCACTCATACTTCTGAATATAGATTTTTCTTGTTGTTTTATTTATTACCTTTTTCTTGTTCTTGAATCATGTTTGTGCTGGTCCTTCAATTACAAACTGTGGACATCACTAGAACATGATTAAAAATGATAAATAAAAGATATTGTGGAAAAAAAAAATCAATAAAACACTAACTGAAAATATAGCAAAGGAGAAATACTGAGCCCCTGTGCTTTGCAAGTTATTATTGACCCGCACTCTGGTAAAATATCTTTCCTGCTATAATTGTTTCCTTGGGTGGCACCCATAACAGATTATTACTGGTTTTGTTGGATAATGTTTTAAACAGTTATCATGGAATTTCCCAAGATTTCTAAATAAAAGGACCTGAATTTCAGAGATGTATTTTTTGTCTTTGATCACTAGGTTCCAAGCTGAGATGCCTAATGAATGGTTTTGGTGCCTACCCAATTCGTAATGCAGAAATCATAGTAACCCCCCAAAAACTTAAATGAACTTCTTCTGATAGCGGTTCCTACACAAAACTTGTAGAAGGTCTGAAATTTGTGAGAAAATATTTCTGGGTACGAAAATGTCACTTTGCTAACATCAAAATGGTTCCAATCTCTTCTATGATTTTTTTTGTCAGTTTTTTTTTTTTTTAAGTTTTAATGGTGCTAAGTGAATTTGGGGAATTTTGTATTGAAAAAACTTTTTGTTTTGTAAATTTGGTTTAACAACAAACAACTATGAAAATAGATAAAGCAGCTAAAACAATATATAGATATTCCAGAATTACTAAAATGAATTTTTTTGAGCCTGTTAGACAGCAATGGGCTCCAAGCAGAGAAAGGTGGGCTCTGTACAGGGAGTTCAGGTGCTCCAGGGGCTGGTGCATCCTCTGCCCACCCTCCCTGGGGAGCAGGGGCAGCAGGGCAGAGGCTGCTCCCTGGTGCCTCCTCTGCTGCTGCCTCCGGCTGGGCTGGGGCTGCCGAAGCCTGAAACCAGGCATTTGGCAGTCTGCTCTCCAGGGCAGGCTCCAGCTTAATTTTCCTGTGCTTTCAGCCAGTTCCTAGTCACTGGAACATCCTAAACAGCAGCAAAACAGATTAAAAAATGAAAAAAAAAAAAAAAAAAAAAAAAA
>Ga0065711_1011169_pt1 | contig 11363 bp, 9 predicted proteins | sample Hoacrofraction12_FD_59098 | JGI IMG/M metagenome (GOLD analysis project Ga0065711, IMG submission 59098) | Hoatzin crop microbial communities from Cojedes, Venezuela - Epithelial fraction 12 v2 (version 2) | ecosystem: Host-associated > Birds > Digestive system > Esophagus > Crop | place... | reverse complement strand
ATCGAAATCTGGGTATCTCATAACCCGCTTCTGGCCAAGGGGCTGTGGTGACTAGTGAAACCTGTGTGCCAAACACGTGCTATGCCTTTCAGATCCTCTGGTGCTAAAACCCCGATTACAGGCAGTGGTACACCAAGTGAGACAGAATCTGACCAACAAACCCAGCCAGCAGGAGAGGATAAGAAACAATAACTGCTTTTCAAAATAGTTTAATTTTTGGCTCAAAATTTTGAATGTTCAAATTTTTACTGAAAGATTACCTGTAGGAAGTGTATATTTTTAGTCAGCTTGTTCTGTCATTTTTTCCACCTCTGGGGATATCCTTATTTTTTTATAGTCATGCAGCCTCTCTGTGGAAATGATTTATTAACTTCCTTTCATAAGACCTTACTTCTCAGAATTGGAGTTCCTGATGCAGGTGGTATTTAAACATAGCAAACTCGAACTGTCCTCGTAGGTCCTCTGCTGTAACTTACTGGTAGATTTATTGCTTATGAAGAGTCTCAGTTTGTTCTGTGTGGGTTGAGATGGGCAGCACTGGATTTATACTACCGCTGAGTAACTTCATCCCGATTTAGAGTGTTCAAGTGGTGCGGAAGTTTTCATGAAAATGAATTTGTTTTGGGCAGAGTATGAGCAAATAAGTGGATGTGTATATGTATGCACTTAATTTTAGTGACAGCTTTGGCTTTATATCAGTTTGTCAGTATTTCTCAATTTATTCCTTAATGTGAGGTCTGTTGGATCTAAGTAAGCTTCTTGTGGAAAAAACCCCATTAAATTCAAGGATGGAAATTTTAGTTCGGTTTATCTCATATGTGCTGAAATAAAGATTTACTAAGTGTTGAGATGAAATAACCAGAAATGAGGTAAAGTAATAAATGCATATACTCTACTCTTTAAGAGAATCTTGTTTTCTGGGTACTGCGTGATAGTTAATCTCGTCTTTAGGACTGACACAGGTGCAACTGTTTAATATTTGCTCTGAATAGAAACAATTTTAACTGCACTGATGCGTTTATTGAATGTGCAAAGACAGAGAAAACTTAGAGTTTGTGGTATAATTTCTAGAGAAGGATACTTTAAAATGGCTGACAAAGCAGGTTTTTTTGCAGTTGATACTCATTACACTTCCCCTTGTCTTCACTACCTCTTGTCTCTTGTTTTGACACCTCTGCCAAGGGGCAGCTTTATCAAAAGTTTAGCAAATTACCATATTGTTGTAGGATAAGGCAGAATAAAGCGCTTCCCCCGGCCAGTGGGGCCGCAGGAGGCCATTCTGGGGACAAGGGAGCGATGCTGGCACCGTCACCTGCTGCCACCCCAGTGCTGGGGAGAAGTGAGATCTTTGCTTTTGTTGAGGATGTTTTTCAAAAAGCAATAAGAAAAAGATGCTTCTGTTTAGCTCCCACAGCTGTCAGAGTATGAAGGCCAAATCTTTATACTTAGGCCAAAAGCGCTTAAATCTATCAGCTTTTTTGTCTCATGGAGTTTAATTCAGCACTTCAAGTGTTTTCAAATGCAGCTTCTTGGGTTAATTCACCTGACTCCCTGCAGGCTGAAGCATGCATAGAACTTGTAAAGATGCATTTGGGACAATGTAATGTAATTTATTAGAATTAGGTTTGTTATCTTTCTTCTTGATCTTTTTTATTTCTATTCACTTTTTCTCTTTATTCTTACAGTGCCTTCTACTCCGTTGCTTATGCTGTGCACCTTTCAGCTGGTACTCAGACTCTTCTTTGGAGCCATGCAAATATTTGCCCAGAGTGGGACCCTGAGCTGGGGTGGGGAGTAGCTCCTGCTGAAGCCCATCAGTTACACGCATGGGGCATCTGAGCTCTGCCAGCTGTGGTGTCTGTGGTTGAATGATACTGATGGTGTTGAAAGGCTGTGCTCTTTTCGCCTGGTCCTTTCTCCCCACCCCTCATACTTTTGCCTTTTTCCTTGATGCCATTTTAGAGAGGGATGGGTGTGCAGCAGGTTGGCGTAGGGAGGGAAGGGGACAAAACATCTTTCTTTCACACTGTGTGTTTCAGCGTGTGCTATCATTTAAGGAAGTTGGAGTGCTGTTTAAGACATAATTTTGTCATTGCCATCAGATGCTAAATGTGGAGTAAACCCCTAGTCAGGGATTTTTCTGTGGCCTCAGGAAGGACCGGCTTTCCTCCAAACATTTCAAGGAGCGTTGTGTGCTCTTACAGAGATTGTGATAATGCAAAGAGCTATTTTCTTCCTCCAGATGATGGCAGAAACAATGCTGAGACCTTGATTCTTTGCTTTTTTGGGCCAGGAAGTTTGTCCGAAGATAGAGCGGGCTTCCTTGCCTCTGCAGCCTCCTGCCCGCAGCGGTGGAGGCAGGGCTCCGGCTCAGGGGCATCCAGCTCTGCCCCTCTCTAGAAAGAATACCTGTGCCCCTCGCGTGGTCTCCCAGAGCACCCTGAAGTATGGGATGGAAGCCATGTGTAACATCACCTTCCTCCTGCCGGGCACTTAGGCTGCGTTTGGTGGAAAGATGGTAAATCACCACACAAGTGGTTATCTTCAGAAGGAAGGCATGGCCACACGCTACTTACTCCGCTATTTGCTGACCTTTTCTGTAGAAGCAGTTATAAGTTGGGGTTTGACTATTTTGTTTTCGTAGATAAATGACTGGTATTTAAATCGTAGCTTGGGCAAAACCAGATATTTTAAACTATTTTGTAGACAAAAGAACTTGACGGACATTGAACCAGACCTTGACCCCGTTAACTAAAAGGAGGAAATACTCTGGGCAGGGGAACTCGATGCCCACCTCAGTCACCTGAGATGTAATGAAGTTGTGGTGATGCTGAAAGGCTTTTCCTGAGGAAGGGGCAGCGAGAGGAGAGGCACTCCTGATTACCCATGCTTCAGTAATACCCTTTAGCATTTGCTGGAGGTTCAGAAAGCTTAGAGAGAAAGAGTGTTTCAACTTGAACTGAAACAAAAGACCATTCTTGCGTCAAAAAGTAAAGGATTAAATAGATTTGGAAATATTTCAGACTCAGATGAGGGTATTTTTGACCCATAATGAAACATTTAAGGTTGCAGTTTGAAAATTTGAAGTTTTAAAATCCCTTGTGGGGATCCTCCCAAATGAAAATGCAGTTTGCAGGCTTTGACTGAAAAGATTTGTTTTGAAAAAATCTCAAAACCAAGGGGGTTCCCTGAGGTTTTTTAATTTTTCAGTGAATTTTTCTTTTTAAATGAAGCTTTGGACATGTGTTTTTCTCCAAATCCCCTAAGTTTTGGCTGAAAACTGCTATTTATTTCTACTTCTATAATAAGCTCTGAACAGCAATCTTCTCATGGCAATAGTTTCTGAAAAGAAGAAAAATTACTGCTTTGCTTCTACTCAAATTCTATCAGAAAAAAAAAAAGCTTACCCATGCAGTCTGGGCCCCAGTGTCCCTGGCAGCACTCAGGTTGTTCAAATTCCTTCACACAATGATGCCGACATCCCGGAAAAGAAAGTACATGTGTTTTAATTTCTAGATAATACCTGAAAAATAGAAGTTGGAGCTGCTTTAAAGTACTTAAAGCTTCCTGTAGGGAAAAGTGAAATTCTTAACTCCCTCTTCTCCTTTCAGTGTCAGATGAACACTTTAAGCTTAGTTGTATTGATCTGCCGTTTTGTTTTTCATTATAATATACATTGCACATCAAGGCCTAAAATGATCCTTGGAGCTGTTTCTTTTGCATAGTATATTTATCTTTTTTTTTAATTATTAATTCTGCAACCTAAATACAGCAGTTTTCTCTAAGTTTTGATGTGAAATAGTGTTTTAAAAATTGTTTAATATCAAGGTTCCTTAAATGCTAAGTAAGCTCAAATAGTAACATTTTCCTCAAAATACTGCTCTTCTTTTTTTTTTCATCTGACAGTCAAGATTTCAAATTGTTTTGAGATATTGCTTCCTGTCCTTCACCCCCCCCAGCTCTCCAATCTGTAGTTTGAAACATCGGTTATTTATATGATACTATATATGAAATGAGTGATATATAAATATCATTTATCTGATAGTTTGTATTAGTAATATCATATTTCTATATCGTTCTTATCAAGTAGGCAGAATAAACAAGGAAGTGATTTTATGATATCACTCAAAAGAAAATCTGATAGGCCATTGATAGCAATGCTTATTTTCCTTTTAGACCATTTGCTGATTAACTTTAGGGTTGAAGTACTCTGAGTAAAGCTTGAGTTCTGGAGCTGGTGAAGCCAATGGTAAATGGTCCTCAAGAAAATTGCGTAGAATAGAGCATTTGTAATATGAATTAACATTTTCTAATTCATGGAGAACAATATTCACAGAGAAAAGCTCTGGCAGAACAGATACCTGCAGTCTGGTATCCCAGTCCCATTGGTAATTTTGGTGTAACCAGCAAGGCACTGGGTTTCGAGGTTTAAAGAGCAAGGTACACATTCAGTTTTCATTTGAATGAGCAGTTTTTGATTACATTGCTTCTTCATCTGTAATAGGAAAAGATTAATTAAAAAGAAGGAAAAAGTTCTCTGAGTTGATTTAACTCTGCCCCCAGTGTCATTGCTGAAAAACGACGAATTGAACTCAACTTTGTTCTCACTTGCAGCCACAGGCTCTATCCTGTTCTGCAGGAGCTCCCTGCTCTTCAGCTAAACAAGGTAATAGCCCACACATGAGGGTTTTGCAGTAGTCTTGTCTGCACAAAAATGTCCAACCACTGCAGGATAAACCCTTCTAAGTGTCATATTTCTTCTAAGAATGCTTTATCAACAAATGCTAAGTTCAGCAGACGTAAGAACCAGGTTACCAAGCCAGCATCAGCCTAGGGAGTTTTAGTCCTGAAGTTGCCTCACAAACCCAAAGCAGGATGGAGAAAGGCAAGTGCTGGTAAGTGCCTTCTATGGCAAAACTAAACATAAGACACAGGGGAAGTTGCTCGTGGCTCTGTGCAGACAGAGCACAACACAAGCCTTTGTTCAGATCAAAAGGGGGTTTCATATTCTCAGCACCACCCTACTGAACTAAAGTGCTATGCCTGGTATTTTCAAATTGGCGTCAGAGAATGACGTCTAGGTTTACATTGAAATCTGGTAGGAGTTATGGGCCTGACCCCACCAGAGCACACTGAGAAGTGCAGCCTTCTCTTTTTTGACCTAGAGAAAGCCACAGAAGGAATCAGTCCAGCTTGGGAAACCTGGCCTTAGTCCTCTAGCTCACGTGCCATGGGTGCGTGCCCCTTGCTGTGGAGGTCCCAGTTTCAAGAATCCGAATCTGACAAATGGCTTGAGAAGGTGGCAAGAAGGAGAAAAGGGCTAGGGTGTTGTCACAGTGGTAGCATTGTATTTTATGGTTGAAGAAATCATAGATTTGAAAGTATATACTAAGAATAGTGCCTGTTTCCTCCTACTAAAACAGTCGATGTGTATTAAAGCAAAACTCTTTGCTGAACTACATCTAATGTTCTGCTTTCTTCCTGAGAAGTATTTGTAGAAGTAAGTTCATAATTCACAAGTGGTGAGGAATGATCTAATGCAAAATATGATCTTTAAAAACCAGCAAAAAGTAATAAATGAAATTATAATTCTCAGAGAGGAATTACTGTGAAGTGCTCCATTTTCTATTCCAGGATAACCATTTATCCACTGTTCAGCAGGGACCCATTTCGGTGGTCTTAACACACTCCAGCAATATTGACCACGACAGGCTTCCTGTCTGGTGCAGCAGAAGTGAACACTCTGAATGGGATTTCAATTAAGCAGTCGAGTAGTCAATTAAGGCAATGTCTGAATCATTGCCAGGCCAATGTGAGGAAATTCTTAATGTTTATATGGAAAACCTGTAGCTACCCGCTCTGTGTGTGTGTGTGTGTGTGTGTACATGTGTGTATGTATGTAGGGGCCAGTTCGAGCAGCATCATCCTTTTGAAAATATTTAAATATGTTAATAGTTGTCTGTGGATGTTTTAAGTAGATTCCCAGATGATAAAGCTAGAAGGACAATTATACCAGAGAAGCATAATGTGGGATAAAGGAGGGTCTTGCATGAAATTTAGTTTGAACAAGAAGATCTTTTAGAAGGCATTAATTTGTTTTGGAAATGGTCAATTGTGGAGAAACAAACTGTGGTATGTTGCTTCTGTCACAATTTGTCTGTGGTGGTTTTGATTTGGTCTCCAGCCATTGCTTTGCTGTAGTTTGCAATGACAGGTAGGAAGCTGTTCTGCTACTGAGTTTACTACTCCCTTCCTATGGACGCTTGCAGTCTGAGATTAAAGTACATTTTGTTTGTGCACCTACATAAACCGCATTTCTCAAATTCCCTGCTATGATTCCGGTTTCCCAGTTCTCGAGTCATTCCCCAGCTCTCCCCTGGACCCTGCCCCCTTTGACAATAGTCCTCCTGGATGGAGAATGTCAGACCTGGCCTGCCTGGGCAATTCCTGTGCACATGAATGGGACTTGTGCACTCCCCCTGCAAGGTCTTCTTTGTCCCCCACCTCAGCAAATGGACCATTAACCATTTGTGCAGTAGCATCGCAACAGGACCTTCAGGTCATTTGCTATGCAGGGTCTATTCCATCACTTCCAAGGATGGAGCCAATTGCAGTGCCATCATGTATTGCTGATGGATGTTCTCCAGTATATCTCTCTAGGGATTCCCAAGCAACATATATGCATATGCAGCCCTGTGTTGTCTAGGTGGTAACTGGACCTTCTGGGCATGTGTGGGATCTGCAGCCCTGTTGCAGAAGCTCACAGTTGGCCTGGGCGGGTACACTGGCACCTTGGGCAGGATTTCTACATGTGCCATAGCCTGGTAGTCCTGGATGAAGCCCTCACCTCAGTGGTTTCTCCCCTAGTCAGTTATTCTTCTGTCATTGTTTGTGATAGCAGCACATTTCAGTAGTGAAGACTGTGAAGATGCATCACAGACACTTATAAGATTAAGTTGCATGAGCTCTGAGGAACTCCACTTGATAGTCGTCACCCAGTTTATCAGTACATTTCAATATCTGTTTAGTCTTCACATTTTAGTCTTTATAAACGTACTGTTGAAATCTGATTTGGGCAATGTTCAAGTACAGTAGTTACATTTGGGTTGTGAAAATTTTACTGTTGGCTAGGTGCATTTCAGGCATCTTGGAAATAAAAATGAGACCTTTTTCCAGATGTGGGTGTAATGGGGATGCAGCTTGATCAGACAGTTGGCAAAGCAGCAGCGAGCAGTGCCGTGCTGAGCAGACCGAGCAGCCTCTCTGCCCTCTCGGCAGAGCCCCGCGGTGGTGGGGCACTGGACTGACCTGGCTCTTTGGGTCTAAAGTGGCTCCCCCAGACTCAAACCAGAGCATCTCTGCACCCTACTTCCCACCCAAAAACACATCACAAAGCACCAGCATGAGGGGGCTTTTGAATGCTTCAAGCCTTTCAAAATCCTGATGCTCAGCGCCAGTGCAGCCACCTTAACAGCCCATCCTTAACAAGAGATGACTCGCCCACCAGAGCAAGAACCAACACAGCACCAAGGCGCAGCCCGGGCACCGTAACCCCTATGAGTATTTCCACTGAGTCAAACCGTAACTGTTAATGTTGAAGACCCATAAGCTCAGAGCGTTTGCTGATTAATCGGAGTCTTTAACCAGGTGTGCTGCTGAAGCCCTGCTCCTTGAAGGTGCTTAGGGTAAGCCATTAAAAGTCTGCATAAACTGCTGGGCTGGTGGGATATTCAGGTTCACAAGTGAAAAAGTTGTTGGCAGGAGTAGCTGAAAGCCTGTCACCGCAGCAGTTGTGACCAAAAAGGCACCTCACAAAAATTCATTTTTGGAAGAAGAAAATTCAGAGATTTTGAAAAGATAAAAGCTAAATAAAAATAGGTTATTCCCCTTCCCTACCACCACCTATGAAAACTATTTGTTTTAGAACAGTGGGGTTATTTATTCTCTCTCCCATTTCCTCATTTTCCCTTTTTGCTGTCAGGGAAAATGAAAGAAAGGTGATTTGTTTGGTGGCTGTTTTTTTTAAAGACAGAACAAGTTTAACACTTTTCCCAGTACCTGTATGTACTTTTCAAAGTATTTTTCCATTTAAAAAAAGCAACGAACAAACAAAAAAAACCCCTGAGTGGCTCCCTCCCGCCCCCTTCCCCCCCCGATTTTTCCCTGTCCTTTTGTTTCTTCTTCTACGTGTTTTTTTTCTCCAGAACACAGTAATTCAAAACCTTATGTAGTGAGACAGTTTCCGTGAGTGAATGTCTTGCTTTTGAACTCCTGGTTCGGGTTTCTAACCCAACACTTTCTGCCTCCCTATGAGGGTGGTGAAAACAGATTTGGTGACATTCTGCAGTTCCATAGGATCTGTACACGACAAATGCACCACTTCTCCAAAAGTCTACAAATCTCCTTCAGCTTGTGACTTCATACAGCCACTTCCAATAAGCTCAGTTCCCTACATTTTTTCCCTACCTATCTGAAATAGCTTTTCCTTCTTGTGGTTAGTACAGTGGATAATTTTCACTACAGAAAAGTTTTTGCTTTTCTCTTCTGATTTATCAGAAATTCTAACGGATTTCTTTTGTTGCTTTTGATGAATGTGTCAGCTACAGTCTTTTGCCAGGTCTTTCGTTTTTTAGAGACTTTGTCAGTGTACTCATGACACATCCTCTGAGCCAAATTCTCATGTGGAATAAACAGATGCATTTCTGTTCTTTCAGAGAACTGAATTACAGAGCTCTTAGCTTATATTTCAGAGTTATATGGCATGAGTGACTGTTAAAGTGGGTTTTTCTTCTGTGAGAGGCAGTATCTGATAACTATTCTCTCTATAACAGTGAAATAACCCCCACCCCTACAGTGTAATACAGATGTATAGTAACAATTCATTACTTAAAAAACTGCTTCTTACCTCATCTGCGACTTGTGATGTCAAACATGGTTTCACTGCAGCCAAAAAAGCCAAAAAGAGTAAAACAACTGGATTTTTTTCCATTGTGAAGAATTTAGGTTTTTTCCTTCAGAGCCCTCCAGACATGAGAACGAAAATTCCAACGTAAAGGGATTGTTTGTTAGAGTTGCTATTTCTTCTGCATTCTTAGGCAAATAGTTCAACAGGACTCTTGTCTTCCTGAAGGAAAAGGACTGAAGGAATACAGCATGTGAAGCTTGCCTGCAGGCAGGAAAAAATCCAAAATGCAAGGTCTTCGCTGAAGGTTTTCACTGCAAAGCTGCATAAACCCTTCCTAGCTGAATGACAGGATATCCTGATGGGGCTCTGCTCATTTATCCCTCTCTCTGAAGCTGTTGACAGTACAAAACCAAGGACACTGAACTGTTACGACAGAAGATGTTTTCTTCTTTTAGGTGGGCATGGAGAGGGGATGGGACCAACAGCTACGCTTGTTATCGTTCCATTTGTTCAGCTGATCAAAGGCAGACCAAAGGATCTCTGGAAGTTGGCTTATCAGCCCTAATAATGTAAGGGTGGGTCCCCTGAATGTGGTTCTGGGAGAAATACTACTGACTGTATCTGAGGAGGCCAAAAGCACATCTTCCAGCTTCGGTTAGCTGGATAAAAAGGGAGATTGATGTTTTTTTTCTGTTTTTGATAAATCAATTTTGACTGATTTCTTGGAGGTAAGCAGAGGAAAATTAACTCAGCTATGTTACTTGCATATGATTAGACAGACAAGATTAGCCATAAGCCAGACTGTCTCTTTCTTCTCAGAGTTGTTCACCTCTTCTCTAGTGCAGCTCTTTGCTGCTGCTGCCCTGGTCAGTCTTGTGAGGGCAGCCTCTCTCATATCTTCAATACCTAATAATTCGACTGCTGTGTCAGCTTTGCTTTGTGCCCAGACATTATCATTTTTCAGTCATTTGAAGGCTCTCCATAAGGGTGCCTTAATACAAAGCTGTGCTTTGAAGCTAGATGAAGTTTCTGAAGAGTCCACAATGGCTGTGAACATAGTGTTTTCTCCCAAATTCCTATCTGTAGTCGTGGCTAGATGCTGCATTCACCTTTAGACCGCAAATGTGATGTTTGATGCAGTCGTAATCCGTTATCTTGAACTCCTTATTGTTTTCCTAAAGAACTCAGTTGTTATACACATATAATACACAAATTAATCTACTTTTATTATATGCTCTAACCCGATACTGCAAAATTGCTGGTAGGAGATGGCAGGGCAAGATGTTTCCTGTGTGCTCATCAGATCCTGTTCCTTTCTGCTATAGGATGAGGAAAGTAAATAATTTCTTGTTTATGCAGACAAGATGGCAGCCAGGGCTTGTGGTATACATGCTGACAATATGTATGGCCCTGAGAAGTGCCATTTCTCTTTCCTGAGGTCAAGGCCTTTCATGTTACCTTGGTTTTGCATGCAGTGTGCAATCTGGCCTGGCAGAAGGAATGTCTCATTTTTTTCTCCAACAGAGCAGAATCTTGGAGGATCTTCTCTCTCATATGATGCGAGCCCATGGCCGCATCCATTTCTCCATGGGATGTTTGAGAGTACAACTTATCCTCCCTCTTCTGCAGCTGTCCCTTGTTGGGGTCTGGGCAGGGTGGCTGTTGGGGCAGGGTGGCTGTTGGGGCAGGGTGGCTGTTGGGGCAGGGTCTGTGCTACCTGGGCAAAACATGTTTGCCTGGTCCCTGGGATCTGTGATGGCAGGAGCTGACAGCTCCCGCAGCAGCTTGAGGTCAGCAGGGTTTCTTGCCTGTTGCCACTTCAGACAGCGCAGTGGTGAAAGGAGCTGTAAATCAAGCCACATCCCTTTCCTGTCCTGTCAATTGAGATAAAAAGCAACACACATCAGCTCTCTCGTTATCTGCTCTAACCTCCCGTATAAGCGTTTGTGTGAAGCAAAGCCTTTTTCCCTTTCCTTCCTCTCCCTTCGTGTCAGAGTGCAGCCTCCCCGCCAACGGCCATGATAATCGCTCTCCCTGCTCCAGGGGGACCGGTCACGCTTTCCTCATGTCGGCGATGGGCATTTTCCTCCTTCCATGGGTTAAATACAGACTGTGCCAGGCTCTAACTGTGACTCTGCCTGGCCAGCTCCTGGGCAGAAATACAGGCTAGCACATCTCCTTGGAGGGCTACAAGGATGATGAGAGGACTGGAACATCTGTCCTACGAGGAAAGGCTGAGGGAGCTGGGCTTGTTCAGCCTGAAGAAGAGAAGGCTGAGAGGGGACCTTATAAATACTTACAAATATCTGAAGGGTGGGTGTCAGGAGGATGGGGTCAGACTCTTTTCAGTGGTGCCCAGCGACAGGACAAGGGGCAACGGGCACAAACTGAAGCATAGGAAGTTCCGTCTGAACATGAGGAAGAACTTCTTCACTCTGAGGGTGACGGAGCCCTGGAA
>Ga0065711_1049314_pt1 | contig 11364 bp, 5 predicted proteins | sample Hoacrofraction12_FD_59098 | JGI IMG/M metagenome (GOLD analysis project Ga0065711, IMG submission 59098) | Hoatzin crop microbial communities from Cojedes, Venezuela - Epithelial fraction 12 v2 (version 2) | ecosystem: Host-associated > Birds > Digestive system > Esophagus > Crop | place... | reverse complement strand
CGGGTGATGCCTGAGGCCCGGCCCGGGCCCCCGCCGTGCCTCCGCCCCGCGCGTCGTGGGGCCCGCCTCGCTCTGCGCGGCGGCGGGGAGGCGCCTCTCGGTTGTCCCCGGTCGGGCGAGCTGCGCGGTGTGTGGGCTCTGCTTCGGGAACCGCGTCCCGCTCCTGCGAATAAAGCCGGCGGCCAGGAGGGAGGCTGGAGCTGAGCCCTGATTCCGCCTTTAGAAGGGAAAACAGATCTCTTAAAGCACGGTCGGCTCACTGAGAATTTGGTTCGCTAAGGAAAATAGCGAGTCGCTTTTAAATTGAAGTTTGCGGCAGGTGACAGTTCCTGATTTAGCCTGTGCACTTTGAACGCTTGCCCCACTTTGTGTTTATTCTGCTTCGTCGTCGTTGCCCCTTGCCTGTGGCGTTGTGTATCAAATACTGAAGGAACGTCTAATAAAACATCTTTGGCTTTTCGGTTGATACAAGTGAAACGGCTTGTAATTCGGTTGCTGTAACCAGCTGAATTTTAGGCTGTGTCCCTGTACGCAGGCTCGGACGCACTCAAATCCTGGACAGGGGTGTCGAGGGTGTTTAGTACGCTGTGAGCGTGCCGGTAGGGTACCCTGGGAAATCGTTAAAGAAACCATTTAGAATAAACTCTCGAACAAAAAGCACCTACAGCAAACATGTTTTCGTTATGGTATGCACCCATGTGTGCCTTGTGTTTTCTTTTTCCTGAGGTATTTGCTAAAAAACAAACCAGAACAGGGGGAGTCATGCTAGTTGCTCTTCCTGACAGCTTTTTGTGCTTATACAGATGGTTTACATTAAACACAAGAGCACCCCTCTTACGCTTTCACAAAGGAAAAAAAGAACCTGCTTGGGCTTTGCCCATCCACTATTAGAGTTCTGAAGTTTTGTTTTTCTGTTTCAACAGAATTTATGGTTGTATCTAAAAGTGTGTTGTTATGGAGGTTGTCTTGCTGATACAGGCATGATTTGACAGGTGCTCAGAAGCAAAGACCCTCAGTGGTTTGTGTTAGCAGCTTTCACTTTGAGTTGTAAGTGTACGAAATCACCTGAATCTGTGGGGAAAAGGCTGCATGAATAATACTGTACAACAGTTGGATTCTAGCGTAGGTGATAGTGAGGAATGAGGAGAAATAGTCCTTGACGTGTTTCTCTTATCCAGATGACAGAAGTGCGTTTCTTTGGCGCTCTCACCTGGAGAAGTATTGCTGATAACTCCTGTGTATCTTTACCAATGACGTGATGGGATCTCTTTGAAATTTGCTTTGAGACTTAACAAATATGTAGTATTTTCTGTTTGCCAGCACAAGCACTGAAAACATTCATATGATGGCAGTTTCCTTAGGAGTGGTGAAGAATAAGTACGAGAAGCACTTTGTGTGTTGGTAACACTTTAAATAGCAGAGTTGAATATAATTTTTCTTCTAGTTCTTCTAAATTAATGACTTCACAATGCTGTACAGTGAGGTTCTAGGGTGGTGTGTGCATAACGGGTATCATTTAATTGCTACAGCTGACATTGAACTGAGCTCCTGAAAAATGCCAGAGAGCAGTTAGTTTGAAGAACACGAGCTTGATGCTCTCACGTCATTTTGTGAGATGTCACTAGTTTTTATTTTACACTTTCTTCATCTCAGTTAAGGTCCTAAAATACAGCTGACTACCATCCCAGTACACTTGTCGTGGCAGGTTGATTTTTTGGAAAACCAGATCACTCAGGTTGGCTCTCTCCTTGATTAAAGTGCAGGTCATTTGGAAGTGATTTATCTTGACAGCTTCAAAGTGTGTTCTCTTTTCAAACTAGAGCTTCTTGAGTCTTCCAGGAAAATCTGAGAAACATCCAAATACATTTTGCCTAAACTGATGTTATCTGTGGTTCTGATGCTGGGGAAAGTGTTTTCTTCATTTTGGTGACTTGCAGTAAACCTAGTAAGAATTATTACAGATCCAAAAGCTACTCCCAAACTGGTTCAGCTGCATTTTGCCACTCTTCCTCTCTACCACCCTCCCCATATGAAAATAAACTCTTTGGCAGTCTACCACCTGTAGAGACAGATGCTGTAGTGAGTAGACATTTAAAGGATTGGTGCAGGAGAGCTTCCATTGATGAGGGTGCTTCTGTTGATGGTGTGGTTTTTGAGGAGAAGTTGGGAGGTTGAGGCTGACCCTCTGAGGAAAGAGTCACAAGTGATGCTAAGAGATTTTAATAAATGTTAGTGGTTATACAAATAACTGTAGACAAGTACTGCTTTCTCCCTCTTGGCTTGGCTTTATTTTTGTCCCCTCTTAATGTGAACTGAGTTTCTGCTGGTTTGTTTTTGCCTTTTAGCACAATCAGTAAAACAGGGTATCTTTTCTTCTGTCTAAATATCTGTTATAAGTGGGTAAAAAAAACTCCAGCAGCTGATCTAGTATTCCCCCTGTTAAAAAGTTAATTCAGGTTTTCATTTTTTTTTGCGTATGCTTACTGGTGTTTGGAAAATTGTACCAGGAAGAGGTCTGACCTCTAGGAAAAAAAAAAAAAAAGAACATGATAAAACCCCTCCGATGGCTTCCACTAAGTTTTCTCTTGATGGGAGGAAGAAGTGTGGCTGTCCTATATCTGGGCAGTCCCTTCCCCTGTGAGATATGTATGTTTGTCTCATTTCAAAGTTGTACTTCAGAGATAAATGGCAACTGTTGAACTGTTCTTTGTAATTACTAATGCTTTGAGAGAGAAAGCTTGCCAGTCAGCTGTTCCTAGTGCTTCCAATCAAAGTGCTTTCCAAAGGATGCTTTAATTTTTCTTTGGCATTACAGGTGCCAGTGAAAGCGTGGGAAAGCACATGCTTGAAGCATGCAACAACAATCTGGAGATGGCTGTCACCATGTTTCTGGATGGTGGAGGCATAGCAGAGGAGCCTAGCACCAGTTCTGCAGGGGTGTCTACTGTTCGACCACACAATGAGTATGTACCCGATGAATGTGTCTGCATAATGAGTGCTCTGTCTTAAGAATTTAATAGTGTAAGGTAGAACAAATAAGACAATTGTCACTTCTAACCTGCTGTAATACGTGCCTCTTTGATGATCTTGTTAAATTGATTGCTCCAACTGGGTAAATAAGTTCTTATTACAGAAGTTAGTCTCTCTTGCATGTACTTCAGAAGTTTTCTGTAGCTTGAACAGACCATTGTTTGCAAACAGAGCTCAAGACGTTAAAGTGGTCCAGTAGTAAGGGATTCTTGGTTTTTAATGGCTCCAGCAATCTTGCTTTATGTTAATTTAGCAGAGACTTATGTTGTTTTGGTTCTTATAAATACCGTGACCTTAGTCCCCTTTGTAAGGGGTTGTTAGTGTTGTTTTAAGTGTAACCAGATTTGGCACTGGAAAGGCTGGATTGCGTACACTGGTACGCAGAGGAATGAGCAACTGTAGTATCTGCCTGAGTGTCTTGCACATCAGATGCCAATAAAAGAAAGTTGTTCCACTTCAGCATTGCAGAGAGTCTTTCAGTGCTGCCTGTTAATGTGTCTGCTTGGGATAAATAGAATATTTTGAGTGGAAGTCAATTGGTACAAGTCACATTCATTAAATGTTCTAAATTAAACCGAGCCATGGTTTGGTCTTTATGAAGGTCTTTTTCCTAAAGACGACTAACTTTTAAAGAAAATTCTTGCCCCTCATACTTCTGAAGCACTTGTGTAAATTTAAACAACTGGTTTAGTACTAACCTTTGTAGTTGATATCAAGTGCATTCCTGCTTGAACCTTTGACAGGTAATGAACCTAAAACCCTGTATCTTTAGGTGTTAGAGTTCTTATTTCTAGACAACTTCTGGCACATCAGTGACTTAAGATTCAAGTTTTTATTGGAATACTTTCTTTTTTATACTTGACACCCTCCAGGTACTGGTCAGTTTAGTGTTACTTCTAGGAAGAGAGAACAATAAGTATGCAAATGCAAAATGGAGAATAACTAGCTTCACAAAGCAATCAAAGATGTGGAGGTTAATAGCAAGGTTAGTGCATCCTGCTGACATTATGAGTTACTTTTTGAAATGTGCATGGCCAAGAGCCACAAACTGCACAGTTTACCACTTCGATGAGTCCGAGGGAAGAGGGCACTTCAGGAGCAGTTCACAGGCAGGGAATAGCAGTGGATTTGCTTGACTGAGCCTGTGCCCTCCTTCCCGTAGATCTGTGGGCAAGGTGACCACACTGAGTGATACTGTTTCAGAGCCCTTGTGATGTCCTTTCTTCTAGTCATAATTTCAGATTATCTAGCAGTCTCTGCAAGTGTAACTGAGCTGTTGGTATGTGAGGGACCCCAGCTATGTAAGCAAAGAACTGCTTCCAAAATGAGAGAAATGGCCTTTTTGATCATCTTATTTTCCTTCCTCTGGAAAAGAGAGGGCTGTGAACTTCAAGTGGAAGCAAAATTCTTTCAGCAGAAGAAAGCTTGTAGTAAGGAAGATAATCCTTTTTTTCTCCCTCTGTGTAGATAATTAGGGGAGGAGGGGGGCAAGCAGATTAATTAGCAGCCTTTGCTAAGTTTTAAGAAACTTTTCCAAGTTTTAAGACAGTTACTAAAGAAGAAGAAAATATTTGAATAGTAGATTGACAAAGTCTGGGATCTAGTCACCCAGGGATCTGTGTAATCTTCTGTCAAGATTTAGAAAGGTCGTATCCATGTCAGATCTTAATGTAGAGTATAACAAGTCCTGCTTCAGTGCCATGAGTGGCAATGGATGGTCTCTTGAGGTCCTTTGTGACCCAGATCTCTTGATTTTGTGCAACGGTACAGCTGGTTCAAGTTGCAGGAGCCTTTGGAGCACAACGGGATGCTTGGAACATTATAATCTCTGATGTGTGTGTTTTTCTTTTTTTCCTCCTTCCTCTTTGATAGGGATGAAGTACGAGCTCCAATTCCTCAAAAACAGGAAATTTTAGTAGAGCCAGAGCCCTTGTTTGGAGGTAGGCTTGTGTTCTTATTTTATTGTTTTGTTTTCGTTACCTTGAGATAAGCTAAACGATGAAAAAAACCAGAGCTTGCTTCATATGAAGAAAGCATTGTATGTATTTTTGTTCTTATTTTTTTTCCCTGCTGCAACTCTGCTGCTATGTAACATGATTGCACACTTGGAAATACACCAGTGTTATTGAAAACCTTGCACATTAGAGATGCTGCATTCCCAGTGGTACCAATTTGCTAACTCCAGTTTAATGAGACTTTATGAGGCAATAGCCAGTTAGCTATGATAAATACATGTCTGCGTTCTGGGGGTTCAGGACTGTGATACTGCTGTGAAAGTGTTCAAGGTGATGGGATAAAAGCTTGAACTTTGACTGACGAGTGAAAATGAAGAGGACAAATGCATGCTTGTCAAGGAGATGACAGATGAGAAAGGGCTGAACTATGTGATTACTCATAATTTTCTCCATTTCTCATTTGGGAATTTAATTTGCTTTTTAAACTGCGTCATGCAGCTAGTTTTCTTGTTTGTTTTTTGAAGCTGTGTATCACTTTTGTTTTTGAAACATTTTTTTGCTCTAAGGAAACAGGTGATGGAAATGCTCTTTTCTTTTGGGTGCTTATCTAAAGCACTCTTTAGTAATCGTGTAATACACTCACGTTCTGAATCTCAAAACATCAATCGCAAACCTTTGCTATAGTGGTTCTTTTACAGCAGCACAGGGATGGAACTTCTGTAGTGTGACTGGGTTACCTGGTGCATTATCTTCTCCTTTTGTATAATGTCCATGCCTGCATGGAGATACAAGGCGCTCTCTTTTTATGCTTACTTCCTCTAGCTCTGTCCCTCTCATGTTGACCAGGCCATTTCTGGCTGTCTGTGTGGCTTTGCTACGTCAAGCTAATTGGGAGTCTTGCCCTTTTTATCAAGGAAGGGCTTGCAAGGCTCCCCTTTAAAGTGGTTGCATACCCAGAGGGAATGAGCTTTTCTATTGTTTAGTTCCTGTGCTAGAAGGGAGGAGGTGGCCAGTCCAGGTTTACCACGGAACTGGTTTTCTGTCTTTTTTTTCAACAGCAGAGAGGTTTTTAGCCAGGATGCACAAGCTGGGAGGTGATTCCAGAGGATGGTGCCCTGCTGAGGGCACTCTGAAGACACTGCAGCAGCTTGTTCCTTTTGCTTTCTTTGTGGCCCAGCAGAGTTATTGACAAAGGTCTGTAGACTCCTGTGGGTTCGAGAATCTAAGAAGTGCAGGACTAAGATCTGCTGACCCTAGTGCTTGGTCCTGTTCTACCCACCTGTAACACACTGATCTCAGACGCGCTGTCACTGACTGCCCTACCGAGGGGATCTGCGGATCAGTGATAGCCTCCTGGCACTGTCTGGTCCACCAGTGCTGATATGCTCACTAATGCCACTTCTGTTTGTAACGTGAAGCAGGACAAGCCAGCTGAAACCAGAGAGACTTCACTTGGTCTTTTCAGCTCTAACCTCAAAACAGGGAATGTGCCAGTTCCTGGTTTTGACAGTGTCATGCTGACGTGATTGTGTGAGCTTGGGGTTTCTTCCAGTTGATGAGATGACCCTGTGTATTTGTGCTTTGCCAGATACATGGAATCCATCTTGCGCTACAAAGGATATCAGAAAAACGTCTACCTGGACTGCTGTGAACGTCTTCATCAGCGCTGCCAGGCTGTAGCTAAGCCTGGCAAGCGAAATGCTGCTTTTGCTGAAGTGGTCCTTCAGTTGCTATCCTTACCTGCAGTTTAAGTTGCTCTGAAGTTGGCTTTAATGGGTTGTGCTTGTGCCCCTAAGCATTTAGAGGTGAAAGAGATGTTATTTATTGGAGTTAGAGAAGTATTATTCACAAGCATGTTCCTCATTCAAGCTTACTTTCTTATTCCATGATAGTCTGTATGGGATACACTGATTCTTTACTTCGTACTCTGTACGAGAAGAATGCAAGGAACAAGAGCTGTGTACCATTCTTTATGCCCTTGGTGTGATACAAGGTGAAAGATGAACGATGATGCACACGCTATGGGTGCAAAACCAGAAGGTCTCTAAAATCAAGTTTTGGAGGTACTTACTGTGTGACCTGTGAGTAGGTCTTGCTTTCTCACAGTAAATGGATTTTTTCTTACTACAGGTTTCCAGTGGGTATACATTGTATTTATCTTTGTTTAATTTGTTTATCATTTATTATGTCTTGTAACAATTAGGCTTTGAAATTTCTATCTTTAAATTGTTCTGTTTTCACTTAATAGTAATGCAGATGAAAAGTTGAAATAAATCTTGGCAGGCAGTTCTGTTTTGCGTCCCACATACAGTGGTTCTGCTGTACCATAGGACTTCGATGGTACTTTTAGGTACTGTTCCAGTTACCTGCCTGGGCCGCTGTCTCTCCCCAACTGCACCAGATCTGTTCTGAAGGTTCCCTTGCAGTTAGTGATACTGGATCCAATGGAGGACTGTGGCTGTTGCCATTCCAGGCAAGAATTTGGGACAGAGTCTGGATAAGAGATTAGAAAAGAATAGAAATGGATTGTGGAAAAAAAAAGTGTGGTGCCTAATAAATAAAATTTTCTCCCAAAATCATGTTATTCAAATTTTTTTTTCAAAGTTTTTCATCTGCTTGAAGGTCTGTTGTAAAAATCTTGACTGGAATTGTGACACATGATGCTGTGACAGCACTGCCACTGGGTGGGATGGCCTTTGGAGTGCTTGGTGAGCCCATCAGAAAGGGCTAACTTTAAACTTTGGTGTATTGTTGGTACATGTTTTAGACTACTGATTTCCATCTTTCTCCAGCCCTTCCTAATGACCTTACTCTCACATCATTCATGCCTTGGGTTCCTATTCTGTTGTCCCACATGTGTGATGGAAGGTACTAATATGTAATTATTTTGATAGTATACTTTTGAAATAATTATTGAAATACTTTTTTTTTTTTTTTAAGCTCCTAAAAGACGCAGACCTGCGCGCTCAATATTTGACGGTTTTCGGGATTTTCAAACAGAAACCAGTAAGTGTCTACAGATCAGTAAGTTAAGGGTTCTTTTTTTTTTTGTGCAAGTAAGACTGAAAAATAGTTTCCGTTGTAGACTATTACAACTTTCAGTCATTCAATGGTTTTAAAATTGCCTACTGTATAGCAAAAGGGTTTTTTAATAATATTATTAAGCTGTTCATTGTTGTAGTGTCAGTACTGTTTACTGACATGTGTCTTCCACCTTTGTGGTACAGGTAAGGTTGTTAGTTTATTTTTCTGGGGCAGGTGAAGGGAAGGTGCTGAGTAATGGACATACAAAGCAGCTTGTAAGGAGGCTGGTCCAAACACTTTACTTGCATAACACAGGCAAACCTGCAGACAGTATATTGTCTGCTTTGGTATGGCAAATATTTTCTTCATAACTCTCAAAAAAATACTTTTTCTGCTCTAGAGGGAACTGAAAAGCGGGAAGAATCTAACACCCATCTAGAAATTAAGTTCATTAATTGAATTTTGCTTGGCTAGCCAGTGGTCATTCTGGCATGTGAATTAGGTTTGAGTAGCTCTGAGGCTTCTTCCTTGGTCACACACAAGGTTCTCATGAATTTAATTGCTGTTTACCATTGTCTATCTGTTCATACACAGAATCTCAAAATGAAAAGCATTGGCTGTTATTTAAGCCATGAAGGTTTGTAGAATATGATTCTTTGACAGTGAAACACCAGATATTTCACAACTGAGCTAGAGCTGTTGTGCAGTTGTTATTGCTGATGTTGCTGGAATGTTCAAGAGGTCTAAGCATGGACCAGGTTACCATATAGTTAGCTGCTGTTGGATGCTGAACTGAAAATAAGTATTCATAGTTACTTTCTTTTCCCTGACAGGTTTGGTCAGGGTTTTCCAGTCATAATGAACTTGTCAAATGCTAAAGTCACTGGCAGCTGTGTAAATGAAAATACACCATTTACAGAATCATCATACCCTTAAATTTTTTCTCCTCACCTCCACTTTGTTACAAGACACTTAGAGATGGATGATACGTAAAACCATTGTGGTTTAACCCAGCAGCCAGCAACTGGGACCAGGCAGCCACTCGCTCACTCCTCCCCTCTGCCCCCAGTGGGATAGGGAGGAGAATAGGCAAAAAGTAAAACTCGTGGGTTGAGATAAGGGCAGTTTAATAAGACAACAAAGGAAGGAAGAATAATAAAGCACAGGCAAAACAAGTGATACACAGTACAATTTTCCTCACTGCCCAACAACCGATTGTGCAGCCAGTCCCTGAGCAGCTATTGCGGATCATAGAATTGTAGAATGGTTTGGATTGGAAGGGACCTTTATAGATCATCTCTTTCCAACCCCGCTGCCATGAGCAGGGACACCTTCCACTGGACCAGGTTGCTCAAAGCCCCATCCAGCCTGGCCTTGAACACTGCCAGGGAGCGGGAGCCACAGCTTCTCAGCATCCACAACTTTCACGGAACTCACAGAATCGTGGGGCTTGGAAGGGACCTCTGTGGGTCATCTAGACCAACCCCCTGCCAAGGCAGGATTTTGCAGAGCTTGCCGGACTCACAGAAAAGTTTCTGCCCCCCAGCCAACCCCATTTATATACTGAGCATGATGTATATGATATGGAATATTTCCACTGGCCATCCTGGGTTAGCTGCCTGGCTATGCTTCCTCCCAGCTCTTGTACACCTGCTCATTAGCTGAGCATGGGCAACTGAAAAAAAGTACTTGATTTCTTAGCAACAACTAAAACCATCAGTGTATTATCAATATGCTTCTCATATTAAATCCAAAACCCAGCAGCTACTGGGAAGAAAATTAGCTCTATCCCAGCTGAAACCAGGACAAGGGTTTATGATGAAACTTTTATCATGCTTTTTGGTTAAAACTTCGTAGATGAATATCATTGTCTGATTGCCTCTGAAAAAGCAGCCCTGGCCATGAAAGTCAGGATTATTTCCTGACTCCCAGGCATGCTCCACAGGGATGCTTTTTTCCCCTGTGGGGATCCAGAGTCTGCTCAAAAGTGGTTTGTATGCTATGGCTCATTGACAGCTCCTTTCACTACTGGAAGGTTTTTGGTTGTGGGATAGTTACTCCCCACTTCAGCTGACTTGGTTTCATAGAATACATGGTATCACTGCATTTTTAGGTAAGCAATTGTGTTATTTACCTTTACTGTGTATGGTCATGTGTGTGTAGGAACTATGTTCTGTATTATTTTGAATGGAATTGATACCACTGAAAGAAACCTGCTCGAAGTGTGGTACTTGTGTATAAACAAATCTGAAAACCCATTCACCTGAGAGAGACAGTGGTATCCCGAGTTGATTGTGGGAAGAGTAGATACTTAATATAAACATCCAAAGATACTTCTCCATGTAAACTGTCTGTTTTTTTTTTTTTCATATGAGGTTGCCTTACAGTCAAGAAATAGCAACAGTGGAATAGAAATACTCTGAGTATAAGTTATGATACTACAGTCTAGCTCAGTTTTCCCTTTTAAAAGCATCACCGAAGACAAGTCACAGCTCTTTTTTTAGCTCTTTTGGTTTCAAATATTGACATATGACCCCTTCTGCTGATACATTTATTAAGGTGTTTTTTAAAAGTGAAACAAATGCCCAGTGCTTGAGAAATCTAGGGCAAGCGGGATCCTTTCCTTTATATAGCAGCTAATCTTGTTCAGTGTAGTCTAACCTTGTGACTTCAGTGCTGAAGTTTTGTGCATGAGCATGTAGCCAATAATAAATCCATCTTGTGAGTATTTTGTCTAATTCAGCTTTCTTTGCTCTTGGGGCTGTGCAGTTCGACAGGAGCAGGAGCTACGAAATGGAGGGGCAGTAGATAAGAAACTCACTACTCTAGCAGACCTCTTCAGGCCTCCCATTGATCTGATGCACAAAGGGAGCTTTGAAACGGTAAGTTTTGAAATTTTGGTGCAGTTCCTTATGTGATGACTTTACAGTGCGGAAGCCTTGTGTTAGGCTGCTGGCATGTATGGATCCATTTCTTGGGTGATCAGAAAGTTACAAAGGGCCATATAGTGATAAAGACTTGATGGACTGCATACGCAGATTTTGCTGACTTACTGAAGGAATTTAATGATGATAGGCCACATTGTTTGTTTCAGTGTCAATGTGGCAAATCATACTTGGTGAAAGACTTTAGTGCACAAAGGAGCCTGGTCAAAGTGGAAAAATTGCATCCCTTGAAGTATCTCTGTATGGCAGGATGCAGAAAAAGCTGAAGTAAGATTGCTTTTGATAGGTGAGCAAGTGCTTCGGAAGGGGCTATATAGTTGCAGCACAGCCCTGCTAAGAAGCTCAGGCAGAGTTAACATGGCTAAACGGTTTCTGATACCAGAGCTAGTGAAAGTATTTGAGTGTGGCTT
>Ga0065711_1049313_pt1 | contig 11365 bp, 18 predicted proteins | sample Hoacrofraction12_FD_59098 | JGI IMG/M metagenome (GOLD analysis project Ga0065711, IMG submission 59098) | Hoatzin crop microbial communities from Cojedes, Venezuela - Epithelial fraction 12 v2 (version 2) | ecosystem: Host-associated > Birds > Digestive system > Esophagus > Crop | place... | reverse complement strand
TGGGGCAGCACCAGCTCGGCGGTGCCGGCCGCCATCACCGGGCCGGGGTCAGCGGGCCGGGCCGGGCGGCGGTCAGGGCTCCTCGTCGGTGATGTCCAGGATCGTGCCCAGCAGCGCGGTGAAGGTGGGGCGCTCCTCGGCCTTCTGCCAGGCGAGAGGGGGGCCCTGCTGCAGCCTGCTGCCCCCACCCCCCCCCTGCACCCGGGGGAGCCGCAGGGCCGTGTCAGCCCCCCCAGGGCGGCCGGGGACGAGCACCGAGGGGGACGTGGCTTACCTCATGCCAGCAGCTGTACATGATGGCGTAGACGCGCTCCGAGGCCTGCTGCGGGCGGTAGAGGCGCAGGCCCTGGATGACGTGCTCTGTTGTCTCACTGTTAGTAAACCTCTCGTAAGGCATCTTTCCCAGAGAGTAAACCTCCCACATCAGAACGCCTGTTACGGGAAATGGCGGGGACAGTCATGAGACATGGGAGCACCTGTACCTGAAGCCGATGTGCAGAGGAGCTCACTGTTGTTAGGGCACCCTCTCTTCCCAACCTCCAAGTCACTAGCACCATGCTCTTACCAAAAGCCCACACGTCAGACTTGCTGCTGAACTTGCTGTACAGAAGCACTTCAGGGGGAGACCACCGCACTGGAAACTTTGACCCCATGGAGCTCGTGTACTCGTCATCTAGAACATACCTGCAACAGATAAATGGATCAGGGTGCCTGTCTTGGATTTCACATTTCACTTCTCCGTGCAACCGACCAAGCCCAGAAAGAATTGACAGCTCTTGGAGAGACCAGAGGTTGCACTCTGCATGGGTTTCAACGGGCAGAAATGTCCTTTTGCAAACAAGTATGTGTTCGTCAAGATTGGGGAAGGTATAGGGTGACACAGCAGCATAGCAAAAAGGGGATGTGGAGAGAAAGCTGCAGCCAGGAGATGAGGTGCGGGCAAGAAGAAGCAGAGAGGTGGAAAAGTGACGCGGGAAGTAAGAAAGGGATAGCGGAAAGTGAAGAGGCAGAAAGTGGAGCCAGACAGATGAAACAAAAAGACAGAAGACGGAGGAAAAGCAGAGCTGGAGGATGGTGGGGAGAAATACTGAAGTGCAGAAAAGATTGAAGGAGGAGATGTAGGATTGAGACCGGGAGGTGACACAGACGTATCTACCAGACCTGGAAAGGCCAAAATCTGATACTTTCACTATTCCTTGGTCATTCACCAAGCAGTTGCGAGCAGCCTGTGGATGGAGAGATGGAGGCAGTCACTCCTACCTGCTCCTGCCTCTCTCATCCTCCTGTACCATCTGGAACTTCATCTCATCCCCACCCACTTAACACTTTGCCTCACTGTGTCCTGCAGGTTGACCTGGACTGGGGCAAGCTACAAAGTCCTCAGCAAAGACGGCAAGAGAGGACTCCAGACATCCCCTTTATCTACGGAGTGGCAACTTCCCCAGCGGGATTTTGCCTGAACAAAGCAGCACCAGGAGGGGATCAGGTACAGCACCTAGCAGGGCTGCAAGTTGGCAATGCCAGTCCAAGGCCTGACAAATTGTAGGCTCAGCTCTTCATGGGGATGGAGAGGTCCCTTTTCATGTCTGAGCCAGCGATGCTGCCTGTGCTGCCTAACACAAACCCTGCCCGAGCCACAAATGCATTTCCCATCCCCTGGAAAACTACCTAGTCCTGCTTTTTCTGCAATCTCTGCTAACTCGCTGCAGGGCAGTGACTTCAGAGCGTCCCACCCGCGCTCAGGTGGGCAGGGAAGCTTAGAGGGATTTTCTGCAGAGAAGACTGCAGAGCTGCCTCTCCTCACATTGACAAACTATCTGGGCCCTGACTAGGACATGCTGTGGCTGTTGCCGAGCTGGAAATGTGTCCTTCAGCCACAGACCTACCAGGTCTCGGTGCAAGAACTGCTTGGATTCCAGATACTCCATAGCTTCACAGACATCCTTGCACATCTCCAGCAGCTCAGCAGGCTGGAACCGCCGCCGAGTTTCCCTCAGGAAGTTCAGGAGGCAGCCATTGGCCATGTACTCGGTGATGATGAAGATGGGACGCTGCTTGGTGCAGACCCCATAAAGCTGCACCAGCTTCTCATGAGACAGGTTCCTGTATTGGGGACAAGAAGAGCAATCCTGAGCATCTAGAAGGGCAAACAGCAAAAGAAACATCTGTGAAAAAAGAGAGTTTGGGAAGGGAAGGTGCTCCTGGCCTGGGCGACAGTGTAAAAGGTCACCGGGGAATCAGCACAAAGGCAGTAGGTTCTCGGATGCATTTTGCAGCATGTGAGGCTGCCCGAGACTGTCCCTCCACACCACCCAGGAGCGCAGCCATTCTGGCACGGCATATCCAGCACTGACCTGCAGGCTGCTCACCACTTACATCATGACTTTGGCTTCGTCAATAAACTCATCCTCTGACATGGAGCCCTCCCTGATCATCTTGATAGCAACGTTGTACTGGCCTCTCCATTTCCCGTACTTCACCACGCCAAACTGCCCCGTCCCCAGTTCCTTCAGGAAGGTCAGATCCTTTGGGTCAATCTCCCACGACCCTAGGACAGAGAGTGCAAGCGCAGTGTGGGTGCAGGTGACCTCCCTCCAGGGTGCTCCCAGTCATCTGATCTAGCCAGCCCAAGAAGAGCTCACAAGCATGTGCTTCCTGAAAAACTATCCCAAAAAATCCATGAAATCTGAGACTTGTTTCTCCAGGGGACAGGAAGCAAAGTAGCTTGTGGGGTCTCTTGGTCAGTACTGTCACCAGAAGGCCAGTGAGTGATTCCTGGGAAGGCTGTGAGCCCTGCTGCCATAGGACAGCCAGGATCCCAGGCCCGGAAAGTTACTACCGGCAGAGTAACTGCCCTGCAGCCAGGGAAGCGTGAGGTAGCCCTGGCCAGCTTACCATAGCCAAGGCCAGCTGTGGAAGGAGCACTTTTCTGGTGTTGAGACACAGGGTACTTCAGTCTGGATATGAGCCCTGAAACACAAAAAAGTAGATTGCCACACCATGCTTACCCACCACGTTCCAGCAGGGAACACAAGCCTCCTGCCTTCCGCGCAGGAAGGTGAGGATACTGTTGTGTCAGCAAAAACACTGCTGGCCTCACTCTGTCCACCAAACACTGACCGGCAGAGTTGTGCTGATGGTACGTGATGAGCTCCGGGATGCTGTTGAACAGGTGCTTCTCTGCCAGGTAATACTGATTCTGGGGGGTGCAGCATACAACATAATGGCGGATCATGCCTTGGGGGTCTCTGGAGAGACAGTACGTAGGGTCAGCGGCACGGGGAGGACAGGCAGAGGGTGAGGGGTGCCTGGAGGGGCCCTCTGAGGTAGGAACAAGCTGTTCTTAGATCCACTTACAGAGAGGACTTGGCATAGACAGAGACAGTGTATTTCCCTGTCTTGCTGGTGGAGTCTCGGACAATGAAGCCCCCTTCCTTACCCTAAAACAGAAAGGGGAGAGGGGCCAGGGTGGTTGTGGGGCGGTGTGACTGTAACAGGCAAAGTGAATGAAGATCACAGTATGGCTGGAGAGGGTGCAGTACATCAGAGGATTCCTACTTCCAGTCCCTGCCTGGGGGTCCACCTCCTGGACTGCCTGCCAGGAGGAGGTCACATCAGGGTAGAGATGGTTCCTGAGGTGCCTGGAGCAACACTCCCTCCCAGCGCAAGCCAGGGCTGGTCCCATGCTAATCACAACGTGACAGCAGCCCATGGAGGGCTGGTGTGTAAGAAAGCACCCAGCCTCAGGAGTCAACACTTACCTCCTGTTTCAGCAGTTGCTCCGCTTGGCTCCGAGTGATATTCTTTGAGTACCACCTGGAACAAGGACACAGCCATCAGGGAGATCACTGCAGCCTTCTGTCCCGAGCCTGGTCTGACCCTGGCCCAGCCAGGACAGGCGGTGCAGGGAGCAGGACCGGGATGGCTGTCAGGGGGCTGGAGGCTCTCAAGGGGTATCCAAGAGGGAGAGTGACCCAGCCAGGCTGGGCTCGCAGGCTGTGCAGGTTAACAGAGCTGAATGTAAATAGTCTCTGACCAAGCGCAACTTGCCACGTCCCTGCGCCTTCTCTTACTCACTCAAAGATCTCCAGGGAATTGCTGGTTTCAGTGACATAGTTGCTGGGGATGTATCCTTCCCTCCTGCAGGAGAAAAGGGGCTGGTCACACACTGATGGAGGAGGCCAAGGGGAAAGCAGGTTCCTGTCCCAGAAAGCTGAGTAGAAATGGCTCAAAAACCTTGGCGCAGACCCATTTGGGTTCGTTCCTAGGGATAGCTGATACCACAGCCTGCTTCAGCCTCCCTCACCCTCCTCCCGTGCCATCCCACGCAGAGCCCGCAGGCAGGCAGGCAGCCTGTCTCAACCCCTGCAATGCTGCAGAGGTGCGTTTGCCCACCAATGCCATGGCACCATTGAGGGGCAAGTGCTGCGGGCAGTGGGAGCTCTTACCCGTTCTTGTCACGAGCCTTCCACCAGGGCAGGTGGCTTTCCTCCACAATGAAGTACTCCTCGCCCTTCTGCAGTTGCAGGTCCTGCACGTTCATCGGCACGTAGTTGTAGAGGGCCACCACCTTCTTCATCTCGCCTGCTGTGCTGTGGGCCAGCTCAGGGGACATGGGCTTCATGACCATCTTCCCCAGAGTGAGGGAGAGCGTGGGACACAGTGAGGCTGGCAGACACACTGTTTCCCAGACAAGACCCTCCCCAGGCCTGGCAGGGCAGTGGGCTCAGGCCACATCAGCTCTCACATGTATCTCCACCAGGAGACCGGTCCCCCCTCCAGCACTTTTTATTGCAACATTTCCTGCTTGAAGACCCATCCTCACAAAAGACAAGCGTTTTGTCTCTGTCTTTTGGCTTAACCGGTGACTCCTCCACCCTATATCAGGGCTTCTCCATTCTCCCAGCTCCCCCTGAGGATCATTTGACTTTCCTCCAGGCCTTTGGGCTCCATCCCCTGGTTCAAGCGCCCTCTCCCCGGGGGTACCATCTTGACATCCCTCTCCAGAGCAGAGCCCTGGCCTGTACTTCTCTGAACAATGCACTGCCAGTCACTGAGCGTGTTGGCTTTTCCCAGGCAGACCCTCTCCTTAAACACCTGGGAGCAAACCCACATGCTGACACTGGCCCTACCTGGTCCTCCTCAGGAGTGGGGGGAAGAGGCTTCTTTGTCTTGCGATGCGACCGCCCAACCTTTAAACCTTCAGAACAGAAAAGGGACTAAGGTGAGAACTGATCCCCGGCGTTGTGCTGCAGTGGTCCCCAGGGACTGGAGATGGGGCAAGAGGAGGGTACCCAGTGTCTTACTGCCATTCCTGCTCTCCAGGATCTGGCAGCCCATGGCATTCTTGGCTGTCTGGGAGCAGCACAGGTACTGGCCATCGATCCAGAAGCAGGGGTGATACTTCTGTACCAGGTCGCTGTTGTACCGGATCACTGTGGCAGAGGAGGGGAGATGTGTGTGACCGGGGCTGTGTCCCCAGCCTGCTGCAGAGAGCCCTCTGCTCCCTGAATGCAGGTGATCAGCCCTGTTAAATCATTTCACCCTCTGCTGTGCCACTGATACACAGCCACACGTGGGCCTGCTGCCCGGGTTTCCCTCAGCTCACTGCTTGTGTTTGGGTGCAGCAGCTATGCAGATCCTGTGCCATGAAACCCCTAGCTTGGGAAGCACCAGGCTTTTCCTCTCAGATTTGATCAAAGCTCTTCAGCAGCTCTGCAAAGGGACACGAGCATGCTTGGAGGGCCAGGTCCTGCTGTGACCGGCCCTCCTGCCAGCCGAAACATCCAGCATCCGCCGGGCTGCTGAGGCCCACAGTTCACAGCTCTTTTAAACCCTTTTTTTCAGAAGTGGGGAGGAAGGCCAGTACTGTGCCTGGTTTGTTGACGGACACAGCAGGGCACGACCACCATCCCCTGCCTGCTCAGAAACTTCCCTTGCTGGGAGACCGCTCCCTTGCCAGGCAGGCGCTGACCGGCTTCCTCATACTTCTCCCCAAGCTGGAGGGACAACTGGATGTGCCTAAACACCACCGCAGCACGGTGCTGGCTTACAGCAGCTCCACAGGGTGCACAGAGCCCCTTCTCTGGTGGAGCAGTATGAGGCCATCCCGGCAGCAAAAGGCCAGCATTTTCTCTCCCCTTTTCCCTGTGGATTTTACACTGGCTTCGGCTGCCACAGCAACCCCCCTCCCGCAGCAGGGAAGTGGGGAGAGGGCTGGCTGCCTGCTGGGGCAGAGCAGCAGGGCTCTCGTGAAATAACCGACTTCCCCGTTATCAGCCTGGTCTGCTTCCGCCTTGCTCAGGCAAACTTCCCTGTGTCAACTCAAGCAGCTAATCTCGCCCCACCAGCACAAAGCCACAGGAAGATACACATGCACCAAGAGAGACATACGGGCAGCTCCAGCAGATTTCGGCTGACTACAAGCACCCAAGCCCCTCTGTGCAGTTCTGCTGCAACACGCTCTCAGCTCGAGGAGGTAGCACCCACACAGCTGGACGTTAGCTCAGTAGCACTGAGCGAGGCTCGGGGTGGGCTGGGACAGATGCTCCCTGGTTTCCAGCAGGCCTTTTGTCTGTGTTTCCCAAAGCACTGGGGGCTCAACCCTCGCCTCGCACGCCAGTACAGCTGCGTGGCCACATCTACTATTTCCTCTTGTCCTCAATAACTTCTGAGCCTACTAGAGCTAATTTGGAGCAGGCTTGTGAGAGGGCAAGAAGCCTCAGCCGAGGTGGCTGCAGAAGTCAGAGTGTAACAGAGGTGAGGGTCCACCTCCCCCTGGGCAGGAGCAGCTAGTGTCAGCTCAGGGATGTTAGGGAGCATGCATGTGGGGGCATGGTCTTACGAGTGCGCTCGTCATGGGAGAAGTTTCTGATCAGCCCTCACTCTTCCGTAGACATGGGATAATGTAACCACAGATAGCGAGCCCCCGGAAACACAGCGCTCTGGGTCGTGCCGCACGCACAGCCGATTGCTTGTGTTTGCCTTCCGAGGGAGCCGCAGAGCCCCCACACTCACCGCTCTTCAGCTGATGGATCCAGCGTTTGCGCAACTCCTCTGTTGGGGAGAAGACGTAGAGGGGCCCTTCGTCGTATACCACCTGCAGGACCACACACCTCAGCGCCCCAGCCGGGGGTCTCCCAGGGAGGAAGGGGGGAGCTGAGGCTTGCGGCCACCCTAAGCAGCCTGTGCAGAGCACAAGCCATGCCGGTGTGTGCTGGCCCCGCATGGTGCTCACGGGACCGTGACAGAGAGGTTATAAATAAGCCCCCTCCCCCGAGAATTTCCACTTCCTTCTCTGACTTTCGGTGTGTCGGGGGCCACGCTGGGTGCCAGCAGCAGCAGGCAGCTGGGTTGGGGGCTGAGCGGGCAGCTGGCAGACAGTATCCCTCCAGCATCAGGCAGGGGACCATAAGTGGCAGGACAGAGCTCAGAAGCAGGTTTCCATGTAAGCAGCCCCCTTAAAAAGAACTGCCCAATTCCTCTGGGCTCGCAGAGGCTCCTCTGCCTGTCCCATGCAGCACGGGCAGCAGCAGGGTGTCCCCAAACGGCTCACTGACACCTGGCACTGGGGCAGTGGTGCTGTGTTTTGCGCCAGGTCCCTCTGGGGCCCTTCCCCAATGCCAGCCCCCAGCACCCTGCAGCCGGGCAGAGCAGACTGGCAAGGGGAATGCAGTAAGGACTCACCTGGAAGGGGTAGGGGAACCGTTCGATGATTGAGATCTGCTCCATGTTGTTGTAATCCTCTCCTTTCCTCTGGAAGAGAGAGGCAGAGACAGACGCTGGCACACTGCTGCTCAGCAGCTGGCATCTACCCTAGGACCCACAGCTTTTGGTGTCCCCCTGCCCTACATCAAGCTGGGCCCCTGGTATGGTACGGGCCACGGGTGCAGAGGCCCCCTTGCCAAGCAGGGCTGTCCCCCATTCCCACCACCCCAGACCACGGTAACTCTCCCTAATTCCGCGGTGAGGGGACAGGAGGCACAAGTGGTGACCCCAGGACCTTCCTCACCGGGACCTGCCGCTCAGGAGGAGGGTTGTCTTCAGGCACAACTGTCTCCACACAGGTGATCTTCTCAATGTCCACTGAGCCCTTCTTACTGCCCCGGCGCTGCAAGGGACGGCATTGGTTGGAACAATCGCGAAGGGGGAGACCCAGGGAGACTCAAGCCAACCACCGTCCGCATCCAACCACCCCTTTCTTGGGCTGGGTGCTGGCAAAGGACAACTGGCGACCCGTGGGCACTGCCATGGCACAGCCCCTGTGGCCATGGGGCCAACAACTCACCCCCCGCTCAAAGTCATACTCGTAGTAGGACAGCTTGCTCTCTGTCAACAGGAACAGGCGCTTCTTGAAGTTGAGGGGAGATGTTTTCTTCTTCTGCTGTGAGCGCTTCAAGAAGATGCTCTCCAGGATGACGCTGGCCATGTCAGCCCCCCCAGCCTCCTCTGTGCCGTGCTCACCGGGTTGCTGTGGGCAGGACAACCCCGACACAGTGGTTGCTCAGCCAAAAACCTGCCGGTCACTGGACCTCCCTCAGGTGCACTCTCCACGCTGCCGGAGGGGCAGCCAGGGGGTGCTGGGGCCCCCCAAGGGGGCAATCAGCTGCAGAGGTGTGCAGGCAGGTCAGCGTGTGGTATTTGCAATGTGACCTCTCCCTCTCCCGTCCCCTCTCTGACACCAGGCTAAGGATTTAGCCACCACCAGCCAGCTTCGTCTCCCGCCGGACGCTGGAGAGGGCCCCCGGGTGTGCAGATGGACAGACACAGACCACTGGAGAGGGAGGGAGCCGGGGAGGCTGCGAGAAGCGTCACCCCGGGGAGGAGCGCAGAGCCTGAGCAGCAACACCCAGAAGCTCCCTCCTCCCCTCCAGCACCGTCCGTGTGTGTTTGTGGCGGCCGTTTCCTCCTGCCGCACCGCAGGCGCTTCAGGCCAGGCCGTGCTGACTCGGCAGTGTGCAAGGGACGGCCGCGGGACGCCGGTCCCTAAACAGTCGTGGGTGTCCTGGCCCCGAAGAGCCGCAGTGCCGTGCTGCCAAGAGCACGGAGTAGCCCTGAAGTCATCCTTCCCCTCCGCATCCAAGGAGCCTGCAGGAGTGCAGGGACGATGCTCCGCCCCCGTTCCTCCCCTGCGAGCAGTGCTCACTTGCTGCAGGTTAGGCTGGAAGGGCTGCCTCCAGCCAGCAACCAGAGGGGTTAAATCCTCCCCCAGCCCTCTGCAGCAAAGCTCTCCCAGAGTCTCTCCAGGGACAGTCAGGGCAGGGAAAGGCTCAGATGGGAGCCCCACATCCCACTGCTGCCCTGCTCTCAGGGGGCTGGAAATCCACCCTGGCCCACCTCTTGGAGCAGCCCGTCCACCTCGCCCCACACCGCTCCATGCCACACCCGGGCACTGCAACACCCAGACGGTTCCAGCACCCTGCCGAGCTGCGTGGCTGGAGCTGTGGGCTTCTCCTCCTCTGGGGGATGTAACAACACCTCACTCCAGCCTGGACCTAACGGGGACCTGATGAGCTACTTGGAGCCACTGCTGAACTGTGATCCCCTGGAGACTCCCTCCACGTCTTCTGCCCCGACTACCTATGTGCCCTGCTTCCCCTTCACTTCCACCTTGTTCCCTTTCGTCTCCTACAAACACAGCTTTGGAGGACAACCTGGGAGAAGCTGTTTCCCTCCTCTGCTGCCCGCAGCCCGTCTCCTCCAAGGGAGGCTCAGAGGTGGGCAAGAGTCAGGGGTTGAGCCCCCCGCTACCCGGCCAGGCAGCCCATCCGCTCCCCCCATGCAGGAGGCAGGCATCGGCTTGCTCACGACAGGGACCAGGAGGGGACCAAAGATGGCAGGAGCTGGTCCCACCGGCTGTGCCTCTCTCCAGGGCATGCCCCAGCCTGGGGACAGGAGCAGGGGCGTCCCTCCATCCATCCATTGGCAATGCCCAGACCCTCCCAGCACAGACCCTGCTGCTGCAATCCTGACCCTGCCCTGCTGCGGTGGCTACAGCCAGAGGGGCTGGGGACAAGCAGGGTCCCCCTCCCAGGGCCCTCCCTTCCCTCCCCTTGTGGCCCTCAGGGCTCAGGCCCATCCGGCTTGTTTTCGCGGTTTCAAAAAAAAACCCCAAACTTAAAAAACGAGTCATCAGAGTCTTTTAGAGAAAACAGCAGCCTCCACTGGCTGATCCAGACTTTGGCGGGAGGGACCTGGGGTCCCTGCTGGGGACAGGGCATGTGGCTGGGGAGGCCACTGACCCCAGGCTGCTGGCAGGGTGGTGGGTGAGCCCAGAGTGACGCCAGCATCCCCCTGTAGCCCCATGCCTCAGTTTCCCTAGCTATAAAATGCGGCTGCCGGTCCCGTGTCCCAAGAGCACGAGGGCTCCCATTGCCCCCCGGCACAGGCACCGGCCCATCCCGACTGCAGTGCTGGGTCCCCAGGAGCTTCACCTTGAGTCGCAGCAGCTGGGTCACCGCCAGCAGTGCCGGGCAGATGGGACACGTCCTTGCTGTGCCTTCTGTGACAGTGCCACCAGAGAGGAAAGGACGATGAGCATCTCCGAGGGCTGTTCTGCCTCAGCATGGCACAGCCACCCTGTCCCCAGCATACCCTCCCTGTCCCCCAGCATGGCACAGCCACCCTCTGCCCAGCACTGCCACCAGCCCCGCTCCAGCCTTGCCTGTCCTTCAGGGTGGTGGGTGCCCCGTGGGACTCACCCTAGCAGCCAGCCATTGGTGCCGCACTGTGACAGCAGAGGTGGCGAATGGGTGGGTGGAATGTCCTGTGTGTGTCCCCCCCAGCTAATGTGACTTCCGGCCACTGTCACACCTCGGCCAAGCATGTTCTAACACCACCACCGGGCCCAGCATGCACCGCTGGCCCTGTGCCACCAGACCCTGTGCCCTACCATGGCCCCAGGGCCACCCCCGGCATGCAGGCTCCCTGGCCCCTGCCAGTGACCCGCAAAGGAGCCGAGCCTGGCTGCCCCCGCTACCTGCAAACAGGAAGAGCAACGTGTTTCAGGTGCAGCCTGGAGGGTGCCAAAAGTGAAGGGTGGGAGGGACAGAGGAGGGAATCTCCTGCTCTGGAGAGACTTGGGGACAAACCCAGTGCTGCAATCCAGCAGCACCCACTGCAAAAAACATGAGTAAGGTGCGGCAAAGGCACGGTTAGCACCTTGGCCCCTGGCTCTGGAGACCCCCTGGGGTTCCCGGCACTCACAGACCACCCTGATCCCGTGCTCTGCTGCTGCCCCAGAGCCCCCGGCACCCCCGCACCAACCACCCTGACCCCCTGCTCCTGGCACCCCACAGCCCCTGGCACCCCCGCACCAACCACCCTGACCCCCTGCTCCTGGCACCCCACAGCCCCCGGCACCCCC
>Ga0065711_1049312_pt1 | contig 11366 bp, 5 predicted proteins | sample Hoacrofraction12_FD_59098 | JGI IMG/M metagenome (GOLD analysis project Ga0065711, IMG submission 59098) | Hoatzin crop microbial communities from Cojedes, Venezuela - Epithelial fraction 12 v2 (version 2) | ecosystem: Host-associated > Birds > Digestive system > Esophagus > Crop | place... | reverse complement strand
TTTTGTAGCTCCGACAGTTTTTTTTTTTTTTTTACAGTGACTGTTATGCATTGCTTTTGTTTTTATTGTCATACTTGCCTTTTTCCTGTTTTCAGACCTGATTTATAGTCCATTCTTTATTTCTGAAAACATCTGCTTAATCAATTTCTGTTTAAATACAAATCCATGGATCAGTTGTCACTGTCAGTTTGCTAGTAACTCACCTTCTCCAGAGTAAGCCTGTATTAATTGAATAGCTTCTGAAATCAAGATATTTAAAGAAGCTACTCTTTCCCCCCTAGAAGAAAAGATAAATTTATGTCATTGGAAAATATCTAGATTTTACTTCCTACTTGTTTTGCAAAAAAAGAACTCAAAGAACATGTGCAAAAGACAGATGTAATTCCTTAGCTTGTGGAAATAGAAGTAGTAATGTCATTATGTGCCTAATGAAGTTATAGAAATGAGTGCTAATCTCATTTCCTCTGAAGGACATTTAAAACTGAATTTCGTACCGTAAGCTGAAGAGAAATATTACCTAATAGGTGATATGACTGAGATTATGCCTAGTTTCTCTCTTTGCTCTTCATCCTTGTTTCTTTTTCCTTAGAAGAAAAACACTTTTGATTTAATCCAGCTAAAATAAAAATGCTTTCATTGAGACAAAAAAACAATCAAACATTTTCATTATTTCCTTTCAGAAATAATTTTTAATTTCTCATTAATTTGGGTCACTGCAGTTTTTGAGTTCTAGATCACACAAGTCACAGGTCTGTAATCATTCAGGAGTGAAAGAAAAGAGAAAGGATAAGGTGGCCAAATCGTTTGCAGTAGTGCTTACACCCATTTTCACAGGCCAGATGGACCTCCTGTGACAGCAGACACCATGGTCCTACTTGTCATGCAAGTACAACACATTCAGAAAGCACTCAGCCATCGTTTCACTGGGTATGGAAACAAAACTAAATCAAAATTGAGTTTGGAGAACGTAACATCTTTGCTGTCCTTTAGTAGTGAAGGAACAAAAGAAGGTTCTGATAGTTAATGCATTGGCATTGATTGCCATGTAGATGGTTAAACTCTATTTTAACACCCGTAAAATAACAATCCTGCTCATATATTTAAAAAAAAATTCTACAGGAATATATGGTGCTATGCTGCAAGCTAGTAAACATCAAGAAAAGGTGTTCAGATGATTCATTAGGTTAATTTTTTGATTTTAATCTTGGAAGATCAGAAAAAAAGCAGTTAGTACTTCAGTTGAGAGAGTCAGCACTTCCAATGAGTTAAATATCGACAGTGGTTTCATGGGAGATGAGAGAACCTCATAAAAAATTAAATACTGAAACAGCTAAGCTTTTTATACGAAAAGCTGTCATCGGATTTTACACTGTAAAACTTCTCTTGCAGTATTTTGGTTGTTTTTGTTTATGTTAAGTTGAGGAAGATGGCTCCTGAATGTGGTGTTTCAATTACTGCTCCTCGCCTATAACTATGTCAGGCTATTTTATTCTGCCAGGTCTGGGTATCTCTGGATGAATTCAGACTTCCCTGTCCTTTTGCATGCACGTGCTAAAAATGCTAAGACATTGTCATTGCTTAGAATTGAAAATGGGCTACCAGAATAATTAAGAAGGAAGTTGCAGCAGTTAAAAATACTGTCGGGGAGTGGGGGGGGAAGAGGAGTGCTGCTCGGTTCAACAGATTATTTGTGCTGTGCTGCAGCAGCAAATCCTCTAGCCTTGTAAACAATGATTCAGTTCCCTCTTCTGTCTCTCTTTTTCTGAGCATCGTCAAGATTATGAATAATCCTAAAGCCCTAAAGCCAGCTGAACAACACAGCTATCTAAATCCTATTGTCATGTATGGCTACAGAATGAGTGTCGTTAGAGCTTGGTTTGTTCAAGTCCCAGCATCACCTATGAAAATCATTGTCATAACATTTTATCTTGATAAAATTTCTCTCTAGGCTTGTCTTTTTTTATTATTCTTACTGTTCTTTCAAACAGGGAGCAATATTGATTCTAACGTAAAGAAATATGTTAATGTTCCTGACATTCTCAGATGCTGTGGTAATAATATTTTTAGATACACTAGGGCAGCTTTTCCTTCCTTACTACTTTACTGGTTGGCAGCGAGGACGCAGCCAAGGAGCAGTTCTGACCAGCTGTGCTAGCTGTCCAGAGCTTAATAAATGGCACTCAGAGAAGCAGCAGAAATTCTGTTAAATACTTGCTCCGATGTCATGTGACCACTCACTTGTGTTTCCAATACTGTCAGTTTAATTTGTATTCTAATCCATTGTTGCTCTGAGAAATATTTAAGTAGATTGATTGGTGCTTTAAAGGAGCAAGTGCTCAAGCATCCTGTATGTTTGCTAGGTTCCCACTGTGAAAATTGTTCTGAGTTTCTACTGACAAAGGTGAAGCTGCAGAATAATGCGGATATATTTTCTTTGCCATAAATTCATAATGGTTTTTACTATTGCTTTGTCGTACACTGTCGATATGTATCTCTGCTCCTGCTGAACATGACAGACCGAATTATATACATACAACACTAAGACCATATTTGTAGGAAGAAAAGCTTTATTGAAATAATTGAAAATGAAATACATTTTTTGGCTAGCATATGATATACTTAAGGATCTTTGTTATTCCTGTTAAAAAGTTGAAATAAATCATGCTTGCTTATCATCAAACCTTTGCCTAGATATTTTTCCTTTGGTGGCAGAAGTATAGCAATGAAAATGAACTAATATTTCAGTATTTACTGTATTTCTGCTTTGGTTTGTGGTTTTTTTCCAAGAAAGTAGTCCTCACGTATTTATTGTTGTTATGGAGTTCTCATAGGCCTGTATTAAGAAAAACGTCTTGAAAAGGAAGCCTTTGAGGAGATTTGGATGTTACAAGTTATGAGTGATTATCAACAAGCTTTTAGGTTACTTGACAAATCATTAAGTACAGCGTATTAAAAATATAAAATCAACTTCTATGGCCCATATGTACTCTCCTCTGTTGAATTTATCTTTTGCTAATGTTGATTAATTTGTTAGGGTGTTTTTGTTTCAGAACAAGGGGGAGTCATCATTGTCCATTTGTGTAGCAATATTAACTAATGTCATGTGCCATGATCTACACTATTTTCCCAACAGTATTCAGCCACTGTATATGAATTTTACTCAAACTTTCTGTGGACTCTCCTTGTTGGGAAGCTTTCTTACAGTAGTCTTAACATAAATGATCTTTGCACATTTTTCCCACATAAATTATTCTGTTAATCATCATGCTTTCTTCACTGGGACATAATTAACAGAGGAACTGGAAAGTGATGGTGATTTGTTTAGACTGTAGCTTATTTTAGGTTTACTTCATAAAGTTACCTTTATTTTTACTTAAGAAAAGATACTAAAAACAAAGTAACAATAACATAAAAAAATCCTTATACAAAACAGCCTTTTGCTCTGAATGGAGTGGAGTAGACTTTTTTTTAATGCCGCAAACTCACTTCTCATAGTGTCTAGCGACAGATTATATTAATGGTATTTTCAGCTGAGAGTGAGACGGTTCAGTCTATTACTGCTCATTGTCAGTATCTTATCCAGAAGCAGTAGGATGAACTCTGCCTGCCACTAATGTTCAATTTATGTCTCTTTGTGTCTTTATTTCAGCAGGAGAATGTGCTAGATGAGATACTGAAAACAGATGTACAACACCAGATGAAAAAATGCTGCATCGTGTTGAATTTCTGTGGGCAGCTGGTATTATACCTTTTAAATGTCTCTTTATGTTTGCCAGAATAGCATAATAGTCAATTCACTCCTCAATAACAAGCTGGCTGTTCTTGGTAAATAGAAAGGTGTTACATCTATTTCTCTTTCCATAACAGAGGCTTTCTAGTTCATCCATTAGTTTCACACTTGAATTAAAACCTAAACAAGTGAAGGAAAATAATATCCAAGCGAAGTTGTGCACAAGTATTGAAAATAGGAGAGGTTGAAGGGACAATTCCTGCTTGTACTACGTGAAAAAGACTGCAAGTGTGTCTTTGTTTTTTCCTTGTTGGTTTGCTTTTCTTGAAGTATTTAGTATACTTACACTAGAGCATTCTTTCAGGGCCACTTTTCCTTGAAGATGCCTTAATATTGTGCACATAGATGAAATGGACTAGTATCCTTTGTTATAAACAAACTGTAATTCCTCAGACATTCTTTATGACGTAGTATAAAAAAGTCCAACACCAAAAACCTTTAGACTTTATAGCAACACCCTTTTAATAATTTTCCACATTTTTTCCCTTTTTTTTTTTCCCTGAGCATTTCTGTACTGTATTTCTTCAGGGAAATGTTAAGAATGAATCACCGTAATCAGAAATTGATTCATGAAGCTTTACTCATATCAAGTAGCATCTCTTTCCTTGTGTTGCTCCATCAGCTATGCGATCACAGTGAAAGACATAATTTAACATTCCTAGGGAAACTGGAATTTGACCCTGAATAAAGTACTAGTCACTGTGATTGAACTGAGCAAATCTTGAACCACTGAACAGTCCCAAGTGCAGAGAAATCAATGTTTTACCCTTGACCTGAAACTGGTACTGTGAAAGCATTGTTTAGTTTGCATTGCTGTGTGCTCATTGCTGTAATGAGGGGCTTGCGTATCTTGCACAGAAATATGTTCTAGAACGTACAATATATGCGTATCTCTTTCTTATTATTTTTATTGATTCCTACCAGTAGTAGAACATACAAGGTGAAAAAGTATGGAGAGGCAAGTTTTATGCTTTAACTCTTTCTTTTACTGCTGGTTGAACTGGTAGTGTGAACAAGGATCTGCCTGGATCGGCAGCTGACAGTGGGTGGCAGAGCACGTCGGCCAGCAGCTGAGGACACTGGGCTGGGCTGTCTGAGTCTGGTTTGTCCTCCTGGCGTGCACTGGGCAGTCGTTGCTTAAAGGTCAGATCTTTGCAACAGCCATAGAAACCACCTCCGTCCACCTCTAGCAGTAGTGACAGAAGAATGCCTTTTCCTCTGCGCTGTTTTCTGCAGACTTTCTTGCTTCCCTTCCCTCGTGGGGACAGCCACAGACCTAGCTGCGTCCCCTTCCTACTTCTCCCAAGGAAGAGAACTGAAGCTCTTGAAGAAGAAAGGAAAATCAGGTGACGTCTTTTGTGGGTGCTGTGTAGGAAGGGTATTGCATTGGCGATAAGAGGGTGCCTCTGTGGGTTCCAGTGGAGGGAAATCAGCTGGAAAAAGGCCTCTTGGAGGCAGGAGGGAGCCAAAATACGATTTGGAGGGAAACTGCTCCTGCCGCAGGCCTGATCACAACTGCGCTCCAACAGCTCTTCTCAACTCCCCCCTTACACAGACTGTTTGCTGTGGGCAGCAACTTGCTTTTCTTATCTGGCTGAGAAGCCTCAAGTGTTATGAGGTGCATAGAAAATATTAATTGTGAAACAGTTGAATATAATATTGGATATTTCTACTTATACTTTTACTTGGAATTTTTTAATTTAAATCATATCTTGATGGATTTCTTTCTTTCTGCTTGTAGGTCTTATCTGCACCACAGATTTTAGATGGATTTGTAACCCAGTAGAAATATGGTGGCTTGTAGCCCAAGCCCTTTTCAACATTTTCTAATACGATATTTCATTTGCACTATTTATAACTAGCTGAGGATCTGCATAACGTGGTGTCTGCTTTCCTTCTTCCTCCAGGATATATGAGAGCTGAGATGAAAAATAATGTTGACCATAGCACAATCTCCATGACTGCCTAGGAGCCGTGACTACAAAAGCATGAGCCCTCTTAATTTGTCACCTTGCTTGACCATGCTCCTGATGACCGCAGCTCTTAGCTCAGGCCAGTGGGGAGAAGTATGGAAGGACTGAGCTGGCATGAGGTGCCTGCCCCCGCTACGTAATGCGGAAAACACGCAGTGCCACAGAAGTGCTGGCATTCTCGCTGAAGGATGTCACACGTGATGCAGTAGTACAGGGGTTCAAGAATAAACTGAACAAAGTAATGGGTGAAAAGTCCTCTGAGAAACAGCAGTTATGGATAAAACTCATCAAGGAGATTTCTGAACCCTAAATTAACGCCAGCTTGAAGACTGGTCAAGGGTGTGTAACTTAAACTGATACAATGTTTACTGGCCTCTTCCTTATAGCTTTTATCTGGGCATTAGCTTTTGGTGACCATTTGCATGTCATTAGCAACACTGAACACATGAGCAAGTGGTTTAAGTGACAAGTGTGAAAAATGAATGAAGCATCAGCCACAAGGTCACTTTATCATTGTTTCCTGTGGTATGAGTTAGAAAACAAAGTTAAAAATATTTCTTTTTAAGCTTTTCAGGAACTTACATAGTTAATATACTTCCTGAATGAGAATAATGCATTTTTAAACAACAGTCAATAGAATTGGCTTTGGTTTAGAAATACAAATATGTTTTGTATAATTAAAATTTGTCCAAATATCTTTAATTGCTTTATTTGCTCTATATAAATAAGTGTTTGTTTAAATTATGTGGAAAGCCCTTTATAAAACTGGTGAAAACTATTAGTTTTGTATTTCAGGTAATTAAAACTTGCTTATGTAGAGCTATGCTGATCTGACCCATATTAGACAAAGGTAAAAACCTGTTTGAATATACCAAAACATATGAGACTCTTTTTCTTCTTTGCCTAACCTAGGTTTTAGTGGGGAGCTTATCACTAATACAAGTTGAATAGAGAACTTGCTTGTTTCAGTGGCGAGGAAAAGGATAAGCCAGCAGACACGGACATATTTTCCATGATAGGAAGCCTTTTCAAGTCTTTTGGTAATACTTTGGGGATGCATTATCTTTTTAGTTAGCAATAATAAAAAAATGAAAAAGTATGATAAAAAGTATTGTTTAATCTTTAATTTTCCTGACCTGAAAAGTTCAGTTTTGCTTAATGTCTTCATATTTTTTTTAATACAGCGATTGTATGTAAATATGGTGGCAAACAAACAGAAACTATAATTTAATTTGTCTTGCAGACAAAGCCTGACAGCGGAGCGGGTACCTCCCCGCCGCCCGTGGAGAGCCCGAGCGGGAGCAGGCTCACCCTGGAGGACTGTAGCCTGTGGAAAGGACTCACGCTGGAACCTGGAAAAACTGTGAGGAGAAGGGAGCGGCAGAGAGGAGCTGTTAGAGACTGACCGTAAGCTCCCACCATCCCCATCCTCTGTGCTGCTTGGGGAGAGGAGCCGGAGGAGCTAGGAATGAAGGGGTGAAGCTAAGCCTCGGGGAGGGGGGAGAAGGGAGATAGAAGTTGTTTTGGTTTTTTTTCTTTGTTTTTCACTATCCAAACCTATTTTAATTGTCAAGAAATTAAACCTGTTCTCCTCAAGGCAAGTCTGATTTACTCATGAAGGTAATTGATAAACGATCTCCCTGTCTTTATCGCAACCTACCAGCTTTTTCATCTTATATTCTCTCCCTGTCCTGTTGAGGAGAGGGAGTGAGAGAGTAGCTGAGTGGCATCCGAGAGCTGGCCAAGGTCAACGCAGCTCTGTGGGCACTGCAAAGCAAAAATCAGTGTTCCAAAGTACAGAGACTGATGGTAAGCATTGTTGCTGGTCTGTTGTTTCAAAATAGGGAGTAAGAAATATGTGCAGAAGACCTTTCTCTGACATTGCATCATTTTCATATTTGAATTTATCTGCTTAATTTAACAACATTTTATTTGAGGATAAAGTGTAGAAGCGATGAAGGCAATCAAAGTGAAATAGCACAGAAAGTTGTTACATAAATTTTATTGCTAGAAGCAGAAAGACCCTCAGATTTGTAAATAATTGCAGCTTCTTTGGCAGTCCCTGATTATCCCTGAAAAGTTTATAGTAATGAAGTACTAATTTGTATTGCTTCTGTTGGTAGTGCTTTGCAGCCGTGAACAGGTTACGTACTTTTTGTGATAGGTTTAGGTCATAGGCAGTTTCATAAACTTACTCTGTTTCTTTTGCTTTACTCACTGCTTTTAACTATACTGACTTGAAAAGTAAGTAGAGAAATAAATATTCCTGGTAGATATGTTTTGCAGAATTTTTAAATATTATTATTATTTAAACATTATCTACCAAAACCTCACCAAACCTAATTACCCCTTAGCGTCCTTATTATTAAAAAACATGCTTGAATTTCTGATTTAAGCCAGGACTTTTACTGTAAATTTTTCCTTCGCTGTAAGATCACTTGAAAACTCCTCTCTGTGCACAAGGCTATCTTTTGGCAGTGTCATGTAGCCTTTCTCCACCAGGCAGAACACGCACCGGTGCTGCGCTAACCCCAGTAAGCAATGCTGTTGGTAGTGGACTACTGCACGTAGGTGTATGGGAAAAGGAAGTAAAGGCCAGATTCAACAGAGCTGAAGTAAAAGGAAGAATTCCAGTTTATTTCAGTGGGATGTAAATATAGGATTATTTCTTATTTACCTAAGGGGGCATTGACATTAATTAGATTATTTAAAGAATGTTTGCCTGATCTCATTAGATGCAGAAAGAATGGAGTATGGGGACCGTCCTTGCTGAATCGGTCATCCTTTCTTCCTGCTACCCCAGATTTCTCCGAGAGTGAGTAACCAGCAGGAAGATGGAGTAGGCCTCCAGAGTGATGCAGCCATGACCTGTGGGGGTTTTGTTTATCGGGTATAGATGATTAGATGGCTTCTGCTTCTGCATTTGAGGTAGGAGTAATGCCAAGTGTAGAGATCACAGAAGTCTGAACAAACAAACATCCACAAGAAATAGTCTTAAATATCATGAAGCTGAGTCTACAATTGATTCTCAGCGGTGAATATGGCTTGCAATAATACTTATGCATGTGTGTATAATGCACACAATATTCTGGTTTCTATAATCTCTACAGCACAATAACTGCAGTCCAATTACTTCATCCACGTTTGTTGTCTTACTTCAGGTACATAATGTCTCTCACCTGTATTGAGAGATGCAGTTGGAAAAGGGTACTGTTAAAATAATTCAGAAAACTTTAATAAAATTGTAAATAGAAATTAATTCTGTGTGGAAGCAGATGTTTTCATGAATATTTATACATTTGTCGCTTTCAGGTTTTTTTATTGCTGTTGTAGCCTTTGGAGGAGAGGACTTTACTGCTCATCTTTATGATTTATTGCTGTACATTGGTTCCTTCTAGTCTTGGACCAAACATTCAGTACCCATATTAATGTGTGATGACTAAACGCTTATTTTTCAAAACACACTATAGCAACTGGAATTGCTAAGAGCTCCAGAGCTGACCAAGTGCAAGGCTTTTAAAGTATTTGGCACTAGGATATAAATTTTTTACCACCATAAATTCAGATCAGGCCCCAGTCTCACTGCCTTCAGAAAGAAGTGCAAGACTTGTCTGCACATTGTTGTTTTTATAGTAGCAAAATGTGTGAGTAATGGCTTGGCAGCACACCCCTGAGATAAGCAACAGAAATTATCTCGAAGAGAAATGAGATACCAGTACAGTAATGCAGGTTGGAGAATCTAGAGAACTTTACACAATTTGTTGGCAAGAGGATTCAGAAGTGATGGATGTCTTGTAATTACTGAGATGAATGCGAAATATATTTTGCAGGTGTAGACACTACTTAACTGATGTCATTCCTAAATTTCACTTAAAAGTTTCATTGATTTAATGGTTTGTGGACCAGGAGCTCTCACCCTTGAAAGAACATCTGTTGTCAATGTGCTCATATTTTTAAATTCTCTTTGATGCTTATTTCATTGTAATTCATTCCACTTACTAAATTTGAAAGAAGTGCTATTAATGGAAGCATTAGACACAGATGCTTTCATCAAAATATTTTAAAAATTCGCATACTTTCAGCATGCAAGGGTTATTGTCAGGCATTTTGTAGCTCTTTATAGGAAAATGCTTGGTGCGCCACCTAACAAGATTTTGCACATTCAGGTTTTTTTCTATATCAGATGCTACTTTGAAAGCTACTTTGATGGACAATAGTATTACAGAATGACAGGATCATAGAATAATTGAAGTTGGAAAGGATCTCTGGAGATTGTCTAGTCCAACCCTCCTTCCTTAAGGCAACATGAAATAAAGTCCCTTGCTGTACTCATCCAGTAAGCCCATGTCCCTCTTATCTTGCAGAGCCCAGCACTGGACACATCACTCCAGCTATGTCTTCATCAGTGCTGCATTAAGGGGAAAGATCACTTCTCTTGATCTTCTGGCTATGCTCTTCCAAACACAGCCCGGGGAGGCTACTGGCTGCCTTTGCTGTGAGGGCACGTTGCTGGCTCGTGTTCAGTCTGCCAGGACCCCCCGGTCCTTCTGTGCAAAGCTGCTTTCCATCCATGTGGTCTCCAGCATGGACCAGAGCATGGATTTATTTCTCCCCAAGGAGTGGCACAACAGCATAAGTTATTTCGCTCTTTCTCCCTTCCCTAATAATTTCTAACATTTTATCTGACTTTACCCTCTGAGATCACCTGCTTGTGGGCCTGCCTATCACAACACTAATATCATGCTCTTGAGTGACCATCGTAGAGCCAATCATAATTTTGTTTGTCTTCCCAAATACATTATTCTGCATTTACCTATAATGAATTTATAAAGTACTATATCTGGGAATGCTCAAGTGCTCTTTTTGAGTGCTGGAGCAGAGGTATCACCTTAAGAAGCATTAGTCTTAAGAGGGAGACTGTAACAAGACCTTTTTTTCAAGCAAATGTGTGAAAATTAAAGTCCTTCTGACATCTGTCTGTTCAAATACATAGGAATAGATACAGCTGCTCTTCTCAAACCAAGGAGAGTACTTGTAGTGCAAGCACTTCTTAGAATGAATGAAGAGGGGAGAAGTGTGATTAATAACCAGCTACTGTTAATTAGCAGCCTCTCTTGTACTCTATGCCAGAGGGTCTGGTAGTTTAAGTGACTGATTCCCTACAGTGCCGTATAAACACAAGTTCATTATCCCTAATTTTCAATTTTTTTTTTTTTTTTTTTTTTTTACAATTTCCCTTTCGACAAGAAATGGGTTGGCGTATGACATCTAAGTCCTTGTAGGTTCATAGGTGTTTTCTCGTTTGACAGTGTGGGCCAGCACAATAGCAGAATCTAGGATTCCTGATTATTTTCTCACCCAGGTAAGTTTACATAATGATGTCACAAAGAAACAAAGGACCACAACAGTGGAAAATACCAGTGCAAACCAGAGCTTAACGTGTCATTATTTGATTGGTAGGAGCTGGTATAATCTTCGTGGAAGGTATGGAAAAAATAATCTCTATTGATTTTTAACAACAAGAACAGATCACCAAGTCCTTGATCTGCCTCCTTTGTGGGCTTGTGTTGTTGATTTTTTTGGTTTGGATTTTTTTTTTTTTT
>Ga0065711_1049311_pt1 | contig 11366 bp, 5 predicted proteins | sample Hoacrofraction12_FD_59098 | JGI IMG/M metagenome (GOLD analysis project Ga0065711, IMG submission 59098) | Hoatzin crop microbial communities from Cojedes, Venezuela - Epithelial fraction 12 v2 (version 2) | ecosystem: Host-associated > Birds > Digestive system > Esophagus > Crop | place... | reverse complement strand
AAGTGACCTGCTAACCTATTTCAAGGGAAAAGCAATAGCTGAGACGTGGTTTCTACTTGATTCCTTGCGCTGGACTTTCTTAGCAGCTTAGGTGAACACCTGTCTGTAATATTCTGTGTGTTACCATTTGTGAGGCTTCAGGAAACAAAACCTCCATCAAATTTATGGAAAGTTAAACCTGTTCTGAATAAATAACAATAAAAGCAAAGGGTAAAAAGTGCCTGTTTGGCACTTTTAGTTCTTTTAGTGAAGCTCTGTGGCATTTCACTGAAATTTCAGCCCTTTGAATATACAAATTTTTTTTAGTTGCTTTATGTTTATGTAGTAGCGTACAAAATAATTCCTTCCTGCCATCAGTGCTTAGTGTTATGTACGATTGCTTGGTGACAGTTACTTGGGTTAAGGGAAGGAAAGATTAGGGTCAAATAAGGAAGGGTGGACACAGAGATCAGTGTCGACAGCACTGAATAGACTGAAAGCAGACAGAAGAAGTTAGAGAAATAAAACGTGAAAATCCGTGATATGGCAGTTTTGGGAGGTAGAAGAACAGTTTTGACTTTGCTTTTAAAATCAGAGGAAATGAAACGAAGGTGTTGTGTGAAGTATACTGAGGCATCTTCAAGAGAAACATGTTCTCATTTTGATTTTTTAATACCTCTTGAGCAGTACACGGACAGTTGTTAGTTGAGGAATATTTATGTGATACTTGGTTAGAAAGCAAATCTAATGAATAATTGCTGTTAGTGTGTTTAACGTTGATATTAATTGTATATTTATAAAATTACTTATATGGATGAAGTATAGCATATTCCTCAGCCCTCTTCCATTAATGATACTTCAGTTTTTAAGACCAATGTGCTTTCTTACTATAAATATTTCCAGAAATTGTAACAGAAGTTGCCAATAAGTAAAAATAAAATTATATTTGTCCTCTCATGTTTTCAAAAGGGTGAGGTAATCCGAACAATCAAGAAGACAGAAAAATAAAATCAAGCTGTGTTCAATTAAGTGTTTGCACAGTCTGAAAATCCTTTGAGTCGCGTCAGAAGTGTAAGGGTTTTTGCTTTCTGTTTAGTAAATGTCCTGCAAGAAGAACTTAGAGCAGGCTTGGCTTCAAGTAGTTGGTGATGGTCTTTGCGAGACATCACAGTAAAACAGCGCTTTGGTTTCTTGATACGACGGAGATTTGCGGTGGTCAGACTCCACAGGAGAAGTTTTGCACTCTAACATTTGTTTCTTTCAGAAATGATGGAAGCATTTTTGATGGGCTGGTGGAAGAAGATGACAAAGATAAAGCAAAAAGGTAAGTTTTTAAGTTATTTAAAGCTGAGAAATATTCTGTACTTGTACATTTGGGCTTAACAGGGTGATTTCTAAACAGCAACAATGTGATTCTTTTATAAATAACTGTATTATTCAACAGCATTTCTTTTACTGTCGTTGTTCAGATATGTTGTGTATTTATAATGGTGGTTCAATTATTTTGTATTTTTGTCAATGGAGGGTTTATTCCAAAGGCTTTGCTGCACCCTTCCATGAGGAGGAGGAAGCCGTTCCTCAGAACTGGTGTCTGAGATTTGGAGTAGGTGTTTTTGACAGTTCTCACAGCGGGGATTCGTAAGGGGCCGATTGCACCGGGAGCCTGGCAGTAGTCTGCAGCTTATTATAGGAAGGTGTCACAGTTGTTATAAAACGTTTTCTGTTTTGTTTTTCAGAGTGTCTAGAAACAAGTCTGAAAAGAAGCGCCGAGATCAGTTTAACGTACTTATCAAAGAGCTGGGTTCTATGCTTCCAGGTAATGCTCGGAAGATGGATAAATCCACTGTACTGCAGAAGAGCATTGACTTTTTACGGAAGCACAAAGGTAATTCTTTGCAAAAATAAATCAAAAAAAATCGTAAATTCTGAATTATTTTAATGATATTCAATTAGTACATAAAACATTAACAATTTTGCAGCTCCTTTAAGGAAATTGTCAAAAAATGTCAAGAGTTCCCAGAGAAAGATATTCTTAAGATCATAATTTATGTAGCAGAGATAGAACTATTTTTGCTAATATTTTGCAGAAGCCAGCACTAATATTTTTTTTGTCCCATAGTTGTCAAGGAAGTTCTTGAAGATAAGCATTTACTTTTGGAATAACCTTGACGTTCTTTGTTGTGGACAGGTGGAGACCCTTAGAATGTAGTCGCTTCAGAAGATGGAAATGGAAATTGTCAAAGCTTTGCTACTACTGATCCGTTTCAGGGGCAGTACTTGCTGGAAGTACTCACTCTGATATTTAGATAAGGCTAGTTTGAACAGTTGGTTTGTCTTTCCAATTTCCACATAAAGCAAGAAACAGCAGCTAGGCTGAGGGAACTTAATGCTCCCTCTCTCCACATCAGGTATCTACGCAAGTGGCTGCTTTAACGAGGGTGATGATGGTCTCAGACCAGGAGTGTGGGCATCTTCTTTCCTTTTAGCTGGAAAAACCCTCCAGAATAATACAGAAATACTTGTAGCTGAACTTTTTAATTTTCAAGACCTGTCTGCTTATGTGTAAGCCACTGAGTGTGCCTGTGTTGTTTTGTAAACCCTCATGGGAGATGTCAAAACGATGAATGTCTTTGAACAACCTTGCTGTGTTGTGAATCTCTGGTTGTTTGCATCAGCTGCTGGTGGGATATACCCAGATATGTTGTACAGAAGTTCATGACGGATCATTATTTCTGTCATGAAAAAATTCTTCCACCAAGTGTACACTTATTTATGGCTGTTTGATACTTACGTATATAAAAAAAAAATCCCTGTTCCTGCTCCTACGCTTGTTCTTAATATGGCACCTTGTGGTTGACACTGCCAAAAGCAAGATTAAAAATCCAAGAAAATGAGCCCTTTCCATAGTTAACCTATTTCTTTGAGTAATTTCTGACCGAGCATCCTAACTAGAAAGCAGTAGGGAAAAAGAAAGAGCTATTAGGTTATGGAATAAAATAAGTAAAGCTGTTAAGTGGATGGATAGGTATGTATTCATTAACAGTATGTGTGTCAATTTAAGGTATATTAAGGTCTGAATAATTTTTTTCCATGCCCTAGCACTTCTCTTCCATTAGTGTTACGGTTCCAGTAGCACCACATGTGTACTGAATAGTGCTGTTAAAAGGTAAACAGAACAATTAAAGTGGAAAGGCAGGGAGAATAGTGTAAGGCCTTTGTGAAAATTGGTTCTGTTTCAAAATCACTTTATCTTGTATTGATGATTCCTATCATAAAATACAGAGTGGAGGATGAACGCGTGTGCCAGCCAGCCAGCAGCACCAGTCATACTTCTTTCTTCCTGAGATTATGTTTTTAAATTATTTTGATTTTTCTAGGATAAAGGGGAAAAAAGCAGCTCTGGAGATGAGTGCCTGTTAGGGCATGGTGCTTTTGTCCTCCACCTGATGGGACAGAGTGCAGCTTTGTGTGAGCGCACGTGGCATATTCAGCTCCCTAAAGCTCTGGCTGCCAGTGTTCACCAGCCTTGCTCTGCACTGGTTGACATTAAAATGTTTTGGACAAAATGTTGGCAGCGGTCAGGAGCGTGCTTTGCCTCCTGAGGTGCTTGGATCAGTTTGTTGCAACAAAGCAGAGTGACCCCAGCAATAAATGAATTGTTCAGCAAAGATTAGCTGCTTTCTTGTTGAAAATCCAGCTGTGTTCAGCCACCAGGTTCTGATTAACTGCGTCGCTTCTGGTTCTTTCTGGACCATTTTCACGTTGGCCAGACTTGATACTCAGGTGGCAGCTCCAGATGGTTTTTGGCCAGTGTGGATTCTGTTCCTCATTGGGAAAAACCAGCAGGGTAAGCACGCTGAAATTATATCACCAAGAGCTTCTCCTTGGCTAATGCTGCCTGTCATCTCCCTTTGAATTTGTAAACAAGAAATTTTTGAAAATTATGAAATACTGAAGAGTTTTGCCACTTATAATGACAAGGAGTAGACTGATGCTCATACAACCCACAGAGAAATGCTGCAGTTCTTGGCCCAGCTGGCAGTTTCTTTTGAGGATGCTCAGTACTGATGCAGAGTTGCTTCAGATCCAGGATTTGAAGGCTGGAGGAGTTTAATGTGCAAGCTTGGTTATGCTTCTTTGTCTGGTACCTAGCTCAGGAGCATGACCTCAGTGTCGTTTATCTTTGACAGCAACCTTCTGCCATGATTTTTAAGCGTTTCTCTAAAGTTGAAGTGAAACAAAGTTTTTTCCATGTTACTTTGGCTCTGTTTTTAAATATCGTACTTGTTATTCTGATTACGGGGAATTTAGAAGAACACTGTACTTGTGGTAAGATACTTCAGAATGGTTCGTTAAAGGCATAAATTTCTGCTTTTCTTCAGTATAAATCCCTTCTACTGTAGAAGCCAGACTGCCTTTTTAAAATTCTGAAGTAGGATGATTATACGGACCAGAATGAGCCAATGAATTGGACTTTTCCAGTCCTAAAATGGAGACTATCTGTGTCCTATAGGCTGTATACATTAAGTACATTGAATTTTGCCTCTGCTTTGGTGGCAGAGCTTTTCATTTCCATGTCCTTTGACTTCCCCCTCAGTGCTCAATATATTTATTCTGATTTAAAAGTTAGGCTTGGGGTCATGCTTAGGTTATCCTAATTCTTCAGCCCCCTCTCACCGCTTTGTGATACCATTTCAAAACAGATAGCAAAAGCCTGCTCAATTTATGTCTTCTGTGAGGTCCGATCATCGGAAATTCTGGCCCGTCTTATTTGTTGGTATATTTTTCCCCTCCCCTTGCAGCTCTCCACTTCTTGCCAGCTTCTTGCATGACATTGCTGTCATTCGCTGTTCTTTTAGTGAAGTCTAAAGCTCGTTCGTAAAGTTTTCCCCCTTCAGTCTGGGAAACAAAGTCGTGAACTGTTCCAGCCCTTTTTCCATATTGAACTCGGTTCCAGGTTTTCTGTTCTCCGTCAGCCATCTGAACGGACGAACCAGCTCATGGCCTTTGTACGGACTTGGCCTTCAGAAATGGGAAAGCCTCCGAGACACGGCTTGGTTCTTTCGCTTTGTGTAAATGCTGGAGTCACAGTTACTTGTTCAAGGTTGGCCTTGCAACCAGCGCTTCTGTAGTACCCTTGTTACTCATCAGAACTGAAGTACTGCACGGTCTGGCTGCTTGTTTTCCGTTAGCAGTTGATAAAGAAGCATCAGCTCTCAGAACCTGGGGTCTGGTTTTGCTTAGCAGCCATTAATTTAATCTGTCTTTCTCTGAAGTCCTACAGGAATCTCTGTTCAAAATTCGTTTCTGTGTGTGAATCGGATGGTAATTCTGCAGTGGAGTCTGTCATACAGCTCTTAACAGGCTTTGTTGCAAACCTACACATTTTTTAACATAACCTTATTTCTTTACAGTAAAGGGTGGGATGAAGAGAAAAGCCAGTGCCAATTTTTAGTGCAAAGGTTAGAATGACCAGGATTGGCCAAGATACTGGAGGGTTAGATGTTTCAGTGACCTAGACTGATCAGGAATTTTGGCCTTCTACGTCTTTGAAAACAACACTTTCAATAAAACATTTTATTGTAGTCTCAGAGGAAAGACTGTTTTTCTGTTGTCAAAATCCATTACTTACTGTCGTTAACTTCAGCGTTGCCACGATGTCTGGCAGGACTGGAGCACAAACTGGGAGAAGGAAAAAGAAGACAAATCTCATTATGACACAGAGGAGAAGCCATGTATTTTATTTTTAAGGAACAACATCTACATGTAATAAATAAACAACAGGGGAGACTGGAGAACCTTCTGCAGTTTCCTACTGTGTATATGTAACGTAGTGGGAAAATAATGGCTTTTGGAAGTGTGAATCCTTACCTTGTGTATGTGTTTGATTGTAGAAATTACTGCACAATCAGATGCCAGTGAGATTCGACAGGACTGGAAACCGACATTCCTTAGTAATGAAGAGTTCACACAGTTAATGTTAGAGGTATATTATTTCTGTTTTTCTGGGAGTAGAATATTTTCTCACAGGGAGTCGTTCCAGGATGAAATTTTTCATTTGGATGGCGTAACACTTTTAGTTTCGTATTTTAATTGTAACTATACGTTTTCATGAAGATCAACAGTCAAAATTCCTATGTGTGCAGTGTAATAGAATAGAATCATTGAATGGTTTGGGTTGGAAGGGACCTTAAAGATCATCTAATTCCAACCCCTCTGCCATGAGCAGGGACATGCAAAACAGTTTTCAATTACATATAACATTATAACAGAAGAAGTCCACAAATAAACGTATTTACTCTCAAAGTGAAGTGGATAATTTAAAGGAAACATAATAATTTAAAGGAACATAAGGAAGGTCCTAGTCAAATAAAGAACTGTTATGCATAAATTAAAAACTTAATTATAAAAAAGACTCAATGCATCCATGTAACTTCTGAGCAATAAAGTGCTTAACTTGTTTGTTACGCTTTGCAGAAATGGTGTGTGAGCATTACTTTGCTAAGGAAGGTTACATGAATATTTGGATTACTACTAGAAATAAACTTTCAGTATAATATACATATTTCCTTGAAAATGAGAATAAGTCATTTATATCTTGTTAGTGAAACAATTTCCAATAGTTAAATGAAAAACATTAAGGTAAACGAACAAGCACTGTTTATTTTCATTCCATAGTTAAACCTTTCCTTTGAGGCACAGATTTAAAAAATAAAAAATTCTGATTTTCTGTACTTAAAAAATTTTCAAAAACATCTCTGTGGTGAATTTGCATATCTTTTCCAACAAGTTAGTGAGCAGTTGCTTCAGGTTTTCAAGATTTTTGTAGCTGTTTCTGGTGTTTCTCAAGTCCTCTTACAAAATACGTGTCCGCAACTGGTGACTGTAAAGCTAGAATGATAGGATATATGACTGTGTTTCAAAGATGTGAGCTTTAAAATTTCCTATTTAGAAAGAAGGCAGTCAGAACTGTATCTCACAGTCTTAAAGTCTCAGTAAACTCTTACTACAGGTTGTTTTTTTTGTTGAGATTAGGAATATTGAGATTTCAAATACTGAAATTCATAGACTTCACCACCTCTTGTTCTTCTCTTAGTTTTCCACCTCTTATTGCTTTTTTTCTCTGGCTCAGTTTTCTGAGTTTTCTGATGTTTAAAATGATGATGGAATTAGAAATCACAATCAGACAGAGCGGGAGATGGGGGAAGTGGTGGCTACCTGTACATGGACTGAACTCCTGCTTCTGAAACCACAGATTATATAAGAACAGAACATTATGGGAATTGTAATTATGGGAATTGAATTGCTAGTAGCGTAAAAGCAAGACCAAGAAATTTTAGTAGTGAAAAGTTTTCTCATTTTTATAAGAAACTAAACTAAAATTGGTCTAAATGTTGAATATAGCTTAACATTTTTAATATCCTGTGTTTCTTTTTATTTAACTGCCCATTATGTTTAATTTCAGGCTCTTGATGGTTTTTTTTTAGCAATTATGACAGATGGAAATATAATATATGTGTCTGAAAGTATAACTCCCTTGCTTGAACATTTGCCAGTAAGTACCAGTTGCTTTCAGTAACGTGTCGGTTTGTCTGTGGATGGTGTTCCGCTATGAGCACTAATTAATCGTTAGCCTTTTTGGCGTTAGAGGACAGGGGTGTACTTTGTTATAAAGATTCTGCTTTTTCTTCAGCACAACTCCTTGCTGCTGATCTGCGTCCTGTATTTAACATTTCCTTTGGAAATACAGAATGCAGCTGGCACTCTGTTAGGCAGGACCCTGAAGTGCCAGACTAGCATCAGTTTCTCTTCAACAGAGCTGAAACAACAGAGCTGACCACAGGAGACCCGTTAGCGTTCGCACCTATCACCGCCTCGACACGAGTCAGCAGAGTACTGCTAAAAAGCTGTGTCCCTGGAATTTTTTTAAACTACTTTTTTATTCCGTACTTGCCAAAGAAGTCTTACAAGAAATACATTGCTGCTGGGTCTGCTTTTTAAGCTAGGTATATGCTTGGGGTTTTACCACATTCGCACATCTTGAATCTGGGTGGCGGAGGTCACCGGCAAATGCAATTTCTAGTTTTTTAAAGTCATTTCTGAATAATGTTTTTCTGAAATGAGGCAAAGTAGTACTCAAAAATACAAATGACTGACAAGTGAAACAAGGAGTTATTTTTTGAAGAGAGTTATTGTTACTTTATTGTACTTCAGAAGAAGTTACTGTTACAGGCTAGTTGTCTTTACTGCAGTAAGAGAATTTTGTAAAATTTGGAGTAGCTTATTTAAAAAAATTATTTTGCAAAACACAAATTCTACTAAGGTATGCATGATACCGGCTTGAGAATTTTGAAAAATGGGCAGGTAGTTGTTATTTTTTTTTTTTTTTAAAGTAGAATTTACCAAGTTCTTAGAGGCACCTTTGCTTTTCAGTGTGCCTTATGTATTCTAAACATACCTTCTATGATCCCTCAGTTCTGAGTACTTAATCAAATGCATTTATGCATATAATCAGTTGTTCAATTTTATTGCATTCATCTCTGTTGTTCCCAATTTCGTGTACATAGTTGTGGAACTGATTATAAAATTTATTCATAAAATCAACTGCAATTGTATATAATTATCGCTAACTTAATAACCTGTATGATGTAGGGAGGGACTGTCTTTTGTTCCAAGATACCATTTCAGTGTGTTGGATGCCACTGACAGGCTACAGTGCCCTAGAACAACACCCTATAATTTCTAATTAAAATGCTCCTGTAGTTGGAATTGTTGCACCCCAGAGAGGTGAATACAAGCTCCGTTGTAGTTTATTGTGGATGTCTATCTGCCGTGTTCCTGGTGGTTTTCATTAAACAGTTTGCAGTATTAAAATTAAGACAGATCAAAATGAGTTTTGTTGGTTTTTTTCCTTGCAAAACATTCTTGTGTATGCCAGCAGGTGGCTTTGTTGATTCAGTAATATTTTTCTGATCTCTGGAATTGTTTCTCATTAAAATAGTGGGCGTTGGGACACTGTACGTCTTGCGTTATTTTAATGCTTATTAAATCTTTTTCTTTCAGTCTGATCTTGTGGATCAGAGTGTATTTAACTTTATCCCAGAGGGGGAACATTCAGAAATTTATAAAATATTGTCTTCTCATCTGCTGGAAAGTGATTCATTGACTCCAGAATACTTAAAATGTGAGTACTTACTGCGGGTCAACCCCAGCAGGCAGCTCAGCCCCACACAGCCGCTCGCCCACTCCCCGCAGTGGGTCCGGGGAGAGAATCGGAAGGGTGACAGTGAGAGAACTCGTGGGTTGAGATAAAGACAGTTAGTAGGTAAAGCAACAGCCACCTGCACAAGCAAAACGAAATAAGGAATTAATTCGCTGCTTCCCATGGGCAGGGGACACATCCAAAGCACGGCACCATATCGGCTGCTGTGAAGAAAATTAACATTATCCCAGGCAAAACCAGTACAGTAGTTGTGTTAATCTGCTTTGTATCACGTGTGGTCAGTTCTTCTCTCCCAGTGTTACTTAAGCAGAAACATATGGGTGAGCCTGGAAGAACAGAAGCACTTTTTTTGTGGGGTTTTTCTTTAGTCCCCGGAAGAGTAAAATTCTCAGTCTTGCATTGCATTTCACTCGGACTTTCCCATGTATTAGAAATGTTCGTCTTGTTTTTGCAGCTTGTATTCAGACAGTTGTAGCAGTTGGAGGGAATGAAAACGTAGCAGCCTGATGGGTTGGGGAAGTGCATGCTTTAGGAAACTTCAGTTTAGGGTGGCTGCTGCTCTAAAGCAGCTCTGTTTTTAAGAGGTTTTCTATGTCTTTAGCATTCAGGCCCTCGATGCACAAATTCTGAAGGAGTGCTCCTTTTCTTTAGGTTACTTAATATCACGCTGGTTAAAAGCAGAGGCTGTAGCCATTTGTAATCACAGCATTTACAGTATCTCAATAAGTACGCAGCTTAATTACTCCTGCTTTCCATTTCATGTTGCCTGTGCACTTCGTCAAGCATGTAGCCTTTTAATTTGTTTATTCTTTTCTCAGCAAAAAATCAACTAGAATTCTGCTGCCATATGCTGCGAGGAACAATAGATCCAAAAGAGCAACCTACATATGAATATGTAAAATTTATAGGAAATTTCAAGTGTTTGAATAACGGTAAGTGATTTCAGCGATGTTATGAGTGGGATGCTTGGGCAGCTTCACAGATGAACAGCCTTGGGACCGTCGTGCACAACTTAATGATAAATTAAAATCAGTCTTTCGAAAGAAGAGCTGGAAGCAGAGGTAGATCACTTTTGTATTGTTTTAATGAAAGAGAGGAAAAACTGCCTATCAGATGCTCCGTGTCTGTACGTTTGACTGCAAAATGTAGTAATCGTACAATGGTTTGAGCTGGAAGGGACCTTTAAAGGCCGTCTAGTCCAGCCCCCCTGCAGTGAGCAGGGACACCTACCATGAGATCAGGTTGCTCAGAGCCCCATCCAACCTGGCCTGGAATGTTTCCAGGAGGGTGCTTAATGCTTTCTATGAAAAAAAACTAGTATCTTGCGAAACATTTTTTTAAAAGAATGTAAGAGATACTGAAGCAAGAGTTTTAAAATAATAAGCTGAATCTAGTGAAGCATGGTCCATACTTAAGCAGGTGACGAAGTAACGTGAAGATCAGTGATACTGAGTACCTGCAGTGCTCATTGTGCAGTGAGGTGGGAAGTCAAACGTAGCTTTCTCCCCCGTTTCAGTTCGGTGCTTTCACTGACGAGAGTTACCACTCAGGTGAGTGTATGGGCCACTACAGTTTTCCATACCAAGTTCCTTCTTTCCGCTGAAGTTATTTGTATTAGTTATGTACTCATATTCCTGTACTAGTGTTCCTCTGTGAGGCCCTACCTGGAGTACTGTGTCCAGTTCTGGGCTCCCCAGTTCAAAAAGATGAGGAGCTACGGGAGAGAGTCCAGTGGAGGGCTACGAGGATGATGAGGGACTGGAGCATCTCTCCTGTGAGGAGAGGCTGAGGGAGCTGGGCTTGTTCAGCCTGGAAAAGAGAAGGCTGCGAGGGGACCTTATCAATGCTTATCAATATCTCAAGGGTGAGTGTCAGGAGGATGGGGCCAGACTCTTCTCAGTGGTGCCCAGCAACAGGACAAGGGGCAACGGGCACAAACTGAAGCAGAGGAGGTTCCAGCTGAACAGGAGGAAGAACTTCTTCCCTCTGAGGGAGACGGAGCCCTGGCCCAGGCTGCCCAGGCAGGCTGTGGAGTCTCCTTCTCTGGAGATATTCAAGCCCTGCCTGGACGCGGTGCTGTGCAGCCTGCTGTGGGTGACCCTGCTTCGGCAGGGGGGTTGGACTGGGTGACCCACAGAGGTCCCTTCCAACCCCAAACATTCCG
>Ga0065711_1049310_pt1 | contig 11367 bp, 5 predicted proteins | sample Hoacrofraction12_FD_59098 | JGI IMG/M metagenome (GOLD analysis project Ga0065711, IMG submission 59098) | Hoatzin crop microbial communities from Cojedes, Venezuela - Epithelial fraction 12 v2 (version 2) | ecosystem: Host-associated > Birds > Digestive system > Esophagus > Crop | place... | reverse complement strand
CCCCTGCCGCCGTGCCGGCTCCCTGCGCTGCCCCCGGCGGCTCCGGCACCGTCGCCGCCGCCGCCGCCGCCTCCTTCCCCGACCCCGGCGCTCGCAGCCCTGCTCCCACCCCTCTCCCGCCCCTCGGTGCCCGGCCTGGGCGCCGCGACCGGGGTGGCTGCAGCAGCGGGGCGGGGCGGGGGGTCTTGCTTGCACCGATTCGAAGCTCACGCTGCGCTGGGCTCTGCCATACCTGCCGAACGACCTGACACTAACGTGAGACCGCAGAGGGAAGGGGCAAACGCAGCAGAGAGCAGGAATTACGTAGCAACACCCTTTTCCTTCTAGATGTTATTCCCACTAGGAAAACCTTTGGTTTTTCTCTCCCTTTCTTCCATTATGTATTAAACCACACATACGTACAAGCCATAAATTCCATCTGACCTGACCTCAGGCAGCTTGAACTTGAGCAGCCTGCACGATGTGCTTTGACATCCCTGCTCTGAACTGCGGGATGAGCTATTTCCAAACAACTTCTACACTTCTACACTGCCCTCACAATAAACTGACTTTTGTTAAATACCAGACAGGGGGGTTTTATCACAGTCACCACCGTTTTCAAGTGGCTGATGCTTTACTTACGGTATTCAATCTCAATATTTTTATCATCAGAATGTGAAGGCATCATCATGACGATACAGATCTGTCTTGGTTCGTCTTGGGGACATTTCAGTCTCTTCATAACAATACTACCTAAGTCCTTCCCTAATCCTCACTGCGTTTATCTTCACAATATTGCTAGTGAAGCATCCTCGTCTAATTTCATAAATAGGTTAGAGCAAAATGGGACCACAGACATATTTTTAAAGAAAAATGCAGAGCTTCTGTTTAAAGTCTGGGCTGTAGTGATTTTTCTATGATGAAGTACAGTCTTATAAAGAAGAGGAATAATAAAATAATCTTTTATGGTAGAAGAACTGTGTCAGTATTGCATTGTCCCAGAGTAGCTACTAGGGGCTTGTTATACCATGTTTGTGAAGGACTGTAAAAGTCCCTGGGAATAAAAAAAGCAGACACCACTAAATGTGATCTATACCTGTCAACAAAAGCATTTCAATTTCCAGTATAGTGGAACAGTCCTTTTCATTTGTGATGCGTCTTGCCTATGTAGACAAAAGCACTGTGTGCTTTTTTTGGGCCTCCTTTTTTTCTTCTTTTTTCCTTTTTTTTAAGAAAGGACTTTGTTGATACAATGTTCCCAAATGCAGAAGTTATTTAGAATATTAGCTAATAAGAATAATAATTTCAGTTTTGAAGGGAATGTTTGCAATTGTGAAAGATTAAAACCAAGTAATACATATATGTACACACATATTGTAACGAGAATATGTATACTCTCAGGGAAGATTGTGACTGACCAACAATGGAACGAGTTTGACAGGATGTCAGAAACTCATTTGGTTTCAGCATAGGGCCTTTTTTACATAGGATCAAAGTCTGAGAATCCTATGAAGTTGGCCCATATAGTCAAGAGTAGTGAGAGGAATTGTTATTGCTATCAGGAGAAACAGGACAGGACATCAGACATTTGGAAATACAAAACAGGAGAAGTGCTGGCCACAATTAAGACAGTGGCAAAATCACTGCTAAGCTTACTGGTGCCACAGTTTCACCAGAAGTAGCTAGCAGAGAAGTAATCTTATATTGATCTGATTATACGGTTTTGAATAACTTAAACCCATGTAGGTCTAAATGTCTTAGCACACATTGTAAAACACAATTTTTTATATTTATGAAAAAAGCCTTTGCAGGATGTGCTGGAATCAAACATGAAGCCAAAACTTCACAGAGGGACTTAGTTTTAGACGTTAGACGACAGTCTTCAGATTTGCCTCCAAACTGTCTGAGATAATATTTTAATTCTAGCTATTAGTAGCAACAGCAGCACTATGCTGAGTACAGCTATTGGAAAATAAATCAGCAAAGAGCACACTACCCAGCAGATATAGTTCATATTTAGAGAATTCTCTACACATTAGCTACTGCTGTGGATTTCTCCCCATATATGTGCACCTACACATTTGGATTTGCAGATCCTTTTTATCAGACGTTTAAAATAAAAATCTCCATTTTTCATAGCAGAAATTTGCTTTCAAGTAAAGAAACAGAACCTTTCCATATCCTACCACACATAAATTTTTCTAGGCAAGTAAGATCACAAAACTACCAATTTACTATGTAAATACTACAAGCGAAGAAGAATGCCCTGCATTTTCTGCACAAAATCCAATGACCGCCTTTAATTCACTGAACTACACTGCTTCATTGTTTATGTCAATTAAACTACCTTTAATAAAAATGAAATGAAAAGGGAATTGTGACTTATACCAAGATAGTTTGTCTTCCATGTATCTATCTAGATAGCAAACGTGGGTGTACTCACCTGTCCCAAGTTTTACTCAGCTCTTACCTCTGCCCTTCATGTGACCGAGTACCATGAATAATTTTAAATGTCTCATATATACATGATTGGATCGATAAAGAAAAACTACTTTCATGAATCTTCTACCAAAGATAACTAATTGTGTGCAAAATAGGCCAATCTGCCTTTGATTTTCATTAATGAAAGTTCATCAGAAAAGACAATGCTGACACATCCATAATGGAAGGCCAGATAGCCTTCTCTAAATGTAAAATAGGTACGCTTTCACATATTGAAAATACTGAAAAAGAAACATGTTACACGTTACAATTATGATTATCAGATCATCACATTCCAATTAGAGATCAAAGGAAGGTGCTGCATTTTTAGGTCTTCAGAACCAGGAAATAATTAGTGATCTTTACAGCTGCTTGGCTTTTCTTTTCAAAAAACAACCCACAGATTATGCAGCCTGCCACATTACATAATTATGCCTAGCAAACCAGAGGCAATACAAAGAGCAGAAACCCACTCTTAGATCTTACGCAACAGAGCTCATCTCCAGTACGCTGCTTTCTCTGTGTCCCTTGAACTGCTGTTAATGTCAGTGGGAGTTCAGTGTGCATATGTAGCACTATTAGGCATCAAGAGGAGTTCAGTCCACGTACAGAGATTAGAATACTAGTTTTCAGATGTGCTGAGAGGCTTTAAGAGTTTAATTTCTGTCATCACTCAGAAATATATGCATAATGTGTTAGAGGCGATAGAAATTTTACACAAAGTCTCTAAAAGTTAATTTTCCAGTGTTTGTATTTACATGTGAATATATTACTTATCCATGATGCATGCAAATTAATTGCTCATAAATGTACAAATCATACATTATACCAGGTTTCACTCTAATGCAGATACTAAACAAGTGTATTCTGATAAGCATGATATTAAAAACTGTTTGAACTTCTCAGTCCGTATGTATGCCAGCTGAACCTGGACACAGGTGTGAGCTCACAAGCAGTTAAATACCAGCCACTCTCCTCCGATGACTGGCTAACTCGCCAGTAGAAAACATTTTCTATCCTCACCCTTTGTGATGTGAGCACATACCTGACAGGAAACGGCAACATACACACTATACAAACACAAATTCACTGCACGCTATTTTCAATCCTATCTCAGTTAGGATGAAATGTAGCTGGTTACTCCCAAATATTTATGAAATTGTGGCAATTAACATCTCAGGCAATGTGTGGTGTTTTGTTTTGGTTTTTTGTTTGTTTTGATCTGATTTGTTTTTTGGGTTTTTTTGTCTTTATTTTTTTTTAAAGGAGTGTGCTTGGCTCCAGAAAAGGCCCTGCATATTTATCCCTTACTCTTCAACAGCAAGATATTTCTGAAATGTTTCTATTTTGAATGTTCTCTATGTTTGTACACTATGTTAATTGTAGTAACATCTAATACTTTTAAATGTAGAGAAAGGATCATTTTTCTAGATGAAAGAGGACATATTTCCAATATACAGAGCTAGACTGATACTGAAAGTTCAGTTGTAGCTTTTGTAAATTTATTAGAAAACATTATATTGAAAAAACATTTCTTTTTGAGGATCTTTCTTTTATGATATACCTATGTGGTGATACTGAAAACAAATTAAAAACAGTAATAGCAGCAATAATATGTATTTCTAAGCAAGCACTAGACCATTTCTAATGATTTGCACAGAAATGGATACAGCATCCTATATTGTAGTTCTTGTTTTTCAGTATTTTTGTCAGCTCTTATTTTAGAAGTACATACTGAGATTATTACACTTGCATAAGACCATACTACTTTTATCTGGGTGGGGTTTTTTCCTATCTAATCATTAAATAACTAATTCTAGCTCTGTTTCTGGCAGCTGCTGATATCGAGTGCTCCAAAATAAGACTGTCAGCTTGCCTGTATACCTCAACTATTTTGTTTTCTACGCAAAATTACAAAGAGTTGTGCTTGTTGAATATGGTGCTTCTCACCTTATACAACCTCAGAGGCAAAGTTCGTGCCCACAGAATAGACTACTGCTAACTGTTTCTAACACTTTCCTCTGAAACAGGCAGAACCTTTATTTTGGAAGCAAAAAAGGAAACTTACAGAGGCATCACAATCAGGACCGTACTGTCAGAGGTCCATACAAAATTTGAGCCTATTTACAAAACCCTGAAAATAACCCAGCTTTAGCCTTATTGGACTTTGGTGGTTGAATTTGCATGGGTTCCTTCTCCTCAGCATACTCAGTATCCAAAGAGGCAGAGCAGGACTCTCCCTGTATCCTTTTTCTGACAAGTTGGTGAAGTTAGGTGGTGTTTCTCAAGGACAATGAGAGGAGAGACTCTTACATCACAGAACTTTCTCTGATAATGAGCACAAAGTTATTGGATCTGAATGCTGGGAGATGAGGAATGCAAAGGAAAAAGGGTGGTAGGACTGGAAAGAGGAAGAGAAAGACTTAAATGTGCCTAAAGGAAGGTACAAAAACAAGTCGTATTTGAGAAATTCAGTAAGAGATGGGAACTAAGCTGGGAGAAAGGAGAGAGAGAAACAGACTGCAGATATAGAAAACCCACAATCTCTACAGTACCCTAAAGAATTTTGATTTGACTCCAAGAACAAAATAAAGCTCTGCTTTCAGACACACCAACTGGCAAACTATGCTGTATCTTCTCTTTAACTGACTAGTCCAGAAACAGCCTGCCGCAGTTGTAACTGCTTTTACCAGTTACTGTTACCACTCCTGTGGCTAGATGTTTGTTGTGCTGGGAATTCAGTTTGAAGGAGATCTAGTTTGAAGCACCACATTTGATAACTTACAGGAGGGACCCACGTAATGGAAATAGTGCTTTTGAAGACATTAAATTGATATTAAAATAAATTATGAGGATGTTATAGTTGCAAAGCCATATATTCAAATGTTAGGATCTCATCAAACAGAAGTGGCCCAGGGATATTGGCCTAATAAATATATTTAAGCTAATCTTCTGTAGTAGTCTCTACTGTAAAACAGTTGTTAGATTTTTAAAATTTTTTTTTTACTGTGGCTTCCCTTAATATTATATGTCTTACCTGGTTCTCTTGTTGGTGCCACAAACAAATTTGCAGAACCTGCTCCAATCCTTGGCGCTGATGTTTAAGAAATCTGTCCAGTTGCCGTCTCCTGTCTTGTAGCATTTCAAGGAGATTGTCAATTTTCAAGCAGCTGCTGCGGGCTCCCTGAATCAGCTCTGGATTTGCATTTGGCCCCTCACATTTGAATTCTTCTATGAATTCAGTTAGCTCTTGGCTTTTGTTTAAAAGTGCAAATGACTTTTCCAAAAGCTCTGTAAGAATAGAATTTCATAGGAAAAAAAACTCAATGTGATTTGTAATTCAAGTTGCATATTTCAAATACTACTCCAGCATTTTTAAAACTACTACTATTTGCATACATGAGCCTAATGTATTTTCATGCATTGCATGAACAGGTTATAAATACTTACTTTAGAAAGTATGTATCCTAAGATATATCACTTTGGACAGCTGTCATATAAACCTACAAAGGTATAACAGTGTGTACCCATACTGGTCCATATAATAGGACATATACACATATAGTGGGGTGTACTGAGAGCCATTGAGACGAAACCCAGAAGTTATATTGTTTTCTCAAAACTGAGTTCTTTTTGATGGTTTCCCAGTCCTCAGGTAAGCTGAAGTGGAATTTCCTACCCTGCTTTCTGTGCGGGTCAGTAGCCTCTGTTTTTCTTTAGTGATGCAAGTGAAGTTTAGGTCTGTATGTCCCTTACAGAAGTTGAAAGAAAAAGTTTTCCTCTCTGGGGGATGTTGTAATCTTAGGACTAGAGTCACGAATATCAGGAATTGTTACCTTCTTTCCATTACCTTCTTTCTTCTACCTAGATACATACAGGATTAAAATTGGTCGACAAGTACACTTTAATGACCTACTAGTCACGTGTCTATTCCAGCTCCTTAAAGCCATGATCAGTATTTAACAGAAAATGATCAGTATTTATAGGTCTTTCAAATGAAAAGAGAAAATTTTTAGGTACAGAATGAGGGAGAAGGGGAGCCAAGCCAGAAGAAAAGGCAAGGTAGACATGAAAAAAGTATAAGAAAGGAATGCTTACAAGGAGCTGCTAGTGACGCAACCAAGGACAGCTAGCAAACAGCTGAAACATTCATTTTCCCAGCAGAGTATAGGTACTGGTAACTCAAAGCAAAGCACCCTAAATCTCCACCTTTCATATGGAGCACCCAGGGAAGACGCAGAAGTTGAATGTCTTCACTGCTCCAGCCACCGAGTGCGACCAAGAGAGTTTAGTTTCCATGAGCTCACTGCAACAAGCCTGTCCATTTAATTTCTTGCCTTCCAGAAAGGAGGTATTAATCAGAAATGTTCCATTTCAGTCCATCCAAAATGGAATCCATATAAAAATAGATAAACTATGATAATTCATATACATATATTTTGACCTTTTTGTTGTGATTTGGGATGCATTTTTTTCTTTTTTTTTTTTTTTTTTTGTGATAAACTACTCATCACATACTGGTAGAGCCAATACTTTATGAAGGTTGTATTTTTAACCATCTTACTTTGGAGTGGGTAGATTGTATCCTTGCAGAAAGCAATATAAACACTGTTTTTTATCAAATAGCCCAATATCAGTTTGCTAAATTTGGTGTGGTTAAGAGAGATTAAGGAGCCATTGAGTTGCAACCATTTTCCTCCATATGAGGGAAGGCTTATCCCCATCAAAGCAGTCTTTCTCTGGCAAACCATTTCATCTAATTCTTACAGTTATAGACCCTCTTTTCAGCAATAAATTAGTGCCAGATACTTCAGGGTAATGGTGCTGTATCATGAGGACTTCGCTCCCGTGAAGATCAAATTGGAAGCTCCAAAGCCCGTATTAGAGTTATCTGAGTTCAATTCTCTAGTCAGTCTCCTGAGAAGAATACTTGGCATTCAAGGTAGCTAAAAATATTTAAGCTGGTACTCCACTAGTGAATAATAAAATATAATTGATATTCTGCCAGTAATCTTATAGCAAAATTTGGTTAAAATTACAAAGAATGAGTCTTAAGTCTTAGAAAAAATACAGAACCGTATAGAATTGCAAAGGTGTCTGAAGCAGCTACATAATGAGATTGGTTTCGAGAAATTTTTTTTTGCCTTTTTTGAATCAAGATGATAGAAGATGCTTCACATGAGAATTTGAACAAACAAAAAGAAGTCACGTGGAAGAACATTTCTAGGCAAACTTCTGTGCAGGGAAGTTGTGGTGGAAGGGGAGAGAGCACCTTTTTTCAAAGCATGTTGCAATTCTAGCTGCGGAACCGCTTGGAACAGATCTGGCAGCTCAATGGGGAAGTGAAACACAGCCCCACTCCTCAAAGGCAGAAGCAAAACGCAGGGAACCACTGCAGGCAAACAGATTCTGAAGCTGGCCAGTTGCCACCCCTATCTCACAGCTCCCACCCTCACTTCAGCGTTTCTGCTTCAAACCCCATCCCTAGGCAAACAGAGGGCAGACTTCTCCCTTGGCCACTCTCAAGAAACTGTAGGACTTTGCAGGGGACTGTTACTACCGGTGGCTGGATATTTTCTAATGGAAATTTTTCCACAGGAAAATGCTAATTCATTAATAGCTACGATAACTTTGATGAATTTTCCCATGGAACAGAAGGATGGTTTTAGAACTTGCCTGCCAATCAGCACTAAAAGTCAGCTTGGTTTCTTCGCGGCACACCTGACTTGGACTGCCTTGAAATCAGAGTACAAGCTTGCCAGTAGCTGCTCTGCAGCAACAAAGACGGAACCATGAGTGAGCTAGCTCAGAATCAGGAGTTTCATATCTTTCAGGAGGCCTGATAAAGAGTTATTTCACCATTATATTTTTCCAAATAGAACATTTTTATATTTGTTCTAAGATTTTTTTTTTTTAATACACACAGGAAGAGTAAAATCATCCTTCAAGGAATCAGTGCACAATCACACACCATAATGTTTGTACCTTTTGTATGATGCTCTTGTTGCAGAAGGAGTTCTCTCAAAGAGTCAATATTGTCAAACTCTTGGGCATTTTTCAGGAAATCTTCAACTTGGTCAATTTTAACAGCAAACTGCATTAAGAAAACAAAGGGTGGGAAGAAGCACAGTATAATTTTCCTTTGCAGAACTCCATCATAATATGTGTATTATAGGGAAAGTTCATGAGAACTTATAAATTTTTTGAAAAAGGCATTTTTTGTGAGTGCTAGACACAGATGCTTTGTGGCCTCTTATGCACCTTCTGTTTTTGTGAGGTTCTTGTTGACTGAGGGAACCCAAATTTTGGTGGACATACTCTGTAATTATAGTTTGTAATTTTATGAATCATCTTTCCTACACAGCCTTCAGACTCACTGAAAATAAATTCTTATGGAAGAATCTGTTAATTTCAAAGCCTTCAATAAAATCATTTAACATGAATGAAGCCTTTAACTTAGACGTCCTTCACAGAACTTCTTCCTAATATTAAAGTATTGAGGGAAAAAAACATTTTAGGGCAACATCAGACAAAGATACAATCTTCAAAGCAATTTTTCTGAAGGCAGAAATGAGCAGCAAATTTAAGCTAACTAACATTGTGGTAAACAGTGATTAATTGCAGCAGGGAAAGAACAACTCTGTAATGGAGACTGAAGTTAGGTTACTCCTTTACAGATCATTTTTCCATGAGTTCTTTATTTTAAATATTGAAACATGGTGTTTTTCAGGGAGATCTGAAACAGATTTGGTAATCTGCCAAGATGATTGTGAAAACTAAGATTGGAATTCTTTATTTGGCTTCCACCTTTACAGGTCCAATTCTGAGTATGAGTAGCTCAGAGAGGGTTGAGACACATATTCTGCGCATCCTAGCCAAACTTTATCAACTCCACTGAGTTAAGAAACCAGTAAAGTTCAAATTTGTGTTTCAGTGTAAGCAAAGATCTTGAAACCTGTGGTGAAATTAAGGAAGATGGAAAGCAAGCACTCTGTTTTTTCTATTGTTCCACATTTTTCTCTCTCCTGATCTGCATGCTATAAAAGAAATCTATTAGGTATTAACATTTAAGATTTGAGTTCTGATTTTCACTAAAGACTATTTTTGAGATACATCTTGTGGTTTTGTCACAATAAAACAAATCTTTTCATAACCACAAGCTGTCATTTAAAGAAAAGCCTTTCCATACGAAATTTCAGCAACTCCTGTTAAATTGATACTGTATTTCTTCTTCCCTTCTATACATAATGGGTGTGGTCTGTGCTGTGCTCCAGTTGTTGCATTTTGTTTTAGTGATACAAGCCTGTTGCAGTGGCATTTCAGCTAGCCCCTAAAGGATTTAGTCTGCACTAGTAGATCAACCTTTGGTAGTACAGAATTTATCATAGTAATACTTATGCCAACTCTGTATTACTCTCTTTGTATAATACACATCACCAGGACAAAATAATTAGTAGATTGTTGATCCTGGACTTCTTAAGACAGTTAGCAGTAGCACGGTTGCTTCTGTAATTTACAGGTAGCACTGGGCTATTGTAGAAACAAAATTGTCGGGGAGAATTACTAAACTCTTCAAAGCTCCAGAGACGTGGGGATAATTGAATGTGAAGCTACACAGAATGAGCATGGAATCCCTCCCTTCTTCAGCTCACTGTGCAGCAGTGAATTAGGACAAGAGATACAGAGAAATGGGTAAATGGGGAAAAACAGTCTAAAATCTGTCTGAGCTCACACAATTTTCCTTCTGTTTAAATCTGCACTTGAAAGTCTCAGGTAAAGGACTGGCAAGTTAGACCAATGTTTAGTTTGCATAATTACAATAGCTGTACGTGTATTTCAGGGTAAAACCTTCAGTGGCCAATCTTCAATAGGCATTAGTGAAGGCATCTGAGAATTTAGTTGAATAATTTGAATAAACACTGAATAATCTGAATCGTGAGGAAAGAAAAACATTCTGTAGAATGTCCATAGCCACTGAGTTACATATTTCAGATTTTAGTCTATTTCCTTATTTTTACCGTCATTTTTCTGTCAAGTACAAATTTTGGAGACATCATGACTAAGATATTTCTTAAAGTCTACGTGATTTTTTTGTTCAGTTTAATCCTGAACTATCAAGAAGGTGGAAAAGGAAGGATGCATCTAGGGATTTTTGTTTTCTTAATTTCTTCAGCCTTTAGGAATGCAATGAACAATATATATATTTACAGGCTAAGAGAGTGGGGACTGTTCAGCCTGGAGAAGAGAAGGCTCTGGTGTGACCTTATAGCAGCCTTCCAGTACCTGAAGCGACCTACAGGAAGGATGGAGAGGGATTTTTCACAAGGGTGTGTAGTGATAGGACAAGGGGGAATGGCTGTGATCTAAAAGAGGGCAGATTTAGATTAGATATTAGGAAGAAATTCTCCACCATGAGGGTGGTGAAACATTGGAACAGGTTGCCCAGAGAAGCTGTGGATGCCTCCTCCCTGGAAGTGTTCAAGGCCAGGTTGGATGAAGCTCTGAGCAACCTGGTGTAGTGGAAGATGTCCATTCTCATGGCAAGGGGGTTGGAACCAGATGATCTTTAAGGTCCCTTCCAACCCTTACCATTCTATGATTCTATATATAACAGAGTAAAATTACAACGGACAGAGTACCTGTAAGATGTGTGAGGTTTCAAATTAAGAGTCATTTAAATACAAACCTCCAGAGCATTTTCAAAGAACACTGAAGTAAGTTCCAGAAGTGCCTGTCGCTTCTCTAACATAATGATAAGGGCATCCCATGCATCCCCAAGGGTCTCTGCCATGGCATCATAAACCTGACTGTTTTCTTTGTTTTCCTCTGCAGCCTTGTCTGCTTCATGCAGCAGGTCCCATATGTGGTCTTCCAAAGGCTGGGGGGGGGGGGGGGGGGGAAAAAAAA
>Ga0065711_1049309_pt1 | contig 11367 bp, 5 predicted proteins | sample Hoacrofraction12_FD_59098 | JGI IMG/M metagenome (GOLD analysis project Ga0065711, IMG submission 59098) | Hoatzin crop microbial communities from Cojedes, Venezuela - Epithelial fraction 12 v2 (version 2) | ecosystem: Host-associated > Birds > Digestive system > Esophagus > Crop | place... | reverse complement strand
TCTTTTCAGTGGTGCCCAGCGACAGGACAAGGGGCAATGGGCACAAACTGAGGCACAGGAAGTTCCGTCTGAACATGAGGAAGAACTTCTTCCCTCTGAGGGTGATGGAGCACTGGAACAGGCTGCCCAGAGGGTTTGTGGAGCCTCTTTCCCTGGAGATATTCAAAACCCGCCTGGACAACGTCCTCTGCAGCCTGCTGTAGGTGACCCTGCTTCGGCAGGGGGGTTGGACTAGATGACCCACAGAGGTCCCTTACAACCCTGAACATTCTGTGATTCTGTGATTCTGTGAATCAGTTGCACAAATACCGGATGGTAATGACTAATTAGTTGCACAGTAGTTCAGAGAAGTAGAATTATAATAGACAACAACTCCAAGCTCACCAGAGTTAACAAGCATGTTACTGCAGAAAAGAGACCGACATCCTACTTAGAGATTGAGAGGTACATAATCTATAACTTTTAAAAGGGTTCTTTCATTCTAGTTGAAGTTGTCATACAAATGAGTACTGATTTGAGCATATTGCTTGAAGCAAGTGATGGCCTGGACTGCCTGAAGACAATTCAGAAACAATCACTAAAGGTCTAAAAACATGACTTGTAAGAAAATATAGTCAATCAGTCTACAGAAGAAAATAATACATAGAAGGTAAATATGAGACAAAAAAGGAGAAATCTGTTCTCCGGGCTGACTGCAAAAAGGACTTAAATAGATTTAAATTGCATCAAAGGAGATTTAAATTAGGTGTCTGGGGTGGGTTTCAGCTTCAGCCACCTAAAGTTAGATGTCTATAAATAACCTTTGTGCCACAGACGCTCCAGGACTGGCTTCTGAGAGCGCACCGAATGGCTCACCACGTTCCACTGCCTGTCGCGAAACCTCCGCAAAGTCCCTCCTTAAATAATACCTGACATGAAGACACCTGCGGGTAGACAGCTAAGTTTATGCCTCTTCAGCTGTAGCTGGAAAACCCCTCTATTGGTTAGAACAGCAAAGCACTGGAACTGCCAAGAACTGGTAAAACCCTGAGCTGAAGAATTCCCATTACTAGAATTTCATTTTAAAAAAAACAAATTAAAAAAAGCCATTACACAGATATCTGGAAAAGAACTAGATAGATATATAATGATTCTATCCTAGAGAAGGAGGACAGGTTAGATCACCTCTTGCTATGACTTCTTGCACTACGATTCTGCAAAATGAAGGATTGAACGTGAAGATGGAAATTAGGAGTCCTCTCCAGATTCCTGCACTTTACCTCATACCTTTCCTTCAATTTATATATTCAAAGCAACTTTTATACCATCCACCAGTTTTTCCGAGTTTCTTTAAACTTATTGGAAACCCACATTATACCAAATGAAGATGAACTTATTGATTATTTCACTTTTGTATGATGTGATGGGGCGTTACCGACTCAGCTTTCCTTCCAGCCAGGGTTTATTTCAATGACCCGGTATGTGACCTGCGGTGAAGCTTAAAATTTCTAGCATACTTTATGAGAGGTGCATATGCAAGCCACATGTAACCTGTGCTGTCTTTCCTCCCAAAATAGTGAGATAACAGAGTCGTAACTTAGATTAATAGCAGTGCCACAACGCAAGCATCAGCATAAGAAGTCTGTCTGATTTTGCGTACTGCCAGTGGGGCCCACGGCACTTCATCTTCGGTGTTCCACACCCTCCTGGTGAGATTTAGCAGGGACAGACTTCCTAAAGGGAGCAGAGAGCATCCCTCCACCCTGGCCTCATACCCTGGTGCCAATCAGTTCTGGCACACCAGCATTCATCTGAATCTCTGAAGGGTGTGAGTGGATGGACATATTCCCAAGTTTGTATGTGTGACCTTTCCAGAAATGATCTCTCCCTCTGAAGAAGCAGCTCTGAAGCTGATTTATGACTGGACCAAGTGGTGTGTTTTGCCTTCATCTTAAGCAAACAACTGACTCATCAAGGGTTAGACTCTCAGGCTGGGATTTCCAGAGGAGGTCAAGAATTTTGAGTTGTGCCCTCAATATTCAAGGGCACCTTAATTTCAGGATGCTGAAAACATTTCTAACTCTCAGTACTGTCATTCCCACTGCTAACTAGAACAATGTGAGCACTGAACCTGTTTGTCTGCTTCGCTGAAATGTTAACTTGCCTTCTGGCTGGTGCAGACTGCTCTGTTTAGCATTTTTCCAAGGCCACTCCTTGGTGCCTACTGTCCATCTACAGTCGACAAGACAGGTGTGAAGTTTCATTACTCTACTTAATACATACAAATATATATATGATAATCTACATAATACATACTAAAATATACAGAGGGAGATTAGATGACTTTACCGAAGGTCACATCTAAACTAGAATTGAATTCTTTAACTTCGAGATCATTTTTCCTCCAAGTCAACATAACAAAGAGCACTACAGATGTTCCTATTACACTGACCAGATCAGTAACAGTCTGACAAAACAGCTGTTTCCTGTGTGGCATAATCATAGATTTTACACATATAAAACAGTAGAGCAACTGTCAATAATGTTTATAGTTGCAATGAATATAAGATAATTGGTAATTAATTTACCAAAGCACAAAGATGATTTTGAACCTGATTTTACTTGGTAGCACTGACTATCAAGCCAGTTTCCCATGTTAAGAACAGGACATCTGAGTAATATTGTGACAAAAGACATTTAAGGCAACAATAAAACAGAACAGCAATATTTAAATGTGAGGCAGAATTACTGAAGTTATTCTTGAACTATGATATGTTGGGTTTTAGTGCCCTTAGAGAAAGCTAAGAAAAATAAATTCAATTTTCCCCTATATTCTGTCTACTAAACTATCTTGTTTTCAGCTTCTAATTTTACCTGGTACAAGTATGTTCACCTTAAAAGTAAAAAGAAGATAAGAAAAAATGGACTCTGACTTGCTCAGTTCTGGAAAGAGAAAGCTTCCCAGCATTTGACATTTAGACAGATACACAAACAAAAGGTACAAAGAAGTCAGTTTCTCAAAAGCTCATGAATTACAGGATTCTTCCCACCACCTGGCTCCTGACACAGAGTAATTACATCCCCCTGTTATCTCCAAACTGTGTGTGATGGTATAACGAGAGACAGATTCTAAGAATATTTACTCATAATTCCTGAGCAATTTTCAAGCCCCTGGTGTTATGGGTTTGCGTGGCGAGGTTTTGGTAGCGGGGGGCTATAGGGGTGGCTTCTGTGAGAAGCTGCAAGAAGCTTCCACCATGTCTGATAAATCCGGCTCTATGACAGACCCGCTGCTGGCCAAGGTTGAGCCCATCAGCGACGGCGGTAGCGCCTCTGTGATAACAGAGTTAAGAAGGGGAAGAAGAAAAATACTTGGCAGTGAGACTGCAGTTAGAGAGAGGAACAAAACGATGTGATAAACAAACTCTGCAGACACCAAGGTCAGTGAAGAAGGAGGGGGAGGAGGCGCCCGAAATGTTGGAGCAGAGAGCCTTCCTTTGCAGCTTGTGATGAAGACCATGGTGAGGCAGGTTGTTCCCCTGCAGCCCATGGAGGTCCACGGTGGAGCAGATGTCCACCTGCAGCCCGTGGAAGGGACCCCACATTTCAGCAGGTGGATGCCCAAAGGAGGCTGTGACCCCGTGGGGAGCCCCGTGCTGGAGCAGGCTCCTGGCACGACCTGCGGACCTGTGGAGAGAGGAGCCCACGCTGGAGCAGGTTTGCTGGCAGGGCTTGTGACCCTGTGGGGGACCCACGCTGGAGCAGCCTGTTCCTGAAGGACTGTGCCCTGTGGAAGGGACCCACGCTGGGGCAGGTCGTGAAGAGCTGCAGCCCATGGGAAGGACTCACGTTTGTGGAGAACTGTCTCCTGTGAGAAGGACCTCACGCTGGAGCAGAGGCAGAGTGTGAGGAGTCCTCCCCCTGAGCAGGAAGGAGTGGCAGAGACAACGTGGGATGAACTGACCACAGCCCCCATTCCCCGTCCCCCTGGGCTGCTTGGGAGGAGGAGGGAGAGAAACGGGAGTGAAGTTGAGCCCGGGCAGAAGGGACGGGTGGGGGGAAGGTGTTTTAAGATCTGGTTTTATTTCTCGCTATCCTACTCTGATATGATTGGTGATGAATTAAACTCCCTTTTTTCCCCAAGTTCAGTCTGTTTTGTCTGTGACAGCAATTGGTGAGTGATCTCTCCCTGTCCTTATCTCCACCCTCGAGCCTTTCATCACATTTCCTCTCCCCTGTCCAGCTGAGGAGCGGGAGTGACAGAGCGGTTTTGGTGGGCACCTGGCATTTCTCCAGGCCAAACCAAAACACCCTGGTTATTGCCTCCACACTCAATTTGATTACTTAAGTTGGGCATTTTTTTTGTGTGCGATTATGAAAACGGACATTCTTACTTAGGGTGTTAATACTCTCCTCCCTACAAACCAGGCTGCTTGTTAAAAGCATGTGGTAACATCACCACCATCTATTCTGGTTCTTTTAAGATGATGCTAATAATCTGACAAGAGTGTGATTCATGTTATTTAGTGCAGAGAAAAAAAAACAACTTCAAAAAATAGCACCCAACATTTCCTAGAAGTTCCTTCTTTCCATGACTTTACTGGATAGACTCCAGATAGAGAAAAAATACATCTTCCCTCTTCCTACCTTTTATTATGCTTGTTCTGCGCCCATAATGATAAACTTGTACTAGCAGTCCAAGGGTCAGTACTCATCAGATCATAAACTCTTTTACTTGACTACACACTCAATCAACAATACCTGGGATCTTTTTAATAATAATAACAACAATAACAATAATTACTATTATTATTATTATTATGTTAGAAGTTATAAATAAGCTTTAAAACTATGCTTCTGCCCTAATGAGTTTTCAGTCTAGCAAGACAAAGACAGAAGCTAGCAGAGGAATGAATGAGGTAAACCACATGAATCTCTCTCAGATGACTCAGCAGTGAAGTTACAGAAGAAGAAAGGTTTATCGACTCCTGGAGATGGCAGACTTACAGCCATGCTGGACTGAGTAGAAAACACTGATCTGGTCTGGTCAAGGCATTCCAGGTGTTTAAGAAAACGCAAAATATAGCATGAAAACAAAACCAGAAGAAGGACTGGGAAAGGATATTTAATCATATGGTTGGGAGGGGAGCACGGGTCTACAGGGCTTCATACTGTCAGCCTACTCCTATTAGAGTCCCAGCCCAGCACCTAGAGATCCTGCTGCCAGGCCAGAACTGTTTGCTGTCACCATCTCCTCCTTCCCATTTTTCTAGGTATTCTTTTCTAATGAAAATCCTTCTTATAATGCAGAAAATGCTTCTTACGATGATTCTCATGATTCTTATTGACTTTCTGTGTACCTCCAAATCAAAGTCAAGAAAACATAGAGTCAGGGATTACGTATTGGTGCATTTTTGTACAGCAGCTGCAATAAAGAGACCTCAGGCCTTACTAAGGCTGTTGGATAACCACAATATTTGTGAAAGCAGTGAAAGCAGTAAGAAAACTCCTTCGCCTCTTTCAAATGAATACTAGATTAGCAATAAGGGTTGGTCTCAGTGTACACAGTAGCTTAATACCACAGTCTGGGGTATGGATAATTAATAAAATTGAAGTCAGGCGGGAAGGAAAGGGAAGACTGAGAAGTCAAAAGTAATTCTGGAATTGGAAAAAGAGAGCACAGGTTGGACAGGGAATAACATTTTGGTCTTTCCTGTCCACTCCTAAAACATGTACTGTGGCCTCTCATTCTCTTTCTGACTAAAAGAAATCTGTTCAGACTGGTAGCACTACGGGGGCATGTACTCATGTATATAAGGAGAGAAAACAGCCAGATCAATGTCCCACCATTAAAAAAAAAAACGGACACACACACACTCATATTGGAGATATTGCATTACACAAAGTCAGAAAGCAGGGCTGCAAAGTCTACTTGGAAGAAGGAACTAAGTAAGACCAGGCCACTGTGGTGGTAAAGCATTGAGTCCAAAATTATCTGCTGGAATACAGATGACAATGTGAGACTGAAAAACCATATAGGTACTTTTGATCCATCTGCTGCACAAATGACCACAAGAGGCAACAGATGCTTCGAGCAGGAATGAAGCTACTTAGATAGTATAATGCACAGGTAAGCAGTAGCTTAAAATTTCAAACCTAGTTATTTTTAGCAGGGTAAATGATCCCTGCACAGAGTTCAACACTATTTTGAGTTAAGTATTTCTGGTATCAAACCAGCTTAAAAATAGTTTCTCTGTCTTACACTGTCCTGCATATGTTCATTAGATAGCAGAGTTATGAACTCAGAAGGCTTTTCTACTGTGTGGATCAAGAAGTAATTACCATTATTTCTAGATACTTCAGAGAAAAAAAAGACTATCTCTAAAGTTTTACATCAGTCTTCAGGTTCATAACATGCATGAGAGGTAAATAAAAGCTGGCTCTGAACTGCAAAGTCTTACTCAGACTTGAGCAGCACTATAAGAACAGCTGAGCTACTTATTTCTTCCTCATTTTGCCTGCTGACCTCTCGTTTTCCATTTTCCTTGTTACTGTTGCTCTTCTGCTTTCTTAGAAAGGCTGGAGTAGCTATTAAGCCTTTCAGCATTTTCAGCTTTGTTATCTGCTCTCCATATCCATTATCAAACTGCTACATTTTTCCTTTGTCAGATTTTTGCTTCTTACATGCTTTTTATATACAGATACATGTGGCACAGGCTCTGAGCGAACAACAGGGGAGAGTTTACAGGAAGGGAGCAATAAAAAAATAAGAGAAGGAACAGTGGTTGAGGTGAAATGATGCAGGACTGGGGAAGCAGTCATTACTCTCAGCTTAGGGCACTGGCTTAAGAACAGTCTAGTCTCTTCATTTATACTTTTCTTCCTGAAATTAATGTCTTGCTGTCTTCATCACCCTTTCTGCCCTGCCAACCCTCTTTTTTAGTCACCTTACAGTTCATGTATTACACAAAACAAAATCATCCTTGATTCCAGCTGCTTCTCTTGAACAAAAAAATCAGTGGGCCCTTGCAAGTCAGCTTTCTCTTTCTCACCCCTGCTATATCTGTCAGAAAGGACAGCCAGATTCCACTGCTGCACATCTCAGCACATGTTGGCATCTTCACTCACAGCTGTGCTACTTTAGAGTACTACTTTGGATTAATGGATTAATTGTTGTTTTGTTTTTTTTTTTTCCTATTGCTTCACAGTTCCAGTAAGCTTGACAGTTACTGGTATCAGTGAGTAACATGATGGACAAAAAGGTATGTTCTGTCTCCAAGCACTTGAAATGCAGGGACAGTATAAAGAGAGACAGACTATTTCCCACATCCATTTATTTGACTGTCTGCCTTAGACTATGAAAAGTAGGCTGGTTAGTAATGTATGGAAGATACCGCTTCCTAGACAAACACTTATCAGAACATTCCAACTTAATACATGAATGAATCAAATCCACTAAATAAATGCCTGCAATTGTAAAGAAAATGCACTTCATTCCTGCAGCACACTGCCAAGAAGAAAAGGGAACAGTTTCTCCAGACAGATACTGAGGCATGGAAGGTGAGATGGGAAAGACCGGAATCATGATCAAGTTAATCTTGAACTTTCTAAACCAGCTGTTACTCAGGACTTGCCTACACGAGCAAAATACCACAAACCAGCATGCTTGCTACTCCGCTGAAATATTTGTATATACGAACAGCTGTATGGAGTAGGTACAGCACCCTCACCCTAATTTAAATCCTGTTAATTTACTCCTGTAGCTGTGTCCTTAAGTAGCTCACTAACCTGAGCACCCCTGACTGCAATTTCCCCAGCTGATGGAATACCCAGATAGGTTGGTATTCTCTAATAGATTTAGTTTTCTTTTGGAGCAAGGATGAGTTTAATAAACGACAAAAAATTTTGCATGTGTCCTAGTTTCATCTGGGATAGAGTTAATTTTTCTCCTAGTAGCTGGTGTAGTGCTGGGTTTTGGATTTAGTATGAGAACAATGTTAACCCACTGGTGATAACCCACTGATGTTTTCGTTGTTGCTAAGCAGTGCTCACACTAAGCCAAGGAGTTTTCAGCGTCTCCTGCCCTGCCAGTGAGGAGGCTGGAGGTGCCCCAGCAGCGGGGAGGGGGCACAGCAGGGACAGCTGACCCAAACTGGCCACAGGGAGGTTCCAGACCGTATGATGTCGTGCTGAGCATACGAACTGGGAGGAACTGGCCAGGGTGGGGGCAATTGCTGCCTGGGGACAGACTGGTCGTCAGTCAGTCGGTGGCGAGCAACGGCATTGTGCTTCACTTTTTTCGTATATTCTTTTATCATTGCTATATTATCATTTTTTTCTCTTCCTTTGCTGTCCTATTAAATTGTCTTTATCTCTTTATCTCAGCCTATGGGTTTTGCTTTTTTTTTTTTTTATTCTCTCCTCTATCCCACTGTGGGTTGGGGGGTGAGTGAGCGGCTCTGTAGTGCTCAGTTGCCAGCTGGGGTTAAACCACGACAGCATGCCACACAATGCTGTCCAAAAGAGAGAGAACAAAGCTCCAACACTTCTGTTTCAATTTTTGAAGCCAGAAAAACAGAAAGGATTTTACAAATTGTTAAATACTATGAAGCACTTACCGTCGTGAAGAAACTTGTTTAAGTGAACCAGCACTTTCAAACAACTGGGCTCTTGCGGCCACTCTGAAAATACAGCACCATCTTGCTTTATACTTTGCCCATTAATAAAACACACAGACTAACTTCAATTTTAATTATCTAAAGACGTGGACACATTTTTTAAAATTGTTTTAATTATTCACTTAGAGAAACAGAATTAATTAAAAAGATGAATTTAAGCCCCTATTCAGCAGAATTCTTAAGGGCAGAACCTAACAGGGCCCTGACTTCCACCTGCTCTAGTGTCTTGCTGAGTCAGCAAGGGAAATCTCAACACCCTGTATTTAAATTTCTGTTCACAGATGGCCAATAGATATATTGGAAGTGATTTTACTGCCAGTCTGTCACTGTCATGCTGGAACTCTGAGCTGTGCAGGATTCTCTGTTTAAGACACAACAGTCTGTGAAATGACTACAGTGATCCCTTCCAGTTTAAAAAGTGGAGAGGCTGAATGGAGTCCTGCAATATTTGGAAAACTTGGTGCTCTTCGGTTCTGGAAATCGCTTGTTCATGGGGACAAAGAAATTCTGGGTCAAAGTCAGCACTACAGCAAAGATCTGACTCTAAAAGCACTGAGAAACATTGCTAACCCTAATCTCAACAAGATAAATTATAACCTCTATTGCTTAGAACTATCGTCCTTTCAACATAATGCCCCCCCTGCAAAAAAACCCAACTGTTAGAGAAAAACAAAGATATCAACTATTTGACATGCAGCAATCATAGAAATTTCAGAGCAGAAGTTTGGGGTTTTTTTTCTTTTCTCCAATTTTGGTCTTACACAAATAAGATCTGATAATCATCGACATAACAGCATGGATAGTAAGTAGCATTTATGCTCCTTGAAACATCAAGTATCAGAAGAACCAGAGATAATAATAACTATCACTTTCCAAAGATACATTTCTTCATTATAGACCTTTTCTGTAGTCTAATAAAGTCTGACTTCAACAGACTTTGTGCCATGGCTCCTTTGTCGACAATTATACTGAAGCTAGATAAATAGCTCACAAACACAGAAATATTCAAATCAATGATTCATAGATGCTTTTTCAACTGTGCTGCTCTCTGGGATCACTTTACAGTAGACAATACTGTAACAACACAAATCGCCAAAGGGCCCTGATGACTTACACAGATCCTGGTCTTTGATAGCCATTACTTGAGGCAGTATCTAATCTTAATCTCCTGCACATTTTGGGAGGCAAATCAGGGTTTGGTGGAGCCTTTGGTGTATCTTTGGTATCTGTTGAAGACAAGCTCTGTACAGATCCACCACAGCTTTTGTTTCCTAAAGAAAACAACAAAATTTTAGGGAACATTAAAGCTAATTTGAAGTTTTTTCATAACATGTGTAACATGAAAAATCAATTTTTTCTTGTTGTTGTTTTTTTTTTTTTTTAAAGAGGCAAAATAGGTAGAGGAAATACTCACTAAGACAGAGAAGAAACAGCCTTTCAGGGAGTAAGCCAGGAGAAAAGGACCAACAGAAAGAATGAAGAAACGGCATTAAAATTGTGAAGGTTAAAAAATTACATGGCACTTAAAAGGCTAGATAGAACATTCACTAAGAACTGACAATAAAACCAACATTTGTAAAGCGGTACACTGCACAGAATAGTAGAAAAAAATTCATGTTGGAAGCGATCTCAGTAAATCACCTAGTCCAAATTCCTGCTCGAAGCAGTATCTACTATGAAATTAGGCCACATTAATTTGTAAGAATTAGTATTTCAGTATGCAGAGAAGCTTCATGCAGTTTAAAGAAATATGTAGGAATAAGTGATTACGAGTTGCCTGAAACAATTGCTACTGTAACTTGATTAAACAAATCCTTAGCTGTACAGACTGCATTGCACACACAAAATGTCCTTTTAATGAATACAAGGCATGGCCACATATGTCATGGATTCACCAAGGGGAAATCATGCCTGACCAATCTGATAGCTTTCTGGCTGGGTAGATGAGGGGAGAGCAGCAGATGTTGTCTACCTTGACTTCAGCAAGGCTTTCGACGCTGTCTCCGATAACATCCTCATAGGGAAGCTGAGGAAGTGTGGGCTGGATGAGTGGACAGTGAGGTGGATAGAGAACTGGCTGAATGGCAGAGCTCAGAGGGTTGTCATCAGCGGCACTGAGTCTAGTTGGAGGCCTGTAACTAGTGGTGTCCCCCAGGGGTCAGAACTTGGCCCAGTCTCATTCAACTTCTTCATCAATGACCTGGATGAAGAGTTAGAGTGTACCCTCAGCAAGTTTGCTGATGACACAAAACCGGGAGGAGTGGTGGATACACTAGCAGGCTGTGCTGCCATTCAGCATGACCTGGATAGGCTGGAAAGCTGGGCAGAGAGGAACCTGATGAGGTTCACCAAGGGCAAGTGCAGGGTCCTGCACCTGGGCAGGAACAACCCCATGCATCAGTACAGGCTCGGGGCGGACCTGCTGGAGTGCAGCTCTGCGGAGAGGGACCTGGGTATCCTGGTGGACGACAGGTTAACCGTGAGCCAGCAGTGTGCCTTGGTTGCCAAGAAGGCCAGTGGGGTCCTGGGGTGCATTAGAGGAGTGTGACCAGTAGGTGGAGGGAGGTTCTCCTTCCCCTCTACTCTGCCCTGGAGTACTTTGTCCAGTTCTGGGCTCCCCAGTTCAAGAAAGATGAGGAGCTACTGGAGAGAGTCCAGTGGAGGGCTACAAGGATGGTGAGGGGACTGGAGCATCTCTCCTACGAGGAGA
>Ga0065711_1049308_pt1 | contig 11367 bp, 8 predicted proteins | sample Hoacrofraction12_FD_59098 | JGI IMG/M metagenome (GOLD analysis project Ga0065711, IMG submission 59098) | Hoatzin crop microbial communities from Cojedes, Venezuela - Epithelial fraction 12 v2 (version 2) | ecosystem: Host-associated > Birds > Digestive system > Esophagus > Crop | place... | reverse complement strand
CCCCCCCCACTATCCCCATCTTTGTCTCAATGCAGGTACTACCCACCCGCAGCTTTTAGTTTTGGACCGCCTCTGTAGTACCGATGTAAGGCAGTCTCCTCCACACAGTAAACATCTTCTCGTTGTAAGAAGCACTGGGGCTGGGGGCAGCCTATCCCAGTGGTCAGGAGTGAGGACCAGCTCCTTTGTGGTACCCTGCCTTCCTTAAAACTGCTCCAACAAAGCAGCCAGAGGAGTTCAGCGTGCTGGAGGGGAGCAAACTGAACTGGTCCTGTTCTATACGAAAACAAGTCACAGCATATCAAACTGCCCCAGCTGCAAGACAGGGTCCCATGCTGAGGCAACAGAATAGCATATGGCTCTAGCCATATGTATTCCATTTTTATGATCAGTTTGTGACCCCTTACAGATATCTGTAGACAAATTGTGGATGTCTCAGCCCCATGAACTCAATTGAAACTGTTGAATAAAAATGCTTCTGAAAATATTTTTCAAACTTGGAGCACTCTTTCAAACAGCTGATTTAAAACACAGAATAGCGATTGTTTCCCTGCTATTGGCCATGTTTTTCAGCCTAGAAGAGGCAGCTGCCAAGAGCAAATCTTTCCTGTGTGAAAGGGCAAGTCCCCCCTACTCCGTCTCTGTCAGTGACTGCCCCTGGCTGCCAGTTGCGTAGCATCAGCAGAGCCAGGCCAAAGTATTACAGTGTCTGCTTCAGCTCGGTCCCACTGAAGACTACTGAGGAGTGAGATGGTCCCACTGCTACGGGACACAAAAGCCATTTCACCTCATCCTCTCAGGGTGGATGAAGGAATGGGGGCAGGTATGGCAGCCCACCCTGCTATTTTGTCTTGGTACTAGGGTGCCTCTGGGAGAAGAGACATTTATTTTGTTGGGCACAACTCTGAAATAGCGCAAGAGTTTTTGTAAGGCTCCACGACAGGGCTCAGAGGGGAAACAGCAGCAAAAAAAGTCCTTTGGATTACATGCAGAAGTGCTGCCCTGCTTCCAAAGAGAAGACTCTACATATGTGAGCAATCTAGGCTATGGATAACAACACCCCTTAGCAATTGGGTCTACATTCTGAATAATGACAACATCTCCCTTTCAGAGCTTTATTAAAACTTCCTAAGTATATAACTGTTTGTCCTGATCAAAGTTTCTGGCATATTAGCAGATGTACAATGAAAGACATAATTCACTTCCATTTCAACTGGAGCAATGGCATACTCTTACTAGCAAACTACCATCTTGTTGAGTGTGTACAAACTCGGCATACTCTGTGCAAATTCTTTATTGAAACAATGATCAATTTACAAGCTGGATCACATGTCATTTTGCCACTTCAGCATGAACTGGTGTCTTTGTGGTTTATGGCTGTGAACTATAAAATCGTAACAGTTACTTAAATCAAAATACAGTAACTGCTTCTCAAAAGAACACATTCATATTCGTCTTACATTTCTTGTAAAATCAAAAAGAATTTCATAATAAATGAAATATAACTTAGGATACTTTAGTGCAAGCATTTCCTCTGCATCTAAGAAGCTTTCAGTTGTCCCACTAAGTATGGCATACTTAGGAGACAAACCCTTAAAATAGCATGCTGCTGAGATATTCCATGGAACTTTTAAAAATCGACACTGTTAACACTTTCCAGAATTAGTTGATCTGAACCAAATGAAAAGACAGAAAGCCCTGGTTATACATTACAGTACTTTTGTCGAAAGGTAACTGAAAATTGAGGGACTGACATAGTATGTACATTAGAATAAAACAGGCACTGATTTTAAAAAAATCAACATCTGCCCATATATGCCATTCTGCAAGTCTTACGATTATACAGTCATTACTAAGCACAGGAGTGAATGGCTGTGCCTTAACTAATGCCAATAAACATGCATAAAAATGCTCATCTATGGGTTCTTTTAGATTTTTTAAGTGACAAGCTCAAAAAATGACTGACGGGTAGGTTTCATCACAAGCATACTCAAATCAGAGAACAAAAAAGGAACAGCAGTAAACAAATGCTGCTCAAAAAAAAGTTGAATAAGTAGTGAGTACTATGTTCAAGTGGTCTGATTAAGATGGTCTTACATTTAGTGAAAAAAGAATACTAAGCGTAAAATTCATATCCAACACTGATTTCTTGTCATGTTTCATGAAGTTTTGGCAAAAATTTTTAAAATGGTGTAAATATATCCTGCAAATCTTCTCTTTAAGCCCAGCTTGGTGTTCATTATGCTTTTAGAATGCAAATTCAGTTGGACTGGATTTTCCAGATTCTGAGTGTTTTAAGAACCATTAGTGTTTGGTGATATAATAAATAGAACAATTTAATAAAAGGTGTGCATAGTCCAATGATGGGAACAGCTCACTCTAATGTCCCTGAACTGCTTAAGGTGCATGAAAATACATAATGCAAATACTAATATTTTTTAGAGCCATCATTAATTTTATATGTATTGTGTTCTTGCACCATAAAATTGCCATTCCCTAAGAAATACTGAGAGACAGAATTGTTTACTTCATAACAGCACAGTAAGAAAGTTTGGAAGAGGAAAGATGGGTTTGGGTCTTGCTTCCCATCTATCTCCCACAAAGGCAGTGCCTGAAAGCATGTAAGAAGCTTTAGGCTTACAGGTGTAACATAATAAGCAGCATACATGCAAACAGAAAAAAATACATAACCCAGCACCATTACAATCTGTATTTCCTTCAGATACAGTGCTGTTCTGCTTTTATTCCGATGGTACCACAAAGCTAAATGTCCAAAGAATTTACAGCAGACCGGTGGGATCGGTCCTGCCTGTGAAGTCTCAGCTCTGAGTGAGACCAGCTCCAGCAAAGTCACAGTTCCCTTTGACCTTTTAACAGCAGGAATTCAGCACGACACCTCTTATGTGCATCTCATCCAAATAACTGTTGCTCATACGTAGGTTTGGTGCATCTAATCCAAATAACTGTTGCTCATACGTGGTTTGCAATGTACGTTTGTGTGTACTTCAAATACACGCTCTCTGTGGGCAACCTTTGGAAAAAACATAACCTGTATCTTCAAGGAATTTGACACAGAGATACTGAAGAAAACCATGCAGATTGCTTGCTCTCAAATGTTTCTCAATAAGTAAGTAATAAACAGGCTGGAGGACAGCCTGAGGGCAGCAGTTGGGATCAGAACTGCTTGGTACCAATTGCCATGTGAATACATGAAGGGATCTGGTCTCTACTGTAAAAAAGTTCGTAATTAAAAAACAATTAAAATTAAAATACTGTAGTTTAATAAATAATTTTGCAAGTGTTTTTTTTTAATTTACAGTGTAATTTAAAAGTTATTTTTATGCTTTCAAGGAGAAAATCCTCGCTCCTCTGTGCAATCTTAGCTGGGCACCAGGCAGGTAACTTCAGAATGCAAGAGCATTGTTTGTAAATGCTGAACAGGCAGAAAAATCAAGATGCCTTTTCTCAGGAGGTTAAGGTGAATTAAAAGAATTCAGTGCAAGTTCCTGCTTTTGTTTCTGCCCTCATCCTTTTTCATACCAGAAGCAAATTAAGTAACTTGAAAAACTGATGTGGACACTAAACAGAAATGTACTTTGGACTCAGACAAGAAGTTAACAGTTTGCATCAGTAGTATTTTCAATCACACTGGTCAGAAGTGAGGTTTTTTATGGTATTCTCTTAATCTACCCTGTGTTCTAGATTTATATTGCTTCGCTGGAATTAAAATATTTCCAGCCACATTTCCAAAGGGACTTTGCCCTTGCATGTTTCCTTTGGGCACGTGCAAATGCATTTTGGATAAATGCCTGCCACTGTAGTGAGCACAAACAAACATCAGGTAACTAAATGCTGTTGCTTTCACAAGTCGGTCACAAAATCTGAAGTCCATTACTAAACACATATTTTTTTTAATAACCATAGAAAGGTAAATATGGAGTCTTCTCTGCATCACCTGTGTAAGTCATGGGATGTTTCTCTACTACACTGCTAGTGAAGCTCTGCACTTCAACATGCGGAAGCTGACACAAAACTTCAGTTCATTATCAAGGTTTTTTTAGATAGCGGCAACATTGACTTTGTTTGGTCTCAATTACCTCTGCAGTTACCGTACCGGATTGCCTCCAATGGACACCTTATGTAGATGTGGCTACTTCAATAAAATGTCCAGAGAGCCATCCACACATCATCTCCCCACAGACCTATGTGACATCTTTTTCTGGAATATCCTTGATTCCAGATTTGAGTATCTATACTTACGCTACCATCCTTCTTAAAAACTATACGGTGATAGTTTGTTCATTAGTTCCAAATTAAATCTGTCAGGTAATGAAGTAATATGTTATTAATTCTACAGAAACTCCTCCTTGTAAGTGTTTTCTTTTCAGACTCACTCTGGAGAAGGTCCTTTTCACTGTCTGTCTGCAATAGAAATTATCACTTCCACTCCTTGCATCTCCTGGCATAAATCTTGATCCTTTTTACTGCCACAATCGCTGTGACCATTAAAGCTTTACTGGGGTAGAGTCACATGTACTCCAGCAGTGAACATCCTACGTAGGTAGGAGGTTCTTAAAATACCAAAGCAATTATAACACAGTAAACAGTTTGTGTGATCGTCATTGTAATTTCACAGGACACTTGATTAAACATAATTTATTTCTTTTTAGTTTGGATAAAACACTCTCAGACTTATGCTTATGGATTAATTTAGGCTTGATCTTCAGAATATGAATCTGCACAAAACTGAGAAACCCAATAAAAGGGTCTTTGCCATTTCAGCCTTATCATCAGCTGATTACTGGCAGTTGCAGGACTGCTAAGGAACCTGCATATCTACTGGTAAGGTAGTGCATACTTACTCATATCAAATTACTACAAAACAAGATATCTTGCATATTTGCAGCTGTTTTCCATATAAACTTCCAACAAAGTAAAAAATGGTCAAATATTTGCAAAAAAAACCCTGCAGAGCTGTTGGATTGCAACTTTCTGTAAGATGTCTATGGGTTTTCCCATCTGTAAAATACACAGTTGTTTCTGGATGTGAGAAAAACAATTGCTGGCATCCTCATCCCATGGAAAAGGGAAAACTATTTCCCATGTGCCTAAGCAGTGTGGTCTCAAATGAAATGGAAAGATTTTAACTTTCTTTAATAGCCCTCTAAATCACAATGCAGCTGAGCAAACAGGCTTTGTAAATGGGATCTATTAGGACTTTATTTGGCTACTGGAGTGCTGCCTCTTGGGCAATATTTCAAATTCACAAGATAGTATTTGCAAAAATGCAATGGATAGAAATAATGAGAGTGAAGGAGGAAAATGAAAACCAGTTTTATGTTTAGTAAGTTCAAGTGTCCTACATCAAAGACTACCAATGACTTCCAGAAGGCCACTACGAGTGACTCCGACCTAGAAAATGCTGAGGTAAATGTTTATTGGAAATACTTTTAATCAAAAAGAGCAATTAATATTAATGTAATAGCAATTACTCTGCCATACATCATGGTAAACTAAAGTCAAACTGAGAAGAAAGTGCCAAATAATCCACATACATGCTTTTGCTATGATAGTCTCCAGGTAAGGCTTAGCGGCAAGTACAATATGTATTTTTAAAAGAGCTCCACCTGATTTTCCTGCTATGCATAGATTCAGGAGTAACTATCATACATGGCTTTCGTGTCTAACACATGTATTTTTGTCATTTGCCAATGCTGTGTCATCAGAACTGAGTTCAGCAGAAGGCTCAGGAGGGGGCTCTGAAGGAAGTGCTGGTATTTGAGGAGTGTCTTCTTCCTTGGTGTCCAGCTGCATGCTTTCTTGGGACTGGCCGTCCATGCAGTCCTTTTTGGACAACGGGTGAACTGACACTTTTATTGCAATCTGTTGAGGTGGCTCGTGCAGTGACGATGCGTCCGAGTCAGCTGTGGGAGAGTCACTGCGCTTCAAAGCATTCGGGATCATATACAGCTCATCTGTTGCAGTGCTTTCCTGGCCTTCTGCTGTCTGCCGTACAAAATTCTGTCCTTGCTCCTCCAGACCAACAACCTCCATAATTTCTTCCATTATAGTCCTGCAGTTCATGATGAGAGGTGGCAAAGGTACGCTCCGAGCAAGCTCTTCAATATAGCGAGCAAATTCCATAGTCTTGAACTGGGTTACTTTGGCAAGCTCGAGCGTTTTGGCTGAAGTGATAATTGGGATACGCTTCGCAATCTCAAAGGCTTTCTGGAGTTTCTCTGCCCCTTCTGTTCTGAAGAATTCATTGATTGCTTTCTCTGTTTTCTTTAGATGGCTGCTCATCATACATAACCGAGTAATGTTCAGTATCATAACAACGGTAAAAGCTGCAAGGCAGACGATCATGTAATAGATTCCCATATCTCCGGAGGTAAAAACGACTCTCAGCGTCACAGTATTGTTAACACTGCCGTATGTATTCGATGCGACACACGTGTATTTACCTCTGTCTTCGAAAGACACGCTGGTAATGTTTAGTAGTCCATTGTCAAACCACCATTTTCCTGTCGGAGAGGAGACAGAGTAACTTAGTTAGAAGTATTATGTTCCCATGATCAGCACAGCCTTAAACATCAGCTTTGTCAAACTGGCTTCAGACTTTGGAAAAGGAAATAACGTTTACAAGAAGACAAAGAATTTACCAAAGGCCCGTCTGTCCCTGAGATCCTAGCTGTGTAACTATCAAATCCCTGGCATCTACTGTGAATCATCGGATCATGCCCTAAAAGAGTCCCATAACAAAATGCTAATATGCATGACATCTATCACAATCTTATGGTCAGTTAAGTTACAAAGACAGGACTACTTACCCCAGAGAGCCTCCCAAACACATGCCACACTTCCTCAAAGAACAGTAACAATGAGATTGTGAGGCAGAAAAACCTACCAAGCCCTCCTTGTTGTGTTCCCTGACTGGATTTTCTTACAATTGGGTTATTACTGGTGTTTTGTTACAGTATCTTATAAAATTCTGTTAATGCAGACTTTAAAAAACTTAGTATTTCAGACATCATGTACTACGCTGCCTGCCCCCTGAGGTGTTCCAAATCTAATTTTGAAGTATGATTTTTTAAAAAGGCAAACAGGTCAGAAGGAGTAAGATGGATGGGAAAGAGATGAGCCATGACCAATTAAGAGAACATCTTGTTTGTCAGTATGAACTTCTACGCACCACGATGGAACTTCTTATACTTTTAAAAGTAATTTCTGTCAGTGTAATATAATTGATATCTTTGATCACTACATGTAGTCGTACATTTCATATCCTTTGAACCTGGTACAGCAGAACAATTTACCTATTAAGCAAAAACCCAGCACTCCTATCACTGCTAAAGCGCTTCCAGATTCAGCTAGTTACTGTGTTTGCCATTATATATTGGTAACGAATTTGATTTTCAGTTCCCCACGTGAGCTTCATTTTTATTCAAATATCCCTACCATTTAAGAGCTGAGGATGTAAATTTTTTGCTTTATTCGGTGTGATACAACTTACTAAACTGCAACTTTGCTATAAAAACATGATTCAGTAGGAGAGCCTGGTGTCCATTCTTTCCTTCATGTAAACCCACCCCTGGAAGTGTTCACATGGTGGAGAGAAGAGCCAGACAGCGTCGAGTGGCTCTGTGCCTTCTGAACACTTCATACAGGGAGATGTGATATAGAAGACTTCCTTTAAAACAACGACATAGGCTGATGTCAGCGAACAAGATCACCTAATACATACTGCTGCTCAGAGGCAGACTCAGCTTTTTTCAATCTCTGTAACACAATCCCCAGCCATTCCTGACAGGTGTCTGCTGAAGACACTGATGGAATTTCAATAACCTTCCACAGGAAGGAATTTCAGGTGTTCACCTATCTTTACTACCAGAAAGTTGTTTTTCCTTAAACCTAACCTAACCAGCTGCAATTTAAATCTATTAAGGCAGCTGAGCAAAGACACAGAATCTGTGATTAGAGGACTAAGACAGTGCAAACCCCCTGTGCAATGCATGTAAATCACAAGGTGAGGACTGCAGTCTTGCCACAGGTTGATGTATACCTTGCTTCTACGCTTACTTTACCCTTTTCATGGAAGCTCTTTCATTGTTAAAAAGATTATTCTAGTTTTTATTTCATTTCTTTCGAGGAAGAATCTGTGGGCAATTCTGAAACTCATTAGTCAAAAAAAGTCTTTGTAATTCAGAGTAGTTACGGGCTTTTACCATTTTGAAAGTTTTTCTAATTAAACTTAGCTTACCCAAATTGTTTTTTTACAGTATCTCCAGTGGAAGCCTATGTGGAAAGTACTCCCACAAGATCCCTGCCTCAGTTCCTGTACGGACAGTTCTTAATTACATCTTTTTATCCTCTTAGAATTTTTAACCTAGCTGAAACACTACTTTTTGCCCTAGCTTAATTCTTGAAAACAGCTGAATCACTTTGCCTGAAATGAAAAAATACAGAATAAATAAAAAGCTCAGTCGAAAGGAGAATTTCACATTAAAAAAATCACCCCATCTTCTAAAGTTAGGCACATTCACAGGAAAACTCCCTTACAGAGGAAATGTCAGCATCTGTAACAGATGACACTTCTTTCTCCACCTCTAGAGTACTGGCTGCTCAGTATTTCTTTGAATTGCAATGTTGGCAAAGCAGGTCTTTATTAATTGTAAATGACAAGATGCCTTGCTGATATATCCTGGCTCCAGCTGTTATAAATGACATAACGGCATGGAACTGTGACTCAATGACTGGGTCTGTGCCAGTGGATCCTGGCTGATAGTACAAGCCTAATGAGAAAACAACGATTAGAAAAGGTATCATTGCTGGTTTTGACAACAATTCAATGTCATACTCCACATAATTACATACATAGTAAAGAAAAGTCTTGTGCTAGGAAACATGTCTTACAGGAAGACAGTGAGTTTCTTACAGGAGGAAGCGCACTTTCAGTTAGACTGAAAAGCTAAGTTAAAGTCATGTTGCCTTCATACTACATCTGCAATTGTTACTAATTTGGTTGAAGTTTTTGCTCACCTGCCTAAGTATCTGTGTTAGTAGCTACCTCTCTCAGTTGACTATACAAAGACCTCAAGTCAGATGCCTAAAGGGGAAAATTTCTGTCAGTGAGCCTTAGTAAAACACTCTAGTGTGCTAATCACAGCATGTTGCCATGACCACACAAACTGTGTCTGAAAGTCCGCTTACCAGCTCAAATAGTTCCTTTCTCTACCTTTACTCAGAAGATGATAAAATACTGTAATGTAAAATATAACCAGTTATGCAGTAAGCTTTTACAGATACACTATGCTGCTGCACATCCAGCTGGGTCAATCGTTACTCCCATCACAGCAGAGTTCTCCCTCAGGTCAGCTATTAGTTAGGCAAGCTATCTTGCATTTAGTATGTTTATTTCATCATGCTGTGAACAAAGCAGTCAGTATGGAAGGATTACATGAGCAAAACACCTCCCCCCCCTGAAATGTTCCCTAGAAATATAACTAGGATTATCACCCAAACCTTCCATTTAAGGAAAACAAGCTCATGTAATTAAGGTCTTAAGGTCTCTGGCAAATCCAAGTGAAGAGTCTTAAGTAAAGCCAGGAAGGCTCAAACTTGGCTTGTCCTTCTGACTGCTGCCCTATATAGATTCTTCTGTTGGTCACTGAGGGCACCTGTTTCTCGCACTCCCATGGCACTATGGATGAAGACAGGAGGTGTATCAGGGAGTTAGCTGTGTTGAATTAATGCCAACAAACTATTCTCATATGTCAAGAGAATCCTCCCTTGAGTTGTAAAATAGCTTTTTAGTCTTTTTGGTGCCAAAGAACAAGAGAAGACAGAATGGAAAATAGGATAAAACCCAAAGTCTTCCAATGAAGCCTATCTACACCTTCTATTAAGTGCGTCAGCTTCTTGCTATGTGCTACTATAAATAACACATTAAAAAAATGTTATTGTTTTCTTTCAAGGTGCACACAACAAATTTATGGCTGCCACTGGGCTTCCACATATTTTCACACAGGAAAATACCTCAGTTGGGCCATTATATTCAGATTATTAGTCAACCTGCTGAAATCAGAAGTGTCTCTGGACAGCCTTCACCAGTGAGAATACTAAGATCTTACCTTTATTCTCCTCCTCTTGGAGCAGGTGGCCGTTGGAATTGTACCATCTATAATGAGGACTAGGACTACCTCGGACATTGCAGTTGATCAAGGCACTACTCCCCTCCTTGGCTATAATGTGGTCGATGCGGGAGATCACCACAGGCACAGATCCCATGTTCACGTGAGTGCGGTTGAAAGTGCTATTGGTCACATGCTCAGCAGTCGTCAAAGCTGCCAGTAAGATGACAAGGCGCATGGCAGGCAGAAAGTACAAAAAGTGGTGGCTGTTCGGTATGTTCATTTTCCTTCAGTGTAATACGCAGCTGGCTGGGAACTGGGATCGGTTCAGTTGAACGCAGGCCCTGTTGAGGTGAGGCGGTCACAGGAGAGTTCTACTTTGATCCGTGCAATTTGATGTTTAAAATATCCTATAAAATAAATAAATAAGTACCATGAGATGGCATGTATAAACAATCCATTACATGTGCTCTTTTAAAATAGTGACGCATCCATTAATGCATTTCACAATCATGAGCTCAGTGTCTTGTCTAAATGCTAATGTTATCACAGTCCTTATTCTTACTGGAAAAAGATGCATACATTTTCCTGACAATAGTGTTGTTCAGAGTGGCAGGCGTGGGAGACGGCTTTTATCACCTAGACACTTTGCAGCAATTTAGCTACCGCAGCAGCTACAGCTTTATGCCAAAGGTCCTACAGATTTTTCTTTTTTTTTTTTTTCAACATTTGCAAAATCAACACGAAAAACAAAGGTACAGCATGTTAAAGCTGTCACTACCAGTTCAGTGCTGCAACTCTTGTCACGTGCATGGTCTGAGGTGAATTGTGGAACCTGGTGTAAGAAAGAACTGCTCCAGAAGAGGTTATTTGAGCTGATGTTGGAATCCTCAATACACACAATTTTGTCCAAATACAATAGCACATACAGCAAAACATTTCAGACCATTCACTTTTCTTAAGCTACTGCATTTTTTTAAGTTTTCTGAGATAAAACATGGAAGAATATTCTTAAAAGACAATATTTAGTACTTTATATAGTCCTTTCAATGTCATTTTTAGAGCAGATTTAGAAAGAAAAATACTCGCTAGTGACACAATTATGGCTAAGGTTTCTTTGAGATTGTTTTGGTTTCGGCTGCCGACGGCAACAAAAGCGCCACGCGGCCGCCCCTCCCCCCGCCGGCGTGCGGAGGAGAATGGAAAGAAAGAGGCAGAAACTGGTGGGTCGGGATAA